>Ga0182741_1000082_pt1 | contig 157458 bp, 137 predicted proteins | sample eDN5th37CBELigOP_FD_128874 | JGI IMG/M metagenome (GOLD analysis project Ga0182741, IMG submission 128874) | Enriched Organic Plus compost microbial communities from Emeryville, California, USA - eDNA 5th pass 37_C BE-Lig OP (version 2) (version 2) ...
CCGACCGGAGGCTCGACAGATCAACGCCAAGGCACCCTGCGGGCCAGTCAAACGCAAGGGTCAGAACACTCCGGCCAGGACTTCCTCATCCTCGCGGGATGCGGCAGAAACAGACTGACAGTCATAGCTGTCACCGACCGTTCCGATCGAGGCGATCGCGCCGGCGTCAGCGAGCCGCTCAGTGTAGCGAAGAGCGGTGTATTGCGACCCGGCATCCGAGTGCTGAATGACGCCGGTGACGTCCTGCCCGGCCCGGTCCCGAATCCACAGTGCCATCTCCAGCGCGTCCAACGGCAGATCTGTCGGCATCTTCGACATCGTCCGCCAGCCCACGATGCGGCGAGAGAACACGTCGGTGACGAACGCGGTGAACGCCATCCCCGACCACGTCGGCACATAGGTGAAGTCGACCACCCAGAGTTCGTTCGGCCGGTCCGCGCGGAACTCACGCTTGACGTGATCCTCTGCCCTGGGCGCTGAGGCATCCGGGCGCGTTGTGATGAACTGCTTGCCCCGTCGGATGCCCCGCAGGCCCTGCCGGCGCATGAGGCGCTCAACGGTGCAGCGGGCGACGATGACGCCCTCACGGCGCAGCAGCCGCCAGACTTTGCGAGCACCGCTGATCCCACGACCGAGGTCCCGGTCCCAGAACACCCGCTCGATCTGGACCACCAACTCGGCGTCGGACACGGCCCGCGCTGAGGCGGGCCGCTTCTTGAACGCGTAGTAACCGGAGGGAGCGATCTTCACCCCGTGCTCGGTGAGCACGCGGCAGATCGGCTCGACTCCGAACCGGTCACGATGATCATCGATGAACTGAACTACCACGGCAGTCGCGGGTCGAGCTCCCGCGCGAAGAAACTCGACGCCGCCAGCAGGATCTCGTTCGCACGCTTGAGCTCCCGCACCTCCGCCTCGAGTTGCTTGATCCTGACCGACTCGTTCGTGGTCGTTCCCGGCCGCTCGCCCGCGTCGATCTGCGCCTGCTTCACCCAGCCACGCAGCGTGTCCGCATTCACTCCGACGCGTTGCCCGATCCGGATCACCGCCTGATTCACAGACAGATCCGGATCCTCCTTCCGCGCCTCCTGCACGAGCCTCATCGCTCGCTCCCGCAACTCCGGCGGATACTTCCTCGGTGCTGGCATGGTCATCATCCTCTCGGGAATTCAGACCCTCCACGACACCCGGGGCGATTCAGGGAGCACCTGGAGCCCATCGGCGAGGGGTGGCATGACCGCGGCCGGGAGCCTGGCGACTTGGTTGCACGTTCGTTGCACGCCGTGACGCTGCGCGGTCGCCGTCGAATCTCGTTGCACGTTCGTTGCACGGCTCGTTGCACGGCTCCAGAGACGACGAAACCCCCGGCGGCGAATCTTGCGCCTGACCGGGGGTTTTCTGTGGTGCGCCTGGAGGGATTCGAACCCCCAACCGTCTGATCCGTAGTCAGATACTCTATCCGTTGAGCTACAGGCGCGAACTCATCGAGTATACATGGCGTCGAGGTCGGAAAATCCTCGGGAGCTCTCAGACACCGCCACGCGTCGCTGCGCCCAGGAGATAGGCGCCGATGAAGACGACGACACCGACGATGGCGATGAGCCACATCCACTTCGCTTCCACGGGGCCAGTCTCCCACGCCCCGGTCAGTCGTCGAGCCGCACCGGCTCGAACTCGCTCGAGACCGCATCCCTGCCCTGTCGCCTGCCGATCGAGGCGAGGAACGGGAAGAGCAGGACGGACAGCATGCCCGCGGCCACGAGCAGCGCGGCATCCGCGTCGCGGAGCACCCCGAGCTCGGTGCCGATCGAGGTCGCCGCGACGATGATCGGGAGCCCCGTCGCCGCGTAGAGCGAGATCCGCACGCGGTCTGCGCCGCTCGAGCCTGGTGGGGCGACGAGCTGCGCCGGCAGACCTCGGATCACGATGAGCGCGAGCGCGATGACCGGCACGAGCGCCAGGAGCGCCGGCTGGTCGATGAGCGAGCGGAGCTCGAAGTCGACGCCCGTCATGATGAAGAAGATCGGCACGAGGAACCCGAAGGCGACGCCGTCGATCTTGGACTTCACATGCTCGACGTCCTCCGGCGGAGCGTGGCGGAGCATGATCTGCCACAGGACCCCCGCGGCGAATGCGCCGAGCAGGATGTCGAGCCCGAGCAGCGCCGACAGCACCACGAGCGCGGCGATGATGAGCAGGATCACGCGCACCGCGAACTGCGAGGTGGTGTGCAGGGTCTCCCGCACGAGGCGGTGCAGCCGCCCCTGCGGGACGCGGAGCGCGACGACGATGAGGACCGCCGTCACGATGATGAACCCGGCGAGGATGAGCGAGTTGAGCTCGATCGACCGCGCGCCGAGGAAGACGGAGATCGCGATGAGCGGGCCGAACTCCCCGACGGCGCCGATTGCCGACACCGCGGTCCCGAGCGGCGTCCCGCTGAGGCCGGCATCCCGGAGGATCGGCAGGATTGCTCCGAGCGCGGTCGAGCTGAGCGCGACGCCGATGATGATCGCCGCGGCCAGCTGACCTCCCGCGAGCAGGAACCCGAGTCCGGTCGCGAGCGCGAAGGAGATGAGCCATGCGACGATCGAGCGCTTGATCGGCCTGCCCGCGATCGCGCGGAACTCGATCTCGGTGCCGGCGATGAAGAAGAGGAGTGCGAGGCCGAAGTCGCTGAGGAGTTCCAGGAATTCGTCGCGAGCAGCCCATCCGAGCACATCGGGGCCGACGATGATGCCGAGCAGGATCTCGAAGACGACGACCGGGATGACGGCCCATCGGGCGATCGACCGGCTCACCAGCGGTGCGAGGACCGCGAGCAGCGGGATGAGGACGATGCCGAGGAGCTCCTTCACCCGCCCATGATCGCAGGGGATCGGCTCGCTCCATGCAGTCGCGCGATGGCTCCTATCGACTCCGAGCCATAGCCGCCCCGCATCGGCGTCGATTGACTGGATGCGCACGCATCAGGCAACGGTGCGTGCACGGCAAAGAGGCCGGCCTCTCGGGGCGGCCCGGCCGTCAACATCAGGAGGCAAATGTGATCAAGGCACGCACCGCGGCACCAGCAGCCGCGTTCGCGCTCGCCGCGCTTCTCCTCGCTGGGTGCAGCAACGGTGCAGCACCGACGAGCGAGCCGACGAACGGCGAGACCACCGCACCGACGACCGAGCCCACCCCGAGCGAGACGCTCTCGCCGGAGGCGGAGGAGGCCCTCGCCATCGCGTACGCGGGTCTCGGCCTGCCGCTCGTCGACATCGAGCCGGCACCGGCGCCCGAGGGCATCAACTTCTACGTCATGTCCTGCGGCGAGATGGTCGCGACCTGCGCCCTCCCCGCGAAGTACATGATGGAGGCCGCGGAGGCCGCGGGCTGGAACGCCAACCTCGTCGACGGCAAGCTGAACCCCGAGGGCTTCGCGACGGCGATCCGCCAGGCGATCGCCGGCGGCGCGGACGTCATCGTCCCGGTCGGCATCAACTGCAGCGCTGCCGCGCAGGCGTTCGCCGAGGCGAAGGCGGCGGGCATCGTCGTCGTCTCCGGTGGCGGTCTCGACGACTGCGACCCGGCGCAGTGGGCCTTCCCCGTGCGTCTGTGGCTCCCGGAGCTGCCGCTCCCCTCGATGGGCTTCCCCGAGTGGCAGGACCCGTTCCACAACTACGGCTACCTCGCGGCGAACTACGCCATCGGCAAGACGGACGGCGACGTGAAGGCCATCACCGTCACCGCGACGACGAACGCGTGGCAGGAGTGGTTCACGGAGGGCTTCGAGGCGACGCTCGACCAGCTCGGCGGCGGCGAGATCGTCGAGGACATCCGCATCTCCGACCAGGAGGTCGCTGACGGCTCCTTCATCCAGAAGGTCACGACCGCGCTCCTCAACCACCCGGAGGCGAACGTCATCTACGTGACTACCGACGCCTACTACGAGAACGGCCTCGCGGCTGCGCTCGACCAGGCTGGCCGCGGTGACATCATCGCGATCGGCAACTTCGGCGGCGACGGCGCGATCGACATGATCCGCAACGGCCAGCCCGGCATCACGGCGACGGTCGCGACCGTCTCCGCGTGGGAGGCCTGGGGCTCGATCGACACGGCCATCCGCATCCTCAACGGCCAGGCGCCGATCATGATCGGCCAGTCGGTCCAGGTGGTCGACAAGGACCACAACATGCCTGCGACCGGCGGCTACCAGGGCACGGAGGACTTCCGTGCGGTCTTCCTCGAGTCGTGGGGACGTTGAGCTCCTCGATGAACACGGGGGCGGCAGGGACACCTGCCGCCCCCGGCACCACGCCTGCCTACGCCCTCCGTGTCGAGCACCTGAACAAGGAGTTCGCCGGCACGAGGGCGCTCAACAACGCTTCGGTCTTCGTGCGCCCCGGCACCGTGCACGCCCTCCTCGGCGGCAACGGCTCCGGCAAGAGCACGACCATCAAGATCCTCGCCGGCGTCTACACGGCCGACTCCGGCGAGCTCGAGATCTTCGGGAAGCGCTACGACCTGCGCGACTACACGCCCGCGACCGCCCAGGCCGCCGGTCTGCGCTTCGTCCACCAGGACCTGGGCCTGTTCCAGAACCTCTCGATCGAGGAGAACTTCGCCCTCGACTCCGGCTACCCCACTCGCGGCCCCGGCGTCGACTGGCGCGCGCTCCGACGCCGCGTCCAGGCGCTCCTCGACGAATACGAGCTTCCGCTGCGTCCCGATCAGCCGATCTATTCGCTGCGCCCCTCCGACCAGACGATGGTCGCGATCGTGCGCGCGCTGCAGGACCAGACCGCGGATTCGCAGCACATCCTCGTCCTCGACGAGCCCACGGCACGACTCGCAGCCCACGAGTCCGAGCTGCTCCTCGAGCAGGTGCGCCGCCGTGCAGCGCTCGGCCAGACCATCGTCATCGTCAGCCACCGTCTCCGCGAGATCCTCTCGGTCGCGCAGGACTACACGGTGTACCGCGACGGCCGCCTCGCCGGCTCGCTCGTCGACGCCAAGCCCACCGAGGACGAGCTCATCGCCCTCATGGCGGGCGGCTCCGTCGCGGCGCTCCGCCCCACGGGCGAGGCCTCGCACGCTCGCACCGACGTCGTCCTCCACGTGAAGGGTCTGGAGTCTGGCCCGGTCCGCGGCATCGACTTCCAGGTGCACGAAGGCGAGATCCTCGGCCTCACCGGCCTCGTCGGCTCCGGCCGCTCGTCCGTCCTCAAGACGATCTTCGGCGAGCACCAGCCGAGCGCCGGTCAGATGACGCTCCTCGGGAAGCCATACGCCCCGACCTCCGTCGGCGAGGCGATGGACGCCGGCGTCGCCCTCGTCCCCGAGGACCGCGCACATGAGGCGGCATTCCCCGAGCAGTCGGTGAGCGAGAACATCGCCGTCGCGAAGCTCAAGGACGACTGGACCGGCTGGATGCCGCGCGGCCGGGAGCGCAGCCGCGCGAAGGAGCTCATCCGGCGATTCGGCATCAAGGTCGCCGGGCCCGACGCGCTCTTCACCTCGATGTCGGGCGGCAACCAGCAGAAGACCGTCATCGCCCGCTGGCTCAACCGCGCGCCCCGCCTGCTGCTGCTGGACGAGCCCACCCAGGGTGTCGACGTGATGAGCCGCGCCGACATCTACGCCCTCATCCGAGAGGCAGCCGCGGAAGGCTGCGCCGTCGTCGTCGCCTCGAGCGACCTCTCCGAGATCCACGCCCTCGCCGACCGCACGATCGTCCTGTCCCGCGGACGCATCACAGCCGAGGTCATGGCTGGGGATCTCGACGTCGACGGCCTCAACAGGCTCGTCCTCCGCGAACGCCCTCTGTCCACTGACGACGCCCCCGAATCCCCGGAGCCGAACGCATGAGCAACCCACCGCAGACCACCGAGACCGTCTCGATCCCGGCCAAGCGCACGCCCGCCGGGCTGAGGATCCTCGAGGCGTGGGCGATGCCGCTGCTCACGGTGCTCGTCATCGTCTTCTTCTCCCTCAACCCGGCGTCCTCGACCGCGTTTCCGAGCATCAACAACATCAACGTGATCCTCGGCTCGATCGCGGTCGTCGCGCTCGTCGCGATCGCCGCGCTCTTCCCGCTCATCAGCGGCTACTTCGACTTCTCCCTCGGAGCGGTCGCGGTCATGTCGCAGGTGCTGTGCGCGGGGCTCATGGCGAAGGCTGGGCTGCCGCTGTGGGCGGCGATCATCATCCCGATCATCATCGGGGGGCTCGTCGGCGTCGTGAACGGCTTCTTCGTGACGAAGCTCGGCATGAGCCCGTTCGTCACAACGCTCGCGATGTCCATGCTGATCTCCGGTCTCATGATCTGGTACACGGACGGTCAGACGATCGTCTCGGGCATCGACCGCTCGATCTTCGACTTCGGATCGTCGCGCTGGCTCGGACTGCCCGCCGTGTTCTTCGTGACGGTCGCGGTCGCGATCGTGACGTGGTACTTCTTCACGCACACCCCGTTCGGCCGCTCGCTGTACGCGATCGGCTCGAGTGCGACCGCCGCGAAGCTCGTCGGCATCCCCGTGACCAAGAACGTGTGGTGGAGCTTCATCATCGCCGGCACGATCGCCGGTGGTGCGGGCATCCTCCAGCTGGCCCGTCAGGGCAGCGCGACGGCCTCCGATGGCGGCGTCCTGCTCTTCCAGGCGCTCGCCGCAGTGTTCCTCGGTGCGACGGCGATCCGACCCGGCTTCTTCAACGTGCTCGGCACGATCATCGGCGCGATGTTCGTGTCGATCTCGGTGTCGGGTCTGACGCTCTCGGGCGCGAGCGGCTGGGCGTCGAATGTCTTCAACGGCGCCGCGCTGCTCGTCGCGGTCGCCCTGTCCACCTACCTGGGCCGCCGCAAGCGAGGCTCGTAGCCGCGAATCGCGAACGGAAGCGGGACGCCCCGGGGACTGCTCCTCGGGGCGTTCTGCTGTGCGGGTGGGTGTGTGCAGGGAGGGCGATGGCGTCCCGGCCCCGGGGGCTGCGCGGGGCTGGTAGGACGCGCGGCGCCGAGGCGCCGACGGCGACCGCCTGCACCGGCACGCGCGCGGACGAGAGAGGGCGCCGGGGTCCTCCCCGGCGCCCTCTCGACGGTTCCGTCAGCTCACGCCGACCGCAGCTCGGCGAAGGTCTCCGCGACCCAGTCGGCCGTGAACGCTGCGACGTACGGCATGTTGTCGATGCCGATGTGCTCCGAGCCGCCCTCCTCGTAGTCGAAGATGCGCAGCTCGCGCTTCGGCGAGTTCACCGCGTGCTCGTACTGCGCGTAGGCGTAGTCGACGGAGATCTGGCGGTCGCCGATGCCGTGCGTGATGAGGAACGGGACGGTGATCTGCTCGACGACGCCCTCGAGCTTCATGTTCTTCGTCTTCTCGAAGAAGTCGTCCATGTTCTCGGCACCGAAGACCCACTGGACGTGGTCCCAGTAGTGCGGCACCGGGTTCTCGCCCTCACGCTGCAGGCGCTTGCGCTGGACCTCGGCCCAGTTGTAGTTGGCGCCCCACGCGACGACGAGCTTCACGCGCTTCTCGAACGCGGCGGCGCGCGGCGCGTAGTAGCCGCCGAGCGACCAGCCGACGAGGCCGATCTGGTCCGCGTCGACCTCCGGGAGGTCCGTCTCGATCCAGTCGATGATCGCCTTCGCCCACACCTCCGTGTCGTGACGCGACTTGAGGCCGCGCATGCGGAGCGCCTCACCCGCGCCGGGGCAGTCGACCATGAGGGTCGCGATGCCGCGCTTCGCGAGCATCTCGGCGAAGCCGGAGTAGACCATCATCTCCTTGGTCGAGTCGAGGCCGTTCCACAGGACGATGACCGGGACCGGGCCCTCGGCGCCCGGGACGGAGCGGAAGTAGGCCGGGAGGCTCGAGTCCTCGTAGGGGATCTCGACGCGGCGGATCGGGATGTCGCCGGTGTCGATGTACTTCTGCAGGAGGTCCATCGAGCGCTGGTATGCGGCGAGGCGACCCTCCCACTTCGGCGACTGGAGGCGCTCCGCCTGCGAGGTGTACAGCGAGGCGCGGTAGTACTTCTCGCTCGCGCCGATCAGGCGACCGCGAGCCTCGTCCTCCTCAGCGGACGCGACGAGACGGTCGATGACCTTCTCCCACGAGGCGTACAGCAGCTCGGTGCCCGCGTCGTCGCCGTTCTTCGACGCCTCGAGGACGGGACGGCACGCGCGGTCGATGTCGTCGATGTAGCCACCGTTGTTGAGCGCGGCCACGACGGCCATGCTCCAGACGTAGTTGGTGGGGAAGTACATGTACATGCGGGGCTCCTACTGGCTCTGCGGTGGGCGGACGGCGTCGGACAGGAAGGTCGCGACACCGGAGAGGTATTGGCCGCCATCGACGGGGATGTCGGCACCGGTGATGAATGAGGCGGCATCGCTGAGGAGGAAGACCACGAGGTTCGCGACCTCCTCCGGCTCGCCCCCGCGGTGGAGCGGGGACACAGCGAGGTTGGCTTCGAGAAATGCGGACGGGGCGGTCGCCGTCATCTCGGTCTTGATGTAGCCGGGGTGCACGGCGTTCACGCGGATGCCGCGCGGACCGAGCTCGGTGGCCGAGGTGTGCGTCAGACCGCGGATCGCCCACTTGGACGTCGTGTACGCGGCGGTGTAGTGACCGGTGAGGCCGGCCGCGGACCCGATGTTGACGATCGAGGAGCCGGGCTTCATGAGGGGCAGCAGCGCCTGGATGCCGAGCATCGCGCCGGTGACGTTGATCGCCATGACGCGATCCCAGTCCTCGCGCGCGAGGTCGCCGATGCGGATGCGCGCCGTGACCCCGGCGTTGTTCACGAGGCCCTTCACGGTCGTGCCGGCCAGGTGGTCGGCGAGCGCCGCCCACGCGGATTCGTCGGTCACGTCCAGGACCCGGTACTCCACCTCGCCCGGGAGTCCAGCCGCCGCCTCGAGGAGCTCGGGCGCCTCGTCGAGGAGGTCGACCGCGATGACGCGTGCACCGTTCGCGGCGAGCAGCCGCGCCTCGGCGGCACCCTGCCCGCGCGCGGCACCGGTGACGACGAAGGTCTCCCCGGCGAGCCCGGGAAGCCTCACCTCACCTGGTGCTCCGGTCGAATGCATGGTCGACACCTAGTCGCGCGGTCCGCGCGTCATCACGTGGTCGCGGGCGTCTGGTCGCACCTCGAGCACGTCGTCCTGGAACTCGCCGGCGACGAGGATGAACGCGACGCGCGTCATCTGGTCGCTGCGGTTGGCCCATGCGTGGTTCGTCCCGCGCTGCACGACGATATCGCCGGCGCGGGCGACCACCTCCACGCCGTCATCGAGGATGAGCGTGATCTCGCCCTCGAGGACGATGCCGTAGTCGATCGACTCGGTCGTGTGGAACGGCGACTGGAGCCGGTGCTCGTCGAGGCTGTGCGGCTTGAACTCGTTGATGCGGATGCGCGTGCCGTTCGCGGGCGGGGCGACCGTGATGCTCCCCTCGAAGGGGTCGCCTGCCGTCCGCGTGATGCGCGCGGGCGACTCCTCGGTCTTCCACACCTCGTGGAATGCGACACCGTCCTCCGGCAGCACCTGCGTGACGGCGACGGGGCCGTCTGACACGATGACGGCGCGTCCCCGCTCGTCGTGACCCGTGACGATGCGGCGCGGAACCCTGAACTCCGTCATCGCGATCAGGCCGGCGGCACGAGCGCGAGCAGCGCCTCGGCCATGACCCGACCGGGGTCCGCCCCCGGCGTGCCCGGGTTGCGCTCCCACTCCGCGAGCTGCATCGACGCGTCGACGACGCCCTGGATGCGCGGGATGCGGCGCTCGTAGAAGGCCTGGAACTGCTCCTCGAGGTCACCCTCCTGGGTGACGTACTCGGCGAGGATGAGCGAGTCCTCGACGCACTGCGCGGCACCCTGCGCGATGAGCGGCGGCACGGCGTGGACGACCTCGCCGAGCGCGATCACGCGACCCTTGTGCCACGGCGCGGGGACCATGATCCACTCGATCTGCTGGAAGTTGAGGAAGGTGTCCTCGTTGATGGACTCGCGCAGGTAGTCGAAGTCGCCGTGGTAGTCCTCCATGAGGCGCTTGACCTCCTGCCAGTCGGCGAGGCCGTTGTCGACGCGCTCCGGCGGGCAGATCACGAAGATGTAGCAGTGGGTGTCGCTCACCGGGGTGTAGCCGACCTTGAACGCACCGGTGCCGTCGCCGCCGAACGGGAAGGCGATGCCGCCGGTCATGTGCGGCAGGCGCGTCGTGACCGCGCGCCAGATGCCGAGCCCGGTCGGCTGGCGGTCCTGCGTGATGCCGAGCTTGGGGCGGGTCTGCGACTTGATGCCCTCGGCGATGATGACGAGGTCCCAGAACTCGGTCGTGCCGTCCGACAGGAGCGTCGAGGCCTGGTCGCCGTGGTTCTCGAAGGACTGGAGCTCCGTGCCGAGACGGATCTCGACGCCGAGCGACTCGGCGCGCTTGAGGAGCACCTCGTGGACGTCGGCGCGCAGCGCGCCCATCGTCGGCGGGAGGTCCTCGCCACCCGTGCGCGGGGTGTTCTGGTGCATCATGACGCGGCCGTCCTGGAAGAACAGGTCGATGCCGCCCTCCTCGGGGAAGCCCTTCGCGAGGATCTCGTCGACGACCCCGAGCTCCTTGAAGACCTTGAGCGCATTGCCCTGCAGCGTGACGCCGTGCCCGACGCGCGCCCACGCGGGAGCGCGCTCCACGAGCGTGACCTTCTCGACCCCGCGCTGACGAAGCGCGATCGCGGCGGTGAGGCCGGTGAATCCGCCACCGACGATGAGCACCGAACGAACCGTCATGGTTTCGACTCCTCCACTAGGCGCGCCTTCGCGCCCGGCAACGACAGTAAGCGCGCGCCTGACGAGCGGCTACGTATCGCTCGCGATACATGCCATCGCACCGGCGGCGCAGGTCAGCCGCGGATCTCGTCCAGCTTGGCCGCGATCATCTCGCGCACCCACGTGTGCGCCGGGTCGTGGTTGTGGGAGGTGTGCCACCACAGGCGCTCGATGAGCTCGACCTGGCCGAACGGCACCGGGACGGCGACGGTGCCGGCCGCCGCGGCGCTCCGCTCGGCGAGTCGCCTCGGGATGGCGGCGAGCAGGTCGGTGCCCGCCACGACGAGCGGGACGGGAAGGTGCGAATCCGTCGTCACGCGCACCTCGACGTCGAGGCCGAGCTCGCCCATCACGCGCTGGATCGGCGTGACATGCGAGCGGCCGAAGGACACGCGCACATGCGGCAGGCGCAGGAAGTCGTCCATCGAGATCGCACCGTCCGCGACAGCCGGGTTGTGCCGATCTGCGATCACGACGTACTCGTCGCGGAAGAGCTCGATGCTCTCCCCCTCCAGGCCGATCCCCGGCACCGCGACGATGAAGTCGTGGGCGAGGAGGTCCTTGCCGGTCTCCGTCGGCGAGGTCGGGAGCCGCAGCAGATCGAATCGGAGGCCGCGGGCCTCGCGGAGCGCCTGGAAGAACGGGCGCAGCTCGATCGCGGCGTAGTCGGAGAGCTGCACCGTGAACGTCCGCGCGGCACGAGCAGGGTCGAAATCGCCCTCGAAGCCGAGCGCCCACTCGATGAGCGGGATCGTCACCTGCACCTGCGGGAGCAGCTGCTTGGCGAACGGCGTCAGCTCGTAGTCGCGCCCGATCCGCACCAGAAGCTCGTCGTCGAACTGCTGGCGGAGCCGGGACAGCGCGGACGACATCGTCGACTGGCCCATGCCGATGCGCTCGCCAGCCCTCGTGACATTCGCCTCCTCGAGCAGCGCGCGGAGCGCCACGAGGAGATTGATGTCGTAATCGAGGTCCGGCACGCGATGCATGGTATCCCGAGCGCTGGTGGCACGGTCCGGAACGCCGGTCGTACATTCGTGAGCGCCGGGCGCGAGGTGCGCTCGGCTTCCGATGGAAGGTCAACGATGACTGAGCGACTCGTGTCCCACCTGCGGTACGCCGCACTTGCTGTGCCCAACTTCGAAGAGGAGCGGGATTTCTTCCGCCGCCACTGGGGCCTCACCGAGGTCGAAGGCGACGACACCATCTCGTACCTCGCCGCTGAGGGCTCGCCGGAGCCGTACGTCGTTCGCATCCGCAAGGCCGAGAAGCGCATCGACGTCGTCGGCTTCGCGACGAAGAATCGCGAGAACCTCCTCGCCCTCGCCGACCGCCTGCGCTCGCAGGGCGTCCAGTTCGTCCACGAGCCGAAGGAGCTCGGCGGTCCCGGCGGCGGCTTCGGCTTCCGCATCTTCGACGGCGACGGCCGCACGCTCGAGTTCTCGACCGACTACGAGCTCCGTCAGAGCCGCAAGGTCCGCGAGCGCGAGCCGATCCCGGTCAAGCTGTCGCACGTCGTCTTCAACTCGCCCGACCCCAACACGACGGCGCAGTGGTACATCGACCACCTCGACTTCGCCATCTCCGACTCGCTCGTGCTGCCGGACAACTCCGAGATGATGCACTTCCTGCGGGTCAACCCGAACCACCACTCGATCGCGGTCGCCCGCGGCCCCCACCACTCGCTGCACCACGTGTCCTTCGAGATGCGCGGCATCGAGGAGTGGATGCGCGGCACGGGCAAGATCCTCCGCGCCGGCGCCCGCATGATCTGGGGTCCGGGTCGTCACAACGCCGGCGACAACACGTTCGCCTACTTCCTGTCGCCCGCCGGCAACACGGTCGAGTACACGACCGAGCTCCAGGTCCTCGACGAGGACACGTGGCACCCGCACCGGCTCAACATCGCGGAGCTCGACACGCAGGACCAGTGGGGCACGGCGCAGGAGATGAGCGAGCTCATCGCGCGCGAGTCGTTCAACGACATCGACAAGGGTCTCTTCGTCGCTCCCCCCGTGTGATCGCCGTCAGCGCCAGCTGACGCGACTGCGTGACGGATTCGAGCTCCAGGGGTGAAGGATGGGACGTCTCGACGGCAAGGTCGCGCTCATCACGGGCATCGCGAGCGGCATGGGCCGTGAGGCCGCCCGTCGCTTCGCCGCCGAAGGCGCACGCGTCGTCGGCTGCGACATCGATGCGGTCGGTCTCGAGCAGACCGTCGCGATGGTCCGGGCCGAAGGCGGCGAGATCACCGGGCATGCACCGGTCGACCTCATGGATCCGGTGGCGAATGCCGCATGGATCGATAAGGCCGCGGCCGTGCACGGCGGGATCGACATCCTCTACAACAACGCGGGCATCCAGCGATTCGGTGCGATCGACGAGCTGAGCATCGACGACTGGGAGCTCAACATCCGCGGCGAGCTCAGCATCGTCTTCTACTCGGTGCGCGCGGCCTGGAAGCACCTGAAGGCGCGCGGCGGGGTCATCATCAGCATCGGCTCGATCGCGGGCACGCGCGGTGTCGAGTTCATGCCGCAGAACGTGCACGGCGCCGCGAAGGCCGGGGTGATCAATCTCACCCAGCAGCTCGCGGTGGAGGGCGGTCCGCACGGGATCCGCGCGGTCGCGATCTCGCCCGGATTCATCGCCACCCCGGCGACGCAGTTCCTCGTCGACGACCCGCCGCCCGCGATGAAGGCGACGTGGGATCGGATCCCGCTCGGCCGCATCGGCCGGCCGGATGACGTCGTGAACGCGGCCGTGTTCCTCGCCTCCGACGAGGCCTCGTGGATCACGGGCATCAATCTCATGGTGGACGGCGGGGGGAGCACACTCGGATGACGGAGCAGCTGACGCGCGAGCCGACGCGCCTGACCGGAGGCATCCTCGCCACGCTCGGCCTCCTGGCGATCCTCGGCCCGCTCGGCACCGACATCTTCCTGCCAGCGCTGCCGGCGATCGCGGACGACTTCGGCGAGACGGCCGCCGCAGCGCAGCTGTCGCTCACGGGATTCACGTTCGGCATGGCATTCGGCCAGCTCGTCGCCGGCCCCCTCTCCGACGCGGTCGGCCGCAGGAGACCGCTCATCGTCGGCGCCGGTGCGATGGCGCTCGCGAGCGCGGCTGCCGCCGCGGCGCCCAACCTGGCCCTGCTCGTCACCGCGTGCGTCATCACGGGTGTCGCGTGCGCATTCGGCCTCGTCATCGGCCGCGGCGTCGTGCCGGACCTCGCGCACGGCCCGCAGATCGTCCGCAGCTTCTCGCTGCTCGGCGGCATGCTCTCCATCGGACCGGTCATCGGCCCCCTCGCGGGCGTCGCGCTCATGGCGATCGGCGGCTGGCGCGCGACCTTCGCCGGCCTCGCCGTCCTCGCGGCGACCGCGTGCATCATCGTCACGATCGTCATCCCGGAGACGCACCCGGCTGAGCGCCGCATCCGCATGCACCTCGGCGCGCTCAGCGACATCGCCGCGCAGGCCTTCCGCTCGCGGCACTTCCGGGCGGGCGCGCTCGTCGGCTGGTTCAGCTTCATCGCGATGTTCGCGTACATCGCGTCCTCGCCCTTCGTCATCCAGGACGTGCTCGGCTTCACGCCGCTCGGCTACTCGATCGTCTTCGGCGTGAACGGCTGCGCGCTCATCGTGACGAGCCTCCTCGCCGGCCGGCTGGCGAATCGACTCGGCGAGCGCGGGGCGATGGCGGTCGGGCTCGCGATGCAGACGCTCGGCGCGATCCTCATCGGGCTCGCGGTCGTCACCGGATCGCTCACGGTGTGGCTCATGCTGCCCGGCATGCTCCTCGTCGCCTCCTCGATGGGCTTCATCATCGGCCCATCGATCGCCGAGTCGATCAAGGAGCTCCGCCACGCCACCGGCACCGCCTCCGCACTGCTCGGCGCCGTGCAGTGGCTCCTCGCGGGCATCGCGGCGCCGCTCGTCTCGGCCGCGGGCCGACTCGCGGTGTGGCCGCTCGCCGTCATGGTGCTCGGCGGGGCCGCCTTCGCCTGGCTGTCGCTCGCCCTCACCCGACCGCGCGGGGAGCGCGCATGAGCGCGACGCTCCGTCACGACGCACCGCGCCCTGATGCCAGCCATCGCACGGGAGGCGAGACACGAGCGCAGGCCGCTCCATATCGTGGAGGCGCGGGCTGCGACGCACCCGCGACGCACCCCATTCGCTGGACAAGGAAGTCCCAGATGCCTTCGTCAGTCGACCGCGATCCCCGGATCGAGCCGACGGACGACCATGACTTCGACGACCCCGTCGTCGCCAGAGCGTTCCACCACCGCGGACCGGGTCCCCGACCCGGCTCGGTCCTCAACCGAAACCACTGGGAGCTGTGATGCGCATTCACTTCGCCGCCGACTCGGGCGGACACGAACTCGGCCAGGCCCTGCTCGCTCGGGCTGCCGCCGCCGGTCACGACGTCGCGTGGCACGGCGCCCCCGAAGCCGACCCCGGCGACGACTACCCGATCTACGCGGTGCGCGTGGGCCGCGCCGTCGTCGAGGACCAGGATCAGGGCGTCGACGCATTCGGCGTGCTGGTCGTCGAGGAGGCGCTGTGCGGCATCGTCGCGGCCAACAAGGTCAACGGCGCCCGCGCGGTGAACCCGACGAGCCCGAACGCCGCGATCGCCGCGCGCCAGCTCGTCGACGCGAACGTGCTCGTCCTCGCCGGCGACGCATGGGAGACCAACGCGTGGCTCACCGTCAACGCCTTCGTCACGACGGCGATGGAGCACAAGGTCGACCCGGCGCGCCGAATCCTCCAGATCGAGGAATACGAGAACGCTGGCACCATCGAAGGGTGGGCGATCCAGCTCGAGCCGGTGCAGATCGCAGTCCAGCACGAGCGACCTGCAGGCCACTGAACTCGACGGGACCGCACCGCACGACCAGACCTGAATCGTCGAGAGGCTGAGCCCGAGAGGAGAGCGAGATGAGTCGCGCAGCGCTGTACGACGCCACCGGAGGACCCGAGGTCCTGTATGTCGGCGAGGTCGCGGATCGCGCCCCGAGAGACGGCGAGGTCGCGATCCGCGTGCGCGCCGCCGGGCTCAATCCGTTCGACGCGAAGGTCCGCAGCGGATTCATCCCCTCCGACGCGCCGTTCCCCCGGCGCATCGGCTCCGATCTCGCCGGCACCGTCGACGCGGTGGGCGCGGGCGCGACCTACTGGGACGGCACGCCTGTCCAGGTCGGCGATGAGGTGCTCGGCAGCGGCCCCGGGTCGGTCGCCGAACGGGTCGTCGCCCCGACGCGCATGCTCGTGCGTCGACCGGACGGGCTCGACGTCCAGGTCGCGGGCGGCATCCACGTCGCCGGCCTGACCGCGGTGTCATGCCTCGCGACCGTCCCGGTCGGCGCGGGCGACACGGTCCTCGTCGGCGGGGCGAGCGGTGCGGTCGGGCTCGTCGCCTGCCAGCTCGCGATCCAGGCCGGCGCCCGCGTCATCGGCACCGCCTCGAGCGCGAACCACGACTTCCTCCGGTCGGTCGGCGTCGAGCCGGTCGCCTACGGCGAGGGGCTCGCGGATCGGGTCGCGGCGCTCGGGACCCCCACCGCGGTCATCGACTGCCACGGTCGGGATGCGCTCGATGCGGGCGTCGCCCTCGGCGTCTCGGTCGACCGCATGGTCGCGATCGCCGGCTACACCGCGGTCGAGGAGCTCGGCGTCCACAACGTGGAGCGCGCGGCGCGCACCCCGGAGAATCTCGCGAAGCTCGCCGCGCAGATCGCCGCGGGCAGCATCGTGCTCCCGGTCGTCGGCAGCTACGCGCTCGACGATGTCGCGCAGGCGTTCGCGGCGCTCGAGTCGTCGCACGCACCCGGCAAGATCGTCGTCACCCCGTGACCTCAACAGTCAGCGCCGGAGGCTCAGCCTCTCGGCGCTGACTGCACGGTGCGCACGCGCGTGTGCCTGTGCGCGGCTGCGCGCTGCAGGCTAAGCGCGCCAGACGGTCTTCAGGTTGACGAATTCGCGGATGCCGGCAGCGGCCAGCTCGCGACCGACTCCGGAGTCCTTGATCCCGCCGAACGGCAGCTCCGGGTAGGAGATCGTCATCCCGTTGACGAACACCCCACCGGCCTCCAGCCGCTCGATGAACCAGTCCTGCTCGGCCTCGTCCGCCGACCACACCGCCGACGACAGCCCGAACGTGGTGCCATTGGCCAGCGCGAGCGCCTCCTCGCGCGACTCCACCCGATACACCGACGCGACCGGACCGAACGCCTCCTCGGCGAACAGCCGCATCTGCGGTGTGATCCCGGTCAGCACCGTCGGCTCGATGAACCACCCCGGCAGATCCGGCACCCCGCCGCCGACGACGACCTCAGCACCCTTGGCGACCGCGTCCTGGATCTGCTCGACCAGCTCGTCACGACCCGACTTCGTGGCCACCGGCCCGACATCCACCGACTCGTCCAGCGGGTCGCCGACCTTCAGCGCCGCCACCTTCTGGCTGAACAGCCGCAGGAACTCGTCATACACATCCGCGTGCACGATGAACCGCTTCGCGGCGATGCACGACTGCCCGTTGTTCTGGTTGCGGGCCGTGACCGCCACCGTCGACGCCTGCTCCAGATCCGCGCTCGGCATCACGATGAACGGGTCGGAACCACCCAGCTCCAGCACCACATGCTTCACCTCCGAGCCGGCGATCGACCCCAGCGACCGCCCCGCAGGCTCCGACCCCGTCAGCGTCGCCGCCTTCACCCGCGGGTCGCGCAGCACCCGCTCCACCCCCGACGCGGGGATCAGCAGCGTGTGGAACGCCCCAGCGGGGAAACCCGCCCGCTCGAACAGCGTGTCCAGATACAGCGCCGACCACGGCACATTCGACGCATGCTTGAGCAGCCCCACATTCCCCGCCATCAGCGCCGGCGCCGCAAACCGCAGCACCTGCCACAGCGGGTAGTTCCACGGCATGACCGCCAGCACGATCCCCAGCGGATCCCACCGGGTCCCCGCCCGAGACGCACCGACCTTCGACGGGTCACCCAGCTGCTCCGGCGCCAGGAACGCCTCCGCATGCTCCGCATAGAACCGGGCGCCCTTCGCGCACTTCAGCACCTCAGCACGCGCCTGCTTGATCGGACGGCCCATCTCGATCGTGATGTTCCGAGCCAGCAGCTCGACATCCGCCTCCAGCAGATCCGCGACCCTGCGCATCCACTCCGCCCGCTGCGCGAACGTCGTGCCCTTCAGCACCTCGAACGCCGACTGCGCAGCAGCGATCCGCCGCTCGACCTCCGCATCATCATGCGGCGCAAACGTCTCGACAACCTCACCAGTCGCCGGATTCGTGATCGCAATAGCCATACAGGCACTCCTCGTGTAGGGGGGCGGGTCAGATCAAGCGTACGGGCATCGTCACCCGCGATGGCATGCATCGTCGTCCGAGCTCACGCGACGCCGCGAAGCGACCAATGATGGAGTCACGAGCACGAGCAAAGGAGCCCGCATGCGTTTCGTCGACCTCTCGATGCCGCTCGACGCGGTGACGCCCGTCGACCCGCCCTTCCTCCGCCCCAAGATCGAGTACAAGGACCACGAAGGCGCCGGCCTCAGCGACATGGTCGCGATGTACGGCATCCGCCCCGACCAGCTGCCCGACGGCAAGGGCCTGGCTGCGGAGACCGTCCAGATGACGACCCACGCGGGCACCCACGTCGACGCGCCGTGGCACTACCACCCGACGATGAACGGCGGCGAGCGCGCCTGGACGATCGACGAGGTCCCCCTCGAGTGGTTCTTCCAGCCGGGCGTGAAGCTCGACCTGCGTCATCTCCCGAGCGGCCACCTGGTGACGCCGGACGACATCGACGAGGCGCTCGCGAAGATCGGCCACACCCTCAAGCCGCTCGAGATCGTCCTCATGCACACGGTCGCGAGCGAGGCGTACGGTCGCGACGACTACATCGACATCGGCATCGGATTCGGTCGCGAGGCCACCCTGCACCTGACGAATCAGGGCATCCGCGTCGTCGGCACGGATGCGTGGGGCTGGGACCTCCCGCCGACCATCAACCGCAGGCTCTTCGAGGAGACCGGCGACCCCTCGGTCGTCTGGGAGGGCCACAAGGCCGGCGCCGACGTCGGCTACTGCCAGATCGAGAAGCTACACGGCCTCGAGAACATCCCTGCGACCGGGTTCATGGTCGCGTGCTTCCCCACGAAGGTGCGGGGGGCTTCCGCCGGTTGGACGCGCGCTGTCGCGATCTTCGAGGACTGAGGTTCCAGCATGCGCATCGCCAGATGGATCATCGACGGCACCGAGCACGAGGGCATCGTCGCCGGTGACGACCTCATCGAGTTCCCCTCCGGGGTGACGACGGCATCCGTCATCGCCTCCGGCGTGGACGCGGCCAAGGCGCTCGCCGAGACGCTCTCGTGCGCGCCGGAGTCGCTCCGCACGCCGCTCGCCGACGTCACACTGCTGCCGCCGCTCAAGCCGACCTCGGTCCGCGACTTCGTCGCCTTCGAGGAGCATGTCGAGGGCATGACCGCCTCGACCGACGGCGTCAGCAACGTGCCTGCGGAGTGGTACCGCTACCCGACTTTCTACTTCACGAATCCGCACTCGCTGCTCGGCGACGGCGCGACCGTCACCCCGCCGGCGACCGAGGCGCTCGACTTCGAGCTCGAGCTCGCGGCGATCGTCGGCCCGGTGCCGCGTGACGGCGCCAACCTCACCCCTGAGGAGGGCGCGAAGGCGATCTTCGGATTCACCGTCATGAACGACTGGTCGGCGCGCGACGTCCAGGGCCGCGAGATGCAGGTGCGCCTCGGTCCGGCGAAGGGCAAGGACTTCGCCACGAGCCTCGGCCCGTGGATCGTGACCGCCGACGAGTTCGAGGACCTCATCGACGCGGAGGGCTTCCTGCCGGTGCGCGGCGAGGCCTACGTCAACGACACGCTCATCGGCGAGGACCTCTTCTCGAACATGGGGTGGCCCTTCGGCGAGCTCGTCGCGTACGCGTCGCGCAACGCCCGCGTCGTCCCGGGTGACGTCCTCGGCTCGGGCACCGCCGGCAACGGCGGGTGCCTCGGCGAGCTGTGGGGCCGCAACGGCCAGAAGACCCCGCCGCCGCTCAAGACCGGCGACACGGTGCGCCTCGTCATCGAGCGCATCGGCACGCTCGCAGGGGTCGTCGGCGAGCAGATCCCGGTCCCCGAGATCCCGCCCGCGCGGAAGCGCAGCCGGGCCCGCACGCGCTGAGACGCGCGGGTCGAATCCGCAACCTCGACTCCGAAAGGAACCCTGATGGCATTCGTGTGCAGTGCGACGTGGATCGCGAAGCCCGGCGAGGAGGAGACCGTCCGCGAGGCGCTCCGCCACCTGCAGCCGGCGTCGCGCGAGGAGCCGGGCAACCTCTACTACCAGGTGCACCAGTCGCCCGACGAGCCGCGCGTCTTCAAGATCTTCGAGGTCTACGTCGACGAGGACGCGTTCAAGGCCCACGCGACCTACCCGCATTTCGAGAAGTGGGCGCTCGGCCAGGCGATCCCCGCGCTCGCGGTGCGTCAGCGCGACTTCTCGGAGACGCTCGACTTCTGACCCTCCCCCACCTGTCCCCGTCCGTCTGAGCCCCCCGGAGCCCCCGATATGCCCAGGTACACGCGCTACCTCGAGAACGGCGTCGTGCGCAGCGGAGTCGTCTACCACGGCAAGGTGCAGAGCCTGACCGGCGACCCCGACATCATGCAGGTGATGGCCGCCGACGATGACACGCGTCGCCGCATCCTCTTCACGGCGGGACGCCAACAGCGGAAGGATCTCGACGCGACGACCTTCCTCGTGCCGGTCGAGCCGCGCGCCATCCGCGACACGGTGAGCTTCGAGGCGCACATCGCGGGGATGAAGAAGGGCGAGCCGGGCGGCGGCACGGTGCCGGAGGAGTGGTATCGCGCGCCGCGCTTCGTCTTCCAGAATCCGTGGTCCGTCGTCCCGACCGGCGCTGACATCCCCATGCCGCCCGGTTGCGAGCGGCTCGACTTCGAGCTCGAGGTCGCGATCGTCGTGAAGCACACGGTGCGGGATGTCGCGGTCGAGGACGCATCGGATGCGATCGCGGGATTCTGCATCTGGAACGACTGGTCGGCGCGCGACATCCAGGCGGAGGAGATGCGGGTCGGGCTGGGCCCGGCGAAGAGCAAGGACTTCGCGAACACGATCGGCCCGTGGATCACCACACCCGATGAGCTCCGGAAGTACCGCGACGGCGATCGCTACGACATGCCGATGCGCGTGTATGTGAATGGCGAGCTCGTCGGGGAGGACAACCTCAGGAACATGTCGTGGTCCTTCGAGGAGCTGCTCGTGGCGGCGTCGCGCGATGCGATCGTCGGTCAGGGCGACATCATCGGGTCCGGCACCGCATCCACGGGCGCGCTCGCGGAGCGGTGGAGCCGCACCGGCGAGCTGACGCCTCCGCCGCTCAAGGTCGGGGACGTGGTGACGATGGAGGTCGAGGGCCTCGGGTCGATTGCGAACCGCATCGTCGAGACCCGCAGCCCCGGCCACACGGTCCCTCCCGCGCGCCGCACCTACGGTCCCGACCGTCTGTGATGGGCCGCTCAGCCTAGGATCGTTCAGAGCGGACATGCATCGGAGCGGCGGGGAATGATCGACCTCAAGAGCATCGACCTCAACCTGGTCGTCGTGCTCGATGCGGTGCTGACGGAGCGCAGCCTGACCCGCGCCGGAGCGGTCGTCGGCATGACGCAGCCGGCGGTGAGCAGCGCGCTCGCGAAGCTCCGCAACCTCATCGGCGACCCGCTGCTCGTCCGCAACGGCCGGACCTTCGACCTCACCCCGAAGGCGCAGGAGCTGCAGCCGCTCGTCGCGGACGCGCTGCGCGAGGTGGAGCGCACCTTCAACCTGCGCCCGATGTTCGACCCGTCGACGAGCAACCGCCGCTTCCACATCTGGGCGTCCGACTACGTGCTCGCGACGATGACGAGCGCGCTGCTGCGCATCCTGGAGGACGAGGCGCCGAATGCCTCGGTCGAGTTCGGCGCGATCACCCCGGAGCTCGCCTTCAGCCCGGTCGATCTGCTCCGCACCGATGTGGTCATCTCGACGTCGAACCGCGGCATCCCCGGCAAGCGCCAGTCGCTGTTCTCCGACAGCTTCGTGTGCGTGTGCGATGCGAGCAACCCGCGGCTGAAGAACGGCAGGCTGAGCCTCAAGGATCTCGCCGCGCTCCCGGTGTGCCGCGTCGTCCTCGCGCCGAACGTGGTGACGCTGTCGGATGACTCCTTCGCCGCGGCGGGCATCGACCCGCATGTCGCGATGACGGTCCCCGGCTTCCTCTCGGTGCCGTTCATGGTGCAGGGCACCGACATGTACGGGCTCATCCCGTCCCGCATCGCCGAGCTCTACAAGGATCAGCTCGGCCTCGTCGTCGCGGAGACCCCGCTGCCGCGGTCGACGCTCATCGAGGCGGTCTTCTGGCACCCGTCGAAGTCGAGCGACCCTGCGCTGCGATGGCTCGTCAGCATCCTGCGCAAGACCGCCGAGGTGGTCGAGTTCGGCTCGAGCGAGTTCGCCGCCGAGGTCTGAGCCGCATCTCGTCGGTGGCGTCGCCAGGGCGCTACGTGGCCCGGGCGGCGGCGAGCCCCGGTCTGGGCGCTGCTCGGGCGCTCAGCTGAGCCGAGCGCCCGAGCACACGTCCATCAGCTCCTGCGGCTCCGTCGGCCGAGCAGGATCACGAGGCCACCCGCGCTCAGCAGCGAGATGCCGAGCAGCAGCGGGCCCGCGATCGGCAGACCGGTCCCCGGCGTCGTGCGCGTCGAGGGCCGCGGCTGGACCGGCGACTTCGCACTCGCGTCCGGCAGGCCGCTGCCGTCGACGTCGCTCGGCTGCCGGAGCGTGGCGGTGTTCACCACGGTCGGGTAGGCGGCGTCACCCACGAGGACGACGATGCGCACCTCGACCTGGCCGCCGAGCGCGAGCGGTGCGTCCACGACGCACTCGACGGTGCCGTCGGATTCGGTGCAGGTCGCCCCGACGGCCGTGACCGAGCGGAACTCGAGGCCCTCCGGGAGCGGGTCGACGATGGTGATCGGCCCCGGCGCCTCGGTCAGGCCGGTGTTGCCGACCGTGATGCGGTACGTGGCCTCCTCACCGACCCGCAGCTGGCCGACCGCCTCCTTCGAGATCCACAGGCTCGGCGCCGCGGGCACCGTGACCTCATCGGCGCTGGAGTCGTCGGACGGGTCCGAATCGGGCTGGTCGGCGCTCACGCGGGCGACGTTGACGACACCCGGGTACGCCTCGGGGTGCACCATGACCGTGAGCCGCAGCTGAGGCGCGGTCGCCCCCACCTCGAGCGGGTCGGCGAGCGAGGCGGTGACGGTGGTCGCGCCGTCCGCGGCTGGCGCGGAGGCGACGACCGTCCACGCCGGGTCGCTGCCCTCGGCGTCGATGTACTCGAGTCCTGCCGGGATCGTGTCCTCGACGACGACCCCGGTCGCGACTGAGGGCCCTGCGTTGGTCACGACGAGGGAGAACTCGAGCTCGTCGCCGATCCGCACCGCGTCCGCGTCGTGCGTCTTCACGATCGCGAGCTCCGCGCGCTGCTCGATGTCGACGGTCTCGTCGTCGGCGTTGTCGCTCGGGTCGGGGTCGTCCGTCGGCGAGCTCGCCGTGGCGACGTTCGTGACCGGTCCGAGCGGCTGCGCGGGGTCGATCGCGACGATGATCACGAGCGAGGCCGCGGTCGCACCGGCGGGGATCCCCGCCGCGTACTCGCACGCGACGAGCGAGGCGTCCAGCGGGTCGACGTCGCAGGTCCAGCCCGGCACGCCGCTCGCGACGCCGACGAAGCTCAGACCAGCCGGCAGGGTGTCTGTCACGGTGATTGGGCCGACCGCGTCCGAGGGGCCGTCGTTGCCGACCGTGAGCAGGTAGCGCAGCTCGGTGCCGGCGACACCGGTCGTGACCGGGGCCACCCCGTCGGCGTCCACCGCGGTCTTCTCGATCCACAGGTCCGCCGAGGTCGAGACGGTGATCGTCTCGTCGTCGACGTTGTCGCTCGGGTCGGGGTCATCCGTCGCCGAATCCACGTTCGCGACATTCTCGAGGTCGGTCCCGTCGGCGACGCCGGACGCGATCGCGAGCGTGACGGCGATCGTCGTCGTGCCGAGGTCGAGGATGTCGGTCTCGCAGCGGCCGAGCGCTGGGTCGCACGTCCAGTCCGGGCTCGACATCGCGACGATCGTCGTGCCGACCGGGGCCGACTCGATGACGACCGCGTCGCGCGCGACGGACGGCCCCGCGTTCGTGATCGTCAGCGTGTAGTCGACGGTCGTGCCGGCGATGTACGGGCCGGGGTCGGCGACGTCCTTGACGATCGCCAGGTCCGCGGAGGTGACGACCGTGGTCGGGTCGTTCGCCCCGTTGTTGGTCGGGTCCTCGTCATCCGGTCCGTCGACGGCGGCCGTGTTGAGGTGGGAGCCGGCGAGCACGTCGGGGGCGACGTCCGCCTCGAACTCGACGACGATCGTCGCGAGGACAGGCAGCTCGAAGCCGGGGTCGTCGCCCACGATCCAGGTGAGGACCTGGCCGTTCACGTCGGGCTCCATCGCGATCGCCGCGCCGCCGTCGATCGAGACCGTCGCCGAGCCGGTCGCGTAGCTGAAGCCGGCCGGGAGCGTGTCGGTGATCTCGATCGGTCCGGACGAGTACGACGGACCCTCGTTGGTGACGGTCAGCGTGTACCCGATGGCGGTGCCGGCCGTGGCGGAGCCGACGTGCGATTTGACGATCGACAGGTCGGCGGAGCGATCCGTGCCGGAGTCGTCATCGTCGTCCACCTGCGGCGCGTTGGCGGCGTCGCCGAGCGCGACATTCACGATGTCGCCGGTGAGGTCGGGGGCGACCGCGAATGTCACGCGGAGCGCGGCCTGGGCGCCCGGGGCGAGGTTCCCGGTGAGTGCGAACTCCTGGTCGACACCGGGGCCGTCACCCACGGTGGTGCGGGTCCACACGCCCGTGACGCTCGTGAACGAGTCGTAGGACAGCTCCGCGGGCACCTCATCGGTGACGACGATGTCGCGAGCGTCGGCGATGCCGGTGTTCGCGACCGTGATGAGGTAGCTCACGGTCGTGCCGGGCACGACGACGTCGTCCGCGGTCGCGTCGACCCACACGCCGCCGTCGAGCACCTGACGGGTCTTCGCGATCGCGATGGTCGTGTCCGTCGTCGGCGTCGTGTCGACATCCGACTCGTTGTTGCTCGGGTCGGGGTCGGTCGTCGCGCCGGGCTGCACCGTCGCGGCGTTCGTGATCGTCGTGCCGTCCACGAGGCTCGGGTCGATCGTCGCCGTGAGCGTGAACTCGACCGATGCCCCGTCGGCGAGGACGTAGCCGTCTGCGGCGACGAGCTCGATCACGTCCGTCGGCTGGAACGGACCCGGGTTCGCGAGCGACCAGCCTGCCGGCAGCGGCAGCGCCACCTCGACATCGCGCACCCCGGCGGGGACCTCATCGCTCACGATGATCGAGTCCGCGGCGGTGCTACGCGAGTCGGAGGGTCCGTCGTTGCTGACGGTGATGGTCCAGCTGATCGGACCACCGGCGTTCGGCGCCGCGGCGGGACCCTGCTTGTCGATGACGAGGTCCGCCTCGAAGTCGACCACGAGGTCGTCGGAGTCGGAGTTGTTCGTCGGGTCGGGGTCGTACGTCGACGAGCCGCTGATCATCGCGGTGTTGCTCACCGGCGAATCAGCCGGGTCGAACGCCGCGTCGGCGCGTGCGGTGACCGTGATCACCGGGAACGATGCGCCGGAGGCCAGCACGTCGTTGGCGTTGGTGCGCTCGCACTCGAACCCGCTCGTCGCGATCGGGGCGCACGACCAGCCGACACCGCTGTACCCGGTCACGGTGAAGTGGTCGGGCAGCGCGCCCCACTCATCGGTGACGCGGAACGGGCCGACCGCGGTGTCCGGTCCGTTGTTGCGGACGGTGATGGTCCAAGCGGTCGCCGCCGGGTCGCCCGCGATGAGCGGTCCGGCCGCGGTCTTCTCGATGGCGAGGTCGGCCGCGTGGATGAAGGCGTCGTTGCTCGCCGAATCCGGCGCGTAGCTGCCGGAGGCGTTCTCGGTCGCGCCGCTCGTGTCGGTCGCCTCACCGCTCACCTCGTTGGTGTGCGGCGGTCGGACGACGACCGGTCCGGGGATCACATGCGTCACACCGGGGTCGGTGAGCGCATCGGCCTGCGGGGTCGCCGTCATGACGATGGCGATCGTCTGTCCGGGCGTGAGGATCGTCGTCGCCGGCGCGACCGGGGTCAGCGTCCAGGTCACGACCTGCGGGTCGACAGCGGTGCCTGCACCGGTGACGGTCGGGGTGATGTCACCGCCGTACGGGACACCGCCGACCGTGATGCTCGCCACGGAGGTGAACTGCCAGTTGGCAGGCAGGGTGTCGACGATCGTGACGGTCTGGGCGGGGCCGTCGCCGTCATTCGTCGCCGTGATCAGCCAGCTGAAGGGGCTGTCGACGTAGGCGACGTTGGTGCCGAGCCCGGACTTCGAGAACTTGATGTTCGGGAAGCCGGGTTCGACGAGCTCATCCGCGGAGACGTTCGCCGGGTCATAGTCGAGACCATCCGCGGGGAAGGACTCGTAGTGGTCGACCGAGGCGGTGTTGATCAGCGCCTCGCCGTCGCTGATCGCCGAGGACGGCGCGAGCGTCGCCTCGTAGGTCAGCTTGACCTGGTTCGCGCCCGGCGGGACGGGCTGGTGCGAGATCGGGCCGGCGAGGTTCCAGGTGATCGTGCCGCCGCCGTTGGTCGGGTGCGCACCGCTCAGCACACCGCCGTGGCTGATCGTCGCGGCGTCGACCACGACACCGGTCGGGACCTCGTCCTCGATCACGACGTTGTAGGCGGGGCTGCTGCCCGTGTTGGTGACGGTGACCGTGTACTCGTACACCTGGCCGGGGTCAGGCGTGGTGTCGGATGCCACCTTGGCGATGCCGAGCAGCGGGTGCACGACGGTCACGGCCGCCGAGTCGTCACGCGTCTGCCGCGTGCTCGGGTCGTCGTCGATTCGGTTCCACGACAGCTGGACCGTGTTGTTCGGCGCGGGCGCGACGACGCCGTCGGTCAGCTGCGCGGTGAAGTCGATCTCGATCGTCCGCGGCTCAGCGGAGGCGGGGATGTCGCCGAGATCCCAGGTGAGCGTCTGCCCGACCTGGGTCGGCGCGACCTCGAGCGGCGCACCGGCGCCCGTGACCCGCCAGTCGGTCACGGTGTCGAAGACGACACCGGCCGGGAGAGTGTCCACGATCGTCGCGTCGAAGAACTGGACGTTCGCGGGCAGGGTCGCCGTCAGCGTGTACGTGACGGTCTCGCCGATCGGCGCGCTCGTCGGCGCGACGGACTTCTCGATCGAGGCTCCGGTCACCGTGAGCAGCTGCGAGTCGCTGTGCATGCGGACGCCGCGGCGCAGCGTCGTGTCCTCACCGCCGACGGTCGCCGGGAGCGTGTACCCGGTGATCGTCGCCGTGTTCAGGTACTGGTCGCTGCCGGACGGGACCGCCGGGAGCTCCGCCGTGTACTGGATCTCCGTCGTCGCGCCGCCGGCGAGCGCCCCGATCGTCCACTCGATCCGGGTGCCGTTGCTGGTGCCCGGCGCGATGTCGCAGCTCGTGCCCTCGGCGCCGATGACGACGCCGGCGGGGGCGCCGACGAGCTGGATGTTGTGCAGCGAGGCGGGCACGCAGTCGACGACGACGGTGTCCCACGACGTCGGTCGGTTCGTCCCGGAGTTCGTCGCCCGGAGCGTGTACGTCACGGTCTGGCCGCCGACGAGGTCCGTGGCGGGCGTCGCGGACTTGTCGATCTGCGGGTTGGGCTCACGGTAGACGACCGTCGCCGTCGCATCGCGGTTCCACGTGTCGCTACGGAACTGCGCCTGGTTCGTGTACGTCGTCGAGTTCGAGTTGGTGGGGTCGCCGAGGTACGCGACGAGCTCCACCTCGAAGGTCTGCGGCACGTCGGAGGTGTTCGTGTACTCCGCGGGGAACGTCAGGGCACCCGCCGGCGAGAGGGTGAAGTCAGCGGCCGTGTACGGTGCGCTGATCGCGCTCGCCGACCAGTCGACGTCGACCGTCGTGTAGGTCACGTTGCCGGGGGTGAGCGTGCCGCGGTCGCGGAGGACGGCGTTCTTCACCGTCGTGTGCGCAGGAATCTCGACCGTGTAGCGCCAGGTGATGAGCTCGCCCTGCACGGCCTGGGCGCTCTGGTTGCTGGGGTCGCCGAGGTTCACCTCGCCCGCGCCCGCGTTCGGTCCGACCTCGGTCGCGTAGCGCTGCTTGGTGAGCTGGCCCACCGGCAGGTAGACGTCCGACTCGTCGCTCGTGCCGGCGCCGTCGATGACATCCTCCGCGGGGCGCGGCGTGGTGTCCGGCGAGCCTTCGGGGTAGTACGACCGGGTCTCGCCCGTGTTGAACTCGACGTCGTACTGGGTGATCGCCGCGGTGTTCGGCAGCTCGGTCGCGACCGCGATGCCGACGGGGATCTTCACCGTGTAGGTGAGCGTCTCCTGGCCGTCCGCGGGGAGCGCGACACCGTCCCAGACGACGACCGAGCGGCCCGCGTACGCGCCCGCGAGGCTCGTCGGGTAGTCGGGGTCGCCCGGGTCGAGCGCGACGCCGCCCATCGTGACGGCGGTGACGTCGTCGGCGGTGATGCCCTCAGGGAGCACGTCCCACACGACGAGGTTCTGCACGCCGTACGGCGGGGAGGCGATGTCGATCCGGTAGGTGACCTCCTCCTCCTGGACGACCTGGATGCCGTCGCGGTTCGAGCCGAACTCCGCGCCGTCCGCGGCGTCCTCGCTGCGAGCCGTCCGGGTGGTGTCGCCGTCGACGTCGCGGACGCCCTTGAGGAGGCTCACGCCCTGCTCGACCTGGATGCGCGCCTCGTCGCGGTAGAAGAACACCTCGCCGAGGACATTCTCCTGCCGGTACTTCATGAGGTTGTCCAGCTTGTCGAGCGTCGCCTTGTCGTTGGGCGTGAGCGTGTCGACGACGCCGAGCACGTGGATCACCAGTCGCGAGCCGAACGGCACGTAGCGGTCGCCGTCCATGTCGGGCGTGCCGACGAGCCACTGCAGGCTCTTGCCGTTCTGCGTGAACGAGTCGATGGTCACGTCGGGGCTGGTGCCGCCGGGGCCCGAGTAGAGCGCGTAGTCGATGTACTGGACGCCCTCCGGGAGGAAGTCGGTGAGCACAGGGTTGCGCACGTCGATCTCGTTCGCGAAGCTCACCGTCAGCTCGTAGCAGACGACGTCGCCGAGGCGGAAGCCGAGGTCGGCGGGACCGTCCAGGTTCTGCGCCCAGCCGCCTGCGGGAGGCACCGCGCAGGATGTCGCCGCGGTCGGGTCAGCGGGCGCGGTCGGGATGACCAGGTCACGCGGGAGCACCCGCTTGGTGATCCCGGAGTACTCCGACTCGATGTCGACGGAGGACTCGTCCGCGACATCCTCGGTGCCGTATGCGGGGACTCCGGACGGCGAGCCATCGCTCGTGACGCCGTCAAGCTCCGGGATGGATTCGGTCCACGCCTCGACCTCGACCTGGTTCGTGAGGATGTCGCCGGAGGTCGTGTGACCGGTCCACGGCACCGAGGTGTCATACGAGTCGCGCATGAGCACCGTGTACGTGACGTACTCGGTGTGGTCCTCCGGCATGGGCGTCGCCGTCGGCTCGAGCGTGAGGATGAAGACACCCGTCGCAGCGCGGTAGTCGATGTTGGTCACCGTCGCGCCGGTGACCTCCGCCGCGGCACTCGGGTACGGGGTCACGCAGTCCGCGGGCAGCGGGTCGCCGGTGAAGGTCGGGTCGACCGTCTGCGCGGGGATCGCAGGGCACAGGCCGTTCGGGATGGTGTCGGTGATGACGATCTGGTCGGCGGTCGTGTACTCGCCGGTGTCGAGCCGCAGCGTGAACTCGGCGAGGTGGCCGGTGCGGAACAGGTGGCTGCCGCCCGGGGCGCCGGTGTCGACCGTCTTGGTGATGCGAAGGTCCATCGCCTCGATCACCTCGGAGTCGCTGTCGGAGACCTCCGCATCCTCAGGCGCGTCGACCGGGCCGTGGTAGGTGCCGCTGGCGACCGCGAGGTTGTCGTAGCGGATCCCGTCGCCGAAGCCAGCGCCCTGGCCCTGGCGCGTCGAGGCGCCGTTGTTGTTGTCGAGGTTGGCGGTGTGACCCCAGCCGGCGGTCGACGGCCCGGTGGTCACGCCCTCCTCGGTGACGAAGTCGAGCGTGTTCTCGAAGAGCGGGACCGCGGCGAGATACCGGATCGTCACCGTGCCCGGCTGTCCGGCCGCGCTGAGGTCGCCCGGCTGCCCGGTGCCGCCGGTGAGGTCGGCGAGCGCCCACTCCACGCGCGTGTAGACGCCGGGGGCGAGTCCGGCAGGCAGGTCCGACGCGGTCGTGGCGACACTCGTCGGCTCGATGCAGTCTGCGGGGGCCGGGACCGCTCCGAGCGGACCGGCGCCGGGGTATTCGAATGTCCCACCGGGCTGGCCGGCGCCGTCGTACAGGTGCGGCGCAGCCTCGGTCTGGTCCAGGGCGCCGCAGCCGAGGAATTCGAGCCCCGCGGGGAGCCAGTCGACGATGCTGACCCCGGTGGTGTCGCCTTCGCCCGTGTAGTCGACGGTGAGCGTGTACACGGTCGGGTTGTCGTGGACGCCGCGGAGGAGCTGGCTTTCGATGCTCGGCTCGGACTTCACGATGCGGAGCGCCTCGATGTCCAGCCCGTCGCTGCCCGTGGCGCCCGTGGTCTCGGCCACAGCCGCCGCGCCGCCGACACCGGTCGAGCCGTCGAAGACGGGGCGCAGGGCCGGGACACCGCTCACGTAGGAGCGCAGCTCGAACGGCACCTCGCTGCCGACGGGGAACTCCGCCGCGGACGGGCGCACCTGCAGGTCGCCGGTGAACGTGGCACCCGCCGGAAGGTCGGCGACGTCCTCGAAGACCCACACCTGATACCCGTCGGGCACGGTCGCGAGCGGGTCGTCCGGCGTCCCCGCCTTGGACGAGTTCGGTAGCTCGGCGAGGCTCGGGTACACCTTCGGCGTGCCGAGGATCCCGCCGGAGACGAACTCGATGCCATTCGGCAGCAGCAGCAGGAAGGAGGTGTTGTAGCCGTCGACACCGGTCGGGTTCGTCACCCGGAGTGTCAGTCGCGCGTCCTCGCCGGCGAGGATGGCGCCCGAGTCATCGGGACCCTGCGCTGTCACCGAGGTGCTGAGGTCCGGCACCGGCGCGGCCTCGGCGGTCGAGGTGACGGCGACCGTCGTCGATACGAGACCTGCGACGACGAGAACGGTCGCGAGGATCCAGGCCAGCGGGCGGCTGGGCTGGAGGCCCACGCGCTGGGAGCGAGCGGACGAGCGGGCGTAGCGGGGTCGGTAACGTCGGGTCACGAGGCGGCAGTCCTTCGAGATCGCACGGTCCGGGTGCGATGTCGAGGTCAGCGCTCGCAGTGCACCTGAACCACCTGGCCGCGCACCGAGCGCACGCCGCACCCCCGGATCTGCCGGGCCGGGGCGCGCGGACGCGCGGGATCGGCGGGGGGCGGGGTCCCCCACGGCCGTCGAGGCATCAGGTCACCTCGACACGCCCAGCGAACCAGTGCGCCTCCGCCCTCAGGGTCGAATGCGACAGAGTTCACCCGCCGGATCACCCCTCTGATCACCGGCTCGATCACCCGTCGCGCAGACCGCGAGGACCCCTGTGCGCGCCGCACGGCGACGAGGCGCGTCCAGGTGGTGCGAGCTCAGCCGCGGGGCCGAGCGATGAGACCGCGGCGCATCGCCTCGCTGACCGCCGCACGCCGACCGTGCACCCCGAGTCGGCGGTAGATGGACGCCACCTGCGTCTTCACGGTGTTGAGGGAGACGAATCGCGACTTCGCGATCTCGGCGAGGGTCGCCGGGCCGGCGAGCGCCTCCAGCACCTCGAGCTCGACCGCCGACAGGCCGGCGCCGATCGACGGCTCCGTCAGGAAGAGCTGCCGGGGGAAGTCGGCCCGGCCCACCAGTCCCGGCACGTCGTCGACGACATGCTCGGGCACGAGCTGCAGGAGCCGCCATAGTCCCTTGCGGGCGATGACGGGTCCGAGCGGCGCGACCCTCGTCGGCTCCACGGCGCCGAGCAGGGCCTTCTGAGCCCACGCCTCCAGGAGGAGCGCTTCGACCCGGGCGGTCGGTCCCACCCCTCGTCGCACCACGAGCCTGCGCGCCGCGGCGATCGCCGGCTCCGGGCCTTCCTCCAGGAGGGTGAGGCGGATGCGGGCGACGGCGATGGCGAACAGACCCCCAGGGCGCTCGTCGACCTGGTCGAGGACGCGCGCGGCGGCAGCGAGCTCGCCGAGCAGCATGAGCGCCTTCGCTCTCGCCACGGTGGCCACCTCGAACGCGAGCGAGGCAGCCGGGATCTGCTCGAGCGTCTCGGCTTTGTCGATCGCGTCCAGCACACCCACGAGGTCGCCGGTCGCCGTCATCCAGCGGGTCGAGGCGAGCAGGGCGAACGGCCACATCTCAGCGCCGTCGTTCAGCTCCAGCGCCTCCTGCACGAGCTCGGGAGCATCCGGATCGAGTCGGTCGACGGCGAGCAGGGCGCGGATCGCCGCGACGGTGCCCCGGATGAATGTCGCAAACGGCTCCCCGACCTCCGGCCCCTCCTCCGCGGCGGCCACGGCGAGGACGCGATCCGCCTCGCTGTGCTGGCCGATCGCCGCGGACACGAGCGCACGCTTGAGGTCGAGATCCCAGTCGATGACAGGCAATCCGTCCGGGTGCGGCAGCATGCGACCCTTCGAGAAGTCGCCGATCGCCTGTCGGCAGTCGCCGGCGAGCGCCTCGGTGATCCCGACATGGAGCAGGTGCATCGGCACCGCGGCATGCGCGGGGCGTCGTCCCTGCTCGTCAGGGCGATCGAGTCGCTGCCGCAGTCGCCGCGCGACTTTGACGGCGTCGAGGTCGCCGCGCATGCGATGCGCGACCATCTCCTGGGAGAGGATCAGGTCGACGAGGGGGTCGGGGAGCGATTTCAGATCGATGCGTCGCGGGTCGACGGCGAGCTGGACCGCCGGGTTCATCGCACCGCCCGGCAGGAAGGCGGAGCCGACGAACTCCTTGGCGATGCGGAGGACCGGGTCGCGCTCGACGATGTCGTCGGGGAGTCGCACGAGGGCCTTCGACAGCAGGCCCCAATCCTTCTGCATGAGCTGCCAGAGGTGCTGCGAGATGAGCTGACCTGCGGTGCTCAGATCGTCACGCTCGAGCGCAGCCGCGAGGAGGTCTCCAGGGTCGGGAGGTGCGATGCTCATAGCAGATGACGGCGCCCGTTCGAGGTCGAGCCAGCACAGACGGATGCTGGGCGCGAAGTGGAGGGTGTCGGCGTCCGACGATCCGGTCCTGGCTCGTCGGCCGAGACTTACGATATCGGGCACCGCCGCGTCGCACACGTCTTCGCTGAGGTCGCGCATCTCCCCAGTTCTGGGGATCCCGCAGGCGGGAACCCGGACGCCCGCGGCGCCGCATCGGCGAGCGCCGCGGTGACGCGGGTCAGTGGATGCGCTCAGGGAATCCGACGGTCGCGCCCACGAGCGGCGGCGCGACCGCGAGCGCCGCGGCCCGGTCGGGGTGCACCGCCCATTCGGCTTCGCGTGCGCGGAACGCCTCCTCGTCGCCGGGGTACGACAGCGTCCATGTGAAGGTGCTGCTCTCCCGGTCGAGGTATGCCCACTCGACGGTGAATCCCCACGCCTCGCGAAGCGGCACGATGTGGGTCCGCCACCATTCGATGTACGCGTCGGCGGTGCCGGGCGTCAGCGTGTAGTGGCGAAGCATGATCGTGCGGCCGTTCTCCATAGTGCTCCACCGTACCGGCGGCGACGGACTCCGGTCGCGGCTCACCGGTTCTTGATGCGTCAAGAACGACGGCATCGCCGGCGGCGCTGCTGCCTCAGAGCTCCGCGACGAGCTTGGCGACGTGGTCGAGCGCACCTGGGATGAGGCGGTAGTACGCCCACGAGCCGCGCTGCGTGCGGGTGAGCAGCCCGGCATTCGCGAGCACCTTGAGGTGGTGCGACACGGTCGACTGCGAGAGACCGAGGGGCTCCTGCAGGTCGCAGACGCAGGCCTCCTGGCCGGTGTGCGCGGCGATCATCGACACGATGCGGATGCGGGCGGGGTCGGCGAGCGCTTTGAGGGTGCGGGCGACCGCATCGGCGTCGATCCGCGAGATCGCATCGTGCGCGGCTGGCTCGCAGCACACGGCTGAGTCGTCGCGGATGGGCAGGAGCTCGACACGGGGCATGCGGATATTTTGATCGATCAAATCGATCGATGTCGATATCGACAAACATCGATGTCTTCCCCCATCATCGAATGCGTGAGCATCCCGACCGTCCTCTTCGCGTGCGTGCACAACGCCGGTCGGTCCCAGATGGCGGCGGGATACCTCCGCCACCTCGCCGGCGAGCGCGTGCGCGTCCTGTCCGCAGGCAGCGCGCCAGCCGACGCCCTGCACCCGACCGTCGTCGCAGCCATGGCGGAGGACGGCATCGACATCGCCGCCGCAGTGCCGCGGCGACTGGCGACCGAGGACCTCCAGACCGCGGACGTCGTCGTCACGATGGGCTGCGGCGACAGCTGCCCGGTCCTCCCCGGCAGACGATACGAGGACTGGGTCCTCGACGACCCTGCCGATCAGGACCTCGCCCGCGTCCGCGAGATCCGCGACGACATCAAGATGCGAGTCGCGCGCCTCATCGCCGAGCTCGATCTCCCCCCAACCACCACACCCACCACCTCGGAGCCCGCATGACCCTCGTCGCCGAGCACAGCTCGACCACACGCCCCCCGCTCACCGCCCTCCCGGTCGCCATCATCGGCGCCGGTCCCGTCGGGCTCGCCGCCGCGGCGCACCTGCTCGAACGCGACATCGAGCCGCTCGTCCTCGAGCAAGGCGATCGCGCGGGGGCGGCGATCCGCCAGTGGGGTCACATCCGACTCTTCTCCCCATGGCGACACGTCGTCGACCTCGCCTCCGTGCGACTCCTCGAGGCGACCGGATGGCGACTGCCCGCACCCGAGACCGCCCCGCTCGGCGCCGACTTCGTCGACCAGTACGTCGACCCGCTCGCCGCGGTCCTCGGCGACCGCATCCGATACCGGGCGCGAGTCGAGCACGTCTCCCGGCTCGGCATGGACCGCACCCGGACCGCCGGGCGCGCCGAAGCGCCATTCGTGCTGCGACTCGACGACGGCAGCGAGGTCCAGGCGCGCGCCGTCATCGACGCGTCCGGGACGTTCACCACGCCGAACCCCGTCATCGCCTCCGGGTTGCCGCCCCGCCACCTGGACTCGGTCGCCGACCACCTCACCCATGGCCTGCCGGATGTGCTGGGGCTCGATCGACAGCGGTTCGCCGGACGGCACACCGTCGTCGTCGGCGCTGGTCATTCCGCGGCGAACACCCTCATCGCGCTCGGTCGACTCATCGACCAGGACGCGACGACGACCGCGACCTGGGTCGTGCGGGGCGCGGAGCCGATCCGCGACTATGACTCCGAATCCGACGAGCTCTCGGACCGGGCCCAGCTCGGCGCCGCGACGCGCGAGCTCGTCGAGACCGGCCGTGTCCGACTCGTGGCCCGGTGCCTCATCACCGACGTCGAGCCTGGCGCCGCCGGTCGAGTGCGCATCATCGGCACGCGGGCGGGCGAGCCCACGGTGATCGAAGCCGACACGATCGTCGTCGCGACCGGATTCCGTCCCGACCTCGACATGCTCCGAGAGATCCGGCTCCGTCTCGACGAGGTCGTCGAAGCTCCCGCAGCGCTCGCGCCGCTCATCGACCCGAACCTGCACTCGTGCGGCACGGTCCGGCCGCACGGTGTCGAGGAGCTCTCGCACCCGGAGCCGAACTTCTGGCTGGCCGGGATGAAGTCGTACGGGCGTGCACCCACCTTCCCCCTGCTCACCGGCTACGAGCAGGTCCGCTCGATCGCCGACAAGCTCGCGGGTGAGCATGCCGCCGCTCGACGAGTCGAGCTCGTCCTCCCCGAGACCGGGGTGTGCTCGACGAGCTTGCCGACCGAGACGTCCTGCTGCGCGCCCTCCTCCGAGACGAGCTGCTGCGCGTGACCAGGTCGCACCGCAGCGTCGTCGTGCGCCCGCTCGTCGCGGACGACTGGGCATCGGTCGAGGCGATCCACCGCGAGGGCATCGCGACGGGCAATGCGACCTTCGACGCCGAGCCGCCGAGCTGGCAGCACTTCGACGCGGGTCGGCACCCCGACCTCCGCCTCGTCGCCGAGCTCGATGGGCGACTCGTCGGCTGGGCGGCGGCTTCGCCGGTGTCGCACCGGCCCGTGTACGCAGGTATCGTCGAGGATTCCGTCTACGTCGCCGCGGCCGCGCAGGGTCAGGGGGTGGGGCGCTGGCGGGACACCGTCATCCTGGAGCGCCGGGCACCCTGACCGCACTGGACGGTCGCGCACCGCGGACAGACGTGGGCGAGCGAGGGTCCACCCCGCTCGCCCGCTCGCCTGCTCGCGTCAGCGTCGGCGATCAGCCGATGTAGATGAGCTTCTTGTTGATGAACTCCTCGATGCCGACCGCACCCATCTCGCGACCGGTGCCGGAGCGCTTCGTGCCGCCGAAGGGCAGCTCCGCGGAGTCGGCGAGGACCGCGTTGATGAAGACCATGCCGGTCTCGAGACGGTCGGCGACGCGGAGCGCCTGCTCCTGGTCGGTCGTCCAGATGTAGGAGCCGAGGCCGAAGTCGGTGCCGTTGGCGATCTCGATCGCCTCCTCCTCGCTGGAGACGCGGTAGAGGGAGGCAACCGGGCCGAAGAACTCCTCGCGGTACGCCGGGTTGTCCGGGGTGATGTTCTCGAGGACGACGGGGTGGAACGCCGCGCCCTCACGCGGCTTCGGGGCGAGGCGCGCGGTCGCGCCGGCCGCGAGCGCCCGGTTGACCTGGTCCTCGATGCGGATCGCGGCGAGCTCGCTCGACAGCGGTCCGAGGACGGTGCCCTCCGCGAACGGGTCGGCGACCTCGACGGCGGCCATCTTGGCGGTGAGCTTCTCGGCGAACTCCTCGTAGAGGCTGTCGATGATGAGGAATCGCTTCGGGGCGTTGCAGGACTGGCCGTTGTTGTCGAAGCGCGCGTCGAATGCCGCGTCGACGACGGCGTCCATGTCATCGGTGGAGAAGACGATGAAGGGGTCGGACCCGCCGAGCTCGAGCACGACCTTCTTCAGGTGGCGGCCGGCGATCTCGGCGACGGCGGAGCCGGCGCGCTCGGAGCCGGTGACGGAGACGCCGCGGATGCGCTTGTCGGCGATGACGCCGGCGATCTGGTCGGTGCTCGCGAAGATGTTCGTGTACGCGCCGTAGGGGATGCCCGCCTCGCGGAAGATCTCCTCGATCGCGCTCGCCGACTCCGGGCACTGCGGGGCGTGCTTGAGGAGGATCGGGTTGCCGACGACGAGGTTGGGGCCGGCGAATCGCGCGACCTGGTAGTAGGGGAAGTTCCACGGCATGATGCCGAGGAGCGGGCCGACGGGGGCCTTGCGGAGGTAGGCGGGTCGCGCGGCGCCCTCGATGGGCTCGTCGGCGAGGAGGCGCTCGCCGTTGTCCGCGTAGAAGCGGTAGATGGCCGCCGCGAACTCGGCCTCGCCGACCGCCTGCGGCAGCGGCTTGCCCATCTCGCGGACGACGATCTCGCCGAGCTCCTGCGCGCGCTGCTCGTGCAGGTCCGCGACGCGGGCGATGGCGGCGGCGCGGTCGGCGATCGTGGTCTCGCGCACCCACGTGGTCCAGGCATCCCAGACGGACTGGACGGCCGCCTCGACCTCGGCGTCAGAGGCGAGCAGGTACTCCTTCTCGACCTCGAGGGTGTATGGGTTGGTGACTGCGAAACCAGACATGACTGCCTCCGAACGATTCGAAGCCGCACGAACGCGGCGATGACGCAAGCGTAGTCGGGGCGCTCACGCCTGTCAGCGCGCGGATTCGCGGCATTCGCGCTGGAATGCTTCGGAATCAGTCGCGCCAGGCGACGATCGCACCGAGAACGGCACTCATGGTGTCGCGGACGCGACCGCGCATCTCCTCGCGGTGCGGGCCGGTCGGGTGGAGGAGCATGCCGGCGGTGTAGATCGCGACGAGCGTCTCGACGGTCGACCGCAGGCCGACGACGAGGCGGATGCCGGCGGCCTCGGCGAGGCTCCCGACGATGTGCTCGAGCTCGGTGCCGAGCTCGTCGAAGTGCTGTGTGAGCCGCTCCCCGAACTCCGGGTCGCGCATGGCGTGCAGGCGCATCTCCTGCTCGATGACGAGCCACTCGGGCTCCTCGTACTGCAGTTCGAAGAAGGCGGCGACGATGGCGTCGACGGTCTCGCCCTTGAGCCGCTCGTCGCGCGGGCGGTCCTCCAGTCCGGCGAGGACGCCGAGGGCGAGCTGCTCGCCTTCGCGGAGCTTCTCGAGCCGGCGACGGGTCTCGCGGCTCGCGAGTCGCTCGAAGAGCTCGGTCTTGGTCTCGAAGTTCGAGTAGAACGCGCCCTTGGTGTAGCCGGCCTCCTCGACGATCTGGTCGATCGTGGCGGCACCGAGCCCGACGCGGGCGAAGACGGCGTAGGCGGCGTCGAGGAGTCGCTCGGTGGTCTGCTGCCGGCGCGCTGTCGGCGCCGCCGCACCGGGTTCGTGTGCCAATCCCGACCTCCTGTCTGCGTGGTCACTCTGCCATGGCGGACTCCGAGCGACCTAGGGCTCCAGCACTTCGGATACTCAATGGTATCGGATACGGTATGGTATGCAATACCAAAAGGTATCGGACTGGAGGACCTCGTGTCGACGTTCCTGTATGCACTCGCGAAGCGGCTGACGGCAGCACGCAGGTGGGTGCTCGCCGTGTGGCTCGTCGCCCTCGCCGCGCTCGGCGGACTCGCGGGCCTCGTCGGGCAGGGCCTCGACTCCAACGCCGAGATCCCCGGCACCGAGAGCACCACGGCGCTCGACCGCCTCGTCCACACCTTCCCCCAGACCGACGGCGCCTCCGCCCAGATCCTCGTCGTCGCGCCCGCAGGCGGCGATGTCACCGACGCCGACTACCGCGAGCAGATCGCGGCCGCCATCGACCGACTCGAATCCCACCCCGAGGTCCACGCCGTCACCTCGCCCTACAACGAGATGACCGCCGTCGGCGTGAGCGAGGACCACCTGGCCGCGAACATCGCCATCCAGATGGAGGGCGGACTCACGACCACCTCCGACGAGGCGAAGCAGGAGATCATCGACGCCGCCGCAGACCTCGCCGCGGCGCTCCCCCAGGCCGAGAGCGTCACCTACGGCGGCGCGCTCTTCGCCGTCGAACTCCCCGGGGTGTCCATCACCGAGCTCTTCGGCGTGGTCGTCGCGCTGGGCATCCTCATCATCACGCTCAGCTCGCTCATCGCCGCCGGCATGCCGATCATCATCGCCGGAGTCGGCGTCGCCGCCTCGCTCAGCGTCATGCTCGCGGCGACGTCGTTCATGTCGGTCAACTCGACCGCGCCGACGCTCGCCCTCATGCTCGGCCTCGCCGTCGGCATCGACTACGCGCTCTTCATCGTCTCGCGACACCGCGACCAGCTGCGCGACGGCATGGACGTCGACGAATCCATCGCCCGCGCGGTCGCCACCTCCGGCTCCGCCGTCATCTTCGCCGGCATCACGGTCATCATCGCGCTCCTCGGTCTGTCCGTCGCCGGCATCCCGTTCCTCAGCGGCGTCGGGCTCTTCACCGCGATCGGCATCGCCCTCGCGGTCCTCGCCGCGCTGACCCTCCTGCCTGCGCTCCTCGGATTCGCCGGCGCCCGCATCACGCCGAAGCCGCGCCGAGCGCGCAAGGCGAAGTCCGAGCGGCCCGCACGCGAGCCGGGACGCATCTTCCGCGGCTGGGTGCGCGGCGTCACGAAGCACCCCATCATCACGATCGTCGCCGTCCTCGTCGTGCTCGGCTCGGCGATCATCCCCGCCACGACGCTCCGCCTCACCCTCATCGACGCCGGCAGCCTCCCCAAGGAGAGCCAGACGCGCGAGACCTACGACCTCGTCGCCGAGCACTTCGGCCCCGGGTACAACGCGGCGCTCATCGCGACCGGCACGATCATCACCTCCAACGACCCGATCGGCCTCATGGACGAGCTCGGCGAGGAGATCGCCCAGGTCCCCGGCGTGCTCGCGGTCCCGATCTCCACCCCCAACGAGACCGGCGACACCGGACTGGTGCAGATCATCCCCGTCGGCGGCCCGAGCGACCAGTCGACGATCGACCTCGTCACCGAGCTCCGCAGCATGCACGACCACTTCGAGGAGAAGTACGGCATCGACATCGCGATCACCGGTCGCACCGCGGTCACCATCGACACCTCGGCCCGACTCGGTCAGGCGATCGTGCCCTTCGGCATCCTCGTCGTCGGGCTCTCCCTGGTCCTGCTCATGATCGTCTTCCGATCGGTCTGGGTGCCGATCAAGGCGACGCTCGGGTACCTGCTGTCGGTCGTCGCGGCATTCGGCGCCGTCACCCTCGTCTTCGAGCACGGCGTCCTCGCCGACCTGCTCAACGTGTCGGCGCAGGGCCCGATCATCAGCTTCATGCCGATCATCGTGATGGGCGTGCTCTTCGGCCTCGCGATGGACTACGAGCTCTTCCTCGTCTCCCGCATGCGCGAGGACTACGTCCACGGCAGGACGGCGAAGGAGGCGGTCGAATCCGGCTTCATGGGCTCCGCCCGAGTCGTCACCGCCGCGGCGCTCATCATGTTCGCGGTCTTCGCATCCTTCGTCCCCGAAGGCAACTCCACGGTCAAGCCGATGGCGCTCGGCCTCGCGGTCGGCGTCTTCGTCGACGCATTCATCGTCCGGATGACCCTCGTGCCCGCCGTCATGGCGCTCCTCGGCCGTCACGCGTGGTGGATGCCCCGCTGGCTCGACCGCATCCTCCCCAAGCTCGACGTCGAGGGCGAGGGTCTCGCCCGCCAGCTCGAGCAGCGGGACGCGATCGAGCGAGGCGAGCCGGTCGAGACGATCGACCCCGAGGTCGTGGCACGTCGGCGTCGGCGCCGCACGCCCGTCCTCGCCGCGACCGCGGCGACCATGGTCGCGACGCTCCTCGCCGGCATGGCGCTCGTCGGGCTCAGCGGCACCGGCCGCAGCTCGTCGACCTCCGCAGGCCAGGCCACCGGTGCGATCGTCAACCTCGACGAGCCCGTCACGATCGATGGGCAGCTCATCCCGCTCGGGCGTCAGCTCGCCGCGAAGCTCGTCGGGGGCGAGGCCGCGGAGATCAGCGGAGGCGACTTCACCTGGATCATCACGGACGCCGAGGACGCCGCCGATGGGCTCGAGGACGGCGAGTACGACTTCGCCGTCATCATCCCGGAGAACTTCTCCGCCGCGGCGACGTCGATGACCGGCGACGACCCGGTGCAGGCGACGCTCGAGGTCACGACCGCGCAGGGCGGCTCCGCCTTCGCCGACGCCGCCGGCGCGGCGGTGGTGAGCGCGGCGGTGACCCTCGCGGGGGCCGAGCTGACCGAGACCTATCTCGACAACGTGCTCGTCGGATTCGGCACCCTCCACGATCGGCTCGGCGAGGCCGCCGAAGGCGCCTCCGAGCTCGCCGACGGGCTCACGAAGCTCAGCGACGGCGCCGACTCGCTCGCCGACGGCGCCGCGAGCCTCGCCGCGGGCGCCGCGACGCTCGCGGACGGCGCGGGCCAGGCCGCGGGTGGCGCGCACCAGCTCGCCGACGGCGTCCGCCAGCTCGCAGACGGCAGCGGCAGGCTCGCCGACGGCGCGACCGGACTCGCGGGCGGCGCGGCGACCCTTCGCGCCAGCATGGCCCCGGTCGTGAGCGGCGCCGGCGAGGCGGCGGAGGGCGCTGCGGCGCTGACCGATGGCGCCGCGCAGGTCGCCGCGGGCCTCGACACCCTGCAGACCTCGATCGGCGAGCAGGCCGATGCGATCGTCACGCTCGCCGCGATGTGCCGCTTCACGGGCGCATCGAGCGCATTCTGCGATCAGCTCGACGCCCTCGCCGCCGCGAGCACCGACCCGACCGCCGCCGCGCAGCTCGAGGCGCTCGTCGACGGCGGCCACGCGGTCGCCGACGGCGCGAGCGCACTCGCCGACGGCACGGCGGGCATCGCCGATGGCACGTCCCGACTCGCTGGCGGCGCGAGCCAACTCGCCGACGGCGCAGCCGAGCTCGCGGGTGGCGCGAAGGACCTCGCCGCCGGGGCGGCCGGTGCCCGCACGGGAGCCGACACGCTGGCCGGATCGCTCGACCAGCTCGCCGACGGCTCACGCAGCATCGCGAGCGGCTCCCGCTCGCTCGCGGACGGCGCGAAGCAGCTCGCCGACGGCAGCGTCACGGCGCGGGACGGCTCGACGACGCTCGCCGACGGACTCGGCTCCGCGATCGACGAGATCCCCAGCTACACGGATGCCGAGCGCGAGCAGCTCGCGAAGGTCGTCGCCCAGCCGATCACGACGCCCACCGGGATCGTCCCGACGCGCGTCGAGGATGCGGTCGAGCGACTCCTCGACACCCCGCTCACCTGGGTCGTCGTCGCGGTGTGGCTCGCGACCGTCGCCGGCGCGATCACCTGGGGTGCGCGGGCGCGCGCTCGCGTCTGACGCCCGAGGCGACACGCCGATCGGGCCCTGACCCGGACACCCGGTCGGCGCGCGCCGCGAGGGACGGGCTCGACGTCGCTACGACGTCGTCCGTCGCTGATCGAGCATGGTGTGCAGCGCGTCGCGGAGCGCCTCCTGCTGCTCGACGGACATCCCCTTGACGAGCTCGGCCTGCGCCGCTTCGACGAGCGGCAGCAGGCGGCGACGCTCGGCGAGACCATGCTCGGTGAGGGTCACCGTGTTGCGTCGGGCGTCGACGTCATCCCGCCGACGAGCGATGAGCCCGTGGCGCTCCATGCGGGCGACGAGGTCGGCGATCGTCGAGCGATCCAGGTCGACTGCATCGCACAGCTCCCGCTGGCTCGCCTCACCGCGCTGGTCGAGGGTCACCAGGATCGAGTACTGGACGCTCGAGATCTCCGCGGACACGACGCGCGACCATGTCGCGACGTGCAGCTGCTGAGCACGCCGCAGCAGGTACCCCAGATGCCGCTGCGGCTCGGGGATCCCACCCGCTCCCCGTTCGTCCGTCATGCTCCCGTCGGCTCCTTCTGCTCCTTGAAGACCTGCGCGAAGTGCACGGTGATGTCCTCGCGTGCACTCAGCGGGAGCACATGCGAGATGTACTGGTCGGGACGCACAATCACGATCGCACCATCCCGATTCACGCCGCGCTCCTCGAAGATATCCCTCCGGGGATCGATCGCCCAGACCTTCTCCCAATCCTGGATGCCGAGCGGGCCCGTCCTGGGGAGGAGGATCTCCGGGACACGGCTGAGGTCGACGTCGTGGTGGGAGCACCGGAAGATCGCGTGCAGGTCGATGAGCGCGTCCACGTCCGCACCCTTCGGGGTGAAGCGGGCGATGGGCGAATCAGGGTCGGAGCCCATCCACCCGGCGAACTCCATGAGCGCCTCGCCGCCGAAGTCGCCGAACGCGTAGACGCGCCAGCGACCGTCCGCCACATGCGCGTGGCCGAGCTCCCAGCGGCGCGCGTCGGCGACCCGGATGACGGGCGCGGAGTGGAAGCGGGTGCCGATCTCGAATCCGGTCGCGAGCGCCTGGTGCTCATCGGTGCCGGTCAGTCGCGACGGCGTGTACTTCGTCGCGAGCCCCGCGGTGTAGCGGCCCTGACGCGCGAACTCGGCCTGCATCTCCTCGGCGGTCACGCCGCCGAGCTCGGGGTGGGCGGGGTCGAGTCGCGGCTGCGCGATGAAGGCCGACCAGAAGCGGTCGAACGCGATGAGGTCCTCGGCGACCGCCTGGCGCTCATCCGAGTAGGTCGCGAGGAGTGACTCGTCTGCGCGGCCGCCGAGGACAGCCGCGAGCTTCCAGCCGAGGTTGAACGCGTCCTGCATGGAGACATTCATCCCCTGGCCGGCCTTCGCCGAGTGCGTGTGGCAGGCGTCGCCGGCGATGAAGACGCGCGGCAGGCGGTCGGGCTCGTCGGCGGAGCGGTCGTCGAACTGCGGCGCCACGCGCTGGCCGACCTCGTACACGGAGGACCACGCGACCGACTTCACATCGATCGAGTACGGGTGGAGGATCGCGTTCGCGACCTCGGTGAGCTGCTCGACGCTCGTCGATCGGATGGTGCTGTCACCCGCGGGGACCGGCCCGAGGTCGACGTAGAGCCGGACCATGTTGCCGCCTTCACGCGGGATCATGAGCAGGCTGCCCTTGCCGGCGGACTGGATGACGTTCTTGGTGCGCCAGTCGGGGAAGTCGGTGACGGCGAGCACGTCCATGACGCCCCAGGCGTGGTTCGCCGCGTCGCCGACGAGCGGGATGCCCATGGATCGACGGACTGCGCTGCGCGCGCCGTCGCACCCGACGACGTACTTGGCGCGGACGGTGAACTCCTCCCCGGCGCGCTCCCCTTCGGTCCGGCGGAGCGTGACCTCGACGGGGTGGTCGCCGTCGATGCGCCGGTGCGCGACGAACTCGATGCCGTAGTTCACCTCGAGGCGCGCCGCGGATTTCGCGGCGTGCTCGAGGAGGTACTGCTGCATGCGCGCCTGGTTCACGATGACGTGCGGGAACTCGCTGAGCCCCTCGGGGGTGTCCTCGACCCAGCCCGTGCGCACGATGCGCGAGCGATCCTCGTCGGAGGGACCCCAGAAGCGCACCTCGTTGACCCAGTACGCCTCGCGGATGAGCGCCTGGGCGAGCCCGAACGCCTGGAACATCTCGACGGTGCGGACGGCGACGCCGTCGGCCTGCCCGACGAGGAGGGGACCGCCGCGGCGCTCGATGATATGGGTGCGGATCTCGGGGAATGCCGCGAGCTGCGCTGCGAGCACCGAGCCGGCGGGGCCGGTGCCGACGATGAGGACGTCGAGCTCGTCGGGGACGTCCTGCGGTCGGTCGATGCCGTACCCGGCTGCCGGGAGGATGTCGGGGTCTCCGGGCCGGTACCCGTCTCGGTAGAACTGCATGGCCGATCTCCTTCGCTGCCGCTCGGTCGCAGGTGCAGGCATCATATATTCAGTACCCCAACGATTGGAAGGGCCGATTTTCACCGATGCGAGCGCTCACCGCTTCGTAACCAGCGCGAAACCCCGTCGTCGGCGACCGCGCCTACCCTTGTTCGGCATGACCGGGCACCGCGAGCGGCAGAAGGAGGCGACCCGTCGCGCACTCCTCGCGACGGCGCTCGCGCTCTTCGCCGAGCGCGGCTACCACCGGACGACCGTCGACGACATCGCCCGCGCCGCCTCCACGACCCGCGTGACCTTCTACGCGTACTTCGAGTCCCGCCGCGACCTCATGATCGCGCTCCTCGGAGAGCTCGATGTCATCCTCGGTCGGGCGCCGCAGCCGGGCGAGCACGGCGAGCCGACGAGCCCCGGTGCGACCGACTCCCCGGGAGCCGCAGCCACACCCCTCGTCGAGGCGGTGCGGATCGGGACCGCCGAATCCCTCGGCACCTGGCTGCGCGACCAGACCGCGCTGTGGGAGGCGAGCGCGCCCTACGTCCTCGCGGCCACCGAGGCGGCCGCGGTCGATCCCGAGATCCGCGAAATCCACTCGCGGTGGTTCGAGGACGTGATCGGCGAGATCGTCGCTGGCCTCGACCTCGCCGACCGCCACCCCGCCGACACCCGCAGGCAGCGCGGCGAGCTCGCGATGGCGCAGTTCGACCACGTCGCCCGCCGCTGGATGCGCACACCCTGGGACCTCGACGCCGACCCCGCGCTCGAGGTCCTCACCGAGAGCTGGACGAAGCTGCTCGGCTGAGCGCAGACCGCGAGGCTCGGATCCGGGGTGCGGTCCAGCACGAGGACGGGAGCGGGGCGGCCGGGCGACGTGACGCCACCCGGACCGCCCCGAGGGATTCGACAGCGGACGCTATGCCGCGACCGCGAGCGCGACGACCGGCTCGAGACGCGAAGCCCGGATCGCGGGGACGAGCGACCCGACGAAGGTGATGAGCGCACCGACCCCCACGACGCCGACGATGAGCCAGATCGGCACGACGGGTGCGTGCAGCTCGCCGAGCTCGCCCCAGAAGAGGCTGTTCGCGCCAGCCCACCCATAGAAGACGCCGAGCCCGAGCCCGAGCGCCAGCGACGTCACGGTCATGGTCGCCGCCTCGGCGATGACCGTCGCACGGACCTGCGCGCGGCTGAACCCGAGCGCCCGCAGCAGCCCGAACTCGCGGGTGCGCTGCAGCACGCCGACGGTGAGCGAGTTGACGAGGCCGACCGCCGCGATGACGGACGAGTAGCCGATGAGGACCCCGAAGATGAGCATCAGCTGCTCGAGGACGCCCTCGACCGGCTCGGTCGAGCCGAAGGTCTCGAGCGCTTTGATCTCCAGCATCTCGCCGAATGTCGCCGACGCGACGAAGAGGGTCGTGATGAGGGTGACGCCGATGACGAGACCGATCGAGGCGCGCGCGGAGCGCTCGGGCGATCGGATCGCGTTCGCCGCACCGAGACGCACCGCGGCGACGCGACCCCACAGCATGCCGACGACGCGGAGCACCGGCGGGATGACGAAGACGGAGCCGGCCACGAGCCCGGTGAAGGACGCAAGCCCGCCGAAGAACGCGATGAGCAGGCCCGCCGGGTGGTAGAAGCCCATGGCGACACCGAGCCCGAGCATCGCCGCGCCCACCGCGAGCATGACGATCGCGAAGGCGCGACGACCACCACGCGAGCGCACCTGGTCGACGTCCGCGGGGACGGCGGCGCCGAGTGCGGCGATGGGACTCACCTCGAGCACGCGCTTGGCCCCCACCCAGGACGACAGCCAGGTGACGAGCGCGACGATCACGACGAGGCCGATCGCCAGCGGCGAGAACGCCGAGTAGGGGAGGTCGTCGAGCAGGCCGCCGTCGACGGCGATGCGGGTGCCGGCCCAGATGAGCCCGGTCGCGATCGCGACGCCGATGACGCCGCCGAGCGCACCGGCGCCGAGCCCTTCCCGGGCGAGGAGCGCGCGCCGGCTCGCGGCCGTCGCGCCGAGGAGTCGCGCGAGCGCGATCTCGCGCGTACGGCCCGCGACGATCGTGGCGACCGTGTTGACCGTGACGACGCCCGCGACGTACACCGCGATCCCGATGAAGATCGTCGCGAAGACGGTGAGCATGAACCGCACGGCCTCGACGCCGCTCAGCGCCGGGTCGGCCCCGACGCTCGTCGCCACCAGGTCGATGACGCCGAGCAGTCCGGTGCCGAATGCCGCGGCGAGCGCGGCGACGAGGACGGTCGCGCCGTGGCCGGAGCGATGCCGGTGCACGCCCTTCGCCGCGCGCCGCGTCACCGGGCGATCCGGTGCAACGGTGGCGGCGGTCATCGCTGCACCGCCTCGAGGTCGAGCATGGTCGCCGCGATCTCGGCGGCGGTGCTGCGCGGGCGGTCTGCGACGATCCGGCCGTCGGCGAGGAAGATGACGCGGTCCGCGCTCGCCGCGGCGACGGGGTCGCGGGTGACCATCGCGATGGACTGGCCGAACTCCCGCACCGCGAGCTCGAGGAGCGCGAGGACTTCGCGCCCCGTCTTGGAGTCGAGGTTCCCGGTGGGCTCGTCGGCGAAGATGAGCGCTGGCCGGGCCGCGAGCGCACGGGCGATCGCGACGCGCTGCTGCTGGCCGCCGGACAGCTCGCTCGGGCGGTGGCGGAGACGTTGGATGAGTCCGAGTCGACCGACGATCTCGTCGATCCATGCCTCCTCCTCGAGCGTCGGCTTTCGACCGCCGAGGTCGAAGGGGAAGCGGATGTTCTGCGCGACGTCGAGCGTCGGCACGAGGTTGAACGCCTGGAAGATGAACCCGACCTCGCGGCGGCGGATGAGCGTCAGCTCGCTGTCGGAGAGCCCGGTGATCTCGCGGTCGCCGATCCACACGCGGCCGGCGGTCGGGGTGTCGAGGCCCGCCATGATGTGCATGAGCGTCGACTTGCCGCTGCCGCTCGGCCCCATGATCGCGGTGAACTCGCCGCGTCGGATCCCGACGCTCACGTCCTGCAGCGCGATCACCTCCGCGCCGGTCGTGCCGTAGCGCTTGGACAGGTTCACAGCCCGGGCGACGAGGCCCAGGTCGGAGGGGAGATTCTGCATGTCTTCGACGCTAGGAATCGGCCGCGCGCCGATCATCGGCCTCGGGGTGGACTCGCGTCATCCCAGAGGATGACTCCGAATCATCCGGTGGGGGTGGGCGGCGGCAGCCGTCAGATGAGCCCGTGGTCGTGCGCGTAGACGACGAGCTGGACGCGGTCTCGCAGGGCGAGCTTGGTGAGGACGCGGGAGATGTGCGTCTTGACGGTCGCCTCGCTCACGTACTCCCGCGCGGCGATCTCCGAGTTGGACAGGCCCCGCGCGGCGAGGAGGAAGATCTCGCGCTCCCGCGCGGTGAGCAGCTCGAACTCGGGCGGCGCGGCCGACCTCGTGCCTGCACCGCCTCCGAGGTGCTCGAAGAGCGCCGCGGTCGCCGACGGGGCGATGACGGCAGAGCCGGCGTGGACGGTGCGGATCGCGGCGAGCAGGAACTCGGGGTCGGCGTCCTTGAGGACGAATCCGCTCGCGCCCGCCCGGATGGCGCGCGCCGCCGCCTCATCCAGGTCGAAGGTCGTGAGGACGACGATCCGCGGCGCCGCCGCGCCCGCCGCCCGGATGACCTGGGTCGCCTCGATGCCGTCCATGACGGGCATGCGGAGGTCCATGAGGACGATGTCGGGCCGGGTCGCCTCGACGATCTGGATCGCCTCGCGGCCGTCGCCCGCCTCCCCGAGCAGCTCGAGGTCGCGCTGCGAGCGGACGAGCATGGCGATGCCCGCGCGGAAGAGCGCCTGGTCGTCCACGATGACGACGCCGATGCGCTCAGGTGCTCGCGACGCCGCGCCGGTCTGCTCGCTCACCCGCGCACCGCCTGGAGCTCGAACGGGATCGCGGCGCGCACGACGAATCGCTCGTCCGCGTGGATCGTCAGGTCGCCGCCCGCGATGCGCGCACGCTCCCGCATGCCGGTGATGCCGTGCCCCGCGTCGCCCGACGGCGGCCTCGACGGGTCGACCCAGGAGGCGACCGTCACGACGACCTCACCGGGTCGCCACTCGAGGGACACCGAGGCGGGGCGATCGGTGCGACCGTGGCGGAGGGCGTTCGTGAGTGATTCCTGGACGATGCGGTGCACGGCCATCTGCGCGCCGAGCGGCATCCCCGCGGGGATCTCGCCCAGCTCGAGGTCGACCGCGAGCCCCGCCGCCCGCACATGCTCGACGACGGTGTCGAGGTCGTCGAGCGTCGGCTGCGGGCCGTCGAGCTCCTCATGCCGCAGCCCGGCGAGGAGGACGCGCACCTCCGCGAGCGCGTTGCGCGCGATGCTCGAGACCGTCTTCAGCCCTGCTCGCGCCGCCTCCGGGTCTCCCGCCGAGGCGTACCTGGCGCCATCCGCCTGGGCGATGATGACCGCGAGCGAATGCGCGATCACGTCATGCATCTCGCGGGCGATGCGACCGCGCTCCTGCTCGGCGAGCGCCTCCTGCCGCTCCGCACGCGCCGTGCGGACGGTCGCGATGAGGAGCCCGAGCGTCCAGGACAGGGCGAAGGACACGAGCGAGGCGACGAAGGTGAGCACCGCGCCGCGCCCCAGCACCTCGAACTCGATGTCGAATGCCGCCGGCAGGTACAGGTAGGCCGTCACGATGATCGATGCGGCGCCCGCCGAGATCGCGCCCGCGACCCGCACCCACCGGACCGGCACATAGCCGGTCCAGAAGAGCACGATGAATGTCGCGAGATTCGCCGGCAGCGGCGGCAGCCCGACCGCGAGCTGCACCGCGACGGCGGCCCACGCGATCCACAGCGAGAGCTCGGTGCGCCCCCGAGCGATCAGGACGCTCGCGATCATCGCCCCGGTCACGAGTCCGGCGACGATCAGCGAGACGATCGGGCCGGCCCATCCCGGGTTCGCGTCGCCGACGATGAGCGACAGCGGCAGCGTCGCCGCGCCGAAGAGCACCGCGACGACGATGTCGCCGGCACGCACCGGCTGTCGTGTCGCGGTCCTCACCCAGCAACCTACTTGGCGTGCGAGTGCCGGATCGTCACTCCGCAGGATGATCCTCAGATCCCGCCGCCGAGGTGCCCGCTGAGCCGCCCGAGGAATCGGGTGGATGCGGGATTCATCCCCTCCAGGATGACGCGCTTGCCGCGATGCTCGTACCTCGTGACGATCGAGTCGAGCGCGGCCACCGCGGAGGCGTCCCAGACATGCGACCTGGACATGTCGATGATGATGCGGTCGGGATCGTCCGCGTATTCGAACTGGGTCGTCAGGTCATTGCTCGACGCGAAGAACAGCTCCCCTTCGACGACGTAGTGCGCCGTCGGGACCTGCTCGTCCTCCGGAAGGGTCCGGGTGACCGTCACGACATGCGCGACGCGACGCACGAAGAGCAGCGCCGCGATGAGCACGCCGGCGACGACGCCGATCGCGAGGTTGCCGGTCGCGACGATGATGACGATGGTGGCGACCATCACGAGGGTCTCGCTCCACGGCATGCGCTTCAGCGTCGACGGGCGGACGCTGTGCCAGTCGAATGCGGTGATCGACACCATGATCATCACCGCGACGAGCGCCGCCATCGGGATGCGCGCGACGACATCCCCGAGGAGCACGACGAGCACGAGGAGGAATGCCCCCGCGAGGAAGGTCGAGATGCGCGTGCGCGCACCGGACACCTTGACGTTCATCATCGTCTGGCCGATCACCGCGCAGCCGCCCATGCCGCCGAAGAGACCCGACAGCATGTTCGCGACGCCGAGCCCCCACGCCTCCCTGGTCTTCCGGGAATGCGTGTCCGTGACCTCGTCGACGAGCTTCGCCGTCAGGAGCGACTCGAGCAGGCCCACGAGCGCGACCGCGATCGCGTACGGGCCGATGATGCCGAGCGTCTCCCAGGTGAGCGGGACATTCGGGATGAAGAGCTCCGGGAGGCTCCGCGGCAGCTCCCCTTGGTCGCCGACCGTCGGCACCTGGATCGCGAAGGCGACGACGACCGCGGTAACGAGCACGACGGCGACGAATGGCGCTGGGATGACCCGGGTGATCCTGGGCATCAGGATCATCACGAGGATCCCGCCCGCCACGAGCGGGTACACCGCCCACGGCACCCCGATGAGGTGGGGGATCTGCGCGACGAAGACGAAGATCGCGAGCGAGTTGACGAAGCCGATCATGACGCTGCGCGGGATGAACCGCATGAGCTTCGCCACCCCGAACACCGCGAGCAGGATCTGGATCGCCCCGGCGAGGATCACGGTCGCGATGAAGTAGTCCATCCCGTAGGTGCGCGCCACCGGTGCGATGACGAATGCCACCGCGCCCGTCGCCGCGGTGATCATCGCCGGGCGTCCCCCGAGGAAGGCCATCGCGATCGCCATGATGAACGAGGAGAAGAGCCCCACCTTGGGGTCGACCCCGGCGATGACGGCGAATGAGATCGCCTCGGGGATGAGCGCGAGCGCGACGACCAGACCCGCGAGGACCTCGCGGGTGAGCAGGCGCGGCGACCTCAGCGCGGCGAGGACGGAGGGGGTCGCCCGATAGCGGGCGCGGTCCTCGTCAGACGAGGCCTGGGACATCGACGACTCCCGACTCGAGGCTCCAAGGGGCGCGGCCGAGAACGGTCGGCGGACGGCTCAGACTGAGCACTTGGCGGAGACGGCGGGATTTGAACCCGCGGTCCCCATACGGGGACTCCACCTTAGCAGGGTGGTGCACTAGGCCTGACTATGCGACGACTCCTTGTGCCCGACCAGCTTAGCGGACGCCGCGATCCCTTGCAGTTGCTGGGAAGTCGGGGCGTCTTGCGGTTCGCACGCCTCGCACTCATCACACGCCAGAATCGGCCTGAAACAGCATCCTCGGGAGGCTCGGGGTCACTTGGGGGTCACCTGGCTAACGTTCCTGAGAATGGACGATCACTCGTTTAGGCGGTGCATCCAGTAGCCGGGGCGACGCGCCTCGGGAGCGTAGGCAAGCACGAACACCTCGCCGTCGCGGACGGTGTAGATGAGGTTGTACGGGAACTTGCCGAGGTGCCAGGTGCGGATCATCGGGTCACGTCGTCGGCCGCGGTACGGCGGCGGCGCGTCCGGCCATTGGAGGATCATTTCGGCTGCGGCCTCGGCCACGTCCGCGAACTCGTCGCCGAGCCTGCCGTCCTCGATCCCCAGGTAGCGATCGTGGGCGTCGAGGAACTCGTCACGAGCCTCGGGGTGCTCGTTCCAGTCCAGCGTCACTCGCGCCGCGCGGCCGAACGTGCCCGCGCGATAGCGATCGTCTCCCGGCCGCTGACGGGCTTGACCTTGCCGCTCGTCAGCTCGTCCAGCCGCCGATCAATGGCCTCGTCCCAGGCGGCGTCGATCTCGGCCTGCTCCGCCTCATCGACGTGCTGGAGGGCGAGCGCGGCGATCTCGCGCTCGTCGGCATCGAGGGTCTTGCCAGCCTCAATGTAGTCCGCCAGCTTCGGAGTCATGCATCAAGTGTACGTCTGCGCGCTGACATGGGCCAGGGATCGGAGCACGCGTCACCGGCCGAGGCCGGGGGCGTCGCGTTCTGGCCCGGTGCGGCCGTGGTCGCTCGATGGCCGGTAGCGGCCGAGCTGGGCGGCGCGCTTCTCGCGTGCGGCCTGAGCGCGCTCGGCCACTCGCCGCTCGACCTCGGCTCGAGCGGCGAGTTCGCGGACATACTGCGCGGCCTCGGTGACGGGCAGCGCCTCGATCTGCGCAAGGTCCTGCCTGGCTTGCTCCGCCCGAGCGCGCCACCCGGCAGCGTGGGTGCTGGCGGTGCTCGGGCTCTCGGAGCCGAGCACCCGCTGGCGCAGGCCGGTGGACTCGCGCAGGTGCCGCTCGGCAAGGCGGCCCTGCTCGCGGCGGGTCTGCTCCGCCTCCTGCCGAGTCTCGGTCACGCGCGGGTCGGCGTCGGCCTGCTTCCCGGCGACCGTCTTGGCCCACGGCTCCACACCCGCAGTTCCGGTAGGCAGACCGCCCCAGCGTCGCCGCACCGCGTCCTCCGTCGCGCGGTGCGCGTCTGCGGCCTCGGTCGCCGCTCGGTCGGCTGCACGCCTCCTGAACCGCCCGGCCTGGCCGCGCGCAGTCTGCGCCTCCCACATCCGCTCCCGGCCGGTGAGGTAGGCGGTGCCGTCGGCGGTGGCCTGTTCGATCAGCGGGGCTGCGACCTCGGCACGGACCTCGGCGGCGCGGGCGTCCGCGGCGGCGACGGCCTCCCGCTGCTCGTCGGCCTCGGCGCGCTGCGTCTCGCGCTGGCGGTCGAGCACGGCGACGGCCTGCTCCCACTTGGCCGCCTCGCGGACGGCGTGCTCGATCCGCTCAGTCAGGCGGGTGCGCTCGGCGTTCACCAAGCGCACCGGCCCATCGGCGGCGAGCCCGGCCACGGCTTCGCGCGCTGCGCGGGTCGCGGCAACCGGGCCCCGGTCGGCACGGTCCCGCTCGAGCGCAGCCGTGAACTGCTCCCGCGCGTCGTCCAGATCGGCGGCGACGACGTGCAGGCGGTTCGTCTCCTGTCCTCGGGTCATGCCCACGTAGACGCCGGAGGCGTCCAGCGCGTCGGAGAGGACAGTGTGCGAGCCGGGCACGGTCGCGCCCTGGACGCCGTAGGCGGTGGAGGCGTAGGCGAGGTGGGTGTGCTCGGCGACGTACTCGGCCGGCAGCCGGACAGTGCGCTGCCGCTTGCGGCCGTTCCCGTTCTCTGTCGCCCACACCGTCCCGTTCTGCCCGACGGCCTGCACGGTCCAGGTCTGACGGTTCGCCACCTGCACGTCGGCGTCGTTCTGCCGGGTCTGGATCACGTCGCCCCGCCCGATGGGGAGCCCGTCGCTGCCGGTGGTCGTGCGGGCGTCGTCGACCACGCCGGTGCGCACCCGCTCGACACGGATGCGTTCGTTCAGCCCTTGCGCCTCGTCGTTGGTCGCCGCGGTGATCGCGTCGCCGTTGCGCGCGTCGCGGGCGATCTCCTCCTGCACCGCCTCCGAGTCCTCGTGCAGCACCACGAGTCCGAGGGCGTGCAGCCGGTCGAACAGCAGGCCCGGATGCTCCCCGCGTCGCATCTGCACGGTCAGGGCTGCGTACTCGGGGTCGGCGAAGCGATGCACGGTGGTCATGTCGTAGGTCCGCGGTGCGAGCTGCGCGGCCATGTCGAGCAGCCCGCCGCGCCCGACGGCGGGGAGCTGCGCTCGGTCGCCGACGAGGGCAAGGGTCGCGCCGTGCTCGTCCGCGACGGTCAGCAGTGCGAGGGCGGTGTCCTGGTCGAGCATCCCGGCCTCATCGACCACGATCCGCTCGCCTCGGACAAGTTGCGCGGCCTTCGAGGGGCCGGTGTAGGTGCTGCCGCTCTCGGGATCGGTGTCGCCCACGGCCAGGCGGGTCCATACCCCGTCCTGGTTCCATCGCCAGCCGTGCTCGTGGACGAGCTTCGCCACGCTGTCGGCACTCACGCCGAGTTCCTGCACGGCCACGTCCGCAGCCTTCTTCGTCGGCGTCACGACCCGCGTGCGCCGGCCCTGGCCGGCGGCGGCTTCGATCGCCGCGCCGAGCATCGTGGTCTTGCCCGCGCCGGCCGCGCCCTCGACCACCACGAGCGGGTCGGTCCCTGCGACTGCGGCGGCCGCCTGCGCCTGCTCCGCGTCCAGCCCACGCCCCCGCGTCAAGCGCGTCACGTCGAGCGCCCGGCTCGCGCCGGCCGTTGCGCGCGCCTGGAGCTTGTCGCGCAGTTGCGTCTCGACCGCGACGACGTGCAGCGAGGTCAGGTGCGCCACATGATCGGGCTGCACCATGTCCGGCGGCAGCACCGACAGGCAGTCCTCTACAGCCAGCGCCGTCGTGATCGCCACCATGTCGCGCAACGCCTCCGGGGTGGCGCGCACGCCAGCCTCGGTGATGATGTGGGTGACGTGCTCCTGGATCGTGTGGCGCGTCCAGGTGGATGCGCCGGCGGCGCAACGGTCGAGTGCGCGCGATGCGACCTGTTGCGCGCTGAGGTCGTCCAGCGCCATCGGCGCGCGCCGGTGCACGCGCGGCGGGTCCGGCGTGTATCCGGCCTGCTCCAGCTCGATACGCCACGCGGCCTCGTCCTTGAGGGTGACCGGCTTCTTGGCCGGGCGCTGGTGATCCCAGGCCATCGCCTCCAGCCGGCCGCGCACGACCGGGCCGGGCTCCTCGCCCGGATGCGCCGCCCGCCAGTCCTTCTCGAAGCGGGCGAGGTTGCGCTGCACCTGCGCCGACCGCTTCGACATGAGCGCGTTGCAGGGCTCCAGCTCCGCGACTTCCCCGGTCACCGGATCGAGCGTCAGACCGTGCTTGTCGAGCACGGCCGTGAGCTGCGGGTGCGCGGCGATGACGGCCGTGCCGAGTGCGCGGATCGCGCCCTGCTGCCGGAACAGGGCGGCGGTGTCCAGGCCGCGCCAGGCGCCCGCGGCCCACACGCGGGCGCCGATCTGGAAGTGGATGTGCCGGTGCGGGTCGCCCGCGCGGGAGGTGTGATGCACGACGGAGACGGTTTCGAGCTGTTCGACCGGCACGACCTCCTGCTTCCCACGCGGGCCGATCCGGGTGACGCTGTGCTCCCCGAGCCAGCGCCGGATCTCGGCCATCGCGTCCTTCTGCGCCGCGTCCAGGGCCTCGGAGACCTCCGGGTGAAGCGCGGCCGCGACCGACAGGGACTTCGGGGCGTTCACGACCATCTCCGCGAACCGCGGACTGCCCTGCTTCCCCTCCCCTGCCTTGCGTGGCGTTCCCATCGACTCCCCGGTGAGCGGGTTGATCCAGTTCACCCAGGCCGCGTACTCGTCCGGGGTTAGCGCGCCCGCTCCGATCACGGTCCCCCCGCCGTCGACCACTGCGATCTCCGCGATCGCCGTGCCAGCCTCCAGGTAGTAGTCGTCGGCGCGGGAGCGGTCGGACTCCAGGTAGCGCAGCGCATCAGCGCCGGTGCCCCGGAACAGGATCACGCCGCCCTTCATGGCCACCTCGCTCTCGTCTAAGATTCTTGCAACTACCTACGGTAGCATTCGTGCATTCCTGTTGGACTCGAGAACAACGAGAGTTGGCAAGCGATCTTGCGACTGGCGAAGTGAGGTGCGGCGCAGTCACAGTCGTGGCAGCACTTGTGCAGGGATATGGCCAGTAAGGCTGCGCGAATAGAGAACAAGTGTCGAACTGAAGCGGTCTCGAGTCGGGCCGATCTTGGTCCCTCGCTAGACTGGCGACGGATCGATTGAAGGGCGGTGAGGCTTTCGATGCTCCCCGCGAGTATTCCGAGCCCGGATCCGTCGTGGGCGAGCTTCTCGGTCGGCCCGTTGACGATTCACACCTATGCGCTGTGCATCATCGTGGGGATCCTCGCGGCGGTGGCGATCACGGAGAGGCGGCTGCGGCGGCGCGGGGTGGCGCGGTGGGCGGTGGTGGACATCGCGATTTGGGTGGTCCCACTGGGAATCGTGGCGGCGCGGTTTTATCACGTCTTCACCCATGTCGGGGACTACTTCTATCCAGGCGCGAACCTGTGGAGTGTGTTCGCGATCTGGGATGGCGGGAACGCGATCTATGGCGCTCTGATCGGCGGCGCGATCGGGGCCGTCATCGCCTGCCGGCGGATGGGCTTGCGGTTCTGGGCGTTCGCGGACGCACTGGCGCCGGGGTTGCTGGTCGCCCAGGCGATCGGGCGGCTGGGAAACTGGTTCAATCAGGAGCTGTTCGGGCTGCCGACGACGTTGCCGTGGGGCTTGGAGATTTCGCCGTCGGCGGCGATGTTCCCGGACGGGCTGCCTGCGGGGACGCTGTTCCATCCGCTGTTCCTGTACGAGATGATCTGGAACCTGTGCGGGGCCGGAGTGATCCTGCTGCTGGAGCGGCGCTTCGCGCTCGGGTGGGGGCGCAGTCTCGCGGTCTACTTGATCTGGTACGGGCTGGGGCGGAGCGGCCTGGAGGCGATCCGGATCGATCCGACCAGCGACGCGCCGTTAGGCATCCCGGCGAACATCTGGGCATCGTTCGCGGTCGTCGCCCTCGGCATCGCCATCATGGTTGTTCAGACGGTTCGGCACCACGAGCCGGAGCCGTCTCCGTACCTCCCGGGGCGTGAGCCGTCAGTTGCCGCTGAAGCGAGCCCGACCGGATCGGCGCCCGAGGCGGTCGGCGGATCAGAGGGTGGCGCGGTGTCGTCTGGCACACCGTCTCGCGACTGAACTCGAAGCGGCTGGGGTCAGCGGCCGAAGAGCCGGGTGAAGATGTTTCCGCGCTGCGCTTTCGCGGCGGCGATCTCCTCGGGGGTATGCCGTCCGTTGCACCACTGGTGCGCAGGGACGCCTCGTCGGACCTGGTTGATGTGCTGGCCGCATCCGGTCCAGGTGGTCTTTCCGCAGGTCTTGCAGGTCGTCGCTGAGCACATGGTCACGCCTCCTGGCAGTGGCAGCGGTCGGCTTCGGGCACTCCGGCGAGTGCGGTCTCGATGTGCTGACCGCAGCCGGTCCAGGTCGGTCGACAGCAGCGTGAGCAGGTGACTTGCTGGCACATGGGCGTTCTCCTCCGTTGTCTTGTCTGTGGGGTCCGTGGTCAGGCGAGCATCATGAAGAGCTTCTCGAGCTCTTCGGTGGTGATGCCGTCTTCGGCGAGGGCGGTGTCGGGGTCGGTGAGGCAGTCCTTCATGGCGGTGGACACGATCGCGAAGCCGGCCCGGTCGAGGGCGCTGGAGACGGCGGCGAGCTGGGTGACGATATCGCGGCAGGGCTTCTCCTGCTCGACGGCGTTGATGACGGCGTCGAGCTGGCCGCGGGCGCGGCGCAGGCGGTGCAGGATGCGGCGCTGGACGTCGGGGTCGGTGGTGCGCATGGGGTTCCTCTCGGTCGGAGACGGTCAGGTGATGTCGATGTGCTGGCGGGCGTCGGTGTAGCCGAGGGTGTTCTGTTCGACTGTCTCAGCCTGACGGGTGCGGAGCAGGTCGGTGGGGCACCAGCCGGTGATCGCGCCGACCGCGAGCAGGATCGAGCAGACCCCGGCCGGGATCGCACACCAGGGCTGGCCGGTCATGCTCAGCGCGAACGCCCCGACGAACAGCGCGGCGATGCCCCGGACGATCCGATCGGCGGGCGACGTCGCGCAGGCCCGGACAGTGCGACGCTCAGGCATCCTGCATCGCCCCTTCGAAGCGCAGCAGTTCGCCGGCGCGGTCGCCGAGCACCGCCCGGAGCGTCAGGATGCCGCCCGACAGGGAGGCGGAATCGAACCCGGCCTGCGCGAGGACGCGGTGCGCGATCGCGGAGCGGACTCCGGAGGCGCACATCACCCGGACGGGACACCCCGCGGACGCGGTGCGGACCTCGTCGAGCCGTTCGCGCAGCTCGGTGTGAGGGATGTTCAGCGCGCCGGGCAGATGCCCGGTGGCGAACTCCGCCCTGCTGCGCGTGTCGAGGACCAGCGAGTGCGCGAGCACCTGGTCCACGTCCTGCGCGTACCAGAGTGCCAGAGTGCCAGTGCGGAGGTTCTCTCCGACCATGCCGGCGAGGTTCACCGGGTCTTTGGCCTGGCCGTAGGGCGGCGAGTAGGCCAGGTCGAGGTCGATCAGGTCGTCCACGCTCATGCCGGCGCGGATCGCGGAGGCGAGCACGTCGATGCGCTTGTCGACCCCCTCTGCGCCGACCGCCTGCGCGCCGAGCAGCAGCCCGTCGGCCTCGCGGAAGTGGAGGATCAGGTGGAGCTGGGCCGCGCCGGGGAAGTAGCCGGCGTGCTGGTTCGGATGCAGGTGGATCGTCCGGTAACCGACCCCGGCCGCGTCCAGCGCGGCACGGTTCGCGCCGGTCAGCGCGGCGGTGACGGACCCGATTCGGACGATCGCGGTGCCGACCGGGTGCGGGATCGGCCTGGCGGTGCCGGGTCGGAGGATGTCGTCGGCCACGAGTCGTCCGGCGCGGTTGGCCGGTCCCGCCAGTGCAACCGGGCGGCGGATGCCGGTGACGGCGTCGGCGCTGACCGTTGCATCGCCGACAGCCCAGACGCCGGGGATCGAGGTGCGGCCGTGCTCGTCGACGACGATCGCGCCTCGTTCGCACTTCACTCCCGCGGCCTCGAACACGGCGGTGTCGGGTCGGACCCCGACGGACAGGACGATCAGGTCCGCGGGCAGCAGCGTGCCGTCGCCGAGGGCGACCAGGTCGTGCTCGGCGCCCTGCTGGATGCCGGTCGCAGCGATCCCGGTGCGGGTGCCGATGCCGAGTTCGTGCAGCTCGCCCGTCACGAGCGCGGCGAGCTCGGCCTCCAGCGGGGGCAGGACGTGCTCGGCGAGCTCGACCACGGTCACGTCCAGCCCCTGGCGGGCGAGGGCTTCGGCCGCCTCGATGCCGATGAACCCGGCGCCGAGCACGACCGCGCGCCGCGCTCCGGCCTCGACCTGCTCGCGCAGAGCAAGGGCGTCATCGACGGTGCGCAGGGTGCGCACTCGCGGAGAGTCCAGACCCGGGATCGGGGGTCGTGCGGCCTGCGCACCCGGCGAGAGCACGAGCGCGTCATACCCGATCCGCGTCCTCCCGTCCGGGGTGTCCACGGTCACGACCCGCTGCTCGGGGTCAAGTCCGGTGACGTCGTGGCCTGTGCGCACGTCCAGCTTCAGCGCGGCGTGAAGCGACTGCGGGGTCTGCACGAGCAGCTTCGCGGGGTCGGCGATCTCCCCGCCGACGAAGTAGGGCAGTCCGCAGTTCGCGTAGGAGACGTGCTCGCCGCGTTCGAGCACGATGATCTCCGCCGACTCATCCAACCGCCGTGCGCGGGCGGCGCAACTCATGCCGCCCGCGACGCCTCCGACGATGACGATCCTCATCGCGCCGTCTCCTGCTGGCTCTGCTGAGCCTGTGCGGCGACCTGGGCGCGGACCTCGTCCATGTCCAGGTCGCGCACGGCGGCGATCACCTGTTCCAGTTGCGGGGCCGCGAGGGCGCCGGGCTGGGCGAACACCAGGATGTTCTCGCGGAACGCCATCAGGGTCGGGATCGAGGTGATCCGGAACCCCGCGGCGAGTTGCTGCTGCGCCTCGGTGTCGACCTTCCCGAACACCACGTCCGGGTGGGTAGTCGAGGCGGTCTCGAATACGGGCGCGAACGCGCGGCACGGGCCGCACCACGCAGCCCAGAAGTCCAGGAGCACGATGTCGTTCCCGGCGATGGTGGGTTCGAGGTTGTCGAGGATGATCTCTCGGGTAGCCATAGCTCGAGTATACCCCCAGGGGTATTGGGATGCGAACATGCGTGGTCGCGCGGGCTGACGCTCACTCGGTGACGATGTCGATCCCGGTGGCCGTTGATGCATCGCTGAGGGCGCCAGCGTCGATGACATGCTCGAATCCGTGGTCGCGCATGATCGAGGCGGCCTGCGCGGAGCGGTTGCCCGACCGGCAGTAGACGACATACTCGTCGTCTGCGGGGAGCTCGGCGATGGTGTCGGCGAATGCCGGGGAGGAGACGTCGATGTTCACCGCGCCGTCAAGGTGCCCTTCGGCGTACTCAGCCGGAGTTCGGACGTCGATGATGACGGCATCCTCACCCACGGTCACGGGGGCAGGGCTGGAGCAGCCGGCCAGGGTGAGGGTTGCGGCGAAGGCGAGCGAGAGCAGGGTGAGGAGCGTGCGCATGATGCGTGTCCGTTCGTTCGGGCCGGTCAGCGGCCAAGGGCGGCGCGGAAGTCCTTGCCGCGCAGGGGCTTTCCCGCGAGCGGCGCGATCAGGCACACGTCGAGTGCGCCGACGAGGACGAACAAGAGCCCGGGCGCGGCGAGCAGCCACCACCAGCCGCCGAGGATCGCGCCCAGCGCGATCAGGACGGCACCGACGATGGCGCGGGTCCACCGTCCGGGAGTGGAGCTGAGGAAGGCGAGGATGGTCATGGGGTTCTCCGATTCGTTCGTGCGGTCCAGGCCAGGACCGCGAGGGTGATGAGAATGACCACGGCGCTGGCAGCGCCGAGGCCGAGATAGCCGATCGCGGCGAGCGCGACCCCGGCGAGCAACCCGCCCGCAGCACCGGCGAGGCTCATCAGCGTGTCCGAGGCGCCCTGGGCGGCAACCCGCTCGGCGACGGGGGTGGCGGCGACGATCATCGCCGACCCAGCCACGGTCGCGGCCGACCAGCCCAGGCCGAGCAGGATCAGCCCGATCACGGTCACCACGTGGGCGTCGCCGCTGAACCCGGCCAGCAGCGCCGAGACCAGCAGCGTCACCATCCCGCCCGCGGCGACGATGCGCCCGCCGAGCCGGTCGGTGAGCACGCCCATCACCGGGGCGAGCGCATACATGCCCGCGATGTGCAGGCTCACGGTGAGCCCGACGACGGTGATCGAGGCGCCGTGCCCGGTCAGGTGCACGGGCGTCATCGACATCACCGCGACCATCACGGCATGCGCGGCGACGATGCCGATCAGCCCGGCTCGCGATCCGGGGTGGGACCACAACGCCCGGATGCCCTGCCGCAACCCCGGCCGCGGACCTCCCGGCACAGGCGCAGCCGTGACCGCTCCGTCGGCTCCGGCCAGCGGTTGCCGACCGATGAGGACGAGGTAGGGGTCGGGTCGGAGGCCGATCCAGATGACGGCCATGCCCACCAGCATTCCGGCCGTGGAGATCACGAACAGCCCGGACAACGCAGGAATGCCGAGTCCGGCTGCGAGTGTCCCGCCGGCGCCGATGAGGTTCGGGCCGGCGACCGCGCCGATCGTGCTCATCCAGACCACGAGCGACAGGTCGCGCCCTCGGTGCTCGGTCGCGCTCAGATCGGTCGCGGCGAATCGTGCCTGCAGGTTCACCGCGTTCCCGAATCCGATCAGCACCCCCGAGGTGACCAGCAGCCAGAAGGCCCCGCTGACGGCGGCGAGCACGACGCCGACAGCTCCCGCAGCGCCGATCAGCAGTCCGGTCGACAGGGCGATCCGACGACCCCGGGCCAGGGCCAGGCGCATCAGCAGCGCCGAGGCGACTGCCGCGCCGAGCGTCATCGTCGTGGTCACCGAACCAGCCCACGCCTCCGACCCCGACAGCTCGACGGCAAGCAAGGAGCCGGTCGACACCACCGCGCCGGTGCCGACACCGCTGAACACCTGGGCGAGGGAGAGCAACAGCAGCGTGCGCCGCTGCACCCGGCGACGCGCGGGCGTGATCGTGGGGGTCGACATGCTCCGAATATACCCCCCACCGTATAATGGGGCATAGTCGGAGGTGCTCCATGCGCCCGCCGCGGGCTCCTCGGAGGGGCTCGGCCGATCCTTAGGATGAGATTGATGAGACCTCGCACTGCAGAAGCAGCCCGAGACGGCGAGCCCGTCCCGGCGCGGCTGCGCGGGGCGCGTCTGTCTCGGCAGGCGCGCGCCGGGAAGGCGCTGCTCGTCGCGGTGTTCTCCACCTTGATCGCGCTGATATCGCATGTGCTCGCCGGAGGGTCCGTGCCGGAGATGCCGGGCATCCTGGTGCCGTTGGCGCTCTCGGTGTTCGTATGCCTCCCGCTGTCCGGGCGCGTCCTGTCTCTGCCGGGGCTGGTGCTCTCGGTACTGTCCAGCCAACTCCTGTTCCACTGGCTGTTCGGGCTCGGCACTACCGGCCCCGGAGCGTTCCTGATCGAAGACGCCCCCGCCGGCCACGCCGGGCATCATGCGCAGACGATCACACTGCTGCACACCGGGACCGAGATGGCTCCCCACATGGATCACCCCGACGGCGGGATGTGGGTCGGGCACGGTATCGCAGCGGTGGTCACCATCCTGCTGATCCGACGCGGCGAAGCCGCCCTCGTCGGCCTGTGGCAGCTCACGGCAATGCTTGTGCGCACGCTGTTCCCGCGACTGCCTCGTCCGGCTGCCATCCGGGTCGCCCTGCCGCGGCTGGTGGGCGACTTCCTGAACCAGCGCCCCTTCGCGCATCTGCTGCTCGGGGCGTCGATCTCCCGCAGAGGGCCACCGCGCTCCACTCTGCTCGCGCTCTCCTGACGCACCGGGTCGCACGCGCCCCGGGAGCGTGCGGCTGGCGTCCGTTCCGACCCTTCGGGGCGTGAACCTCAACCAGCCGGCTCTTTCGCGGTCGACCGTCGCCGACGGTAACGATCTGGCTCTCACCCTGGTGCGGCGCTGCCGTGCCGATCAGCATTGGACGCACCATGTCACGACCCGTTTCCGGGTGGATACGCATCGTCGCGGCCGCGCTCGCGGTCGCCACAATGACCAGTGGCCTGCTCTGGATCGCGGAGCCTGCCCAGGCTCATGACCAGCTCGTCGCATCGGCCCCGGCCGACGGCGAAGTGCTTCAGGCTCCACCGGAGGAGGTCGTGCTGCAGTTCTCCGGAGAACTCATGGAGCTCGGCGGCATCATCATCGTGACCGACGCCGCCGAGCAGTCGTGGACCGAGGGCGACCTCGCCTACGACGACACCAGGGCGCGGATCGCACTGCAGGGCGGCATGCCCGACGGCTGGTATGAGATCCGATGGCAGGTCGTCTCTCGCGACGGGCATCCCATCAGCGGGATCATCCCGTTCGCCGTCGGAGATGCCGGCGAACGGCCGTCACCGGCCGCCACGGCGCCAGGAGCAGCGAACGGGCAGGACAGCGCAGACACCCGAGAGCCGGGAGTGCCGGGGGCGATACGGATCGTTCTCATCGGTCTTGCCGGCGCCGTCATCGCAGGCGGTGGCTACTGGATCGCCAGTCGCTTCCTCCGCCGACGCGTCACCCAACACGGCACGGACGAGCCCGGCTCTCCGTGAACACACCCAACCCTTTCTGAACGACATAAGGAACCATTCTGATGAACACACTCACCGTCCGCCGTCCGGCGGTCGTCTTCGCGCTGGCCGCCGCCGCTGCGCTCGCTCTCGCTGGATGCGCGACAACGACGCCCGACCAGGCCGCTGGCCCGACAACCGCCGGGCAGAGCGTCACGATCACCGACGCCTGGGTCAAGGCCACCGACGAAGGCATGTCCGCCGCCTTCGGCGAGCTCGCCAACAACGGCGACGCCGACGTGACCCTGGTCTCGGCCACCAGCACCGCCTCGACCTCGATGCAGTTGCACGAGACCGTAGACAACGGCAGCGGCTCGATGGTCATGCAGGAGAAAGACGGCGGCTTCACCATCCCGGCCGGCGGCGCGCTCACGCTCGAGCCGGGCGGCAACCACCTCATGCTCATGGGCCTGACCGCCCCAATCGTCGCAGGCGACGAGATCGAGTTCACCCTGACGTTCTCGGACGGCTCCGACTACACCTTCACCGCCCCGGCGAAGGACTACTCCGGCGCCAACGAGACCTACACAGGTGACGACATGAACATGGGCGGGGACGACTGATGCCCCAAGCCCGGGACGCCGGTTCCGGGCGCGGCGTGAACCGGCGACAGCTCCTCCTCGGAGGGGCTGCCGCCGGCCTCGGCGCCGCCGCCGCGATCGGCGCAGACTTCGCCCTCGCCTCCCGCGATCGCGCCTCTTCGACATCGGCAGCCGACGCCGACGCGATCACCAGGAGCGACGCTGTCCCATTCCACGGACCCCATCAGGCCGGCGTCGCGACCGTTCCGCAGGCCCACACCGCGTTCATCGGGCTCGACCTCGCACCGAGCACGAGCCGAGACGGGCTGCGCCGGATGATGCGCATCCTCACCGACGACGCCGCGCGCCTCACCCAGGGGGTCGCCGCTCTCGCCGACTCCGAACCGGAGCTCGCGATCGCGCCCGCACGCCTGACCGTCACCTTCGGCTTCGGCCCCGGTCTCGTCGCCCGCGCGGGAGGAACCGCCCCAGGCTGGCTCGCCCCGCTGCCCGTGTTCTCGATCGACCAGCTCGAGGACGCCTGGAGCGGCGGGGATCTGCTCATCGAGATCGCCTCCGACGACCCGGTCACCGTCGCACACACTGCCCGGATGCTGCTCAAGGATGCTCGCCACTTCGCGACCGTGCGCTGGCGGCAGGACGGCTTCCGCCGCGCCCGCGGTACCGAACGATCCGGCACGACCATGCGGAACCTGTTCGGACAGGTCGACGGCACCGTCAATCCCGTCCCCGGGACCGAGGACTTCGACTCCGTCGTCTGGGCCACCGACGGCTGGCTAGCCGGCGGCACCGGCCTCGTCATCCGTCGCATCCGGATGACCCTCGACACCTGGGACGAGCTCGACCGCGTGGGGCGCGAGGCATCGATCGGCCGAACCCTGTCGAACGGAGCACCGCTCACAGGGGCGAACGAGACTGATGAACCCGACTTCGCCGCCACCGGCACCGCAGGGTTTCCCGTCATCCCCGACTTCGCCCACATGCGGCGCGCCCGTGGCGACGGCACCGAGCGCATCTACCGACGCAGTTACAACTACGATCTCCCACCCAGCGGCGACGGCATCTCTGAGTCAGGGTTGATCTTCGCGTCCTACCAAGCCGATGTGACCGCTCAGTTCGTTCCCATCCAGCGCCGCCTGGACGAACTCGACCTCCTCAACCAATGGACCATCCCCATCGGCTCCGCCGTCTTCGCCATCCCACCTGGCTGCGAGAGCGGCGGATACATTGGCGAAGGACTCTTGAAATGATTGCTCCGCTGAAACCTGCCGCTCGGACGCTACTTCCTCGCTAGGGATTTCGCTGGCTCAGTCGTCCCTCGCACCCGGCTCCTGGCCCGAGCCGGTCCATGCTCTGCGCGAGGCCGAGTCGGAGACCGCAACGCCCGAGCACAGCGAGCGGACTGCGGCCTCCGACTCTTTCCGCGCTCTGGGAGAGCGGACGAGTCCGGCTATCCGGCGCGGCCCTGGCGTCCGGGTGGGAGCAGTCCGCGGGCACGGGCGCGGGTGACCCAGCCCTGCGCGGTGGAGAGCGCGACGCCGCTGATGTCGGCCATCGTCGCTGACGGGTTCGGGTCGCCCTTCGCGGCGAGCCGACCGTGCTGGAGGGCGACCAGCTCGTAGAAGTCTGGCGTCCGCTTCGGGTCGCCGAGCGGCTTGAGCAGGTCGCGCTCGGACACCTTGCGGCCGGACGGGAGGACGATCTTGCCGCCGGTGATCGTCTCGGTACGCGTCATGGCGAACAGTCGCTTGTTGATCGCTGCCTCGATGCGGGCGGTCGGCAGCTCGCGGAGCAGTTGGCTGGTGATCGGGTCGCCCGGTCGCCAGGGCAGGTAGATGACGCCGGTGATCCGCACCTCCTCGGGCACGGCGAACATCTGCCGCTGGAGGCGGATCAGCACGCGGGTCGCCGTGGCGGTGTGCTCGATGTAGCGCCAGCGCCCGTCGATCGTCTCGTTCGCCTCGGAGTCGAGCTGCGCCTGCCGCTGTCCCTCGGTGACCACATGGTCGTTGTAGCCCAGGATCGCGTCGATCTGCGCGCTCGCGTCGTCGTCCCGCTCGCCGGGGAACCTGGACGCGAGATGCCACCCGTCGGGCAAATCAGCGCGGACGATCAGGCCGTCGTAGGACTGATCGCCGGGGCGACGCAGGGATGCGGGCATGGCACGAGTCTAGCGAACCTGGGAGTTATCTCATGTAGTTGCGGTTATCTGCGTGGCGGTATAATCTCAAATATCCGCAACTATCTGATACGCGGAGGGGGCCAGGATGGGTGAGAGCGCGGAGGGCGTCGCGCAGACCGGGCCGGCGCCGCTGTTCTACTCCGAGGAGGAGACCGCCGCGCTGCTCGGCATCCACCGCACGACCCTGCGCGCCCTCGCCGTGTCCGGCCAGGCTCCGGTGGAGCCGATTCGGCTCACCCAGCACAAGCGCGTCTACCGGCGCATCGACGTGGAGCGCCTGGCGGGGGTGATCGAGTGATCGAGCCGCGCACCACCAAGGCGGGCAAGACCTACTATCTCGTCCGGGTGAAGTCCGGGCGCACGCTCGTGGCGTCCAAGTCGTTCGACACCAAGCGCGCGGCAGAGGTCTGGGAGCGCAAGCAGAAGCACCTCATCGAGACGGGTCGCCCGCTGGCTCCGAAGCGGTCGTTCACGCTGCAAGAGCTGGTGACGATGTTCCTCGCCGCACGGCAGGGCGGCAACCCGCACACCGTGGACACCGACCGCAACAACCTCGACGCGCTCCCCGCGGCGATGCTCGCCCGGCCGCTCGCCACCATCCAGGCCGACGACATCCGCTCTCACCTGCTCGCGGAACTGCGCGGCGGGAAGGCCGCTTCCACGGTTGCCCGGGCAAGGACGACGCTGAGCGCGTTGTTCACCTACGCTGACGAGCAGGGCTTGCTCCATCAGCCGCATCCGGTGCGGACCATGAAGAAGGTTCCCGAGCTGGGTGCCGTTGCCCTCCGCGCCGTGAACCCGAACGAGATTCCCTCCCCGCGCCGGGTCGCCGCGGTGCTCGCCGCCCTGCGTCAGCGCCGCTCGGATATCGCGGACGTGTTCGAGTTCATGTCTCTGACGGGCGTGCGTTGGGGCGAACTGCGCGCGATCCGCGTCCACTGGCTCTCCGAGGTGCCAATCCCCCAACTCAACGTCGAGCGGTCGCACTCCGACCGCTACGAGGAGAAGGCACCGAAGTCCTGGCGCGGCACCCGCCCCGTGCCGCTGTCGCCACGGGCGCTGGCGATCTTCCGCCAGTACGCCGCTGGTAAGTCCGCCGACGACTATCTGTTCACGAACCAACAGGGCGGGCAGCTCTCCGTGGGCGTCGCCCGGAAGTTCCCGCTCGGCTTCCGCCGCCACGCCCTGCGGCACTATGCCGCCTCGACTTGGCTTCGCCTCGGCACCCCCGTCCACGAGGTCGCCGAGTACCTGGGCGACGATGCCCGTACCGTGCTCGCGGTCTACGCGCACGTCCTCGGGGAAGGGCAGCGCCGCGACCACGTGCGCCGCCTCGCCGCCGCCGAGGACTTCGGCCGCAGCGGGGGTCACCTGGGGGCCACCTCGAAGGGTCCAAGCCTCGAACTCTGATCGCCAACCCCCGGCAACCGAGCCGCAGAAACGGCTTCTGACCTGGGAAAAATGGCGGAGACGGTGGGATTTGAACCCACGGTCCCCCTTACGGAGGACTCCACCTTAGCAGGGTGGTGCACTCGACCGGACTATGCGACGTCTCCAAGTACCGCGACAGTCTATACGGCTCGCGCCGTGAGCACGCACTGGTCGCGGATCATCCCTCGCGAGGGATCCGACGGCGTCAGTTGACGACGGTGCAGCTGTAGTCGGCGGCCGACTGGCCCGAGACCCCCGCCATGACCGGCAGGCCCTCGTTGTCCACCTCAACGGGCGGAGCATTCGGGTCGATCGTCGAGCCGCGGTCGTCGCCGACGGCCTCGAGGACGAAGGGCTGGTCCGCGCGGATGAGGTCGAACATCGGGTCCGCGACGCTGTGGTCGGGGATGACGTTGCCCTCGACGATGCCCGCGCCCGGGTACTGGATGAACAGCACGCGCTCGAGCGGGATGTTCTTCAGCGAGAGGGCGATCTGGGCGATCATGTACGGGTCCGCGAGCGAGGACGAGATCTGCATGAGCGGCGTCTCGCGCGTCGCCAGGTCGATGACCTTGTTGGCGAGGTTGAAGAGCTTGACCGGGTCCTTCAGCGTGTCGCCCGACTTCATCTTGCGGACGAGCGACGACAGGTAGACCTGCTGCGAGCTCACCCGCCCGAGGTCGGAGCCGTCGCCCACGCCGTGGCGGGAGCGGAGGAAGGCGAGCGCCTCCCAGCCGGCGAGCGAGTACGTGCCCGCCTCCGGCAGGTCGAGGCCCACCTCCGGGTCGTACATGGGGCCGTTGATGCAGACGTCGACGCCGCCGATCGCGTCAGCCATCTCGACGACGCCGAGGAAGGTGATGAGGCCCGCGAACTGGATCGGCAGGCCCGTGAAGTCCTCGACCGTCGCCACCGCGCAGGCGAGTCCGCCCTGCGACAGCGCGGTGTTGATCTTGTTCTCGTAGGTCCAGAGGTCCTCGCAGCGACCCGAGATCGGCACCTGCAGGTCGCGCGGGAAGCTCACGACGGCCGCGTTGGACTGGTCCTGCGCGACGTGGATGAGGATGTTGACGTCATTCAGCACGCCGCCCTCGTCCTCGCCGCCGTAGCCGTTCTGGCCCTCGCGCGTGTCCGAGCCGACGATGAGCATGTTGTAGCCACCCTCGATCGCCCCGAGGTCCGGCGGGGGCGGCGGCTGATCGTTGATCACGACCGCCTGCGCGGCGATCTGCTTCTGGATCGAGCTGTAGGTCGCGGCCCCCACGAGGCCGCCGCTCACGAGGATGACGGCGAGGGCAGACGCGACGACCCCGACCGCACGACCGGCGCCGTTGTAGCGACGCTGGCGACCATGCCGCAGGGCGACGGCCGGAGCGGAGCGCCCGGTCGGTTCAATCTCGCTCATCGCGTCCTCTGCGTGGTGGGTCTACGGCGCTGGCGGAGGGAGTGGGATTCGAACCCACGAGGCTCTCGCCTGCCGGTTTTCAAGACCGGATCCTTCGGCCGCTCGGACATCCCTCCAGAACACCCGAGTCTACCTGCGGACTCTCCCGCTCTCGCGAGGCTAGCGACGCTGGCTGAGAGGGCGCGGGAGATTCGCCATGTATCCGCCAGCGTGTCGCCGCCGGCACCGATCCCGGGGACGCGACTCAGGGGAGGGAGTGAAGGATCGGCACGAGCCCGTCCTCGTCGATCGAGCCGGTGATCTCGGTCGCGGCCGCCTTCACCTCGTCGGGGGCCTGCCCCATCGCGACCGCGCGGCCGGCGAGGCGGGCCCACTGGAACATCTCGATGTCGTTGCGTCCGTCGCCGGCGACGAGGATGCGCGACTGGGGTGCGCCGAGCCACCTGCGGACGCGCTCGAGCGCGGTCGCCTTGTTGACCCCTGCGGGCGCGATGTCGAGCCACGCGGTCCACCCGATCGAGTAGCTCACCTGGTGGAGACCCATGTCCCGCACGAGCGTCAGGAACTCCTCCGTCTCATGATCCGGGGAGACGACCACGACACGGGTGACCTCGACGTCGAGCAGCTCGTCGAAGTCCACGAGCCTGGCGTTCGTCAGGTTCCAGTCGGTCATCCCCTCCGTGTACAGGCGGCTCGCATCCGGCAGCTCCACCATGTAGCGGCCCGTCGGGAGGTGGTCGCGGATCTGCAGGAGGACCTGGCGCGGGACGAATGTCTCGACGTGGGCCAGCACGTAGTCGGGCGCGTCAGCCCCCAGCACCGGTCCTTCGCGGCGCATCGTCACCGCGCCATTCGCACACACCACGTACTCGGGCGTGATCCCCAGCTCCCGGATGATCGGCGCCGTCGTCATCCACGAGCGACCCGTCGCGAGCATGACCTCGTGGCCGCGGGCCACCGCGGCGCGCACCGCATCGGCCACCTCCGGGTCGAGCGTCTCGTCCTCGTGGAGGATCGTGCCGTCGACGTCGAGCGCGACCAGCCAGGCGTCAGCAGTCACGACACGACAGGGATGACATCGGTGCCGAGGTACGGCTGCAGCGCGGCCGGGACCCGGACCGAGCCATCCGCCTGCTGGTGGGTCTCGAGGATCGCGACGATCCAGCGCGTCGTGGCGAGCGTGCCGTTGAGCGTGGCGACCGGCGAGGTCCTGCCGTCCTCGCCGCGAGCGCGGATGCCGAGGCGGCGCGCCTGGAAGGTCGTGCAGTTGCTCGTCGAGGTCAGCTCGCGGAAGGTGCCCTGCGTCGGGACCCACGCCTCGATGTCGTACTTGCGCGCCGCCGATGCGCCGAGGTCGCCGGCGGCGACGTCGATGACGCGGTAGGCGAGCTCGCAGGCTTGGAGCATCCGCTCCTGCATCTCGAGGAGCTGCAGGTGCTCCTGCTCGGCGACCGCGGGGTCGGCGTAGCTGAACATCTCGAGCTTGTGGAACTGGTGCACCCGGAGGATGCCGCGGTTGTCCTTGCCCGCTGCGCCGGCCTCGCGGCGGTAGCACGCCGACCAGCCCGCGTAGCGGATCGGCCCCGAGGCGACGTCGATGATCTCGTCGGCGTGGTAGCCCGCGAGCGCGACCTCGCTCGTGCCGGTCAGGTAGAGCTCGTCAGCGGGGAGGTAGTAGATCTCGTCCGAGTGCGCCCCGAGGAAGCCGGTGCCCTGCATGATCTCGGGCTTCACGAGCGTGGGCGTGATGAGCGGCTCGAATCCGGCCTCGAGCGCCAGGTCGAGTCCCATGCGCATGAGGGCGAGCTCGAGCCTCGCCCCCCAGCCGCGCAGGAAGTAGAAGCGGCTCCCCGAGACCTTCGTCCCGCGGGCGATGTCGATCATGCGCGTGAGCTCGCCGATCTCGACGTGGTCGCGGGGCTCGAAGTCGAACGTCCGCGGCGACCCCACCTCGCGGATGAGCACCCAGTCGTCCTCGCCGCCGGCCGGCACGCCCTCGATGACGATGTTGCCGATGCGGGAGACGATCGCGTCGAAGGCGGCCTCTGCGTCGTTCGCCGCCTGCTGCGCGGCCTTGACCCGGGCGGCGAGCGACTGGGCCTCGGCGACGAGCTGCGCCTTCTCCTCCTTCAGCGCCTTCGCGACGAGCTTGGAGTGCGCGTTCTGCTCCGCTCGGAGCGTCTCGAATTCCGCGAGCGCCGACCGGCGCGCGGCGTCCGCGGAGACCGCCTCGTCGACGAGCGCCTCTGACTCGCCTCGGGCCCGCTGCGAACGCTTCACGACGTCCGGATCGGTGCGGAGGAGCACTGGATCGATCACGCCGCCAAGCCTAGTGGCGGCAGGCCGAACGACCGCCGAGCGGTGCTGCTCGGATGCCAGGACGCTACGGTGAGCACGTGCAGCGAATGGCGATCGTCTTCCACCCCGGGAAGTCGCGCGTCGACGCCCTCCGACGCGCGGTCGAGAAGGCCCAGGCCGACGCCGGCTGGGCCGAGTCGCTCTGGTACGAGACCGACCCTGACGACGCGGGCGCGTCGGCTGCCCGGCGGGCGCTCGAGGAGGGTGCCGACGTCGTCGCGGCGTCCGGGGGCGACGGGACCGTCCGCGCGGTTGCCGAGGTCCTGCGTGGGACCGACGTCCCGATGGCGATCATCCCGCGCGGCACCGGCAACCTCCTGGCCCGCAACCTGCGCATCCCGCATTCGAATCTCGACCAGGCCGCCCAGATCGCGTTCGGGGGGCGCACCCGACGCATCGACGTCGGCGTCGCCGACCTCAAGCGCCCGGAATCCGCCGAGATCGAGCGGCACGTGTTCCTCGTGATGGCGGGCCTCGGCATCGACGCGAACATGGTGCGCAAGACCGACTCGAATCTGAAGAAGGTCGTCGGCTGGCTCGCCTACGCGGATGCGATCGCCCGTGCGCTGCCGGAGTCCGAGGCGTTCCGCGTCACGTACCGGCTCGACGGGCAGCCGCAGCGCAGCGCCGTCGTCCACACGGTGCTCGCCGCGAACTGCGGCACGCTGCCGACCGGGCTCAAGCTGTTCCCCGAGGCGAGCCTCGACGACGGACTGCTCGACATCGCGGCGATCCGAGCTCGCGGGCCATTCGGATGGCTCAAGGTGTGGAACGCGGTCGTCGTGGAGAACGGCGTGCTGCGACGCAGCCGATTCGGCCGCCGCATCGCGGACTGGCGATCCAGGGCGGTGCAGGACGTCATCTACCGGCAGACCAAGGGCGTGAACTTCGCCCTCGGGATGCCGGCGGCATGCCAGCTCGACGGCGACGACTTCGGGGAGGTCATCGCGGCGCGCGCATGGATCGACCCCGCGTCGCTCGTCATCACGGCGCCCGAGGAATGACGCCAGGGTCGCCTCAGCGGGAGCGACCGGTCACACTATGCGTATGCACGAGCGAGCAGGCACTCCGGCGACGCCGGATGACCTCGTCGATGTCGACGCGCTGATCGCCGCCTACTACGACATCGACCCTGATCCGAGCGATCCCTCCCAACGCGTCGTCTTCGGCACCAGCGGGCACCGCGGCTCCTCCCTCGACGGCGCGTTCACCGATGCGCACATCGCCGCCATCACCCAGGCGATCGTCGACTACCGCACGAGCCAGGGCATCGGCGGCCCCCTCTTCATCGGTGCCGACACCCACGCCCTGTCCCAGCCTGCGGAGCGCACCGCGCTCGAGGTGCTCGAGGCGAACGGCGTGCGGGTCCTCGCATCCGGCGGCCGCTGCGTCCCGACTCCCGCCGTGTCCCGCGCGATCATCGACCACAACCAGGCTGGGGTCGCGGGCACCGCGGACGGCATCGTCGTCACGCCCTCCCACAACCCCCCGCGCGACGGCGGCTTCAAGTACAACCCGCCGCACGGCGGACCTGCTGACGCGGAGGCGACGAGCTGGATCGCCGCTCGGGCCAACGAGCTCCTCGAGGGTCGGAACGCCGGGGTGCGCCGTGTGGTCGACCCGCAGCCCGCCGTATATGACTTCCTCGGCATGTACGTCTCCGCGCTCGGCGACGTCATCGACCTCGATGCGATCCGCACCGCTGGGATCCGCATCGGCGCCGACCCGCTCGGCGGAGCGAGCGTCGACTACTGGGCCGCCATCCGAGACCGCCTCGGCCTCGACGTGACCGTGGTGAATCCCGTCGTCGACCCGACCTGGTCCTTCATGACGCTCGACTGGGACGGGAGGATCCGGATGGACCCGTCGTCGCCATCCGCGATGGCCTCCCTCATCGGCCGCAGGCACGACTTCGACATCCTCACCGGCAATGACGCCGACGCGGACCGCCACGGCATCGTCACGCCCGACGGCGGCCTGATGAACCCGAACCACTACCTCGCGGTCGCGATCGACTACCTCTACTCGAACCGCCGGCGGTGGCGAGCCGATGCCGCGGTCGGCAAGACCCTCGTGTCGTCCTCCATGATCGACCGCGTCGCCGACTCGATCGGCAGGCGGCTCATCGAGGTGCCGGTGGGCTTCAAGTGGTTCGTCCCGGGCCTGTCCGACGGCTCGGTCGCGTTCGGCGGCGAGGAGTCGGCCGGCGCTGCATTCCTGAAACGGAATGGAGGCGTCTGGACGACCGACAAGGACGGGATCCTCCTCGCGCTGCTCGCCGCGGAGATCCTCGCGGTGACCGGGAAGACGCCGTCGCAGCGGTACGCGGAGCTCACCGAGGCATTCGGCGCTCCCGCGTATGCGCGAATCGACGCACCGGCGACGAAGGCGCAGAAGGCGCGGCTCGCGGCGCTGTCGCCGAGCGATGTCCAGGCGACCGAGCTCGCGGGGGAGCCGATCATCGGCACCCTCACGACGGCGCCCGGCAACGGCGCAGCCATCGGGGGGCTCAAGGTCGTCACCGAGTCCGCATGGTTCGCCGCCCGGCCGAGCGGCACCGAGGACGTGTACAAGATCTACGCAGAGTCGTTCCAGGGGCCCGAGCACCTCGCGCGCGTCCAGGAGGAGGCCAAGCGGCTCGTCGACTCGGTGCTCGGCTGATCCGCGCCGCGCCTCGTCGCGATGCGCTCGCCGAGCGGTCAGCCGTAGTTCGGCGCCGGGTCGAGGCCGAAGTACTCCTCGAGCGTCGCGATGCCGCGCTCGCGCATGTCGGTCGCGACATCCACGCCGACATAGCGCAGGTGCCAGGGCTCCCAGATGTACCCCGTGATCGCCTCGCCCCCGCGCGGGTATCGGACGATGAATCCGAACCGGTGCGCGTTCTGCTCCACCCACTGACCGTCCGGCATGTCGCCGAAGCACTGCTCGCTCGAGCAGCCCGCCTCGACCGCAGCCCACGTGGAGATGTCCAACGCGAGCCCCGTCTGATGCTCGCTGTGCCCGGCCCTCGCGCTGTACGTGTCGGCGACCGCCTCGCCGTCGGCGGCGGCATACCGCCCGTACAGGTCCAGCTGGTTCCAATAGCTGCGGTAGGCGCTGTCGGTGATGAGCTCGCTGCCGGTCTCCGCGATCATCGCGGCATTCATCGCCTCGATCGCCGCGGCCGTCTCGGGTCGGACCCACGGCTCGTTCCAGTGGATGGCGATGTCCGCGAGCACCAGCGGCGGCTCGTAGTCGATCGGGTGCAGCGGTCGGCGCTTGTTCACGACGACGATGACCGTGCTCGGGTCATCGATCGCGCCCGGCGGTGGCCACACCTCGGCGGTCGGCTCAGGTGTCGGCTCGGGCGTCTCGACGGGCTCCGTGGCGGATTCGTCCGGAGTCGGGGTGGCCGAATCCGCGGGTTCCGACGACGCAGCCGGACGCTGCGTCTGGCTCGGCGCGGGCAGGGTCTCGGGCTCGCCCTCGGCGCAGGCTGCGAGCCCCACGACCGCCGCGATCCCCAGCCCGACCGCCGCCGCTCGTCGCATCCACGCCATGGAGTCGAGCCTATGTTGGGGAGCAGAGGATCTGTTGACAGACGCGATTTGCAGGCCGTATGGTGGGCCCGCCGTCGTGAGAGCGCTCCCACGAATGATCCTGAGAGCGCTCCCACCACTGCGACGGCGCACCAAACCGAATTCCACCCACCACGCACACAAAGGAGTGACGTGATGCTTTCACGACGCACTACCGCCGCAGCCATCGCTGGCACCGCGGCCGTGGCTCTCGTTCTCACCGGCTGCGCCGGCGGTAGCAGCGAGCCCACGAGCAGCCCCACCTCCTCGTCGTCGGCGCCGTCGGACGAGCAGATCACCCTCACCGTCGCCACGTTCAACAACTTCGGCTACACCGACGAGCTCCTCGCGCAGTACACGGAGCTCCACCCCAACATCAAGGTCGAGCACACGATCGCGGCGACGAGCAACGACGCGCGCTCCAACTACTTCACCAAGCTCGGCGCCGGCTCCGGCCTCGCCGACGTCGAGGCGGTCGAGATCGACTGGTTCGCCGAGCTCATGCAGTACTCCGACAAGCTGTACGACCTCACCGACCCGTCGGTCGCGGACCGCTGGCTGTCGTGGAAGACGGAGGCGGCGACCGACAAGGACGGCCGACTCGTCGCATACGGCACCGACATCGGCCCGGAGGGCATCTGCTACCGCACCGACCTCTTCGAGGCGGCCGGCCTCCCGACCGACCCCGACGAGGTGGCCGCGCTCCTCGCCGGTGACTGGGACAACTACTTCAGGGTCGGCGCGGAGTACGTCTCCAAGACCGGCAAGGCGTGGTTCGACTCGGCTGCCGCGACCTACCAGGGGATGATCAACCAGGTCCAGGCCGCGTACGAGGACCCGTCGACCGGCGAGGTCATCGCGACCGAGAACCCCGAGGTCCGCGCGATCTACGAGGAGGTCCTCGCGGCGAGCGCGACGCAGTCGGCGCACCTGTCGCAGTGGAGCCCGGACTGGGCCGCCGGGCAGGCCAATGGCGACTACGCCACGATGCTCTGCCCCGGCTGGATGCTCGGCGTCATCTCCGGCAACGCCCCGGACGTCACCACGTGGCGTGTCGCGAACGCCTTCCCCGGCGGCGGCGGCAACTGGGGTGGCTCGTACCTGACCGTCCCGGCCCAGGGCGAGCACCTCGAGGAGGCCAAGGCGCTCGCGAACTGGCTCACCTCGCCCGAGGTCCAGCTCCAGGCGTTCCTCAACGCCGGCACCTTCCCGAGCCAGGTCGCGCTGTACGACGACCCGGCGCTGCTCGACGCGACGAACGAGTACTTCGGCAACCAGGCTGTGGGCGGCATCTTCGCCGACCGCGCCGACGCCGTGACCGTCGCGCCGTTCAAGGGCCCGAAGTACTTCGCCATCAACGACGCGATGGTCCAGGCGCTGGGGCGCGTGGACATCGACGGGACCGACGATGTCGAGTCCTCGTGGGCGAAGTTCGTCGCTGACGTTCAGGCGCTCGGGTAATCCACGCTGAACTGGTGGCCGGGTCGGTTGAGTCCGGCCCGGCCACCACCGTGCAGGCACGCTGAGGGGCAGGAATATGGCCAGGACTGTGACAGGGGATCGTCCCGTCAGACGCATCGGCTTCACACAGACGCTGAACCGCTGGGACGTCAAGGTCTCGCCGTACCTCTACATCTCCCCGTTCTTCATCCTTTTCCTCATCACCGGGCTGTTCCCGCTGCTGTACACGGCGTACGTCTCGGTGCACCAGTGGAGCCTCATCGGCGGGCAGGGCGAGTTCGTCGGGTTCGACAACTTCGCCTTCACGCTCGCGAATCCGATCTTCTGGGTCGCGCTCCGCAACACCGTGAGCATCTTCCTGCTGTCGAGCGTCCCCCAGCTCATCATCGCGATCACGATCGCGGCGGTCCTCGACACCAACCTCCGCGCGAAGACCTTCTGGCGCATGGGCGTCCTCGTCCCGTACGTGCTCACGCCGGTCGCCGTCTCGCTCCTGTTCTCCTTCATGTACGCCGACCAGCTCGGCATCGTGAACAACCTGCTCACGACGATCGGCCTGCCGGCGGTGCCGTGGCACTCCGACGCATTCTGGAGCCACGTCGCGATCGCCTCGATGGTCAACTACCGCTGGACCGGGTACAACGCGCTCATCTTCCTCGCCGCGATGCAGGCGATCCCGCGCGACTACTACGAGGCGGCGGCGATCGACGGCGCCGGTCCCGTCCGCCGCTTCTTCTCCATCACGATCCCGAGCCTGCGCCCCACGATCATCTTCGTCGCGCTCACGTCGACGATCGGCGGTCTCCAGATCTTCGACGAGCCGACCCTGTACGACCAGTACGGCCGAGGCGGCAACGACAAGCAGTGGCTGACCCTCACGATGCTCATCCAGAACACCGGGTGGCGGGAGAACGGCAACTTCGGCCGAGCGGCGGCGATCGCCTGGCTGCTCTTCCTCATCATCGTGATCATCGCGCTCATCAACTTCTCCATCACCCGCACCATCTCGAGGGTCGACGCCACGCGAGTCGCCGGCGCCCGCAGGAAGCAGAAGGAGGTGGCGCGATGACCGCGACGACGTCCCCGACGACGACCCCCGCCAGCCGCCCGCGCCGCAGGCGTCGCCACAGCGTGACGAATCGCACCGGGTTCGGCGGCTACGCCTACCTGGTCCTCGTCCTGCTCATCGCCGCATACCCCCTCTGGTATGCCTTCACGATCGCGACGGGCGACGCCCAGACGATCACCAAGCGCGAGCTGTGGATCTGGCCGGGCGAGAACTTCTTCTACAACGTCGGTCGCGTCCTCGAGAACAGCTCGGTCGACTTCTGGAATGCGCTGTGGAACAGCGTCGTCGTCTCGGTGACGGTGTCGTTCTTCGTCGTCCTCTTCTCGACGCTCGCGGGCTTCGCCTTCGCACGGCTCAACTTCCGCGGCAAGCGCGGCCTGCTCGTGTTCGTCATCGCGACGATGGCGGTGCCCACGCAGCTCGCGGTCGTCCCGCTCTACATCGTCATGGCGAACCTCCAGCTCGCCGGCACCGTGTGGGCGGTCATCATCCCTGCGCTGACGAGCGCATTCGGCGTCTTCTGGATGACCCAGTACCTCGACCAGACGCTCCCGTATGAGCTCATCGAGGCGGCGCGCGTCGACGGGGCGAACATGTGGCGCGTGTTCTGGCACGTGGGACTGCCAGCGGCGCGTCCCGCGGCGGCGATGCTCGCGCTGTTCACCTTCATCCAGACGTGGACCAACTTCTTCTGGCCGTTCATCGTGCTCGACAAGGACTCGAGGACTCTTCCCGTCGCCCTCCAGGCGCTCGCGAACAACTTCTTCGACGACTACTCGCTCATCATGTCCGGCGTCATCCTGTCCGTCATCCCCCTGCTGCTCCTCTTCGCCCTGGCCGGCAAGCAGCTCGTCGCGGGCATCATGGCCGGGGCTGTGAAGGGCTGAGCATGTCCCGTTTCCCCGCCGAATTCATCTGGGGTTCTGCGACTGCCGCAGCGCAGATCGAGGGCGCCGCACACGAGGACGGCAAGTCCGACTCGATCTGGGATGCCTTCGCGCGCGTGCCGGGCGCGGTCGCACGAGGCGAGAGCCCCGAGCGCGGTGTCGACCACTACCACCGGTACCTCGAGGACGTCGCGATCATGCAGCGGCTCGGCCTCGACGCCTACCGCTTCTCGATCAGCTGGCCGCGCGTCAAGCCCGACGACGATCGACCGAATCCCGCCGGTCTCGACTTCTACAGCCGTCTCGTCGACGCGCTGCTGGAGGCGGGGATCCTCCCGTGGCTGACGCTGTACCACTGGGATCTGCCGCAGTCGCTCCAGGAGCGAGGCGGGTGGGCGAATCGCGACACGGCCGAGCGATTCGCCGAGTACGCGGAGCTCGTCTACGGCACGCTCGGGGACCGCGTGCAGCACTGGACGACGTTCAACGAGCCCTGGTGCTCGTCGATGCTCGGGTATGCGAGCGGTGAGCACGCGCCCGGTCTGCGCCGGCCCGAGCTGGCGCTCGCCGCGCTGCACCATCAGCACCTCGGGCACGGACTCGCGGTCGAGCGGCTTCGCGGGCTCGGCGCGCAGCACCTCGGCATCACGCTGAACCTCACGAATGCCGTGCCGTTCGACCCGGCGGATGCCGCCGATCTCGACGCGGCCCGCCGCATCGACGGGCTGTTCAACCGGATGTACCTCGACCCGATCCTGCGCGGCAGCTACCCGGAGGACGTCCTCGACGACCTCGCCGCGGCGGGGTACTCGGTCCCGATCCGCGACGGCGACCTCGCCCAGATCGCGCAGCCGATCGAGTTCCTCGGGGTGAACCACTATCACGACGACGCGGTGAGCGGACACCCGCAGGAGAATCTCGGCACCGCCCCGCCGGACCGGCAGTACGACTCGCCGTTCCCCGGTTCGGAGTTCGTGAGCTTCCCGAGCCGCGGCCTGCCGCAGACGGTCATGGGCTGGGAGGTGCACCCGCGCGGTCTCACGAACCTGCTGGTGCGGCTGGGGCACGAGTACCCGAACCTCCCGCCGCTGTACATCACGGAGAACGGCGCCGCGTACGCGGACGTCGTCTCCGAGGACGGCGCGATCCACGATGTCGAGCGCTGGAACTTCATCCGCGACCACATCCAGGCGGTGGCGGACGCGATCGATGCGGGTGCGGATGTCCGCGGATACTTCGTCTGGTCGCTGCTCGACAACTTCGAGTGGGCGTGGGGCTACGACATGCGCTTCGGCATCGTCCGCGTCGATTACGACACCTTCGAGCGGACCGTGAAGGATAGTGGTCACGCCTACGCTGCGCTCATCGCGGAGGAGACCGCGTCACGCGGCTGAGTGCGAAGGCGAACTCTGGGGAGGATTGTCCGGTGGCTGATGTTCGCGTGAACGGCGAGCGCTCCGCGCCGACGCTGGAGGCTGTCGCCGAGCGCGCCGGTGTCTCGCGCTCGACGGTGTCTCGTGTCATCAACGGCTCCCCGAAGGTCACGCCGGAGGCGCGCGAGGCGGTCGAGCGCGCGATCGCGGAGCTCGGCTATGTGCCGAATCTCGCGGCGCGCAGTCTCGCGAGCCGCCGCTCGCATTCGATCGCGCTCGTCATCCCGGAGAACACCTCCCGGTTCTTCGCCGACCCGTACTTCGCGGAGGTCGTCGAGGGCGTCGCGGAGTACCTCGCCCGGAGCCCGTACACGCTCACCCTGCTCGTCGCCTCGGAGACGGACCCTGGCCGCACGGCCCGCTACCTGCAGGGCGGCGGCGTCGATGGCGCACTCGTCATCTCGACGCACCGCGACGACCGCTCCTATGTGGAGCTTGCCGGGCGCATCCCGCTCGTCTTCAGCGGCAGGCCGATGAGCCCGCATGGGGAGGATGCGGTCATCGTCGATGTCGACAACACGGCCGCTGGCCGCATCGCCACCCAGGTGCTCGTCGACCGGGGGCGCCGCAACATCGCGACGATCGCCGGCCCCCAGGACATGGCCGCCGGCATCGACCGTCTGATCGGCTGGCGTGAGGCGCTCGAGGCGGCCGGTCTGCGACCTGGCGCCGTGGAGGAGGGGGACTTCACTCCCGCTGGCGGTGCCGCGGCGATGGCCCGCATCCTCGAGCGGGACACGACGCTCGACGGGATCTTCGTCGCGTCGGCGCAGATGGCCTCGGGCGCGCTCGAGGTGATAAAGCAGCGGGGCTTCGCGGTGCCGCGGGATGTGTCGATCACCACGATCGACAACGACCGCTTCGCCGCCGAATCCGATCCGCCGCTCACGACCATCGAGCAGCCGACGAGGCTTCAGGGTGCCAAGATCGCCGAGACGCTCGTGCGCATCATCGAGGGACGCCCGGTCGAGCGGGTCACGATCCTCGATGTGAAGCTCATCGAGCGCTCCTCGGTCTGAGCTACGGGAGTCGCTCGATCCACTCGCGGCAGCGGAACTTCCGCTCCGCGAGCGCGACCGCCTCCGCGATCTCCTCCGGCAGGAGCTGGTCCTCGACGAGCCCGTGTCGGGCGCGGAAGACGTCGATCATGCGGTCCATGATCGCCTCGCGGCTGAGCCGCGTATGGGCTCGCAGCGGGTCGACGCGCGTGGCGCCTGAGGTGATGCCCTTGTCGCTGCGCTTCTCCTGGTCGATGCGGAGCAGCTCGGCCATGCGGCCGCAGTCGATGTCGTAGGCGAGCGTCGCATGGTGGAGGAGGCCGCCGCCTGCGAGTCGCTTCTGCGCGGCCCCGCCGATCTTGCCCTCCGACGTGGAGATGTCGTTGAGGGACCTGTGCTCGGCTTCGATCCCGATCGTCCGGATCGCCTCGACCGCCCAGTCGTCGAGGTACGCGTAGGAGGCGGGGAAGCTCATGCCCTTGACGAGCTCGACGGGCGCGGTGATCGAGTACGTGATGACGGATCCGGCCTCGATGAACATGGCGCCGCCTCCGGAGATCCGGCGGGCGATCGGGATGTCGTAGCGCTTGGCGGCGGCGAGGTCGACCTCGTTGCGGACCGACTGGAAGCTGCCGAGGATGATCGGCCGAGGTGTCCGCTCGCCAGAAGCGCAGCGTCGGCGGCCGGAGGCCGGCGGCGACGCGCTCGGCGAGGACCTGGTCGAGTGCGACCTGCGTGTACGGGTCGAGGGCCGGCCCCCGGACGAGCCGCCACGAGTAGTCGCGCCAGGTCGTCGCGCCGGCGAGCGCCCGTCGCACGACGACGCCGATCGCCTCGGGGGAGATGCCCATGAGCTCGGCGTCCTGTGGGATCGCGATGCGGACGGCGTTCGCGATCTGCTCGGCGGTCGCGGTGACGGGGATGCCGTTGAGGGTGGCGTTGATGGTCTCGAGGACCGTGTCCGGCTCGAGGAAGAAGTCGCCGGTGATGCGTGCGTGGGCGATCCTCCCGTCGATCTGCTGGAGATCGGCGACGACGAGCTTCGCTCCTTGTGCCTTGTACTCTGCGTGCGCCACGAACCCTAAGTATTCCTCAGTTTTTGCTCAAGCGCAGGGCAGGGATGGGTCACGACAGATACCTGCCATCCCTGCCCCGCGCCGAGGCAGCTGAGGACGCCGAGGGTCAGGCGACCTGGCGGGCGTGCTCCACGCGCGAGATGAGCAGATCGAAGGCCCCGAGCCAGCCGCGCAGGAAGTCCGCGGTCGACTCGACCGCGACGTTGCCCTCGTCGTCGACGAGACCCGGGGTCATCTGGATGAAGCCCTCCGGCTGGCCGAGCGTGATCGCGTTGTAGTGGCCGAGGATCGCGCGGAGGTGCTGCTGCGCGGCCGCCGTGGCGAGCGGGCCGACCGAGGCGCCGATGATCGCGGTCGGCTTGTTGTTGAACGAGGCCTGGCCGTAGGGACGCGCCGACCAGTCGAGCGCGTTCTTGAGGACACCCGGGATCGAGCGGCTGTACTCCGGGGTGACGATGATGACGCCGTCGGCGTCGGCGATCGCCTGCTTGAAGTCGACAGCGGCCTGCGGGAATGCACCGTCATAGTCAGGCGAGTAGAACGGCAGGTCCTTGATCGGGATCTCGACGAGCGTCGTGCCCTCCGGGGCGAGCTTCTCGAGCGCCTTCGCGAGCTTCCGGTTGATGGAGGTGCTGGAGATGCTTCCGACGATGTATCCGATGGTGCGAGTCACTGTTGTCCTTCTGTCTGGGCCCTGACACTCTGCGGGCCGTCCGTCGGACACAACGGATCACGCGCACGGCCTATTCCTCCGTGCACGAATCATCGGAGCATCGTCAGCGGTCGGGCGTGCGCCCCACACGCTCCTCGAGGAAGTCCAGGACGTCGGCGATGACATCGTCGCGATTCGTCTCGTTGAAGACCTCGTGCCGCGCACCCGGGTAGATGATCGCCGTCACATCGGTGAATCCGGAGCGCTCGACATACGCGCCGGCGAGCTTCGCGACCGAATCCTCGCCGCCGAAGCTGTCATCGGAGCCTGCGACGAGCAGCAGGGGGACATCGCGCTCTGCCGCGAGGTCCCTGCGCGGCGCACCGAGCAGGCGGAGGGTGTCGGCGAGCCCGAAGAGCTTGAGCGCCGCCGCCGTGAACATGAGCGGATCCGCCGCCGCCCGCTCGACGACCTCGGGATCGCGGCTGAGCCATTCGTAGCCGGTCGTGCCGAGATGGGCGTGCTTGGCGTTGAGGTCGCCGCCGTTCATGCCGCCGATCGACCGGTAGGCCGAGCCGGACAGGACGACGGCATCGTACGGACGCGGGTCCTGATTCAGCAGGATCTGGGCGATCAGCGAGCCCCACGAATGTCCGATCATCACGAATGGCAACCCGGGGTGCGCCTCGCGCGCGAGCCGCCCGATGAGCCCGACCGCCTCGACGGTGGCGCGGTGGCCACCGGGGCCGAGCCTGCCGAGCCGCGAATGATCGCCGCCGTACTGCTCGAGACCGGTCTGGCCGTGGCCGCGATGGTCGTCCGCCCAGACGGCGAAGCCCGAGGCCACGAGCGCCGCGGCGACATGCTCGTAGCGGGCGGCGTGCTCGCCGAGCCCGTGGAGGAGGTGCACGACCCCTCGCGGCTCAGGTGCATCCCACACCAGGACGTGGATGCGCACGCCGTGGGCATCCTCGAAGATTTCCTCATGACGAGTCGACATCGTTGGCTCCCGTCTGCAGACCGCCATGCTAGCCGCCAGCGACTCGCCCGGTCATGCCTCGCGCGTGATCTCCACCGACACGAAGAGCTTCGAGCCGAACGGCCCCGCGTAGACGCCTCGGAGCGGCGGGACGTCGTTGTAGTCGCGGCCGCGTCCGACGTGGACGTGGCGGTCGCCGATCTCGATGCCGTTCGTCGGGTCGAACCCGTGCCACCCGGCGCCGGTGAACCATTCGACCCACGCGTGGGATTCGCCGATCACGGTCTCGCCGATCTCCGCGTCGGGCCTCGGGTGCAGATAGCCGGACACGTAGCGCGCAGGGATCCCCGCGGATCGGAGCGCGCCGATCGCGAGGTGCGCGATGTCCTGGCACACGCCCTTGCGATGCTCCCACGCGTCCGCCGCGGAGGAGTGCACGCCGGTGACGCCCTGCACGTAGTCGACGGCATCGCCGATCGCGAGGCAGATCTCATGCGCCGCGGTCATCGGGTCGGGGGCGCGGCCGGCGATGTCGCGCGCAAGGTCCTGGACCTCCGCGGGCGCCGCGGTCAGGCGGGTGGGGGCGAGCTGCTCGACGGTGGCGGTCGACGCCTCCGCGATCCACGCGAGGTCGGACCAGGAGACCGTCTCCCGCGGCAGGGGTCGCGACCGCACCTCGACGACGGAGTTCGCGGTGATCGACAGCTCGCTGTGGGGGGTGAGGATCTCGAAGGATGCGACGCGCGTGCCCCAGCAGTCGATGTAGTTGTGGTGCGCGTTCACCGGGGAGATGTCGAGGAGCGAGGCGATCACGAGCTGCCCGTCGAAGCTCGACGGGAGCATGCGCGCCTCGTTGTAGGAGGCGGTCACGTCGCCCCCGTACGTGAAGCCGGTCTTGTGCGAGATGCGGAGGCGATTCATGTCGTCTCCCCCACCCACATCGGTGTCGCATTCGTCGGGAAGTAGCGCTGCCGGACCGCCTCGCTCGCGGAGCTCGTCGCGACCTGCACGCGCTCCATGTACTCGGTCAGGTTCTCGAGGATCTCCGCGATCGGCCGGTACTCGAGCTCGGACCGGATCTGGCCGAGGATCCGGAGCGCCTGATCCGAGTACCCGACGCGACCGCCGGCGCTCGGCTCGAGCTCCCGGAGGCACGACTCTGCCCGCAGGATCGCGAAGAGGATCGAGCGCGGGAAGAGCCGGTCGAGCAGCAGGAACTCCGCGGCGTTCTGCGCCGATGGCATCCCCCGATACGTCTTCAGGTACGCCTCGTACGCGCCCACCGATCGGAGGATCGTCGTCCATGACGGGCCGCTCGCCTCGGTGAGCGACCGTGTCGCGAGCAGGCGAGCGGTCATGTCGGCGCGCTCGATCGAGCGGCCGAGGGTGAAGAAGCGCCACGCGTCATCGCGCGATGTGGAGGACTCGATGATGCCGATCGCGAGCGCGGACCGCTCGCGGACCCAGCCGAAGAACTCGTGCGTCTTCTCGCTCGGAATCCGCCTGGGCATGCGCGCCCTGGTCGTGTTGAGGCATTCCCACAGCTCGCTGTTGACGATCTCACGCGCACGCCGCGCGTTCTCCCGAGCCGCTGTGAGCGAATACGCGATCGAGGCGGGCTCGTTGCGGTCCACCGCGAGGATCTCGAGGATCGCCTCGCGCGTGAGCGGGCGGTCGGGCGCGGTCGTCCCCATGACCGACAGGAGCGCGCGGCAGGCGGCGTCCTCCTCGATCCACGGGTCCTCCAGGAGGAGCTGGAGGTGCACGTCGAGGATCCGGGCGGTGCCGTCGGACCGCTCGATGTAGCGGCCGATCCAGAAGAGCGATTCCGCGATGCGCGAGAGCACTACTGCTGCCCTCCCCACTGCTGCTGTTCCTCGTACTGCCCGTGCTGCTGGGCGGGCAGCTCGATGGTCGAGGTCTCGTCGCCGATGTCGACGGACGGGCTGTCGATGTCGATGAGCGGGATGGAAGTGGTCGCCGTGGCCTGGTCGGCGACGAGACCCTGGATGGAATGGCGGTCCACGTGGAGCGGCTCATGCCCGACGACCCAGGTGTCCTTGGATCCCCCGCCCTGGGAGGAGTTGACGACGAGCTGCCCGGCGGGGAGCGCGACGCGCGTGAGACCACCGGGGAGCACCCACACGTCGCTACCGTCGTTGACGGCGAACGGACGAAGGTCGGCGTGGCGCGGCTGCATGCCCTCCTCGACGAGCGTCGGGATGGTCGACAGCTGCACGACGGGCTGCGCGATCCAGCCGCGAGGACTCGCGATGAGGGTCGCGCGGAGCTGATCGAGCTCGTCCCTGGAGGCATCGGGGCCGACGACGAGGCCTTTGCCGCCGGAGCCGTCGACGGGCTTCACGACGAGCTCGTCGAGTCGGTCGAGCACCTCCTCGAGCGCGCCGGGCTCCTCGAGACGCCACGTCTGGACGTTCGGGATGATCGGTTCCTCGCTCAGGTAGTACCTGATCAGCTCGGGCATGTAGGTGTAGACGAGCTTGTCGTCGGCGACGCCGTTGCCGACGGCGTTGGCGATCGTCACGTTGCCGAGTCGGGCGGCGAGCATGAGCCCCGGCGAGCCGAGGACCGAGTCGGCGCGGAAGCTCAGCGGGTCGAGGAACTCGTCGTCGACGCGCCGGTAGATGACGTCGACGCGGGTGGGACCGGCGGTCGTCCGCATCCACACTCGGCCGCCCGAGCAGAAGAGGTCGCGTCCCTCGACGAGCTCGACGCCCATGAGCCGGGCGAGCAGCGTGTGCTCGAAGTAGGCGGAGTTGTAGACGCCGGGTGTGAGGACGACCACGTTGGGGTCGTCGACGCCGCTCGGCGCGCTCGCGCGGAGCGCGTTCAGCAGGCGGGATGGGTAGTCGCCGACGGGCTGGACCCGCATCGAGACGAAGAGCTCGGGGAGCGTCTGCGCCATGACGCGGCGATTCGAGATGACATAGGAGACGCCGGAGGGGACGCGGACGTTGTCCTCGAGGACTCGCCACGTGCCCTGCTCGTCGCGGATGAGGTCGATGCCGGACACCTGGATCCGGACCCCGTTCGCGGGGACGACGCCGGCCGCCTCGCGATGGAAGTGGCTGCTCGAGGTGATGAGCCTCGCGGGGATGACCCCGTCGCGGACCGCGCGCTGCGGGCCGTAGACGTCGGCGAGGAATGCCTCGAGCGCCTTCACCCGCTGCTGCACGCCGGATTCGATGTGGCGCCACTCCTCGCGCTCGATGACGCGAGGGACGGGGTCGAGGGGGAAGGGGCGCTCCTCGCCGGCGAAATCGAAGGTCACGCCCTGCGCGAGGTAGGAGTTCGCGAGCGCCTCGGTGCGGCCGCGCAGCTCCGCGGTGCTCATGCGCGTCAGGGCGGCGTGGATCTCCGCGTAGGGCGCCCGGACGCTGCCGTCGGCGGCGAACATCTCGTCCCAGGGGACCGCCCCAGGGCGTGCGACCGCGGAGGCGCCATAGCCTTCGAAGACGTCCGCCATGCAGGAAGCCTAGGCGGCTGCGTGTTGCACCGGTATTGCGCCGGTGTTTCGCTTCAGCTCTGCTGCGTCGAGGCGCGCACGACGAGCTCGGGTTGGAAGGTCACGTGCCGCGGTTCGAGGCTCGGGTCGGCGGCCTCCTCGACGAGGATCTGCAGTGCGGTGCGCCCCATGAGCTGCGCGGGCTGGCGCACCGACGACAGCGGCACGACCGAGGCCGAGGCGAAGTCGATGTCGTCGAAGCCGATGATCGCGATCTGCTCGGGCACCGCGCGCGCGTCCCGCATCACGACGGCCTGGAGGATCCCGGTGGCGACGAGGTCGTTCGCGGCGAAGATCGCGTCGGGTCGCTCGTCTGCGGGCCGGCTCATGATCTGATCGCCGACCTTGCGGCCCTCGATCACGGTGAGTGCGGCGGTGGGGATCTCCTCGAGCGTCGCACCCGGCGTCCCCTCCACGATCTGCCTGGCGCCTTCGAGACGGTCGGAGACCTGGCGGATCTGGCGCGGCCCGCCGACGAAGGCGATGCGACGACGGCCGATGTCCACGAGGTGCTGGGCGGCCATGCGACCTCCCGCGACGTCGTCGACCGCGACGGAGCTGAAGGATTCGTCTGGGCTGCGCCGGTCGACGAGGACGGCGGGGATCCCGCGCTCGCGCAGGCGCGTGAGTCGCTCTGCGACGTCGCCGTACGGGGAGATGAGCAGGCCGTGGACCCGCTGCTCCTCGAAGAGGTCCAGGTAGGTGGCCTCGCGGGCGATGTCCTCATCGCTGTTGCCGAGCAGGATCATGAGGCCGCGGCGCATCGCCTCATCCTCGGCGCCGCGCGCGAGATCGGTGAAGAACGGGTTGCGGACGTCGAGCACGATGAATCCGACGCTCGAGCTGCGACCGGCCCGCAGCCTGCGGGCGGCCTCGTTTCGGACATATCCCAGGTCCTCGATGGCACGCTGGACCCTCGCCACGGTCGCGGGCGCGACGGTGTCGGGTCTGTTCAGGACATTGGAGACGGTGCCCACAGACACCCCTGCCCGCCTCGCGACATCGCGAATGCTCACCGCCATAGTTATGCACCTTATCGCTCGGGCGGTCCCTCACTTTGACGCGTGAACCGGTTCATTGATACGTTTCAAGCCGGTTTGCGTGAAACGATTCACGGAACTGGAGACGAGAAGTTCAAGGATGAGCACCACCAACACCGCCCCGCCGCTCCTGCGGCTCGCTGACGTCAGCAAGTCATTCGGGGCCGTCATCGCACTGCGATCGGGAAGCCTCGACCTCGCCGCTGGCTCGATTCACGCCCTCGTCGGCGAGAACGGGGCGGGCAAGTCGACGCTCGTGAAGATCGTCGCCGGCCTCTACCGTCGCGACGGCGGCATCCTCGAGCTCGACGGCAGGTCCGTCGACTTCGGCTCGACCGCCGAGTCGAAGGCCGCGGGCATCGCGGTCATCTACCAGGAGCCGACGCTCTTCCCCGACCTCTCCGTCGCCGAGAACATCTTCATGGGTCGGCAGCCGCTCGGCCGCCTCCGCCGGATCGACCGCGGCCGGATGCGCGCCGAGGCCACCGCCCTCTTCGAGCGGCTCGGCGTCCGCCTCGACCCCGACCGCCTCGCTCGCGGCCTGTCGATCGCCGACCAGCAGATCATCGAGATCGCGAAGGCCATCTCCCTCGACGCCCGCGTCCTCATCATGGACGAGCCGACCGCGGCACTGTCCGGTGTCGAGGTCGAGCGCCTCTTCGCCGTCGCCCGCAGCCTTCGGGATGAGGGTCGCGGCATCATCTTCATCTCGCACCGCTTCGAGGAGGTCTTCGACCTCTGCGACACCGTCACGGTCATGCGCGACGGTGCGTACGTCTCGACCGCCAGGATCTCCGAGACCTCGGTGGACGAGATCGTGCGGCAGATGGTCGGCCGCGACATCGACGAGCTCTTCCCCAAGACTCCGGCGCCGATCGGCGAGGCCATCCTCGAGGTCGAGCGGCTCACGCGCGTCGGCGCATTCAGCGATGTGTCCTTCACGGTCCGCGCCGGTGAGATCGTCGGCCTCGCCGGCCTTGTCGGCGCAGGCCGCAGCGAGGTCGCCCGTGCGATCTTCGGCGTCGACCAGTACGACAGCGGCACGGTCAAGGTCGGCGGCAGGAGGCTCCGGGGCGGCGACCCGGCGGCCGCGATGCTCGCCGGTCTCGCATTCGTCCCCGAGGACCGCCGCAAGCAGGGCCTCGTGATCGGCTGGGGTGTCGCGCGCAACATCGCGCTCGCGATCCAGCGTCAGCTGTCGAGCTTCGGGTTCATCACCGGTCGCAAGGAGAACGCCGCCGCCCGCATCTGGGCGAGCCGCCTCGAGGTGAAGGCCGCAGCGCTCGACACCGAGGTCGGCACGCTCTCCGGCGGCAACCAGCAGAAGGTCGTCCTCGCCAAGTGGCTCGCGACCGAGCCGCGAGTGCTGATCGTCGACGAGCCCACGCGAGGGATCGACGTCGGCACGAAGTCCGAAGTCCACCGACTCCTCTCCGACCTGGCCGGGCGCGGCATGGCGATCCTCATGATCTCCTCCGAGCTGCCCGAGGTCCTCGGCATGGCCGACCGCGTGCTCGTCATGCGCGAGGGCCGCCTCACCGCCGACATCCCCCGCGCTGAGGCCACCCCGGAGACCGTGATGCACGCCGCGACCCACGGAGCCGCCTCGTGAACACCTTCAAGCGACTCATCACGGCTCGCGAGACGGGCATCCTCATCGCGTTCGCGATCGTCCTCGTCGCGACGACGGTGCGGAACCCGAACTTCACCTTCTCCGGCGACGGGTTCCGCGACCTGCTCGTCACCCCGGCGATGCTCATCATCATCGCGGTCGGCCAGGCGGTCGTCCTCATCACCCGGAACGTCGACCTCTCCGTCGGATCGATCCTCGGCCTCTCCGCCTACCTGACCGGTCAGCTCTTCATCGGCACCGACCTGCCGATCCCGGTCGTGGCGCTCCTCGTGATCATCTTCGGCGGCCTCCTCGGCCTCGTGAACGGCGCCCTCATCGCGCTCGCGAAGGTCCCGGCGCTCGTCATCACGCTCGGCACGATGTACGCGTATCGCGGCATCAACGTCATGTGGACGGGCAGCGACCGCGTCAACGCCTCCGACTTCCCGAAGGCGTTCCTCGAGATCGGCACCGGCAAGCTCTGGTTCGTCCCGTGGCTCACGATCGTCGCGATCGTCGTCCTCATCGCGGTCGCGTGGGTCATGCGCAACACGCGCAGCGGCCGTGAGTTCTACGCGATCGGCTCCGACCCCGCCGCCGCGCACCTCTACGGGCTCCCGGCGACGAAGCGCATCATCTCCGCATTCATCCTGTCGGGTGCGCTCGCGGGTCTCGCGGGCCTCGTGTACGCCTCGCGCTACGGCACCGTCGACTCGCAGGCCGGCTACGGCCTCGAGCTCGACGCGGTCGGCGCCGCGGTCATCGGGGGTGTCGCGATCGCCGGCGGCGTCGGCACCGTCTGGGGCGCGGCGGTCGGCGCGCTGCTCCTGACGACGATCAATCGCGCGCTCCCGGTCCTCGGGATCCCGGACTTCTGGCAGCGCGCCGTCGTCGGCGTGCTCATCATCGGCGCGATCGTCCTCGACCGCGTCCTCGCCGTCCGACAAGCGCGCCGTCTCGCGAAGGGAGCCGACCGATGACCACCGCATCGCTGCCTCGCACCTACCGCGACTACGCCCACTCCGGCTGGCGTCGCGCCCTGCTGAACCAGGGCTCGATCATCATCGCGGTCCTCGTGGTCGTGACGACCGTCGCGATCTTCGCGGTGCCCCACTTCGGCCAGCCGATCACCTTCACGTATCTGCTGCGCGACATGGCGCCCGCGCTCCTCATCGCGCTGCCGATGACGCTCATCATCATCACCGGCGAGATCGACCTGTCGGTGGCGAGCATCGTCGGCCTCGCCTCGGTCACCGTCGGCGTGCTCGTCCAGGGCGGCGTCCCGATCGAGGTGGCATTCCTCGTCGCGCTCCTCGTCGGCGCGATCGCCGGCCTCGTGAACGGCCTGCTCATCACGAAGATCGGCCTGCCGTCGCTCGCGGTCACGATCGGCACGCTCGCGCTCTACCGCGGCATCGCCGTGGGACTGCTCGGCACCCAGGCGGTCACGGACTTCCCGAAGTTCTGGACCGACCTCGCCAAGGCGAGGATCCTCGACACCCCCATCCCCGTGTCGACGATCCTCGTCGTCGTCCTCGCGATCGTCTTCGTCGTCCTGCTGCACTTCACGAGGTTCGGTCGCGGCATCTACGCGATCGGCCTGAGCGACGAGGCCGCCCGCTTCGCCGGCGTGAAGATCGAGCGCACCAAGACGATCCTGTACGTCCTGTCCGGCACGGTGTCCGCGATCGCCGGCATCTACTGGACGCTCCTGTACAACAACGCGCGCGGTGACAACGCGATGGGCCTCGAGCTCTCGGTCATCGCCGCGGTGCTGCTCGGCGGCGTCTCGATCTTCGGCGGCACGGGAGCGCTGCACGGCGTCCTCGCCGGCGTGCTGCTCATCGGGACCCTCGCGAGCGCGCTGCGCCTGGCGAATGTCACGAGCGACGTCATCAACATCATCACGGGAGTCCTGCTCGTGCTCTCCGTGGTGTCCACCAGCTTCCTGCGATGGCTGAAGACCGCCCGGTCCAAGCCGAGGAGGACGCGGACGGTCGAACGCTGACCTGACGCACTGCAATCACCAGCAAACGAAAGGACCCCGAATGTTCGGATCCACGAATGGCGCGACCTCGCGTCGCCTCGCGGCGACCGTGGCGATCGCCGCGAGCGTCGCGCTCGTCGCCACGGGCTGCTCGACGTCGAGCACCCCGTCCGAGGACCCTGCCGCCGGCGGGGAGTCGGGCAACTACTCGATCACCTTCCTCCCGAAGAACCTGGGCAACGCCTACTTCGAGACCTCGGACGCCGGCGGCAAGCTCGCCGTCGAGGAGTTCGGCGGCGCCTTCGCCGAGGTCGGCCCCTCGGAGGCCGCGCCGGACGCGCAGGTGAGCTACATCAACACGCTCACGCAGCAGGGCGTCGGGGCGATCGTCCTGTCGGCGAACGACCCGAACGCACTCTGCGACGCGATCGCCGAGGCCCGCGAGGCCGGCGTCAAGGTCGTGACCTTCGACTCCGACACCAACCCGGAGTGCCGCGACCTCTTCATCAACCAGGCCACGGCTGAGGGCATCGCGCGTGTCCAGGTCGAGCTCATCGCCGAGCAGATCGGCGGCGAGGGCCAGATCGCGATCCTGTCGGCCGCGGCCAACGCGACCAACCAGAACGCCTGGATCGAGCTCATGAAGGACGAGCTCGCCGCCAACCACCCGAAGGTCGAGCTCGTCGAGGTCGTCTACGGCGACGACGACGACCAGACGTCGTTCGAGAAGACGGCTGCGCTCCTCCAGACGTACCCGCAGCTGAAGGGCATCGTCTCCCCGACGACCGTCGGCATCGCCGCCGCGGCGCGCTACCTGTCCACCTCGGAGTACAAGGGCAAGGTCGCGATCACGGGTCTCGGCACGCCGAACCAGATGCGCGAGTTCGTCGAGGACGGCACCGTCACGGCGTTCGCGCTGTGGAACCCGGCTGACCTCGGCTACCTCGCCGCGTACTCGGCGAAGGCGCTCATCGACGGCACCATCACCGGTGCCGAGGGCGAGTCCTTCGAGGCCGGCACGCTCGGCACCTACGAGGTCGGCGCGGACGGCACGGTGCTCCTCGGCGACCCGTACGTCTTCGACGCCTCCAACATCGCGGACTTCAACTTCTGAGTCCGCACGGTCGGCCCCGGCTCCGGCCGGGGCCGACCATCCCCTGACCTGACCCACCTCACCTCACCCCCGGCACACAGCGAGGAGCCCCCGAATGCAGCGAGTCGCATTCACCCTCCAGGTCAAGCCGGAGCGCATCGCCGAGTACCGCGAGCGCCACGCGGCCGTCTGGCCCTCGATGCTCGAGGCGATCGAGGCGGCCGGCCGTCGCAACTACTCCCTCTTCCTGCGGGAAGACGGCCTTCTCTTCGGCTACTACGAGACCGACGACGACGCGGCATCGCAGGCGGCACTCGCCGCCGACCCGCGCACCGCTCCGTGGGAGGCCGAGATGTCTGACTTCTTCATCGATGCCGACGGTCGACCCGACCAGGCAGCCACCCCCCTTGAATCCGTGTTCAACCTGGAGGATCAGCTCCGGGCCCTGAGAGAGGAACGACCGTGACGTCGCCCTTCGAATCCATCGCCCCCCGACTTTCCGAGCAGGCCATCGAGCTGCCGAGCTGGGCGTTCGGGAACTCCGGCACCCGATTCAAGGTCTTCACGCAGCCCGGTGTGCCGCGCGACCCGTTCGAGAAGATCGCCGATGCCGCACAGGTGCACAAGTACACGGGCCTCGCGCCGAGCGTCGCGCTCCACATCCCGTGGGACATGGTCGAGTCCTTCGACGACCTGCGGAAGCACGCGGAGGACCACGGCGTCCGCCTCGGTACGATCAACTCGAACACCTTCCAGGACGACGACTACAAGCTCGGCAGCCTGACGCACTCCGACCCGCGGATCCGCCAGAAGGCGATCGACCACCACTTCGCCTGCATCGACGTGATGCATGTCACGGGCAGCCGCGACCTCAAGATCTGGCTCGCCGACGGCACCAACTACCCGGGCCAGGACGACATGCGCCGTCGCCAGGATCTCCTGACCGACTCGCTCGAGCAGATCTACGCCCGCATCGGCGAGGACCAGCGCCTCGTGCTCGAGTACAAGTTCTTCGAGCCGGCGTTCTACCACATGGACGTCCCGGACTGGGGCACCGCCTACGCGCAGGTCGCCGCACTCGGCGAGCGCGCGGTGGTGTGCCTCGACACCGGCCACCACGCGCCCGGCACGAACATCGAGTTCATCGTCATGCAGCTCCTGCGCCTCGGGAAGCTCGGCTCGTTCGACTTCAACTCGCGCTTCTACGCAGATGACGACCTGATCGTCGGCGCCGCGGACCCGTTCCAGCTCTTCCGCATCCTCGTCGAGGTCGTCCGCGGCGGCGGCTACGGCACCGACGGCGACACCACGTTCATGCTCGACCAGTGCCACAACATCGAGGACAAGATTCCCGGGCAGATCCGCTCCGTGCTCAACGTCCAGGAGATGACAGCACGCGCGCTCATGGTCGATCGCGAGGCGCTCGACCGCGCGCAGCTCGCCGGCGACGTGCTCGCCGCGCACGAGATCCTCATGGACGCCTTCTACACCGACGTCCGCCCGAACCTCGCCGCGTGGCGCGAGTCCCGCGGCCTCCCCGCGGACCCGATGCGCGCCTACCTCGCCTCCGACTACCCGGCGTCGATCGTCGAGGGTCGCGTGGGCGGCAGGCAGGCGAGCTGGGGCGCCTGAGCCCAGGCATTCGCCGACCCTCGGCTTCACTGACGGCTCGAGCGGACCGACGAGGTCCCGCTCGGGCCCTCAGGCGCTTTCGCGGATGATGAGCTCGGGGCGGAGCACGACGTGGTTGCTGCGCGGGATGCGTCCGGGCTCTCGCGAGAGGAGCTCCATGATCATGTCGACTGCGGTGCGGCCGAGCTCCTGACGGGGCTGGCGGACCGTGGTGAGCGGGACGCTCTGCAGCGACGCCCAGACGAGGTCGTCGTAGCCGATGACGGCGATGTCGGTCGGCACATGGATGCCGCCGCGCTCGAGCGCTCGGACGAGCCCGATCGCGAGCATGTCGTTGGCGCAGATGATCGCGTGGGGGCGCCGCTCGACCCTGCGGTCGATGAGGAGTCGTGCCGCGGTCTCGCCGGCCTCGATGGTCCACGATTCCGCCTCGATGAGCTCGAGCTCGACCTCCGGGTGCGAGTCCAGGACCTTCTGGACGCCGGCCAGTCGGGTGCGGACCTTTACCGAGGAGCCGGGGTGTCCGAGGAATGCGACCTTCGTGTCACCGCGCGTCAGAACATGCTTGGCGGCGAGCTGTCCGCCGAGGAAGTCATCGACGACGACGGACCAGCAGTCGCGGTCGTCGCCGACCCGGTCGACGAACACCATCGGGACGCCTCGGTCCTTGAGCATCTCGAGCCGCGAGCTCTTCTCGTCGACGGGCGCGATGATGATGCCCTGGACGCGCGACTGCACGAGCAGGTCGAGGTTGTGCGTCTCGCGGACGGGGTCGTAGCCGCTGTTGCAGATGACGACGCCGACGCCGAGCTCCTTGCAGCGCTCCTCCGCGCCGAGGGCGACGTCGACGAAGAAGGGGTTGTCGAGGTTCGCGATCGCCAGTCCGAGGGTCCGCACCCGGCCGGGGCGGAACTGCCGGGCGCCCTGCCGCGGCACGAAGTTCAGCTCCTTGATGGCCGCGAGGACGCGTTCGCGGGTGTCCTGCTTCACGTAGGAGGGCCGGTTGAGCACGTTGCTGACCGTGCCCGCGGATACCCCGGCGAGACGGGCGACATCCTTGATGGTCGCCATAGCCCCCTCGCCTCCGTTCCCCATCGTTCAATGAACCATTCTAGGTCGCCGCTCATCGGAATGACCGGGCGACGTGAAGGTCCCTCAGGTCGTATTCTGGCGGCCTCCGGACCTGTTGCGTGAGTCCTGGAGAAAAGGGAAGGGCCCGCCCCTGGTGCATGCAAGGGCGGGCCCTGCACCTCAGTGCTGAGGTGTGGTGTGCGTCAGAACGCGGGCGTCTCCGTCTCGACGTTCTCCGCGGTCACGACCGTGAGCGGGATCGGGAGTCGCTTGTCGACCGTCTCGCCGTTGATGAGCTTGACGATCGTCTCCGCGGCGAGCTTGCCGTCCTCGTACGGCGACTGCACGATCGTCGCGTAGTAGGAGCCGGTCTTGATGAGGTCGAAGGCCTGGACCTGACCGTTGATGCCGACGATCGGCGGGATGTCCGCGACGGCGCGACCCGACTCGGCCCACGCGTCGATGAAGCCGAGGGCCATCGTGTCGTCGTTCGAGTAGACGCCGTCGATGTCGTCGCCGAAGCGGGTGATGAGGTCGCGGCTGGCCTCGAGCGCCTTCTGCTGGTCGAAGTCGGCGTTGACGACCTGGAGGACCTCGATCTTGGAGCCGAGCTCCGCGAGGCGGTCCGTGAAGCCGTCGGTGCGGCCGATGGTCGTGCCGTTGCCGGCCTGGCCGGCGATGATGACGACGTTGCCCTCGCCGCCGAGCGCCTCGTTGAGCGCGTCAGCCGAGAGCTGGCCCTCCTCGTAGACGTCCGGGCCGGTGAACGAGGCGTAGAACTCCTCGGCGGCCGCGTCCATCGGCGAGTTGATGATGATGAGCGGGATGCCCGCGTCGGCCGCGGCGATCATGCCGGGGATGTAGGCCTGCGGGTCGAGCGGCCACAGGACGATGCCGTCCGCACCCTGGCTGATGCAGGTCGTGAGCTGCTCGGTGCCGGTCTGGACGTCGAACTCCTGGCTGAGGCGCGTGACGGTCGCGCCGGCAGCGGCGGCCGCCTCGTCGAAGCCCTGGTTGGCAGGGGTGACGTAGGCGTGCGACTCCGCAGCGGTCACGTAGCAGATGCTGGCGCCCGAGGCGGACGAGCCACCGCCGTTGCCGCTGTCCGAGGAGCAGGCTGCGAGCGCGAGACCAGCGATGGCCACCGTGGCGATCGCGCCCGCGGTCTTGGTGAATGTCATGGTGCGTGAGTCCTCTCGATCTCAGGGGTTTGCCGACGACGGTGCAGGGATCGCAGCAGCGCGGTCCATGAGACGTCTCGGCCTTTCTTGCTCGACACGAAGCGGTCGAGCAGGATCAGCAGCAGGAGGATGACTCCTGTGACGATGTCTTGAATGAACGCCGGGACGTTCTTGAACTCCATGACGGTCGTGAGCGTCGCCATGACGAGCAGACCGCCGAGGGTGCCGATGGCGGAGCCTCGTCCGCCTTCGAGCCTGGTCCCGCCGATGACGACCGCCGCGATCGCGAGGAGGGCGGTGGATTCGCCGAACACCGGGGAGCCGGTGTTCACGCTGAGGCTCTGGATGACGCCTGCGATGCCGGCCATCGTGCCGCTGAACACGAAGGTGCCGAAGACGAAGACGCGGGAGCGGATGCCGCTCGCCTCGGCGCTCGCGGGGTTGCTGCCCACGGCGAAGAGGTTGCGACCGGCGACGGTCCTCGTGAGCCACACGTGCAGGAGCACGATGATGAGCACGAAGATGATCGTCCGCAGCGTGAACGTCCCCTCGATCGGTCGCGAGACCGCGAGGCCGAAGAGCGGGTCGATGCCGGAGATCGGACGCGAGTCCGTGATGGTGTGCGACAGCGCGCGGAAGAACAGCATCGAGGCAAGGGTCGCGACGAGCGAGTTGATCCGCAGGATGACGACGAGGAACGCGTTGACGATGCCGCACAGGATGCCGACGACGATGCCGAGGGCGGCCGCGGGGAGCTGACCGAACTGCTCCTGGAATCCGATCGCGGTGATGCCGGAGAGCGCGAGGATCGCGCCACCGGAGAGGTCGAGCTGCCCCGCGATGAGCACAGGTGTGAGGCCGACCGCGACGAGGCCGGTGGTCGCGATGCGGTCGAGGCTCAGGCTGATGGAGCGGAACTCGAGGATGCTCGGGGCGACGATCGCCGAGATGACGACCGCGAGCACGAGGATCACGAGGACCCGGTATCGCACGAGCCCGAGGAACGTGTCGCTGTTGAATGCGCGACGCAGGCCGTTCACTCTCGGCCTCCCTTCCGTCGAAGCCAGACGTCCAGGGCGATCGCCCCCGCGATGAGTGCGCCCTTGACCATGCCCTGGGGCTCGGACGGGACCCCCTGGAGCACCATGATGTTGGTGAGCAGCTGCACGAAGAGCAGACCGCCGATGGCGCGCGGGATGCTGCCGGAGCCGCCGAGGAGGCTCACGCCGCCGACGACGACCGCGGTGATCGCGTCGAACTCGTAGCCCGCGCCGATGGCGGGTCGGGCCGCCTGGAGCGAGATCCCGAGGAGGACGCCGCTGAATCCGGCGAGGGCGGCGGTGAGGACGAACGCTCCGGCCTTCACGCGGCGCACGGGGACGGCGCTCGCCTCGGTCGCGTCGGGGTTGCTGCCGACCGCGTAGGTCCAGCGACCGTACACGGTGCGGGAGAGCACGAGGTGGCCGGCGATGACGACGACGAGGAAGATGAGGACGATCACCGGGACGACGCCGAAGAGTCGGCCGTTGATGAACTCCTTCGCTGCGGTGTCGTCGCCGTAGACGATGACACCGCCGACGAATGCCTGGGCGATGCCGAGCACGATGATGCCGGTCGCGAGGGTCGTGATGACGGGGTTGAGCTTCGCGTAGCCGATGAGCAGGCCGTTGACGACTCCGGCGAGTCCGGCGACGAGGACGCCGACGATCGCCGCGGGGATGGTCCCGATGGCCTGGTCGAGGCTCAGCACGAGGATGCCGCCGACGGCGACGGTCGCGGGGACCGAGAGGTCTGCCATCCCGCGCGTGATGAACACGAAGGTCATGCCGACGACGATGATGCCGACGATCGACATGTTGATGATGACGTTCGTCAGGTTGCCGACGGTGAGGAATCGGTCGCTCAGGATCGAGCCGACGATGAGGAGCAGCACGATCCCGATCGGCACGGCGAAGGCGGAGGCGTACCGCTTCAGCGGGCTCTCCTTGACGAGCCGAACGCTCACGGTGTGCGTCTTGGTCGACGAGTCGCTCATGCTGTCACCTCCCCGGTCGCAGCGCGCATGACGTCCTGTTCGGTCGCGCCGCGATCGAGCACGGCGGTGAGTCGCCCTTCGTGGAGGACGACGATCCGGTCGCTCACGGCGAGGACCTCGGGCAGCTCGGACGAGATCATGAGGATCGCGACTCCCTGCGCGGCGAGCTCGCCGACGATCGTGTGGATGTCCGCCTTGGCGCCGACGTCGACACCGCGGGTGGGCTCATCGAGGATGAGCACCTCCGGCTGGGTGGCGAGCCACTTGGCGAAGACGACCTTCTGCTGGTTGCCGCCGCTGAAGGTGTTGACCTTCCGCTCGATGACGGGCGGGTTGACGCCGAGCTCGGTCGCCTTGGCGCGCGCGAGCTTCTTCTCTTCGCCCGCCCGGATCCAGCCGGCGGTGGAGATGCGGTCGAGGATGGCGAGGGAGATGTTGTCCTTGACGGTGAGCTCGGGCACGAGGCCGTCGCGCTTGCGGTCCTCGGGGACGTAGGCGATCTTCGCGGCGACGCCGTCGCGGGGCGCGTGGATGGTGCGCTCGACGCCGCCGACCTTGATGGTGCCCGCATCGGGGCGGTCGAGGCCGAAGATCGCGCGGGCGACCTCGGTGCGTCCGGCGCCGACGAACCCTGCGAGTCCGACGATCTCGCCCGCGCGGACGGTGAAGCTCACGTCTTCGAATGCGCCGGCGCGGCTGAGGCCGTCGACCTCGAGGACGACGTCGCCGATCTCGACCTCGCGCTTCGGGAAGACATCGGTGAGGTCGCGGCCGACCATGAGCCGGATCATGTCCGCGGCGGTGATGCCTTCGGCGCTGCGGGTCTCGATGAGGCGGCCGTCGCGGAGGACGGTCACCTCGTCGGCGAGCTCGATGACCTCGCGGAGTCGGTGCGAGATGTAGATGATTGCGATGCCGGCGGAGCGCATGCGCTCGATGACCCGGAAGAGCGCCTGGGCCTCGAGCTCGCTGAGCGCTGAGGTCGGCTCGTCGAGGACGATGATGCGCGGGCTGCTCGCGTACGCCTTCGCGATCTCCACGATCTGCTGCTGGCTGACGCTGAGGGTGCCGACGATGTCGGACGGCTCGATCCGGGTGCCGAGCTCGGCGAGCACCTCGGTGGCGCGCGCTCGGAGCGCCTTGCGGTCGACGAATCCGGCCTTGCGCGGGGTGGCGCCGAGCATGATGTTCTCTTCGACCGAGAGGTCGGGGACGAGGTTGAGCTCCTGGTAGACCATGCCGATGCCACGACGGCGAGCATCGATGGGGCCGGAGATCCTGACGGGCCTGCCGTCGAGCTCGATGGTCCCGGTGTCCGGCTGGTAGAGGCCGGACAGGATCTTCATGAGCGTGGACTTGCCGGCGCCGTTCTCGCCGACGATCGCATGCACCTCACCGGCTCTGACGGTGAGGTCGACGTCGGTGAGCGCCTTGATGCCGGGGAATGTCTTGGAGATCCCCGTCATCCGCAGCACTGCTGGGGCTGTCACGATCCACCTCCCTGGGCGGACGGTCCGAAGACGAAGTCGATGGAGTAGTCGATGGAGCTGCCGCGCTTGAGGATCGGGAGGATCCCTGCGGCGCGGGCACCGGCCCGACCGGAGAAGGTGTTGACGTTGACGGGCTCGAGGCCGAGCGCGTAGTGGCCTTCGCCGCTCATCTTCCACTGGTGGAGGGCGGGGAGCGTCTCGGTGTCGAAGCGCAGCTCGAGCCTGGTGTCGACGACAGGGTTGTCGACGGAGACGTGGACGATGCCGCTGTCGCGCACATCATGACCGAAGACCTGCTCGCGGTAGCCCTGCTGGGGCTGCTCGATCTGATCCCAGCGCCCTGCGCCGCTGCGCGCATCCGCGTCGCGGGGCGTGACCTCGCGCGAGGGGATGTCGAGTTGGGCTCGCTCGTCGAGGAGCGGCCAGCCGAGGTTCACGTGGTAGAGGACCATGTGCCCGGCGTCGACGAGACCTTCGTTGATGACGGTGTCCCGCAGACGCAGCGTGGATCCGCCGAGGTCGGCAGACCAGGTGCGCTCGAGCAGGAGGTTCTCGCCGAAGACGGTGGTCTGGCGCACGCGACCGGCGACGATGAGCTCATGGCCGACGATCTCCGCGCGCGTGAGCGTCCCGGGGACCGCGCCGACTCGGCCGTGCATCGGGTAGTCGACGCCGTCATCGGTCGTCGCGGGTCCGAAGGAGTCGAGCCCGCAGGTCGCGAGGAGGCCTCCCCCGAAGGTGCGCAGCCAGCCGCGCCCGCCGATCTCGGCGAGGTGGGGCGAGGCCATGCCGGTCGGCGACATCCACGCGACGGGCACGCCCCGGTAGGTGACCTGCCCGAGGTCGAAGGCGCGATCCGGGTGGATCTCCACCTCGAGCCCGCCGCCGGTGACGAGGCGGATGCGCCGCGCGCCGCGGGCGGGCCCCTCCTCCTCGACGAATCGGTCGATGCGCGCGACCTGCGCGAGCGTACCGACGCGACGCGCCAGCTCGTCACGCTGCACGCCGCGCACACCGATCGACGTGGTCATCAGGCGCGCTCCGCCGCAACCGGGCCGTTGTCGGCCGCGAGCTCGGCGTTGCCGGGCCCGAAGTGCTTGAGCAGGACGAGGTCGGAGCTCTGCGAGGTGTTGCGGATGGTGACGCCGTTGCGCGCCGCCGCCGCGGTGACGAAGTACTCGTCGTGCGAGAGCTGGCCGTAGCGGATCGAGGAGATCGCGGCGACCTCCTGGCCGTTGACCGTGCCGTGGCCGTCGACAGCGATGAAGCCGTAGGCGTCGGTCTCGGCGATCGTCGCGGTGCCGCCCGGCTTGACCGTGAGCTCCTTGGCGGAGAATGCGTCGGAGCGGTAGGTGATCCAGCGCTCGACGTAGTCGCGACCGCCGGCATTCATGCTCGCCTCGGTCTCGATGGGCGCCGTGAATCGGTGGCTCCAGAACTCGGGGTCGACGTTCAGCTCCCAGTCGATGATCTCGATGATGAAGTCGAGGTCGCCGACCTTGTCCTCCGGGACGTCCTTCCACAGCAGCTCGTCCGGGACCTCGCGGTTGTTCGACCACGACTCGGTCATCGCGAAGACGTCGCTGGCCTTCTGCGGCTCGTACGTGCACATCGAGGCGGGTGCGTGGAGGACGCCCGGCGGGACGTCCCAGCCGGTGCCGGGCTGGATCCGGTACGCCTTCGACAGCTCGGTGATGCGGTTGTCGCCGCCCTTGAGGAAGAACTCGAGCTTGTCCAGCACCTGCTGCTTGGTGGTCTCCGGGTGCAGGCCGAAGAACGTGTACGGGAACATGCCGCCGTGGTTGTTGAGCTGCGGCGGGAAGTAGTAGGCCTCGGGCTTGCCGAGCTTCCCGACGAGCGCGGCGTGCTCGTCGCGCTGGTGGATGTGGAACGGCAGCGGCCACTGGTTGTCGAAGAACTTCGAGTACATGGGCCACAGGCCGTACTCGTCCCACAGCGTGCCGATCGCCTCGGACTTGAAGTGGTTGATGAACTCGTCGAAGGGGATGACGCCGCCGGTCGGGGTGACGGCGAGGCTGAGCCCTTCGTACGGGTCGGTGAGGGGGCCGTTCTCGGCGCGGATGGCGCTCGCGAACCAGCGCTCGTCGATGCCGCCGCGGTCCTTGCCGAGCGGGAAGTAGTCGTCCGGGTGCAGGCGCAGGCGCTTGGCGGGCGTGCAGAACGAGCGGGGGACCCAGGCCGGGGCGAGGCGGATGACTCCTCCGCCCGCCTCCATCGTGCGCTCGATCTCAGATGCCGCCGATGTCACGCCCTCGTAGGGCCCTGCCTTGCTCATGTCGTTCCTTATGAGGCCGGCTTCCGCGCGGGGGCGCCCTTGCCTCTGCTCGAGGTCGGTTTCCCGACCACTTGTCCTTTGGGGTGGTAAGTCGTTACGCTGACCTGGTTCAATGAACCGTCAGTTGTTTCAGTGAAACTAATACCCCTCCGAGGAACCTGTCAAGCGGGCGAGGCTGATCGCCCAACTTGACAGGGCAAAAGCGCCGGACCTATTGTCGGTGCGGCGAAATGAATCGTTTCAACGACGAAAGAGGAAGCATTCGATGGCCACCGCCACGCACGGGGGAAACCCCGTCTCCGACCTGATCGCACGCAGCAACCGCCTCGGGTCGGACCCGAAGGTGACCAACTACGCCGGTGGCAACACCTCCGCCAAGGGAGTCGAGACCGACCCCGTCACGGGTGAGGACGTCGAGCTCGTCTGGGTGAAGGGCTCCGGTGGCGACCTCGGCACGCTGACCGAAGCAGGCCTCGCCGTCCTCCGCCTCGACCGCGTCCGCGCACTCCAGGACGTCTACCCGGGCGTCGAGCGCGAGGACGAGATGGTCGCGGCCTTCAACTACTGCCTCCACGGCACCGGCGGCGCCGCCCCCTCGATCGACACCGCGATGCACGCCCTCGTCGAGGCCGCGCACGTCGACCACCTCCACCCCGACGCCGGCATCGCCATCGCGACCGCCGCCGACGGCGAGGAGCTCACCCGGAAGATCTACGGCGACAAGGTCGTGTGGGTCCCGTGGCGCCGCCCCGGCTTCCAGCTCGGCCTCGACATCGCCGCCATCAAGCGCGAGCACCCTGAGGCGGTCGGCTGCATCCTCGGCGGCCACGGCATCACCGCGTGGGGCGACACCTCCGATGAGGCAGAGCAGCGCTCCCTGTGGATCATCGACACCGCCCAGCGCTACATCGACGAGCACGGCAGGCCAAAGCCGTTCGGCGCGCACCGCCCTGAGTTCGCCGCCCTCCCCGAGGCGGAGCGCCGCGCCAAGGCCGCCGCGCTCGCCCCGACCATCCGCGGCCTCGCGAGCTACGACAAGCCGACCGTCGGCCACTTCACCGACGCCGACGTCGTCCTCGACTTCCTCGCCTCGGAGAAGCTCTTCGAGCTCGCCGCGCTCGGCACGAGCTGCCCCGACCACTTCCTCCGCACCAAGGTCAAGCCGCTCGTGCTCGACCTGCCCGCGAGCGCATCCGTCGAGGACAGCATCGCCCGCCTCAAGGAGCTCCACGAGGAGTACCGCGCGGACTACACCGCGTACTACGAGCGCTACGCGACCGAGGACTCCCCCGCGATGCGCGGCGCCGACCCGGCGATCGTCCTCGTCCCCGGCGTCGGCATGTTCAGCTTCGGCGCCAACAAGCAGACCGCCCGTGTCGCCGGCGAGTTCTACATCAACGCCATCAACGTCATGCGCGGCGCCGAGGCCATCTCGACTTACCAGCCCATCGACGAGGCGGAGAAGTTCCGCATCGAGTACTGGGCGCTCGAGGAGGCCAAGCTCCAGCGCATGCCCAAGCTCAAGTCGCACGCGACGCGCATCGCGCTCGTCACGGGCGCGGCGAGCGGCATCGGCCTCGCCACGGCGAAGCGCCTCGCCGCCGACGGCGCGTGCGTCGTCATCGCCGACCTCGACCTCGAGAAGGCCAAGGCGGCGGCTGCCGAGATCGGCGGCCCCGATGTCGCGATCGGCGTCCAGGTCGACGTGCGCGACGCCGAGGCGATCGACCGGATGGTCGCTGAAGCCGTCCTCGCATTCGGCGGCCTCGACCTCGTCGTCAACAACGCGGGCGTCTCACTGTCGAAGCCGCTCCTCGAGACCACCGAGGCGGACTGGGACTTCCAGCACGACATCATGGCCAAGGGCTCGTTCCTCGTCTCCAAGGCGGCGGCACGCGTCCTCATCGAGCAGGGACTCGGCGGCGACATCGTCTACATCGCCTCGAAGAACTCCGTCTTCGCCGGCCCGAACAACATCGCATACTCCGCGACGAAGGCCGACCAGGCGCACCAGGTCCGCCTGCTCGCGGTCGAGCTCGGCGAGTTCGGCGTCCGTGTGAACGGCATCAACCCCGACGGCGTCGTCCGCGGCTCCGGGATCTTCGCCTCCGGCTGGGGCGCCAACCGCGCCAAGACCTACGGGATCCCCGAGGAGGACCTCGGCAAGTTCTACGCGCAGCGCACGCTCCTCAAGCGCGAGGTGCTCCCGGAGAACGTCGCCAACGCGGTCGCGGCGATCACCGGTCCGGACTTCTCCCACACGACCGGTCTGCACATCCCCGTCGACGCCGGCGTGGCCGCGGCCTTCCTCCGATGACTCGCACCGTCGCGGCCGTCGACCTCGGTGCGACGAGCGGCCGAGTCATCCTCGGCAGGGTCGACCGCGATCACATCGAGCTCAGCACCGTCTCCCGATTCGCGAATCGCCCGGTGCGCACGCCGGACGGTCTGCACTGGAGCGCGCACGAGCTGTACCGCGACATCGTCGAGGGCCTCGCTGACGCGGCGCGCCAGGCGCCCGAGCTCGCGAGCATCGGCATCGACTCATGGGCGGTCGACTACGGGCTGCTCCGAGGTGGCACGCTCCTCGGCGTCCCGTACAGCTACCGTGACGACCGCAACCACGCCGCGGCGCAACGCGTCCACGAGCTGGTGTCGCCGACCGAGCTGTACGGCCGAAACGGCCTGCAGTACCTGCCGTTCAACACGCTGTACCAGTTCGCCGCCGACCAGGATGCGGGGCTCCTGTCGCTCGCCGACGGCTTCCTCCTCATCCCCGACCTGTTCGCGAACTGGCTCACTGGCGCGGTCTCCGCGGAGCGGACCAACGCATCCACGACCGGTCTTCTGTCGGTGACGAGCGGTCGGTGGGACCTCGAGCTCGCTGGGCGCCTCGGCCTGCCCGCGACGATGTTCCCCGAGCTCATCGACCCGGGCACCGACCTCGGCGGGCTCCTGCCGTCCGCGGTCCGCGGCATCGGCACGACCTCGGCGCGCGTCACCGCGGTCGGATCGCACGACACCGCGAGCGCGGTCGTCGCGATCCCCGCGACCTCGCCCGACGTCGCCTACGTCTCCTGCGGCACCTGGTCGCTCGTGGGTGTCGAGCTCGAGCGTCCCGTCCTCACCGAGGAGAGCCGCCTCGCCGGCTTCACCAACGAGGGCGGCGTCGACGGGCGCATCCGCTACCTCCACAACGTCATGGGCCTGTGGCTGCTGACCGAGTGCATCCGGGAGTGGGAGCGCGACGGCGCGGTCGTCGACCTCAACGAGCTGCTCGGCGCGGCGGAGGCCGTCACCGAGCCGGTCCCCGTGTTCGACGCGGATGACGAGGCATTCCTCGCCCCCGGCGGCATGCCTGACCGCATCCGCACCTGGCTCGCGGAGCATGACCTGCCCGCTCCCACCACCCGGGCTGGTCTGGTCCGCTCGATCCTCGAGTCGCTCGCCGCGGCCTACGCGAAGGCGATCCGCACCGCGAGCGAGCTCTCCGGCAAGACGGTCGATGCCGTCCACATCGTCGGCGGAGGCAGCCAGAACGCGCTCCTCTGCCAGCTCACCGCTGACGCGACCGGCCTCACGGTCCACGCTGGACCCGTCGAGGCGACCGCGATCGGCAACGTGCTCATCCAGGCACGCGCGCTCGGCTGGATCTCGGGTGATCTCGAGACTCTCCGCGCGGTCGTCGCACGCGACTCCTACGTCGCCACCTACACCCCCAGGAGCAAGTGATGGTCCAGCGTCAGTTCCCGCGTCCGAAGGAGATCTTCGGACTCCTCAAGTTCAAGAAGCCGGAGCTGAACGCCCGCAAGCGCCGACTCGACAAGGCGCTCACCATCTACGACCTCCGCGCGATCGCGAAGCGCCGCACGCCCGCCGCGGCATTCGACTACACGGATGGCGCCGCCGAGATGGAGCTCTCGCTCGCCCGGGCCCGCCAGGCGTTCGAGGACGTGGAGTTCCACCCGTCGATCCTCCGCGACGTGTCGCAGGTCGACACGACCACCCGCATCTGGGGCGGCGAATCCGCGATGCCGTTCGGCATCGCCCCCACGGGATTCACCCGGCTGATGCAGACGGAGGGCGAGATCGCCGGTGCTGGCGCGGCCGGTGCGGCAGGCATCCCCTTCACGCTGTCGACGCTCGGCACGACCTCGATCGAGGACGTGAAGGCGGCGAACCCGCACGGTCGCAACTGGTTCCAGCTGTACGTGATGCGGCAGCGCGAGATCTCGTACGGACTCGTGGAGCGCGCCGCGGCGGCGGGATTCGACACGCTCATGTTCACGGTGGACACGCCGGTCGCCGGCGCCCGTCTCCGCGACAAGCGCAACGGCTTCTCCATCCCGCCGCAGATCTCGATGAAGACGATCGCGAACGCGATCCCCCGCCCGTGGTGGTGGTGGGACTTCCTCACGACGCCGCAGCTCGAGTTCGCATCGCTCAGCACGACCGGCGGCACCGTCGGCGAGCTGCTGGACTCCGCGATGGACCCGACGATCTCCTTCGAGGACCTCGACATCATCCGCGGCATGTGGCCCGGCAAGCTCGTCGTGAAGGGCGTCCAGAACGTCGAGGACTCCAAGCGCCTCGTCGACCTCGGCGTCGACGGCATCGTCCTGTCGAACCACGGCGGTCGCCAGCTCGACCGCGCCCCGATCCCGTTCCACCTGCTTCCCGAGGTCATGCGCGAGGTCGGCAAGGATGCGGAGATCGCGATCGACACCGGCATCATGAACGGCGCCGACATCGTCGCGTCGCTCGCGATGGGCGCGAAGTTCACGCTCGTCGGCCGCGCCTACCTGTACGGCCTCATGGCCGGTGGGCGTCAGGGTGTCGACCGCGCGATCGAGATCCTCTCGAGCGAGGTAGTCCGCACGATGAAGCTCCTGCAGGTCTCCTCGGTCGAGGAGCTCGAGCCGAAGCACGTCACGCAGCTCCAGCGCCTCATCCCGCGCGCGCTGGGCTGAGCGGCGTCAGCGAGTCGGCTCAGGCGCCTGATCCGGCTCGTCGCCGTCGCCATCGGGGTCGTCCAGCTCGCCGAGCTCCGCGAGCTCGCCCAGCGTGACCTCCTCGAGCTCGCCGATCGGCGTGGACTCCGCGGCCTCGTCGGAGAACTCCTCCGGCTCGACGATGCGCTGCACCGGGATCGAGCGGGTCTCGTCGACCGCGATGCCGAATCGGGCGCCGGGGACACGGTGCACGCGACCCGAGGCGAGGTACCAGACGAGGCCGATGCCGGCGGCGACGAATCCGGCGATCGCCGCGACGACGATCGCCGCACGCGCGCCGAAGACCTCCGCGATCCAGCCGACGATCGGCGCGCCGACGGGCGTGCCGCCCATGAGGATCGCGATGTACAGCGCCATGACGCGACCGCGGAGCGCCGGCGCGGTCGTCGTCTGCACGTAGCCGTTCGTCGTCGTGAGGAAGGTGACGAGGCTGAATCCTGCGAACACGATGACGACCGCATAGCCCGCGTAGGTCGGCATGAAGGACGACACGAGCGATGCGAGGCCGAAGCCGAGGGCGGCCACCACGACGACGCGCAGGCGCGCCTTGGCGCGCCTGGCCGCGAGCAGCGCGCCGGCGAGCGACCCGACCGCGAACATCGAGGTGAGCAGCCCGAATCCGTCGGCATCGGTGCCGAACTCGAGAGCCATCGTCGAGGCGTAGATGGGGAAGTTCATGCCGAAGGCGCCGACGATGAAGACCATCGCGAGCAGGATCGCGATGTCGGGGCGCTTGGCGATGTAGCGGAAGCCGTCCGCGAGCTTCGCGCCGCGGTCCGCCTTGACCTGCGGGGAGAGCTCGCCGACGCGGATGAAGGTGAGCGCGATGAGCGTCGCCGCGAACGACAGGGCGTTCAAGATGAACACCCAGCCGCCGCCGACCGCGACGACGAGGAGTCCCGCGACGGCTGGGCCGACGAGTCGAGCCGAGTTGAAGGATGCGGCATTCAGTGCGATCGCGTTCGGCGCGTGCTCCCGCTCGACGAGATCCGAGACGAATGCCTGACGCGCCGGGTTGTCGAAGGCGGTCGCGATGCCCATGAGCGTCGCGAGGCACAGCATGAGCGGCAGCGTGAGCACACCCGTGATGAGGAGGGTGCCGGTCACGAGGGCGACCAGGCCGAGCGCGGACTGCGTGACGAAGAGCAGCTTGCGGCGCTCGAAGCGGTCGGCGACCAGTCCGGTCAACCCGACGAGGACGAGCGGCGGGGCGAACTGGAGCGCGAGCGTGAGGCCCATCGCGGTCGCGTCGCCGTCGGTGAGGACGGTGAGGACCACCCAGCTCTGCGCCGTCGACTGCATCCACTGGCCGATGTTGGAGACGAACGCTCCGAGGAACCAGACGCGGAAGTTGTAGAGGCGGAGTGAACGGAACACGGTGGTCTCCACGCTACCCCTACGCTGGATCGGTGACTGATCTGGGGGGTCCGCAGACCGCGGCGAGACCGGGGTGGAAGCGCGACATCGCGATATTCCTCGGCGGGCAGTCGATCTCGGCATTCGGGTCGATGCTCGTGCAGTACGCCATCGTCTGGCACCTGACCCTGGTGACCCAGTCCGGCTGGGTCCTGACCGCGGCGATCGTGTGCGGGATGCTCCCCCAGGCGATCATGTCGACCTTCGGCGGGGTGTGGGCTGACCGCATGAACCGCAAGGCGCTCATCATGCTCGCCGACGGCGGGATCGCGCTGACGACGCTCGCGCTCGCGATCTTCATGATGTCTGGCTACCAGGAGCTGTGGCTCATCTTCCTGACGCTCACGATCCGCTCGGTCGGCGCCGGGATCCAGATGCCGGCGGTGAACGCGCTCATCCCGCAGCTCGTGCCGACCGACCAGCTGATGCGGATCAACGGCATCAACCGCTCGATCCAGTCGGCGATCATGATCCTGTCGCCCGCGGTCGCGGCGGCGGTCTACGCGAGCATGTCGATCGTCGCGATCTTCTTCATCGATGTCGTCACCGCGGTGATCGGCATCGGCTTCCTGCTGCTGATCGCGGTGCCGACGATTCGGACGGCGGCCAACAGCACGGGGTACTTCCACGACCTCAAGGAGGGCGTGCGCTACACCTTCTCCCATGCGCGCATCCGCTGGGTGCTCGTGGTGCTCGCGCTCATGATGTTCCTCGCGGCGGCGCCGTCGAACCTCACGCCGCTGCTCGTGGTGCGATCGTTCGGCAGCGAGGTGTGGCTGCTCACGGTCACCGAGCTGAGCTTCTCGATCGGCATGCTCCTGGCCGGCCTCCTCGTGGCGATGCTCGGTCCGCGGCTGAAGCGCAAGGGTCTGCTGATCTTCCTGACTGGTGTGGCATTCGGCGTCATCCTGCTGGGGCTCGGGATCGCGCCGAACCAGTGGATCTTCTTCGCGGTGATGTTCGTCGCGGGGGCGAGCGTGCCGTTCATCGTCACGCCGATCACGGTGACGGTCCAGGAGCGCGTGGATCCCGAGCGCCAGGGCCGCGTCTTCGGCGTCGCGGGGGTCGTCGAGACGCTGGCCACGCCTGCGGGCATGCTCGTCCTCGGGCCGCTCGCCGATGTCGTGAGCGTCGAGTCGATCCTCATCGCATGCGGTGTGGCGACGCTCGTCGCGATCGCGATCCTGGGGCTCGTCCCGGCGGGTCGAGCGGCGATCGCCGACCCGAAGTAGGTCGTGCGGCTGCTCGACTGTCGGATGTCGCACGTCTCGCGTAGCGTGCCAGCATGACCGAATCCGCGGCCGAGGAGGCTGTCGCCGAGGCTCGACCGGGGTGGAGACGCGATGTCGCGATCTTCCTGAGCGGGCAGACGATCTCGATGTTCGGGTCGCTGCTCGTGCAGTACGCGATCGTGTGGCATCTCACGCTGCTCACCCAGTCGGGATGGGTGCTCACCGCGGCGATCCTCTTCGGCATGGTGCCGCAGGCGGTCGTCTCGATCTTCGGCGGGGTCTTCGCCGACCGGATGAACCGCCGCCTGCTGATCATCGTGTCCGATGGCGCGATCGCGGTGACGACGCTCATCCTCGCGGTGCTCATGATGGCCGGCTACCAGGAGCTGTGGCTCATCTTCCTGACGCTCACGATCCGGTCGGTCGGCGCGGGATTCCAGCAGCCGGCGGCCGCGGCGGTCATCCCGCAGCTCACGCCCGCCGATCAGCTCATGCGGGTCAACGGGATCTTCCAGACGATCCAGTCGGCGATGATGCTCGTCGCGCCGGCGGCGGCCGCGGCGATCTACGCGAGCATGTCGATCGTCGCGATCTTCTTCGTCGATGTCGTGACCGCGGTGATCGGCATCGGCCTGCTGCTGCTGATCGCGATCCCCACCGTCCGCAGCGCCGCTGGCGGCGCGGGGTATCTGCACGATCTGAAGGAGGGGCTGCGCTACTCGTTCTCGCACGCGAGGATCCGCTGGGTGCTCGCAGTCCTCGCACTCGTGATGATCCTCGGCGCCGCGCCGTCCTACCTCACGCCGCTGCTGATCGTGCGATCGTTCGGCGAGGAGGTGTGGCTGCTCACGGTCAACGAGCTCGCCTTCTCGATCGGCATGCTGCTGGCCGGGCTCGCGGTCGCGGCGCTCGGCGATCGGATCCGGCGCAAGGCGCTCGTGATCGTCGTCTTCACCGTGGTCTTCGGGATCGCGAACCTCGGCCTCGGTCTCTCGCCGGATGTCTGGATCTTCTTCGCCTTCATGTTCGTGTGCGGCGCGAGCGTGCCGTTCCTCTCGACACCGAGCACCGTGATCCTCCAGGAGCGCGTCGAGCCCGAGTACCTGGGCCGCGTCTTCGGCCTCGTCGGGGTCGTCATGGCCCTCGCGATGCCGCTCGGCATGGTCATCCTCGGCCCGCTCGCCGATGTCGTGAGCGTCGAGTCGCTCATCATCACCTGCGGGGTGCTGACCTTCATCGCGATCGCGATCGCGTCGATCGTGCCGTCCGGACGTCAGGCGCTCGCCGACCCCCGCTAGCCGGCGGCAGCGGTCGGAATCGGCCGCTCCGGGCGCCGGCTACCGCTGCGGTGACGCGTCGCCTGCGGTCGACGGCCCCGGGTCCGACGAGCGCACGAAGAAGCGCCAGCTGGGGAGCCGCGGTCGACCGTCGGGCACGACGATCGCGACGACGACCGCGACGAGGATCACCGCGACGATGACCTCCGCGCCGATGACGCTCGCGAACGGCGCGGACAGCGGGCTCAGCGCGATGAGGATGCTCGCGCTCCACGTCACCCAATGCGGGGCGGCGAGCGGGGTGTGCAGGATGACGTGGATCGTCCAGTTGGCCAGGAGGAAGACCGCGACGGGCCAGGCGAGCATCCCGGCGCCGAGGATCGGCGTGGCCTCGACCGGCTCGACGACCGTGTCGACCGCGATGTCGAGACCCGCGCCGACGAGTCCGAGCGCGACGAAGACGATGTAGTGCCCGTAGGCCCAGAAGAATGACCGGTGCCGGGAGCGCTCCAGGCGCTCGCCGGTCGGCTCGGAGAAGTAGATCCACCACAGGGAGAAGAGGATCACGAGCGAGCTGACACCCGAGATGACGAGCTCCCCGCTGACCTGAGCGAGCGTGAGCGCATCGCGCACCGCCGTCGCGGAGGCGAGGACGCACTCGCCGAGCAGGATGAGGCTGAAGAGCCCGTGGCGCTCGGCGATGTGGTGGGCATGGAAGCGGATGCCGGCTGGCGCGGCACGGTCGGCCCAGGCCGGGATGGCCATCTCGATGACGACGAGGAGCACGAACCCGGCGGTGAGCAGCTCGTGCGGCAGGAGCAGGCGCAGCAGCCACAGCGCCATGACGACGCCGATGCCGAGGACGTAGCGCCTGGCGATCGGACCGGTCTCGGTGTCGTCGCGGATCGCTCGGACGATCGCGGTGAGGAGGCCGATCCGCGAGATGACGTACCCGATCGTGACGGGCAGCCAGTCGCGATCGTTGAACGCCGCGGGCACCCCGGCGGCGAGCACGAGCACACCGGCCATCTGCACCATCGTCGCGATCCGGTAGAGCACATCGTCGGTGTCATAGGCGCTCGCGAGCCACACCGACTGGGTCCATGCCCACCAGATGAGGTAGAAGACGGCGAAGAACGACAGCAGGTGGAGGAGGTTGCCGTCTTCGACGATCGTCTCGGCGAACTGTGCGACGAGCAGCGAGATCGCGACGACGAAGGTCAGGTCGAAGAGCGCCTCGAGCGGCGTCGATCCGCGGTGCGCCTCGTCGACGTCGCGGGCGCGCATGGGTCGGAGCGCTGGCATTCTCACCGCTCCGGGGCGATGGCCCCGATCTGGCGCCGTGCTTCGTCGATGATCTCGAGGATGGCGATGGTGTCGGCGAACGGCCGCAGCGGGGAGTTGGTGAGGCCGTCGGCGACATGCTGGGCGAACGCGGTCACCTGGTAGCACAGGCCGTCGTGGCCGGTGAGGCCGTTGGGGTCGCGCCATTCGTGCCGCTCGCCATCGACGATGAGGTCGAAGCCGCCGGCGACGAAGAAGGGCTCGGTGAAGCTCGCCCGCGCCTTCGATCCGATGACCTCCGCGCCCTGGGCCGGGCCGAGCTCAAGGGATGTGACCGCCACGGAGCGCGCGCCGGAGGCGTAGGACTGCGTGATGATCGTCGTCGCGTCGACGCCGCCTTCGGTGAGGGTGCCGGTGACGGCGAAGGCCTCGGCGTCGCCGAGGAGGAACTGCGCGAAGGACAGCGGGTAGATCCCGATGTCGAGCAGGGCGCCGCCGCCGACGGTCGGGCTGAACACGCGGGCCGCCCGTTCCGGGTCGAACCGCTCGCAGAAGTCGGCCTGGACGATCCCGATCTCGCCGAAGGCTCCGGCGTCGCGCAGCTGCAGGATGACATCGGTCTGGGGGAGGAACCGGGTCCACATCGCCTCCATCGCGAGCACCCCGGCGCGCTGGGCGGCGTCGCGGATCTGGCGGGCCTCGTCCGCGGAGACGCCGACGGGCTTCTCGATGAGCACATGCTTGCCGGCTTCGATCGCGAGCATCGCGTGGCCGATGTGCTGGTGGTTGAGGCTCGCGACGTAGACGGCGTCGACATCGGGGTCGGCGACGAGCGCGGCGTACGAGTCGCAGTGCCTGGCGATGTCGAACTGCCGGGCGAATGCAGCGGCGCGCTCAGCGCTCGACGAGGCGACGGCGACGATGTCCTGATCGGTGTTGGCTCGAACGGTCGCCGCGAGCCGGGTCGCGATCCAGCCTGGCGCGATGATGCCCCAGCGGAGTCGGGGACCGCCCGTGAGGGGTGCGGTCTTCGGAGTCGGCAGCGCGAACATGCGCCCATCCTGCCGTGCCGTGCACCCGCGCACCACCTGCGTCTGCCGGGCAGTATGGAGGGATGACGGGCACCATCGCACGCGACGTCGTCATCATCGGGGGCGGGCACAACGCACTCGCCGCGGCGGCCTACCTCGCCCAGGCCGGCCTCAGCGTGACGCTCCTGGAGCGGCTCGATGCGGTGGGCGGTGCCGCCGTGTCGGCAGAGGCATTCGCCGGTGTCGATGCGCGACTGTCGCGGTACTCGTACCTGGTGTCGCTGCTGCCGAGGTCGATCATCGACGACCTGAAGCTCGACATCCGCCTCGCACCCCGGCGCTACTCCTCGTACACACCGCGACCGGGCACGCGCGACGGGGTCCTCATCGACCGGGTGGATGCGATGGCGAACCGGCTGCAGCTCGGCGATGACGCGGCCGGCTGGGCTGAGCTGTACGCGGACACGGGCCTCCTCGCCAAGACGCTCTTCCCGACGGTGACCTCGCCGCTCCTGACGCGCAGCGAGGCGCGGCGCGCGGTCGGCGACGATCGAGTGTGGGAGGCGTTCGTCGAGCGTCCGGTGGGGCTCGAGATCGAGCGACGCCTGTCGGACGACGTGGTGCGCGGGATCGCGCTGACGGATGCGCTCATCGGGACGTTCGCGCCGAATGTCGACGACTCGCTCCAGGCGAACCGGTGCTTCCTCTACCACGTGATCGGCGGCGGCACCGGCGACTGGGATGTGCCGATCGGAGGCATGGGCGCGGTGACAGGGGAGCTGCGTCGAGCGGCGCTCGCCGCAGGCGCGGAGCTCCTGACTGGCGCGGAGGCGACGTCGGTGTCGCCCGATGGGCTGGTCGTCGTGGACCGGCGCGGCGTCGAGCAGCGCTACGCGGGGCGCTGGGTGCTCGCGGGCTGCTCGCCGACGGAACTCGCACGGCTCCTCGGCGAGGCGCCGCCGTCCGGTGTGGAGGGCGCGCAGGTCAAGGTGAACCTCCTGCTCACACGCCTGCCGCGACTGAAGGATCCGCGCGTCGACCCGCGCGCGGCATTCGGCGGCACCTTCCATGTCAACGAGACGTGGACCCAGCTCCAGTCGGCGTACGACGCGGCCGCGAGCGGGACCATCCCGTCACCGCTGCCCCTCGAGATCTACTGCCACACGCTGACGGACCCGTCGATCCTCGGCCCGGAGCTCCAGGCGAGCGGTGCCCAGACGATCACGGTGTTCGGGCTGCACACGCCGCACCGCCTCGTGCCGTCCGACCCCGAGGCATACCGCCGTGCGCTGCAGGCGGCCGCGATCGCGAGTCTCGACAGCGTCCTCGACGAGCCGATCGAATCGCTCCTCATGACCGACGTCGACGGTCGGCCCACGATCGAGACCAAGACGACATATGACCTGGAGGGCGCGCTGCGGCTGCCGGGCGGCAGCATCTTCCACGGTCCGCTCGCATGGCCGTGGGCGGACGACGATGCTCCCATGTCGACCCCCGCGGAGCGCTGGGGTGTCGCGACCGGCCACGATCGCATCCTCTGCGCCGGGTCGGGCGCCCAGCGCGGCGGCGCGGTCTCCGCGATCGGCGGGCACAACGCGGCGATGGCGGTCCTCGAATCGCTCTGAGACCAGCATCTCCACCTCCTCCTGTCGCTCGCGACGAACCAGTCATCGGGCTCTGTCGCCACGGCAGATCGGTCGATCGACCGCGGCACATAGCCTGAAACCCATCGGGAGCGCAGTGTCGCGCGCCCGGAAAGGGAGACGATGAGCAGCCGGACATTGCCCGTACGCAACCCGCGCACCGGAGCGTTCGACTTCGAGATCGAGGTCGCGGACGCTGACGAGGTCGCCGCCAAGGCGGCGCGACTCCGCGAGAACCAGAAGGCCTGGGCCGCGCGCAGCCTCGAGGACCGACTCGCCGTGCTCGGCCAGTGGGCCGCGGCACTCGCCGCACGCGCGCCCGAGTTCGGGATGGCGGAGGCGGTCGACACCGGTGGGACCCACACGTCCTTCCTGCAGGGGTGGATCACGGTCGAGACGATCAAGGGCGTCATCGAGGACGCGCCCGCGGCATTCGCCCGCAGCGAGGTCAACCGCACCTCCGTGCCGATGCCGACCGTCGAGGTCCGCTCGCAGCACGTCCCCTACTCGCTCGTCGGCGTCATCTCGCCGTGGAACGCCCCCACGATGCTCGCGATGTTCGACGCGGTCCCCGCGCTCGCCGCCGGATCGGCCGTGCTGTGGAAGCCGTCCGAGGTGACCCCGCGATTCGTCTCGCTGTTCTTCGACATCGTCCGCTCCGTCCCCGGACTCGGCGACGTCTTCGACTACGTGCTCGGCGACGGCTCGACCGGCCAGGCGGTCGTGCAGTCGACCGACCTCATCTGCTTCACCGGGAGCGTCGCGACCGGTCGCAAGATCGCGGTCGCCTGCGCCGAGCGCCTCATCCCGTGCTACCTCGAGCTCGGCGGCAAGGACCCCGTGATCGTCACCGAGACCGCCGACCTCGACCGTGCGACGACCGCGGTCCTGTACGGCGGCTCGTACGCGACCGGCATGGTCTGCTACTCGATCGAGCGCGTCTACGTGCACGAGTCGATCCACGACGAGTTCGTCGAGCGGCTCGTGGAGAAGGCCGAGCAGGTCCACCTCAACTACGACGACCCGCGCGCCGGCCACATCGGCCCGTTCACCTTCGGCCCGCAGCCGGAGGCGGTGAAGGCGCACCTCGACGACGCGGTCGCGAAGGGCGCGAAGATCCTCACCGGCGGCGAGATCGAGAACCACGGCGGCGGCCTCTACATGCGCCCCACGGTCCTCACCGGGGTCGATCACTCGATGCGGATCATGCAGGAGGAGACCTTCGGGCCGTGCATGCCGGTCATGCCGTACCGGACGATCGACGAGGCCATCGCCCTCGCCAACGACACGGTCTACGGACTCACCGCATCGGTCATTGCCGGCACCGAGGAGGAGGCGATCGAGATCGGTAAGCAGATCGACGCCGGCTCGATCTTCATCCAGGACACCTTCCTCATGGCGGGCAAGGGCCGGACGATCGGCACGCACTCGTTCGGCTTCTCGGGTGTCGGCGGTGGACGCACCGGCCCCGATTCCGTCCTCCGATTCGTGCGTCGCAAGGGTCTGCTCATCCAGCACGGCGAGCCGGCCGACATCCTCGACGCGAAGTTCATCGACCGCTGAGCGGTCAGAAGGGAAGCAGGGAAGCACCATGGCGAGCTGGAAGCTCACAGTCGAAGACCGCCTCGCGATCGAGGACCTTTACTCGCGCTATGCGTGGGGCCTCGACCTCGGCGACGAGGAGCTCATCAAGAGCGTGTTCGCGGAGGACGGCTGGTTCGACCACCTGTGGCAGGGCCGCGTGCAGGGGCACGAGGCGATCCTCAAAAACATGTACTCGCTGTGGACCGACCGCCAGTCGTGGTGGTACGGCCGTCAGCACGTGATGAACACCTTCCTCTTCAAGGAGCTCGATCCCGGTGACGAGCGCGGCGACCTCGAGGTGCGGCTGTGGTTCCAGATCGTGCAGTTCAACGTCGACTACAACAACAACTTCATCTTCGGCATCGGCACCCGCACCGACTACCTCACGCGCAAGGAGGGCGACTGGAAGTTCCAGTCGCTCCATGTCAACGCCTGGAACGCGATGGACCAGGTGCCGTGGAAGGGCCCGCTCGTCATGAAGGGCCGCCCGAAGTACACGATGCCGCCCGTACCCGAGCACGCGAACCGCGAGCAGAGCCAGGGCCAGGGCGACCAGCAGCGCTGATCCCGTCGGCACCCCATCACGCCCGAGCAGGAGGGCCGGCGCGACATCCCCGTGACGGTCGCCCGACCCTCCGGCCTGTCCAGGGGCGTGTCGTGCACTGCGGCATGCCCCTGTCGAGCGGCGCTCGCAGGTAGCCTCGATCGGTGGATTTCGACGACCCGTACGGCACCGATGTGCTCGCCGGCGACTGGCGCAAGGCCCGCGAGAAGCAGATCCCCGAAGTCCCCGCCGAACTCGACCTCGTCGTCGAGGTCGCCGGCGACGGCTGGGTCGGCGCCGTCGTCGGGCTCGACAAGATGGGCGTCCAGCTCGAGGATCGCCACGGCCGGGTGCGCATCTTCCCGCTCGGCGGCGGCTACCTCATCGACGGCGAGCCCGTCCGTCTCGTGAAGCCGACGGTCGCGCAGACCCCCACGAGGGCCCGCACCGCCTCCGGCTCCTTCGCGGTCGAGCAGCAGCGTGCGCGCGTCGCGATCGGCAGCCGCATCCTCGTCGAAGGCCGCCACGATGCCGAGCTCGTGGAGCGCGTGTGGGGCGACGACCTCCGCGTCGAAGGCGTCGTCGTCGAGCAGCTCGACGGCATCGACCACCTGGCGGCGTGGCTCGACGACTTCCAGCCCGGCCCGGGCCGCCGTGTCGGCGTGCTCGTCGACCACCTCGTGCCGGGCTCCAAGGAGTCCCGCATCGCCGAATCGGTCGCGCGCTCCCGCCACCGAGCCCACGTCCTCGTCGTCGGCCACCCATTCGTCGACGTGTGGCAGTCGGTCACCCCGCGAGCGCTCGGGATCGCCGCATGGCCCGAGATCCCCCGCGGCATCGAATGGAAGCACGGCATCTGCGAGGCGTTCGGCTGGCCGCACGCGACCCAGGAGGATCTCGCGCTCGCGTGGCGGCGGATCCTGTCGCGCGTGACCGGATTCGCCGATCTGGAGCCCGCGCTGCTCGGCCGCGTCGAGGAGCTCATCGACTTCGTCACGGAGCCGCACATCGCCCGCGACTGAGGCACGGCATCCGCCGACGCCGTCCGGACATGCGGAGGCCGCGGCGAGCGTGAAGCTCGCCGCGGCCTCGCTGACCTGCGCCTGCCCCCCGCTCAGACGAGGTCGCGCGCGAACGACCCGTGGAAGGTCATGTGCGTCGCGTACGGGATCTTCGCCTTGGCGATCGGGCCGTCCTCGATGCGGTTCGCGTCGAAGACGACGAGCCCACCGCGGTTCGTCGCGACGTTGTTCGCGACCGCGACGAGCCAGCCGTCGCCCTCCTCGGCCTCCTCGTGGCGCGGGATGAAGGTCGGCTCGTGCATGACGACCGGGGCGACGATCGGGAAGTTCTTGACCTCGAGGGTCTCCCAGTCGATCCGGTAGAGCCCGCCCATGCCGCGGAACCAGCCGTAGCGGTACTTCTTCATCGCGAAGCGGTCGTCGATCTTCGGCATCTCGCCGACTGCGCCGGCGATCGGGATGACCTTCGGCTGGTCGCTCTCGCCCGCGAGGTCGAAGACGAGACGCGTGATGGTCGCGTTGCCGAGCTCGATGTCGGTCGGGTTGCCGTCGACGTCGGTGAAGAACGGGAACGAGTTGCCGGGGGCGACCGGGGCGTCGATGATGACCGTCTTGCCCTCGGTGTAGGCGTTCATGATGTGGCCGCAAACGACATTCGGGGCGCGGAACCAGCGGATCTCCGAGGTGCTGCCGTCGCGCGGCATGATGCCCCACAGCGACGGCTGGTCGGGGTCGAAGGCGTAGAACTGGCCGCCGCGCTTCATCCGCTCCTCGTCGACGCGGAACGGCTGGATGTCGAAGATGACGTGCTCCTTGGTCACCGCGAAGTCGTGCATCATGCCCGGGTACGGCGCGATGAACTGCTCCTCGCGGATGAGGCGCGCGTTGCGGTCGGCGACGATGAGGTTGCACTCGCCGGTCCACTGACGGTCCGCGTACATGCCGAACGCCCACCACTCGCCGGTGTCCGGGTCGATCTTGCCGTGCGCGGCGAGCGCGGTCGACTTGAGCTGGCCGTCGAAGTTGAAGACGTCCTTCGTCTCCAGGGTCAGCGGGTCGATCTCGTTCGGGTGCGAGTCCTCGCGGAGCGCGAAGAGGCGGCCGTTGAAGTACCAGGCGTAGGTGTTGCCGGTGTTGTCGCGCTGCTTGAGCTTCGGCGCCTTCGGCGAGTCGAGGTACGGGTTGCGGTACTCCTTGTACAGGCGCTCGCGGGCCTCGTACTCCGCCAGGTAGCGCTCCGTCTTCACGTAGCGCGAGCGGAAGTCGACGTGGCCGTCCTGGATGCGCCACGAGAGCATGTGGCCGTCGCCGTTGATGATGACGTCGCGCTCATACGTGGGGTACTGCGCGTCGGGGCCGAGGCCGAAGAGCGTGCCGCGGAGCCCGATCGGGAACTCGCCTTCGAGCTCGCAGTCGTGCAGGTCGGCTTCGAGACGCACCGACTCCTGCGTCCGGCCGTAAAAGCTCGGGATGGCGTGGAACTTGGGCTGTACGTAGACGCTTCGCTGCGAATCGATCGTCATCGGGTCTCCTCCGAGGAAGTGGGCGGTCGTCCTTGACCGGGACTGAACGAGACTCCCACTCGCGAGCGATCGTCCCCACCGTGCCAGCGACAGGAAATCGGGGTCCGCGGTTGTCGCGGACGCCAGGATGGGCATTCGGCCTCGTGGTTATGGTGAGCGAGGCCGGCCGGGCGAAGGCGCCCGAGCGGCGGAAAGGCTGAAGTGTCCATCGACATCCCGACTGGCCGGGTCCTTCCTCCCGGCTTCACCGAAGCGCAGTTCCAGGCGGCGATCACGGCGTTCGCCGCGACGATCGGCGAGGAGTTCGTCGCCGTGGGTGACGGCGCAGACGAGTTCCGCGACCCGTACGACTACCCCGAGTGGGATGACCACGCACCGTCGGCGGTCCTGCGTCCCGGCTCGGTGGAGGACGTCCAGGCGATCGTCCGGATCGCGGGCGAGCACGGCGTCCCCCTGTGGACGACGAGCCGCGGCCTCAACAACGGCTACGGCGGTTCGGCGCCTCGCGTCGCGGGCTCCGTCATCGTGCGCCTCGATCGCATGAATCGCATCCTCGAGGTCGACGAGACCCTCGGCTACGTCGTGGTGGAGCCGGGTGTGTCGTTCTTCGACCTCGTCGAGGAGCTGCAGCGCCGCGGCGGGAACTGGTGGCCGTCGACGCCGGACCTCGGCTGGGGCAGCGTCGTCGGCAACTCGGTCGACCACGGCTGGGGGTACACCGAGTTCGGGGACCACGCGGCAGCGGTCGCGGGCATGGAGGTGGTGCTGCCGGACGGCTCGCTGCTCCGCACCGGCATGTGGGCCTCCTCCAAGAGCAAGGCGGCGCACGCGCACCGCCGCGGCTTCGGCCCCGATGTGGCGCCGCTGTTCATGCAGTCGGGCATGGGCATCGTGACGAAGCTCGGTCGCTTCATCTCCCCGCGCCCGGAGGTCTTCGTCCCGATCAACGTCCGGGCGCACCGCGAGTCGGATCTCGCGGGTCTCATCGACGCGACGCGCACCCTCATGCTCGAGGGCACGATCCGCAACGTCCCCGTCGTCGGCGGCGTCCTCGGCGCGGCGGCGATGCGTCAGCCGCGCGCCGGCTGGCTCCCCGACGACGAGCGCATCGACGAGTCGAAGTACCGCGAGATTATGGAGGCCTTCGGCATCGGCTGGTGGAACCTCCGCGCCGCCCTCTACGGTCCGGCGGCGGTCGTCTCAGCGCAGCTCGCCCGCGTGCGGGAGGTGTACGAGGCCGCGGTGCCCGGCTGCGAGGTGCATGCTCGCGAGATCCCCGGCACGGAAGTCAACGACGAGACGGTGACGCTGCACGGCGACCGCGTCCAGGCGGGCCGCCCGAGCCTCAAGCTCCTTGACGTCGTCAAGTGGTGGGGTCCCGACGGCGGCCACATCGAGCTCGCGCCGATCGCCCCGATGCGCGGTGAGGATTCGGTGCGACTCAACGAGATCATGCGCGAGGAGGCGGAGGCGCACGGCTTCGACTTCTGGCCGTCGATCGCGATGACCCCGCGCTCGCAGGTGTACCTCGGCGTGATCGTCTTCGACCGCTCCAAGCCCGAGCGCGTCCAGGCCGCCTACGACGCCTACGCGCGCCTCATCCGCCGCTTCGGCGAGGAGGGCTACACCCTGTACCGCGGGCACGTCCGCGGGATGGACCTCATCCAGGCGGAGTACGACTGGAACGACCACGCGATGCGCCGCTTCGTCGAGCGCATCAAGGACACGGTCGACCCGGACGGCATCCTGTCCCCTGGCAAGCAGGGCATCTGGCCGGCGCGCTACCGCGACTGAGCGGGAAGACGACAGCCGGGGCCGCATATCCGAGAGGTGCGGCCCCGGCTGTCCCCCCACTCAGGCCGCGCCTGCCAGCGGCCTGAAGCGGATCCCCCGGCTGACGCGGTCCGATGCGCCAGCCGGGGAGCCTGGTGTCAGTCGATCGCGGCGAGCACCGCGGGGATGACCTTCGTGTCGAAGAGGTCGATCGACGTGAGCGAGTCGGCGATGTCGAGCGAGCCCCACGCGAAGGCGGCGGCGACGTAGTTGACGCCCGTCGCCTTCACGATGCTCGTGACCTGCTCGGCGACCGACTCGGGCGAGCCGACGAAGAACAGGCCGTTCTCGACGAGCTCGCGGAGGTCGGGGATCGGCGGCTGCGGGGTGCCGTGCTTGCGCCACAGCCACGTGAAGTTGTCGTAGTGGTCGACGAAGGCCTGCTCGGCGATCTCGTAGGCCTTCTCGTCCGTCTCGGCGACGATGACGTGGCGGAGGATGCCGAATCGCGGGCTGCCGGTCGCGGTGTCGCCGAGTGCGTCGCGCGCCGCGAAGTAGATGTCGCGACGCTCGCGGATGACCTCGACGGGCGGCGACTTGAAAGCGAAGCCGAAGATCGTGTTCTGTCCGTGCTCCGCCGCCTTCTGGATCGACTCCGGGTTGGAGGTCGGGTACCAGTAGGTGAAGGGGCCGCTGGGGGTGATCGTGAGCTCGACGCGCTCGCCGGTGATCGGCGAGACGAAGACGCCGGTGGCGAGCGCCTCGAGGATCGCCGGCACGAAGGCGTCGTACCGCGCCTGCATGTCCTCCGCGGTGAATCCGAACATGGCGGCCTCGTGCGGCGACGAGCCCTTGCCGATGCCGAGCTCGAGGCGGCCGTGCGAGAGCGCGTCGATCATCGCGATCTCCTGGACGAGACGCAGCGGGTCGTACAGCGGCACGATGAAGGTCATCGGCGCGAGCTTGATGCGCTGGGTCTCGCGGGCGACCGCCGCGGCGAAGAGCCCGGGCGATGCGTCGAGGCCGATCGTCGCGCCGTGGTGCTCCGCGAAGTGGATGCGCTCGAAGGCACCCGCGTCGGCGCGGCGCGCGATGGCGATCCGGTCGTCGTAGGTCTCCGCGATGGTCCGCTTCCGGTTGACGTCGATCCAGTCGAACACACCGAATTCAAGATCAGTCATTGGGTTCCCCTTCGAACTTCCAGATACCTCGCGCGCCGCAGCCGATCAGTGGCTGTCCGGCCGCACGAGCGAGACGTCCCCGGCCTTGATGAGGTCGGGCGCCGTCCACCCTGACAGGTCGTATTCGCTCATCGCACGCTCGACGAGGGCTTCCATTCCGCTCAATGAACCGTCCTGCCCGGCGTCGCGGAGCGCCGAGAGGTAGTGCGCGTCCGGCTGGCCGAAGTAGTTCAGCTCGTAGAGGTCGTGGCGGCCGCCGAACTCGCTCAGCGTCGCGTCCCAGAGCATCTTCATCGTCCGCGAGCGGTCCACCGCGGTCGCGTCCCCGGTGCCGCGGAGGAAGCGGTCGAGGATCGGACGGAGCTCCGGCTGCTCGAAGTCGACCGCGGACGAGTTCAGGTAGATGAGGCCCGAGGCGACGGTCTTCTCGACGATCTCGCGGATGCGCCGGTAGACCACGGGACCCATCGCCGAGAAGGCGCGGACGGAGTTCCAGTTGGGCTCGATCGCCCCGCCGGGACCGACCTCGGCGGCCTCGATCATGCCGTGCTGGAGGCCCTGGAGCATCGCACGGTAGACGAGGAGCTCTCCGAGCTGCTCCTGGACGCCGCGAAACTCGCCGGCACCCGTGATCTTCAGCGCCTTGTTGAGCAGGCCGATGACGAACTCGAGCTTGACGATGAGTCGCGCCGACGACTGGAACATCGCCCTGGCCTGCCAGCGGGTGTCTCGCTGGAAGGCCATGACCTTGTCGACGTCGTAGACGAGGACGTTCTCCCACGGGATGAGCGCGTTGTCGTACACGAGGATCGCGTCGTTCTCGTCGAGACGGCTCGACAGCGGGTAGTCGAACGGCGTCGCCGACTGCGCTGCGACCTGCTCGTAGGAGGCGCGGGCGATGTACTTGATGCCCTTGCCTGCCGCGGGCGAGATGAAGGTGAGCGCGAACGCCTTGTCCTTCACCGGCGCGAGGAAGTGCGTGACGAAGATGTTCTGCGTCGTGGGCGAGCCCGTCGCGACGACCTTCGCGCCCGAGATGATCAGGCCCTTGTCGGTCTCGCGCTCGACGTGCACGAACACGTCACGGGATTCCTCGATCGGCTTGCCGCGGTCGACCGGCGGGTTCGCGATCGCGTGCGCCATGTGGAGCACCTTCTCCTGGGACTCCTTGTACCAGAAGCGCGCGTTCTGCTCGAACTCGCCGTACCACTCCGGGATCGCGCCGAGGGAGGTGAGCATCGCGGCCTTGTAGTCGGGCGAGCGCCCGACCCAGCCGTAGTTGATCTCCTGCCAGCAGCGGATCGCGTCGATGTTGTCGCGCAGGTCCTGCTGCGACCGGGCGACCTTGAAGAACGGGTGGGTCTGGCCACCCGATCCCGTGTCGGTCGGCCGCAGCAGGCGCTTCGACAGCTCCGGGTCGGAGAAGGCGTCGTACAGCCTCGTGATCGAGCGGGCCGAGTTGCGGAACGCCGGGTGGGTGGTGACGTCGTCGACCTTCTCCCCGTAGATCCACACCTCGCGACCGTCGCGGAGCGACTCCAGGTACTCGTCGCCGGTCTGCGGCATGAGCCTCGCAGCCGTCATCGGACAGCCTGCTTCAGCTGCTCCATGGGCACGAAGCTGCCGTGGAACGAGAACGACTGGCGGTACGGCAGGAGGACGCGGGCGACCGGCTCCTGACGGATGTCCTTCGCGTCGAGGATCCAGAACTCGGCGCGGTTCTCGGCCATGTAGTTGACCATCGAGAGGACCCAGCCGTCGGCCTCGGGGGCGTCCGGCGAGCGCGGCACGAAGATCGGCTCCTGCGCGACGACACCCGGGGGCAGCTCGTGGACGTACACCTGGTGGTTGTCCCAGTCGAGCGAGGCGATGCCCTGCTCGTGGCGGAAGAAGCCCCAGCGGTAGCGGTCCATCTGGTAGCGCAGGTCGAGACGCGGCATCTCGCCGACCGAGCCGGGCACAGCGAACTGCGTCGGGGCATCGCCGTCCTCGGCGAGGTCGAAGCACAGGCGCGTGATCTTGGCGATGCCCTCGTCGATCGTCGACATCTCGCCGAGCGTCGTCGGGAAGAACGGGAAGCCGTTGCCGGGGGAGATGGTCGCGTCGACGTAGACCTTGTCGCCCTCGGTGAACGCGTTCATGATGTGGCCGCTGAAGGTGTTCGGCAGGAAGAACCAGCGGATGTCCTTCACCGACCCGTCACGGCGCATGATGCCCCACGCGCTCGGCTTGGTCGGGTCGTAGTTGTAGAAGTCGCCGCCGCGCTTCATGCGCTCCTCGTCGACCGTGAGCGGCATGACGTTGAAGATGACGTGCTCGCGGGTCACGGCGAAGTCGTGGCTGAGACCGGGCCACGGCATCGCGAACGTCTCCTCGCGGATGAGGTTGCCGTACTTGTCAGCGACCTGGAGCGCCATGATCGGCTCGACGTAGGTCTTGTCGGCGAAGAGGCCGAAGCCCCACCACTCGCCGGTGACCGGGTCGACCTTCGGGTGGGCGCACACCGTGAGCGACTTCAGCTGCCCGTTGAAGTCCCAGATGTCCTTCGTGTCGAGCGTCTCCGGGTCGATCTGGTAGGGGTGGCTGTCCTCGCGGAGCGCGAAGAGCCGGCCGCCGTGGAAGTGCGCGTAGGTGTTGCCCGTGTTGTCGCGGTCCTCCTGGGGCGCCTCGGGGTCGTCCGTGTACGGGTTGCGGTACTTGCCGTACAGGCGGCGGCGCGCCTTCCACTCGGCGAGGAGTCGGGGCGTGCGGACGTAGCGCGAGAGGAAGTCGGCGTGGCCGTCCTCGAAGCGCAGCATCGAGAAGAGACCGTCGCCATTGATGATGATGTCGTCTTCCATCGTCGGGTAGTAGCGGTCGCCGCCGACGCGGTAGAGGGCGCCGTTGATCTCGCGGGGGATGTCGCCGATCACCTCGGCGTCGTACAGCGACGCCTCGAGGCGGGTCGAGGGCAGCTCTTTGCCCTGGAAGCTGTGCATCTTGTAGAACTTGCCGGCGAGCGTCATAGCCGTGCTCCTTTGCAGACTTCTGTGCCCGAATGTCTCGGGGGTCGTCGGCAAGGCTAGGGCTGGGTCGCCAGCGGGCTGATCCGCGCATGGGACAGCGATTCCGCATCCCCCTGTCGCTCGCGACAGCGGGACAGCGATGGGGCCGCGACCAGCCGGTTTCGCGTTGTCGAGGGCGACAACGAGACCCGGTCGAGTTGTCTCACATGCACAGGGGGTCACCCGCGCGGGCCGCGTAGCGTTGCGATGTCGACCCCGATGAAGAGGAGACCGTATGTCCGACGCCGGACGCGCAGCAGCGCATCGTGACGCCATCGCCGAGCTGGGACTCGAGCTGAACCCCGACTTCATCAAGGCCACCATCGGCCTGACCGCGCCCCTCGTGGACCCGGCGATCCTCGACGGCGTCACGGTGACGTCCGACATCCCGTACGGCGACCACGAGCGCCACGTGCTCGACGTCTACTCGTCGCCGGAGCTGTCCGGAGCTCCGGTCGTCGTGTACGTGCACGGCGGCGGATTCGTCGCCGGCCAGAAGGCTGCGCCCGGCTCGCCCTACTTCGGCAACATCGGCGGCTGGGCGGTGCGGCACGGCTTCGTCGGCGTGGCCATCAACTACCGCCTCGCGCCTGAGGCGCAGTGGCCGGACGGCGCACGCGACATCGGCGCCGCGCTGACGTGGGTCGTCGATCGCATCTCGGAGCACGGCGGCGACCCGGAGCGCATCTTCCTCGTCGGCCAGTCGGCCGGCGCCATGCACGTCGCCGACTATGTGGCGCAGCCGTCGACGCACAGCCGCCACGGGATGGCGCTCGCGGGTGCCGCGATCATCTCGTGCATCTACGACCTGTCGCGCGCGGAGGACAAGCCGATCCACCGCGCGTACTGGGGCGACGACCCGGCGACGTGGGCTGAGAAGAGCTCGCTCGGGCCGCTCCTCGACGTCGACCTGCCGCTGCTGCTGGCGGTCGCCGAGTATGACGAGCCGCAGTTCCAGCAGCAGGCGGCATGGTTCGTCGAGGCATGGACCGCGAAGCACGGCCTGTACCCGCCGATGCACCGCCTGTGGGGGCAGAACCACCTCACGAGCGTCTACTCGATCGGGACGCCGTACGACACGCTCGGCGGCCTGCTCGAGCAGTTCATCACGGTGAACGCCGGCATCCGCGACTAGCCGTCGACGGTCCCGATCAGGCTGGGGAAGTGATGCGCGAGTTCGAGCGCGAGCCGCACCTCGAGCGGCCGCGCGGAGATCGGCTCGCCGATGAGCTCGCCGGCTTGCGCGACGCGGTACGCGACGGTGGTCGGCGCGACGTGCATTGCCTTCGCGACCGCGACGCGCGAGTTCCCCTCGGCGAGGTAGAGCCGGACGGTCTCGCGGAGCTCCGCGAGGCGCTCGCCCGGTCCGAGGAGCGGGCCGAGCACGCGTCGGGCGAATCGCGACGCCTGGTCGCCGTCTGCGATCGCGAGGCCGAGGAGCGCGACGTCGTCGTACTCCCAGAAGTCCCCCGCCTTCGCACCCTGGCCGACCTTCGCCGCGAGCGCGGCGCCGTGGTGGCTGTCGCGGAAGCCCTGCAGCCCGAATCCGGTCGGGCCGAGCGCGACCCGCAGCCAGTCGGGCCGCGACACGGACCTGACGAGCTCGGGGGCGTTGACGGGCGCCTCCCCCGCGAACGACCACCACACCTGGGTCATCGAGTTCTGCTGGAACGGCACGAGGCGCCGTGCGCCGAGCTTCTCCGCGCACGCGTACGCCCAGTCCTCGACGATCGCGTCGCGGTCCTGGATGTAGCCGGAGAATCCGGACCACACGAGCGCGTGCAGGTGACCGCCGATGAGCGGGGAGCCGAGCACCTCCTCGGCGTCGGCGGGCGGCTCGGTGCCGCTCGCGACATCGAGCAGGATGCGGCGGCGCTCCTCGGGGAGCCTGCCGTGCCAGCGGTGCCGCTCGTCCTCGTAGGCCTCCGACAGCGCTCGGACGAACGCGTTGCCGTAGTCGAACATGATCGCGTTCATCTCATGGGTGACGCGCATCTGCTCTGCCGGCGGGACGAGGCGCTCGATCGCGGCGAGCAGCTCGTCCTGGCTCGCGGCGTGGCTCGCCCAGATCTTGTGCGTGAGCGTGTCGGCGGGCATGCCCTGGCGGAAGGCGATGCGCGCGACGCGGACCATGGTGTCGGTCTTGATCGCCTCCGGGTCGAATCGCCCGCGGTGCATCATCGACAGGGCCATGAGGAGGCCGTTCTCGCAGCCTTCGAGCTCATGGCCGGTGCTGCCGCGCGGCACGCCGACCGCGTCGCCCGTCGCGCGAAGCCGCTGGATGATGCGCGTCGCCGTCTCCACCGCCCAGCAGGTCGCGCCATGTCCGATCTCGCGCACGGCCGACGCGATCACGGCAGGCTCCGACGCATGACGGTCCTGAAGCTCCTGTCGAGTCCACGGCCCGTCGCGGGGCTCAAGCCTCTCGATCCACTCCACGTCCCCGATTGTCGCACGCGACAGTCGGCGGCCACCCTCGCCGATTTTCACCGAAAGGAAGCCGCACATGGCGCCATTTGAGTACCGGTACCGCGAAGCGCGGAACACGATCGCCGAGCGAGGGGGTCCGCCGCGCCCCACACCGAGGACCGAGCACGTCGACGGCATGATCATCCACCGCGACATGCCCGTGCCCACGCGCTCCGGCAAGGTCATCTGGATCGACGTCTTCCGTCCGGAGGACGGCGGCCCGGCCCCGGTGATCGCATCGTGGTCGCCGTACGGCAAGGCGAACCCGGCGCCGATCGGCAAGCGATTCCCCCGCTCCGGCGTGACCGACGACCGGCTCTCCGACTACGTGTCCTTCGAGGCGCCCGACCCGCCCTACTGGGTGAGCCAGGGCTACGCGATCGTCGCCGCGGACATGACCGGCCTGTGGCACTCGACGGGACCGGCGCACTTCATCGCCCCCGAGGAGGCGGAGGACTTCTACGACCTCATCGAATGGATCGGGGTGCAGCCCTGGTGCACCGGCAAGGTCGGGCTCTCCGGTGTCTCGTACCTGACGGTGTCGCAGTGGCGCGTGGCCGAGCTGAAGCCCCCGCACCTCGCCTGCATCAACCCGTGGGAGGGGTGGACGGACACGTACCGCGAGGTCGTCACGCACGGCGGCATCCCGGAGACGTTCTTCTGGCCGTACATCTGGGACCGCTGGGGAGCGACCGCGCCCGGCACGCTCATCGAGGACCTCGAGGCGGAGTGGCAGGAGCACCCGTTCTATGACGAGTTCTGGGAGTCGAAGGCCGCGCAGCTCGAGCGAATCGAGGTGCCGGCATTCGTCACCGCGTCGTGGACGGACCACGGTCTGCACACGCGCGGGACGCTCGAGGGCTTCCGCCGCATCTCCTCCAAGCAGAAGTGGCTCTTCGTCCACGGCCGCAAGAAGTGGGCGGAGTACTACCTGCCGGAGAACGTCGCGAAGCAGAAGGCGTTCTTCGATCGATTCCTGAAGGACATCCCCAACGAGGTCGACTCGTGGGCGCCCGTCACGCTCGAGGTGCGCAACGACTACTACGACGGCCGGCACATCACCGCCGAGAGCTGGCCGCTGCCGAATGTCGAGTACACCGACTTCTACCTCGGCTCGGACGGCTCGCTCCTCGACGCCCCCGAGCCCACCCCGGGCGTCGCGGAGTACACGGCGCTCGCCAACGGCCTCGGACCGACGCGCGCGACCTTCTCCTACACCTTCGACCGCGACACCGACCTCGTCGGCCACGCGCGCGCGGAGCTGTGGGTGGAGGCGCCTGAGGCGGACGACATGGACCTCTTCCTCGGGATCTTCAAGCAGCGCGCGGACGGCTCGATCGTGGGCTTCCCGTACTACGCGCTCTTCGAGGACGGGGCCGCGGCACTCGGCTGGCTCCGCGTCTCGCACCGCGAGAAGGACGAGGAGCGCTCGCTGCCGTACCTGCCGGTGCTGAAGCATCAGCGGAAGCTCCCGCTCGAGCAGGGTGGCCCGACGCATGTCGAGGTGGAGATCCTCCCGCAGGGCACCCACTTCGCCGCCGGTGAATCGCTCATCCTCGTCATCCAGGGCGTCGACATCTTCCGCTACCCGGAGCACCTGCTCCAGAAGGCGCACACGTCGTACGTCAACGAGGGCCCCCAGCGCATCCACTTCGGAGGCCGGACGCCGTCCAAGATCGTGCTGCCCGTCCTGCCCTCCTGAGCAGGCAGCACCCAGAGGGGCCCGGGGCGACCCGGGCCCCTCTGCGCATGGCTGGGGATTCGGACAGAATTCCTGACCGCAGCGGCAGCGGCGGTCGTATGGTGGCCGCGTGGTCACCGAATTCGCGAACGACCCAGCTCGTTCCATCTATCGGCTCGATATCGACGGCAGGACCGCCGCATTCATCGAGTACACGCACGAGGACGGCGTCATCGACCTGCTGCACACGATCGTGACGCCGTCGCACCGCGGTCAGGGTCTCGGCGGCGAGATCGTGCGGCGCGCACTCGACGACATCCGGGCGAACTCGACGGATCGCCTCGTCGTCCACTGCTCATTCGCCAAGTCCTGGCTCGAGGAGCATCCCGAGTACGACGACCTCACGCGTCGCTGAGCGACTGCGCGGCGCTCAGCCCAAATCGATTACGCGATGGGGCGCTCGAGCGGGGAGAAGAGCTGTCCCGAGCTGAAGACGAGCGGTAGCTCGCCGTCGCGGAAGTCGAGGTGCTCGACCTCGCCGATCATCAGCGTGTGGTCGCCGGCGCGGTGACGGTCGACGATGCGGCAGCCGATCCGGCCGATGACGCCCGGGACGAAGAGGTAGTCGTTGATGCGCTCGAACTCCGGCTCGGTGTCCTGCGGCTTGCCGGCGAAGTGCATCGCGATGGCCTTCTGCTCGTGGCCGAGGATGTTGACCGCGTAGCGCTCGTTGCGCATGAGGTGCTCATGCATGCGCGTGGTGTGCCCGATCGACACGAGGATGAGCGGCGGGTCGAGCGAGACGGAGACGAAGCCGTTCGCCGTCATGCCGTGCACGATCCCGTCTCCCGACGAGGTCGTGATGACGGTCACGCCGCTCGGAAACTTCCCGGCGACATTCCGGAACTGGCGCTGATCGATCGCGGTCATGGTCATGTCCTTACCCTCACCGCTCCACGAGGAAGCTGACATCGGACGGCTGGATGAGATCGGGGGCGAGCCAGCCGCGAGTGTCGTACTCGCTCGCGAGCGCGTCGACCATGCCCTCCCACTTCTGCATGAGACCCGACGTGCGGGCGACACGCAGCGCGGCGAGGTGGTGCGCCTCTGGCTGACCGAAGTAGTTGAGCTCGTACAGCTCGTGACGCGCGCCGAACTCCGAGCCGATCGCGTCCCACAGCATCTTCATGGTGCGCGATCGGTCGAGCGCGGTCTTGCCGTTCGAGCCGCGGAGGTAGCGATCGAGGAGCGGCCGGATCTCGGGCGTCTCGAAGTCGATCGCGTTCGAGTTCAGGTAGATGAGGCCCGAGGCGATGATCTCCTCGATGAGGGCGCGGGCCTTGCGATACAGGTTCGGCGCGAGCGCGGCGTACGCGTTGGCATAGTTCGGGTTCGGGCCGACCGACTCCGGACCGAAGTCGGGGACGGCGCCCTCGATCATGCCGTCCTTGATCGCATTCATGATGTGGATGGACGCGATGATCTCGCCGAGCGCCGCCTGCACCCCGCGGAACTCGCCCGCGCCCGTGATCTCGAGCGCGCGGCTGACGAGCCCCGCGATGAACTCGAACTTGGTGACGAGACGCTGCACGCTCTGCAGCTTGCCGCGGTGCATCCAGCCGGACACGTGCGGGAAGGCCATGACGCGGTCGACGTCATAGATGGTGACGTTCTCCCACGGGATGAGCGCCTTGTCGAAGATGAGGATCGCGTCGTTCTCGTCGAGGCGGCTCGACAGCGGGTAGTCGAACGGCGCCGCGGCACGCGCCGCGACCTCCTCATAGGAGGCGCGCGCGAGGATCTTCACGCCCGGGGCGTTCATCGGCGCGATGAACTGGAGGGCGAAGGCCTTGTCCTTCACCGGCGCGAGGAAGTGCGAGACGAAGACCGCCTGGGTGAGCGGTGCGCCGGTCGCGACGACCTTCGCACCGGTCACGATGAGGCCGGCATCGGTCTCCCGCTCGACGTGCACGAAGACATCGCCGGAGTCCTCGATCGCACCCGCGCGGTCCACGGGCGGGTTCGCGATGGCGTGCGCCATGTGGAGCACCTGCTCCTGCGACTCCTTGTACCAGCGACGCGCGTTGCCCTCGAACTCGCCGAACCACTCCGGGTTGGCGCCGAGCGTCGTGAGCATCGCAGCCTTGTAGTCGGGGGAGCGGCCGATCCAGCCGAAGTTGATCTCCTGCCACACCTTGATCGCGTCGGCGGAGTCGCGGAGGTCCTGCTTGGACTTCGCGACCTTGAAGAACGGGTGCGTCTGGCCGCCCGAGCCGGTGTCCGTGGGACGCAGCAGGCGACCCGAGAGCTCAGGGTTCTGGAAGGCGTCGTAGAGCCGCGCGATGGAGCGCGCGGAGTTGCGGAAGGCCGGGTGCGCGGTGACGTCGTCGACGCGCTCGCCGTAGATCCAGACCTCGCGGCCGTCGCGGAGCGACTCGAGGTATTCGTCGCCGGTCTGCGGCATGAGGCGCTCAGCCATGCGGTGTCCTTCCGAATCCAGGCCGTCCGAGACGTCCCACGCTGGACGTCTCCCTTCGGCTCCTCCACGCTACGAGCGGGCTCGTCGGGTCGCTTGGGGACGGCGATCCAGACTCGGCGAGCCGATTTGTTCATCGTGCATAATGGCCGCTGGCTCAATGGAGGTCGGTGTGGATTTCAGCGAAGTGCTCGAGCGCGTGCCCGCGGTCGAGCGACCCGAGACGCGGAATGACGGGCGGACCATCCGCGCTCTCACCGAGCACCTCGACCCCCGCCTCGCCGACTGGGCCATCCACATCGCCTCGCAGGCGACGGTCGCGACGCACCGGACCATCTCCCCGGCGAGATTCGAGGAGGTCGCCGACGCGATCGGCGCGTCGATCGAGTCCATCTCGATCAACCTGATCAAGTACCTCGTCGCCGGTCGGGCGGTCGCCTCCGCCGTGCGCATCAGCAGGGCGCAACGCGCGACAAGTGTGCAGGCTGCACGCATCGGCATCCCGCTGTCGAGCGTCGTCGGGGGCTTGCGCAACCTCGAGCTCAGGTGGAAGCACACGTTCTTCGAGCTCGTCATCGGCGCGTTTCCCGCGGCCCGCGCCCTGAACCTCGTGAACGAGCTCGAGGCGGCGATCTCGACCTACTTCGCGGTGCTCATCGAGGAGGATGCGCGCATCTGGCGGGACGAGCAGTCGCGGCTGCTCGAGCAGCGCCTGGCGAGCCAGCGGCAGATCATCGAGCGCATCGTCGCGGGCAGATCGGTCGACGAGGCGGTCGTCCTGTCGATGCTCGGACTCGACCCGTCGACCTGGCATCTCGGGCTCATCGTCTCCGTGCGACCCGGCGAGGATCTCGACTTCGGCGCGTTCCGCCTCGCGCTCGAGCGCGCGTTCGCGCAGCACCACGTGACCTTCCTCCCGATCGAGCACGACGTCGTGTGGGCCTTCGTCTCCGGACAGCCGGTCGCCGACGCGACCGAGCGCATCCGGACGGTCGCCGAGCAGGGCGGAGGGCTCGTCGCGGTCGGCCTGCCCGCAACCGGGATAGCAGGACTCCGATCGACGCACCTCACGGCGCAGTCCGTCCACGCGCTCGCCCGGCTCGCACCCCACCTCGGGCCGGTCCTCGACTTCGCCGAGTCGGGATTCGTGAGCCTCGCGTCACGGGACCGCGAGCTCGCACGCTGGTTCGTCGAGTCCGAGCTCGGCGAGCTCCTCAAGGGCGGCGCGAGCACAGACGACCTCATGCTGACGCTCGACACCCTCTACACCCACGGCGGCAGCCTCGTGCGCACCGCCGAGGCGCTCTTCGTCCACCGCAACACGGTCGCCTACCGCCTCAAGCGGATCGAGGACATCCTCGGTCGCGACCCCCTGGCCCGGCCGGTGGAGACCCAGGCGGCGCTCACGCTCTGGCGGGCGCTGCGCGGGTGATGTGCGGCGCTGAAGCGCCTCAGCCGATCGCGATCGTGCTCGTCACCGGCACCGCGAGCTCGAGCACGTCGCCGAGGTAGCGGTCCGGGGTGTGGACGCGCGATGAATCGTGGAGCGTCACGATCATCGTCGTCTGCGGGGCGATCTCCACGTGCAGACGGTACGCATCGCCGAGGTAGCTCGACACCGTCACCTTGCCGCTGAAGCGGTAGTACTGCTCACCGGCGCGAGCCTCCGAGGCGAGGATGACCTCGTCGGAGCGGAAGCCGAAGTCGGCACCGCGCTCAGGCTTGGGCGCGTCGACTGGGCCCTCGATGGAGCCGCCCTTCGAGAAGGCGATCGTGCCGCCGTCGACGCTCGCGACCGTGAAGAGGTTGTCGAAGCCGACGAACTCCGCGACCCATGCGGTCTTCGGGCGGCCGAAGATCTCCTGGGGCGTGCCGACCTGCTGCACGCGGCCCTTGTTCATGACGATGATCGTGTCGGAGACGGCGAGCGCCTCCTCCTGGTCGTGCGTGACGTACACCGAGGAGTAGCCGAACTCGTCGTGGAGACGGCGGATCTCCTCGCGCATCGACAGGCGGAGCTTCGCGTCGAGGTTCGAGAGGGGCTCGTCGAAGAGCAGGAGGCCCGAGGCGGACACGAGACCGCGGGCGAGGGCGACGCGCTGCTGCTGACCACCGGACAGCTCGTGGGGGTAGCGCTCCCCGAATCCTTCGAGGCCGACGGCTGCGAGCGCCTCGAGGGCGCGAGCACGAGCGGCTGCGGCACGGATGCCACGGAGTCGAAGCGGATAGGTGACGTTGCCGAGCACCGTCTTGTTCGGCCACAGCGCGTAGCTCTGGAAGACCATGCCGAGCTTGCGCTTGTTGGGGGCCAGGTAGATGCCCTTCTCGACGTCGACGAAGACCTCATCGCCGAAGCGGATGGTGCCAGCGTCCGGCACCTCGAGGCCCGCGAGGCATCGCAGCGTCGTCGTCTTGCCGCAGCCCGACGGTCCGAGGAGCGTCGTGAACGAGCCTTCGGGGAGGTCGAGGGTGACATCCTCGACGGCGATCCCGCGACCGTAGTACTTCGCGAGGCCGTCGATCTTGAGCGAGCGCATCGTCTGCTGCTCTCCTGTCTGCGTCGAATCCGTTGATTGGCCTGGTGGGGCCGGCCGTGACCGGCCCCACCAGTGCTGGGTGAATCAGGTGATCCGCTGATCCGGGGATCAGAAGATCTGCTGGAAGAGCTCGATGAAGCCCGGACGGACCGCGTCGATCTCCTGCCACGGGATGATCTCCGTGACGTTGCCGGCCTCCCACGACGTCCACGGGGCGTCGGGGTTCGCGGCGTCGAGGTTCAGCGGCGTGAGGCTCGCCGACGCGACTGCCTTCTGCGCGGTGAGCGTGTTGAGCCACTCGAGGTAGAGCTTGCCGAGCGCCGGGTGCGGAGCCTCCGCCATGAGCAGGTGCTTGTGCGTCACGACGTAGTTGTTCTCATCCATGAGGCGGAACTCGACCGGCGCACCGGCGGCGGCGGCACCGGCGACCGCCGACGACGGCGCCGCGAAGAGGAACGGGTACTCGCCCTGCATGAGGCCGGCGACCGCGTCGCCGTAGGTGCCCTTGACGATCGAGTTCGACGCGAGCGGCTCGAGGTCAGCCTCGGTGAGACCGCCGTTGGCGAGGAGGTAGATCGGGGCGTCCTGGTTGGGGCCGGGGACCTTCGGGTCGCCCATGCCGACGAGACCCGCGTACTCCGGCTGCGCGAGGTCGCTCCACAGCGTCGGGTTGAGGCCGGAGGCACCCGCGCGCGGCAGGAAGACGCCGAGACCGAAGAAGCCGATGAACGGCGAGGTGAACTTGTGGTCAGGGTCGACGATCTGGTCCGCGCTGCCCGCGAGCGCCGACGGCACCTCGAGCGACACGACCTCGTACGCCTCGGCGAAGTCGACGTAGAGCTGGCCGTTCGGGTTGTGCAGGACGTCGGTCGTGCGGTTGCCCGACTGGACCTCCGACTGGATCGCCGTGATGAGCGGCGCGCCGATCAGCTCGGTGACGTTGACCTTCACGCCGAAGGTCTCCTCGAACGCGGCGATGACGGGCGCCATGTCGTTGGCGAGACCCGAGATGAGGTTGAGCTCGGTCTCGCCGTTGGCCTCGGCCTCCGCGACGAGCTCGGTGATGCGAGCCGCGGCAGCCTCGGAGATCCCCTCGGCGACGGGGTCGAGGAAGTACTCGGTCGAAGGCGCCTCCGTCGGGGCCGTGGTCGGCTCGGTCGTGGGCGCCGGTGCCGGCGCCGACGTGCAGCCGGCGAGCGCCAGCAGCACAGCCGTGCCGGCGGCGATGCCGGCGATGGGCTTGATCTTCATGTGATTGCTCCCTGTTTGTGTTGGGTTGCCCTCAGCGCGTGCTCGCCGTTGAGCGGTTGCCGCGCTGGGGACGGGTGGACACCGAGCCGGTCCATTCCGGATCGGTCGACTTGCCGGGCTGGTAGGACCTGCGTCCGCCAACTCGGCGTGCGATGAGGCGCTTGATGATCTCGATCACGAGCGTGATGATCAGGATCTCGGCGATGAAGAGGACGAAGTACACGGCCGACTTCACGAAATCGCCGGCGCTGTACGTCTCGTACACCTTGACCGCGAGCAGCGTCGAGCCGCGCTGGCTGAGCAGCAGCGGGATCGCGAGCGAGCCGGAGGTCACGACGAAGGCGAGCAGCCACGCGTTGAGCGCGCTCGGGACGAGCAGTCGGAAGACGACGTCGACGAGGGCGCGGGCGCGGTTGCCGCCGGAGACGCGCGTGGCCTCCTCGAGCTCCTGCGGGATCTGGACGATCGCGCCGGAGATGGAGCGCGCCGCGAGCGGCACGATCGCGATGAAGAGACCGACCATGAGCAGCGGCCAGCTGCCATAGGTGCCCTTGAGCGGCGTGGCGAGCACGACGGTGATGAGTCCGAGGCCGAGGAGCAGACCCGGCACGGCGAGCGGCCCCATCTGGCTCATGTCGATCGCCGTCGCGAGCCCGCCGCGGCGCAGGCGCACCGCCCACAGGATGACGATCACGGCGACGACCGCGAGCAGCGCCGCGAGCGCCGCGATGCCGGCCGTGTAGAGGAACGTTCCGAGCGTCGCTGGGTCGGCGAGGACCTTGCCGAAGTTGTCGAAGGTCCAGCCCTCGGTCGCGCCGAAGTATGGCGAGAGTGCGACGAGCACGAGCTGCGTGGTCGGCAGGCCGACGACGATGAGGAAGTACAGGATCGTGAAGACGAGGACCGGGACGCGCCACCGGCCGAGCGACCATTCCGCGTTGCGCGCGCCCTTCCCGCTCAGCGTCGTGAACCGGCGGCGACCGTACATGAGCCGCTCGGTCACGAGGAGGGCCACGAGGATGACGAGCAGGATGATCGACACCGCGCTCGCCTGGGCGTAGAGCGGCTCGCGCGCGTCATTCAGGTACTTGAAGACCTCGGTCGGCAGGACGTAGATGTCCGCGGGCACACCGAGGATGACAGGGACGTCGAATGCCTCGAGCGACGCGACCGTCGAGACGATGAGGACCGAGATGATCGCGGGCGTCAGGACGCGCAGCTGCGTGCCGAAGAAGGTGCGGATCGGGCCGGCGCCGGAGACGCGCGCCGCCTCCTCGAGGGTGCGGTCCATGCTCGAGAACGGGCCGATGAGCACGAGGTACATGAACGCCACGCCGCGCACGGTCGAGACGAAGATGAGGCCGGGCCACGATGCCATGTCGAGCGGGCCATCGCCCCACTGGTAGCCCTCAGCCCACCCGGTCTGGAGGCCGCGGATCCACACGTTGAGCAGGCCGACGGAGCGGTTGCCGAGCATCGTCCAGGTGAGCGCGTAGAACAGCGGCGGGGTGGCGACGAGGATCGCCATCGTGCCGGTGATGAGCCACTTCCAGAAGGCGTTGGTGCGCGACACGATCGTCGCGAAGAACGTCGCGAGGACGATGCCGATCGCGACGCTGATGAGCGTCAGGATGAGGCTCGCGCCGAGCGACTCCCACGTGTCGCCCTTCGCCATGACCTGCAGGAAGGGCTCGATGGTCCAGTCGCAGCCGCTGACCTGGCCCAGGTCGTTGCAGAACGGCGACGTCCGGAACGCGCCGATCACGACCGAGATCACCGGGGATACGAACAGCAGCAGCGCGACGATCGCGATCGCAAGCTGGATGTTCCGCTCAGGACGCAGGGCCCACTGGCGGCGCAACCGCGAGCGAAGGTCTGTCATTCTCGCCTCTCCGTTGAGGTGGCTCTCATGCACCGCCAGCGCGGTGCTCCGGCGACCATTCTCGGCCGCGGTTCCGGCGGTCTGGCTGGCATCCTGACACAAAGCAGATGTGGCCGACTGTTCTCCGCGCACAATGCGGGTGGGCCGAACCTGTCGCGCAGATCAAGCCCGTTTCGGGTCATCGAACACGAGCACCGGCTTGATCGTCACGCCCGACTTCATGTCCTCGAGCGCGTCGTTGATCTGGTCGAGCCGGTAGGTCTTCACAAGGCGGTCGATCGGCAGTCGACCGTCCTCGAAGTGCCGCACGAGCTCGCGGAGGAAGACGAGGCCCGTGCCGTCGCCACCCATGATGCCCCGGATCGTGACGCCCTTCGTGAGGATGCGATTCAGATCCAGGTCGAGCGGGACACCCCCGGTGCCGGTCACATAGCCGAAGACGCCGTGGTAGCCGAGCGAGTAGATCGCCTGCAGGATGACGTCCTTCGATCCGGTCGAGTCGAATGCCCGATCCACGCCGCCGGGGACGATCGCGGTGATCTCCGCGACCGCATCCGGCGTCGCCGAGGTGTTGATGACATGCGTCGCGCCGAACTCGCGGGCGAGCTCGAGGCGCGAGTCGAACCGGTCGATCGCGATGATCGTGCGGGTTCCGCGCATCTTCGCCGCCGCGATCGCCGCGAGCCCGACCGTGCCGACGCCGAAGATCGCCATCGAGTGGCTCGGCTCGGGCTTCAGCGTGTTCAGCACCGCACCCGCACCGGCGTTCACCCCGCAGGTGAGGGCTGCGAGGTGCTGCAGCGGAGCGTCATCGTCGACCTTGATGATGTTGCGCTCGGTCACGAGCGAGAACTCGGCGAAGGACGACTGGCCGAAGAATCCGGCGCGCACCGGCACCCCGTCTCGGCTCGCCTTCGTCGACCCATCGAGCCGGGTCCCGCCGAAGACGAGGACACCCGACCGCTCGCAGTACGCGGTGTGGCCGAGACGGCACTGCGTGCACTTCCCGCAGAAGTCCGGCGCGATGACCACCCGGTCACCTGGCTGCACCGAGGTCACGAGCGAGCCGACCCGCTCCACGACACCCGCGCCCTCGTGACCGAGGATCATCGGGAGCGGGACCGGGAGGCGCTGGTTCAGGGCGTTGATGTCGGTGTGGCAGATGCCGACCGCGAGGATGCGGACGAGCACCTCGTCATCGCGAGGCTCGTCGAGCTCCACCTCGGCGACGTCGAATCGATCGCCGGGCTGCATCGCGATCGCCGCAGTCATCGTCACCATGTGCATTCCTCCTCGAACGCCCATGCCGCTCGAGGCGGCGCTGTGTCGATCATGCATCGCCGAGGACGCGACTCGACCTGTCGTCGGCGGTGGACGATCGATGCCGATACTGACGGAGGGACCAATCGACCAGGCGGTGCGCCGGATGCATGCTGGTCCGACGACTTCAAAGGAGAGGCCTTCGCATGACCCTCGCTGTGGATCAGAGCCGACTCGTCGCACTGCCGTACATCGGCGGTCAGGTGATCGATGTCGATGAGCGCACGGTCGTCCTCGAACCGGCGGACACGACGATCCGGATCGGCTCCGTCGCACTCGCCGGACCTGAGCACGTCGAGGCCGCCGTCCAGGCGGCAGAGGCCGCGTTCCCCGCGTGGCGCGACCTGAGCGCCCAGGAGCGCGGCGACATGATCCTCGCCGCCGTCGCCGCTGTCGAAGCGGAGGCGCCGGCGCTCATCGACCTGCTGACGCGCGAGGTCGGCAAGGTCGCGCCCGACGCCCGAGCCGACATCATGGGCGCGCTCGCGATGCTCAAGAACTTCGTCGCGCTCGTCCGCGACCTCGAGGAGCATGAGGCGAATCAGGCGGGCGAGCCCGGCACCGGTCAGGCGGTCCTCGTCAAGGTGCGCCACGTCCCCGTCGGCCCGGTCACGGTCATCGGTCCGTGGAACACCCCCGTCTTCCTCACCTTCAACGGCATCGCTCCGTCGCTCGCCTCCGGCTGCACCGTCATCGTGAAGCCCGCGATCGAGGCGCCGCTCGCGCTCACCGCGGTCGTCCGGATCCTCGCCGAGCACCTCCCGCCCGGCGTCCTCAACGTCGTCCCCGGACGCGGCTCCGTCGTCGGCCAGGCGCTCGCCGAGCACCCGTCGATCCGCGCGCTCATGTTCACCGGCGGCACCGAGACGGGTCGCCGCATCCAGGCCGCGGCCGCGGGCAACCTGAAGAAGGTCGCGCTCGAGCTCGGCGGCAACGACCCGGCGATCATCCTCGAGGACGCCCACATCGACGACGCCATGATCACCGAGCTCATCGCCGGATCCTTCGGCATGACCGGTCAGATCTGCTTCAACATCAAGCGCATCTACGTGCACCGCAGCCGCTACGACGAGTTCGTCGAGCGCTTCACCCAGGCCGCGAGCCGCATCGTCGTCGGCGACCCGCACGACGAGACCGTCCACATCGGCCCGCTCACCACGCGCGACGGGTACGAGAACGCGAAGCGCCTCATCGCCGAGGCGATCGACGCGGGCGCGACGGTGCGCGAGCTCGGCACCTTCGCGAAGTCCGCGAAGCGCGACTCGGGCCTCTACATCCCGCCGACGGTCGTCACCGACATCGCGCGCGACGCCGAGCTCGTGCTCGACGAGCAGTTCGCGCCGATCATGCCGATTATCCCGTTCGACACGGACGAGGAGGCGATCGCGGAGGCGAACCGCACCGAGTTCGGACTGGCCTCCTCCGTGTGGTCGGCGGACCTCGAGCACGCTGAGCGCGTCGCTCAGCGGATCGAGGCGGGCAACACCTACATCAACGCACACCGTCTGGGCGCGAGCGTCCCGCTCGTGCCCTTCGGCGGGGTCAAGCAATCCGGTCTCGGAAGGACACACGGTATGTATTCACTGCACCACTGCACCGAGGAGCACGCGATCGTCGGCTTCACGGAACCCGCGACGCAGCTCCCCGGCATCCAGCACTGGCAGTCGGTCGCGACGGGAGCCCAGGCGTGAGCGGCGGCGCACCGGGCTGGGAGACCCGTCCCTACCGTCGCATCGCCACCGAGGAGGCGTATGCGCCGGTCGAGGTCCTCGATGAGTACCGCAAGATCCTCGCGGCGGGCACCGGCGAGATCGGATTCGAGTCGATCATGGGGCACTTCCTCCGCTCGCAGCACCCGCAGCCGCAGGCGGTCACGCGCAAGCTCTCCGACCTCGGCGAGGAGCGCCTCGCCGACATGGATGCCACGGGCATCGACCTGCAGATCCTGTCGCTCACCTCGCCGGGCACGCAGGTCCTCGATGTGGACACCGCGCGCCACATGGCGGCCCTGACCAACGACTACATCGCCGAGGCGGTCCGCGCGCACCCTGACCGCTTCGCCGGCCTCGCGGCCGTCGGCTTCGAGGACATCCCGTCCGCGATCGACGAGCTCGACCGGGCGGTCAACAAGCTCGGGCTGAAGGGCCTCATCCTCAACTCGCACCTCAAGGGGCGCTACTTCGACGACCCGGAGTTCCTCCCGCTGTTCGAGGCGGTCGCCGCGCTCGATGTGCCCGTGTACCTGCACCCGCAGACGCTTCCGGAGGACGCGATCCGCCCGTGGTACGAGGCCGGGCTCGACGGCGCGGTGTGGGGATTCGCCGCCGAGACGGGCCTCCACCTGCTGCGCCTGATCACCTCGGGGCTCTTCGACAAGGTGCCGAACCTCCGACTCGTCGTCGGTCACCTCGGCGAAGGCCTGCCGTACTTCATGCACCGCATCGACCACATGCACCAGAAGGCGGTCGCCTCCAAGCGCTACGAGGCGCTCAAGCCCCTCTCGCAGCGCCCGAGCGAGTACCTGAAGACCCACATCTGGCTCACCACCTCGGGCATGCCGTGGACGCCGCCGATCATGTTCGCCCGCGAGCTGCTCGGCGCCGACCGCGTCATGTACGCGATGGACTACCCGTACCAGTTCGAGAAGGAGGAGGTCGACGAGCAGGACGCCCTGCCGATCTCCGACGAGGAGAAGTTCGACTTCTTCGAGGGCATCGCGACGCGAGTCTTCAAGCTCTGAGACACCGCACTCGCCGGTGCGACGTCAGAAGGCCGGTCCCCTGCGGGACCGGCCTTCTGCGTTGCAGCGGTGTGCGAGGTCAGTCGCAGACGATCTGGCCGCCGACGATGCGGCCGCCGGCCGAGCCGCACTGGGCGATGATCTCGTTCGCGAAGGTCATGAAGAACGCGCCGACCGTGATGTAGAAGATCAGGGCGATGATGCCGCCGATGAGGGCGAGCGCGCCGAGCACGATGCCCGCGATCGACATGCCCTTCCCGGCGGGCTCCTTCTTGAGACCCACCGCGCCGAGGATGACGGCGATGAGGCCGAGGAGGCCGCCGAACGCCGCCCAGCTGCTGATGAAGCCGAGGATGCCGAGCACGAGCGAGGCGATGCTCATGCCCTTCTTGCTGGGAGCGGGCGCTGGAGCGCCCGCCGCCGCGTAGGCGGCAGACTGCTCGGGCTCAGCCGCAGGGATATTCGAGTCGGACATACTGCCTCCTGGGGTCGACGCACCCGCGCGGGGGTGCAGGGTACGCGGGAAGACTAGCGGTCCGAAGGGGTTGAGCGCACGGGTGCGGCATCGGCGCCGCACCCGTGCGCGACGATCACCGGGTCTGGACCGCGGAGATGACGAACGCGGGCACCAGGAGCAGGACGAGGATGACCGCGAGGACCGCCAGACCGATGACGATCCAGCCCACGATCACGCCCGCCTTGGCGGGGCCGTTCTGATAGCCGGCCTTCGACGACTGCGACAGGCCGATGTGGCTGAGGATCAGGCCGACGATGGTCGGCACGGCCGCGGTCACGACACCGACGAGGACAAGGACGAGACCGACGATGCCGAGGGTCTTACCGGGGTAATCGACGCCCTGAGGCGCCGGCTGAAGCTGACTCATGACACCAGACTGTATCGGTCCTGCGCGCTGCCCGGCGAATGGTGAAGGATTGGGTCATGGCGATCGGCATCTTGACGAGCGGAGGCGACTGCCCCGGTCTCAATGCAGTCATTCGCGCTGTCGTGCTCAAGGGCACACAGGTATACGGCCAGGAGTTCCTGGGCTTCATGGATGGCTGGCGAGGCGTCAACGAGGGCGACGCGATACCGCTCATCCGAAAGGACATCCAAGGGATCGGCAAGCTCGGCGGGACGATCCTCGGCACATCCCGCACGAACCCCTTCGAGGGTGGTGACGAGAAGGCCGAGCGCGCCCGCGCGAACCTCAAGCGCCTCGGAGTCGACGCGCTCGTCGTCGTCGGCGGCGAAGGCAGCCTCTCAGCGGCCAAGCGCCTCGCCGACCTCGGCGTCAACATCGTCGCGGTCCCCAAGACGATCGACAACGACCTGTCCGGCACGGACTCGACCTTCGGCTTCGACACCGCCGTGGGCATCGCCACCGATGCCTTCGACCGGCTCCGCACGACCGGCGACTCGCACGGTCGCGTCATGGTCGCCGAGGTCATGGGCCGGCACGCCGGCTGGATCGCGCTCGCCTCGGGCATGGCTGCCGGTGCTCACGCGATCCTCATCCCCGAGCAGCGCACCCCCTGGTCCAAGCTCATGGGCTGGGTGGAATCGGCACGCGACCGCGGGCGCTCCCCGCTGGTCGTCGTCGCCGAGGGGTTCATCCCGGAAGGCGGCACGGAGGCGTACTCGGACCAGGGGCTCGACGCCTTCGGGCGCCCGCGACTCGGCGGCATCGGCGAGATCGTCACCGCCGAGATCGAGGCGCGCACGGGGATCGAGGCCCGCTGCACGACCCTCGGCCACATCCAGCGCGGTGGCACGCCCAGCGCCTACGACCGCGTGCTCGCGACCAGGTTCGGGCTCGCGGCGATCGACGCGGTCATGCACGAGCGATTCGGGCGCATGGTGTCGCTGCGCGGCACGGAGATCACGCACGTCCCCATCGAGGACGCGATCGGCCGACTCAACACGGTGCCGCAGCACCGCTACGACGAGGCCGCGATCCTCTTCGGCTGAATCCGGGGCGCTGCTCGGTCGCGGTCGTCAGGCGCCGGGCACCGCTCGGCGGCTCAGGAGCGCTTGACGATCGCGACCGTGACCGCGGTGACGATCCCCGCCGCGGCGATCAGCCCGCCGATGACCCACGGCGTCGGGTTGCGGCGATAGGACTCCTTCGCGAGCGCGGTGAGGCGGATCGCCTGCTTGCGCACGTTGAACCGGTCCTCGATCGCGTCGAGCGTCGCCGCGAGCTCGTGCCTGGCCTGGGCGACGCGCTCGTCGATGGTCTGCACGTCGGTCATGCCCGGTGCCCTTCCGGCTCGTGACGCGGACGCTCGCCGCGGATCGCGGCGACGTCATCCTCGATGGACTGCTGCACTGCGGCGAAGTCGGGCTTTGCGCGATTCATGAGCATGATGCCGACGAGCGCGAGGACGACCGCGACCAGCACGAGCGCGCCGCCGACGATGAGCGCCGACGTCCAGAAGGGCAACACGGTCGCGATTCCGGCGATCGCCGCGATGATGAAGACGATGACCGCGGTCGCGATCAGGTAGAGGGCGCCGGCGAGGAGGCCGACGCCGATGCCGAGCCGCTTCGCGGTCGCGGCGAGCTCCGCCTTGATCCGTGCGATCTCGGCGGCGACGAGCGCGGCGAACAGCCCGGGCAGGCTCGCGATGAGCTTCGCGAGCGGCTTCCGGCTGATCTGCTCGTCGGACTCAGTCACCGGCCGGCTCCGCCTTCGCGCTCGATCCCTTCGCGGTCGTCGACCTGGAGCCGCTCGACTTCGCCGCGGTGGACCGCGCGGTGCTCGTCGTCGCGCGACGCGCGGTCGAGCGGCGCGGCGCAGGCGCCTTCTCCTTCGGCGCGGTCAGCCGGTGGATGAGGTTGCGCGTGCCGGTCGCGACGACCTCCGCGACGTCCTCGATCCGGTCGTTCGCGAACTGCACCGTGCGGTCGATCTGGTGCTGGACGCGCGGATCGTTCCAGACCTTCGACGTCACCGCGGCGATCTTCTCGTAGGGGCCGCGTCCCGCGCGGGAGCCCAGGATGAAGCCGACGCCGACGCCGATTCCGAGGATCACGAGCTTTCTCATGTGGGTCTCCGTCCGTTGGGGCAACGATACCCCGCAGGCGGTACATGCCGATATGGGAATATGCGTGAATTCACCAGATCGTGACGCGCTTCTCAGGGTCGAGCCAAAGCGCATCGCCCTCGGTCACGCCGAATGCCTCATAGAAGGCGTCGATGTTGCGGACGATCTGGTTGCAGCGGAACTCTCCCGGCGAGTGGGGGTCGATCGTGAGCAGTCGGATCGCCTCCTCATCGCGGGCCTTGCCGCGCCACACGGCTGCCCATGCCATGAAGAAGCGCTGTGCTGCGGTGAGCCCGTCGATGACGGGGCCCTCGGCGAGGCCCTGCCGCTCGAGGTGGATGAGGTAGGCCTTCCACGCGATGCCGAGGCCGCCGAGGTCTCCGATGTTCTCGCCGATCGTGAGCGCGCCGTTCACATGGTGCTCGGTCCCCGCGAGCTGCGCCGGGACGAGCGCCTCGTACTGGTCGATGAGCGACTTCGTCCGCTCCTCGAAGGCCGCCCGGTCCGCCTCCGTCCACCAGTCGGTGAGGCGACCGTCGCCGTCGAACCTCGAGCCCTGGTCGTCGAAGCCGTGGCCGATCTCGTGGCCGATGACCGCGCCGATCGCACCGTAGTTCGCCGCGGCATCCCACGTCGGGGAGAAGAACGGCGGCTGCAGGATCGCGGCGGGGAAGACGATCTCGTTGAAGCCGGGGTTGTAGTAGGCGTTCACCGTCTGCGGCGTCATGAACCACTCGTCGCGGTCGATGGGCGCCCCGATCTTGGCGAGCTCGCGCTGGAACTCGAACTCGTTGGCCGCTCGGACATTGGCCACGACATCGTCAGGCACGATCGTCAGTGTCGAGTAGTCGCGCCACCTGACCGGGTACCCGATCTTGGGGGTGAACTTCTCGAGCTTCTCGAGCGCACGTCGCCGGGTGTCCTCGCTCATCCACTCGAGCGAGGAGATGGAGCGGCGGTACGCCTCGATGAGGTCCGCGACGAGCTCGTCCATCTGCGCCTTCGCCGCCGGCGGGAAGTGGCGCTCGACATACTCGCGGCCGACCGCCTCGCCCAGCACGCCCTCCACGAGGCTCACGCCGCGCTTCCACCGGGCGCGGAGCTCGGGCGTCCCGGTGAGCGTCCGGCCGTAGAAGTCGAACGAGGCCTGGACGAATGCGTCCGACAGATAGCCCGCGGCCGAGCGCACCGTGTGGAAGGCGAGCCAGTCTCGCCATGCCGCCACGCGGTCCTCGGTGAAGAGACCCATGACCCCGGAGATGAAGCTCGGCTGGCGCACGACGATCTCCTCGGTCGCCGCGGCGGGGATGCCCATCGCGTCACGCCACACGGTGATGGGCGCGTCGCCCGCGAGCGCCTCGACGTCCGCCCACGTGCGGAGGTTGTAGGTGCGCTCGGCATCGCGCGTGGCCACCTTGTCCCAGTGCTGGGCGGCGATCTCGTGCTCGAGCGCGACGATGCGGTCGGCGCGCTCGGCGGCGTCGCCGACCTCGGCGAGCGTCAGCATGCGCTCGACGAACGCCCGGTACGCCGTGCGGACCTCCGCGAACTTCTCGTCGCGGTAGTACGACTCGTCGGGAAGGCCGAGGCCCGACTGCTCGACGAAGATGAGGTACCGCTCGGGGTCGCCCGGGTCGTTGTCGATGAACAGCGCCGCGAAGCCCGGCGCGCCACCGCGCTCGAGGCGGCCCATCGTGGCGAGGAGCGACTCGACGCTGTCGACCGCGAGCGCCTCCGCGAGCTGCGGGCGCAGCGGGTCGATGCCGGCCGCCTCGATACGCTCCTCATCCATGAAGGAGGCGTACAGATCGCCGATCTTGCGCGCATCGGTGCCCTCCGGCGCGGACTGGCAGCTCTCGATGATCTCGCGGACGGCATTCTCCGCCTCCTCCGCGAGCTTGAGGAAGGAGCCGTACCGCGCCTTGTCGGAGGGGATCTCGGTGCGGTCGATCCACCGCGCGTTCACGTGGCGGTACAGGTCGTCCTGGGGCCGGATATCCGGTGCGAGCTCCTCGATCTCGATGCCGGACACGAGCGCACCTTCGCTGGCCTGAGTCATGCCGACCACGATACGTGGACACCTCCGACGTGCACGGGGCCGTTCGCCGCGGGCGCAAGGGGCCCGGACTGCCGCTGAGCGGCATTCGGCGGCTAGCGTGGTGTGGTGGTGACGGAGCGGGTCGCGAAGAGCTGGCGCAACGCGATCTTCGCCGTGTTCCTCGTGAACGGCTTCGCGGTCGCGACGCTGCTGGCGCGCGTGCCGGGGTTCCGCGACGCGCTCGACATCGACCCGTCCGAGGTGAGCCTGTTCATCCTCGGCTTCTCCGGCGGCTCGGTCATCGGCCTGCTCTTCTCCAGCCACATCCTCCATGCGCTCGGCGGCCGCCGGACGATCCTCGTCATGCTCTCCGCGGTCGGCGTCGGCCTAGTCGCGGTCGGCTGGGCGGCGAGCGTCCTGCAGGTCTTCATCGTGGCGATCATCGCGGCCGCGATCTTCGGCGCCGGCAGCGGCATCAACGATGTCGCGCAGAATGTCGAGGGCGCCCTCGCGGAGCGCGCGCTCGGCCGGACGACGATGCCGCTGCTCCATGCCGGGTTCAGTCTCGGGACGGTCGCCGGCGCGCTCATCGGCGCGGCGGCTGCGGCGATCGACTTCCCGATCTGGCTGCACTGCCTCGTCGGCGGGATGATCACGATCGCCGTGGCATTCATCGCGACGCGCTACGTGCCGGCCGCGGATGGCGGTGACGAGGAGGAGTCCAAGCCGACCTTCCGCGAGCGCATGGGCGTCTGGCTCGAGCCGCGCACGATCCTCATCGGCATCATGGTCCTCTGCTTCGCCTACACGGAGGGCGCGGCGAACGACTGGATCGCGCTCGCCCTCGTCGACGGTCGCGGCTTCGACAACGCGCAGGGCGCGCTCATGCTCGGTGTCTTCACGGCGGCGATGACCGTGGGACGGCTCGTCGGCGGGCGGGCGCTCGACCGCTTCGGTCGCGTGCCGGTGCTCGTGGCGACGGCGATCCTCGCCGCGATCGGCCTCAGCCTCGTGATCTTCGCGCCTGAGCCGTGGGTGATCGTCATCGGCGCGATCCTGTGGGGCCTCGGGGCGTCCCTCGGCTTCCCGATCGGCATGTCGGCGGCGTCCGATGAGCCGCGACGTGCCGCCGCCAGGGTGAGCGCGGTCGCGATGGTCGCCTACATCGCGTTCCTCGGCGGCCCGCCGCTCATCGGCTTCCTCGGCGAGCAGATCGGCGTCCTGCAGGCGCTCACGGTCATCCTCGGGCTCATCGTGATCGCGGGCGTCGTGGCGCCTGCCGCTCGACCCCCGAAGGGCCAGGCGTCCTCGAGCCCGACCGAGCTGGAGCTCCGCGAGCCGCTGTGAGCCGACCGCGCTCCCGTGTCGATGGTCCGGCCGGATGCCGGATGCGCGGGGTGGTCGGGGCTACCGTGGGCTCACGGCGACGAGGAGGTGCCAGCGATGACGGACGCGGTCGACTTCAAGCGGACGCTCACGAGCTACCGGGCGCGATCCGGCGTCTTCGACGAGGTCGAGGTGCCGGAGCTCAGGTATCTGATGATCGACGGGCAGGGCGACCCGAACACGTCCCCCGAGTACACCGCGGCGCTCGAGGCGCTCTACCCGGTCGCGTACAAGCTGAAGTTCGCGAGCAGGCGCGAACTCGGTCGCGACTATGTCGTCCCGCCGCTCGAGGGCCTGTGGTGGTCTGACGACATGGCGTCGTTCACGACGGCGCGGGACAAGTCCCGGTGGCGCTGGACGCTCATGCTCATGGTGCCCGACTGGCACGGCCGCGACGCGTTCGACGGGGCTGTCGCGGCCGCGAGCGGGAAGGGTGCGCCGGAGCGCATCGGGGATGTGCGATTCGAGTCGCTCGGCGAGGGCCGCTGCGTGCAGACCCTGCACCTCGGCTCGTACGACGACGAGGGCCCGGTGCTCGAGGCGATGCATGCGCACATCGCCGCGAGCGGGCTGCGGATGACCGGGCGGCATCACGAGATCTACCTGAGCGACCCTCGTCGCACCGCGCCCGAGAAGCTCAGGACGATCCTGCGGCAGCCGGTCGCCCCCGCGTGACCGCGCTGCGGCTCAGTCGGCGTCGGGAGGCGCGACCCGGACGACGACGGTGTCGCTCCTGCCGCGGCGACGCAGCCCGATCAGCTTGTACATGAGCTTGTACTTCTGGGCGAACAGCGCGTCGATCTCCGGGGTGAATGCCTCGATGGAGGCGATCCCCTCGGCGTGCGGCGCATCCGGTGCGACCTTCCCGGACGCGGTGCATGGCGCGAGCGTCACGCGGGGGTTGCTGCGGATCCGCTTGATCTTGCCGGAGCCGCCCGCGGTGCGGATGACGAGCGAGTCGCCGTCGCGGGCGACCCATACGGCGGTCGGGACGCCCTCGCCGCTCTTCCGATAGGTCGTCAGCGACACGTACTCCGCGTCGGCGAGTGCGAGCAGCGAGCTGGCATCGGTCATGTGGTCCCCCTTCGGCACTGTCACCATCCTGGCCGAGACGATGGTCCGCTCGCGCATCGCACGGGGCGCTCGCCGCGCCCAGCTAGCGTGGAACGGTGAGACTCGTCATCGCCCGCTGCTCGGTCGACTATGCAGGCAGGCTCTCGGCGCACCTCCCGCTCGCGACGCGCCTGCTCATGCTCAAGGCCGACGGCTCGATCCTCGTGCATTCGGACTCGCTGAGCTACAAGCCGCTCAACTGGATGAGCCCGCCGTGCACGCTCGTCGTCGATGAGCCGGATGCGGATCAGCGGGCGAATGGCGTCGAGGCGGTCTGGCGGGTCACCCAGGCGAAGACCGCCGATCTGCTCGTGATCTCGATCCACGAGATCCTGCACGACTCGACGCATGAGCTCGGGGTCGACCCGGGGCTGCGCAAGGACGGCGTCGAGTCGGATCTGCAGCGGCTGCTCGCCGAGCAGGTGCATCTCATCGAGGAGGGCGCGACGCTCATCCGGCGCGAGTACGCCACGGCGATCGGCCCTGTGGATCTGCTCGTGACGGGCGCCGACGGCGGCACGATCGCGGTGGAGGTGAAGCGCCGCGGCGACATCGATGGCGTCGAGCAGCTGACTCGCTACCTGGAGCTGTTAAATCGCGATCCGCTCCTCGCGCCGGTGCGCGGGGTCTTCGCCGCGCAGGAGATCAGGCCGCAGGCCCGGATGCTCGCGACCGATCGCGGCATCGAGTGCCTCATCCTCGACTATGACGCGATGCGCGGAATGGACGAACGGCCGGATCGTCTGTTCTGATCCGGCCGTTCGCTCACGCAGTCCTGGTCACGGAGCGGGGACCACCACGACCGTGAACGTGACGGGCTGGATGCCGCCCTGCTCGTTGGTGAGGACGACCTCGGTCGTGCCCTCCTTGAGCGGCTTGATGCCCGGGTTGAACTCGGCCGTGTCGGTCGTGTAGCCCTGGACGAACTCGGCGACCGAGGGGTCCGCGACGTCCGCGGTGTAGCTGTCGACGGCGAGGGAGCCGGTCGTGATGTTGAGGACCGTGTTGATGGGGAGGTCCACCGTGGCGCCCTGGAGCTCGTCGGTGGACATGGTGATGGGGGCCGGGACGCCGCCGATCTGCTGCTCACCGGCGCAGCCCGTGAGCGCGAAGGCGCCGACAAGGGTCGCGCCGAGAAGTGCCGCGGAAATCTTGGTGTTGATCATGCGGACAGTATTGCGCAGTCGAAGGCCCGCGCCTATGGAGCGCACTGTGAGTAATCCGCTTGTTATCTATGTCCTAGCTGATCGTCCTCGCATCGGCCGCTGAGCGCCGGCCACCCCACCAGGACAGGCCCGCGAGGCCGAGGCCGAGGACCGCGAGACCAGCGCCCACCCACGTCGGCGCCGTGTAGCCCCAGCCAGCCGCGATGACCCCCGCGCCGAGGGCCGCACCGAGCGAGTTGCCGATGTTGAGCGCCGAATGGTTGATGGCCGCGGCGAAGGTCTGCGAGTCGCCCGCCGATGAGGTTGCCGACGGTCATGCCGATGCCGAAGAGCACGAGCGCCCACGGCACGAAGCCGTCGGACAGGCCCGCGACATCCGTCACGAGCGGTGCGACGTAGGAGTACACGGCGAAGAACCCGCCGAACCCCACGGATCCGATCAGCAGCGCGAGCCACACCTGGCCGCGGCGCAGCGCCCCCAGCTCGCGGCGGAAGCTCGCCTCAGGGTCGCCCGGCTGCGCGGGCAGGAAGATCGCGACGAGGATCGTCGTGGCGAGGAAGATCGCGGCGACGACGAGGTACGACGCGCGCCACCCCGCGACCTGGCCGAGCCACGTGATGAGCGGCACGCCGACGACATTCGCGATCGTGAGCCCGGAGAGGACGAATGCGACACCGCGGCCGCGCCTGCCCTCGCCCATGAGGCTCGCGGCGACGAGCGCGGCGATGCCGAAATACGCGCCGTGCGGGAGACCCGCGATGAATCGCGCGACCAGCGTCAGCTCGAAGGTCGGCGCGGGCGCGGAGGCGACCGATCCGAAGGTGAAGAACGCCGCGAAGCCGATGAGCAGGCGGTTGCGCGGGAAGCGCGCGAGGGTCGCGGCGATGAGCGGAGCCCCGACGACGACGCCGAGCGCGTACGCGGAGATGACGAGTCCCGCCCGCGCGATCGCCTCATCCGGGGCGGTCAGCCAGAGGTCCGGCAGGAGGTCGGCGGCGATCTGCGGCAGCACACCCATCGCGACGAACTCCGTCGCGCCGATGCCGAAGCCGCCGACTGCGAGCGAGAAGAGGGCGAGGCGCACACGCACCGTGCCAGCGGTGAGCCACGCGCTCCCACACCTCGCGGGCCTTTTCTGCCACCATGTGCGCATGACCGACGGGGACGCAGGAGTCACGCTGGCCAGCACCACCGGTGGCCGGCCCGCCAGGCGCGAGCGGACGTTCTTCGGGCAGCCGTGGCAGCTGGTCCACATCTTCGGGGTGGAGACCTGGGAGCGGTTCTCCTTCTTCGGGATGCAGGCGATCCTGCTCTACTACATGTACTACTCGGCCACCCAGGGTGGTCTGGGGATCCCGCAGTCGACCGCCGCGGGCATCATGGGCGCGTACGCGGGCTCGGTCTACCTGTCGACGATCCTCGCCGCGTGGATCTCCGACCGCGTGCTCGGCGCTGAGCGCACCCTCTTTTACTCCGCGATCGTCGTCATGCTGGGCCATGTGGCGCTCGCGATCCTGCCTGGCGCCTCGGGCCTGATCGTCGGACTCGTCCTCATCGCGCTCGGCTCCGGCGGCGTGAAGTCGAACGCGTCGGCGATCCTCGGCAAGCTCTACACGCCCGAGGACACCCGGCGCGACGCCGGCTTCTCCCTGTACTACCTGGGCGTCAACATCGGCGCATTCCTCGGCCCGCTGCTGACCGGCTGGCTGCAGTCGACGTGGGGCTTCCACATCGGCTTCGCCGCGGCGGCGGTCGGGATGGCGCTCGGGCTCATCCAGTACGCGGTGGGCCGCAGGCAGCTCCCCGCGATCGCCCGCGTGGTGCCGAACCCTGTGGGGACCGCTCGCCTCGTGCTGTACACCGCGCTCGTGGCGGTCGCCTCGGCCATCGTGCTCGTGCTGCTCCTCGAGGGCGTCGTCTCGCTCGACTTCCTGCCGGAGCTCATCACGATCATCGGCGCGATCGCCGCGCTCGTGCTGTTCATCGTGATCCTCACGAACCGCTCGGTGGACCGTCAGGAGCGGCGCCTCGTGTGGGCGTTCGTCCCGCTGTTCCTCGTGAATGTCGGCTTCTGGTCGATCTACCTGCTGACGTTCACGATCGCCGCGGAGTACGGCAGCGATCGGACGGATCTCGATGTGTTCGGCTGGCAGATGCCGGCGGCGTGGATCCAGTCGATCAACCCGGTCATCATCCTGCTGTTCTCGGGTGTGTTCGCGGCGCTGTGGACGAAGCTCGGCGCGCGCCAGCCGTCGACGCTCATGAAGTGGGTCCTCGGCATCTTCGCGGTCGGCATCGGCTACCTGCTGCTCCTGCCGTGGACCGGCACGGGTGCGCACGGGACGCCGGTGTGGGCTATCGCGCTCGTGATCTTCGCCTGGACGATGGGCGAGCTGCTCTTCAGCCCCACCGGCCTGTCGCTCACGACGAAGCTGTCGCCGCGCGCCTACACGAGCCAGATGTTCGCGCTGTACTTCCTGTCGCTGTCGATCGGCGGCTCGGTCGGTGGTGTGCTCGCCCAGCAGTACGACGAGAAGGCGGAGTTCCCGTACTTCCTCGCGCTCGCGGTCGGCGCATTCGTCCTGGGAGTCGTCATGTGGGTGATCGTGAAGCCGGTGCAGAAGTTCATGGGCGGCGTGCGCTGATCCTCAGCTTCGGCGGGCGATGATCGGACGGTGTTCTATGAGCCGCACGCCCGCGACCATGCGATCCTCCCGCACGACCCGCTGACAGCGCTCGTCGCGCCGCGCCCGATCGGGTGGATCTCGACGCTCAGCACCGACAGGGTGCCGAACCTCGCGCCGTACAGCTTCGCCAACGTGGTCTCGTCCCGCACCCCGATCCTCATGTTCAGCAGCAACGGGGTGAAGGACTCGATGACGAATGCGCTCGAGACCGGCGAGTTCGTCTGGAATCTGGCGACGCACGAGCTGCGCGACCAGATGAGCCAGTCATCGACACGCGTCGGCGCCGAGGTGGACGAGTTCGGTCTGGTCGGCCTTGCGACCGCACCGTCCCGCCTCGTCGCGCCGCCGCGCGTCGCTGCGAGCCCAGTGGCCTTCGAATGCCGGGTGACCCAGTCGGTCCAGCTCAGGAACCTCGACGGCGCGGACCTCGACCAGTGGCTCATGCTCGGCCAGGTCGTCGGGGTGCACCTGGATGAGCGCTTCGTCCTCGAGGACGGGCGCGTCGACACGGCGGCGCTGCGGCCGCTCGCGCGCGCCGGGTACCTGACCGAGTACGCGGCGGTCACCGAGATCCTCCACGTCGATCGCCCGTAGCGCAGCGGGGCCCTCAGACACGTCGGCCCCGCATCGCTGCGGGGCCTGATGGTGTGGTGTTCGCGAAACTCTGGGATCGCTGAGATTACGGGGTTTCAGAACGAGCCGAAGGAACGTAATTCCAGGCTTAGGCGGCGTCCGTTCCAACACGGGCCCGCCCACTGACGGGCAGTCATTGCCGTCAGCGGCTACCTCTGTCCCGCGGTTCGAAGTTTTCCGTCGACCTCAACGAGCCGGCCAGCCGCCACGACCCGGTCGATTGCCTCGTTGAGGCGAGCCTCTACGAGCGAGCCACGGCGAGCCCATCCGAACAATCGGGCGAGGGTGGTGAGAACTTCGTCGCGAGTCGCGCCACCGACGTCGGCAACGAGGAGCTCTGCAGCCAGCGCAAATTCGTCGATGTGGATGTGCTCGGGCTTTCGCACATTGTCCTTGCACCGGACTCGGGTGACGGGGCGATCCGGGATATCGATGAAGTCGTTCTCGCGCAGGAGATCGGACTTCTTTATCGCGAGGTCCAGATTGTCCCGGAGGCGCGCAGATACCCTCCCGATTCCCCACCACTCTCGAACCCGCTCGCTCAGCGTTTCCATGTGAATCGGGCCTTCAGCGAGGGCTATCTGCCTCACGGGCTCGACGAGATGCAGATGATTGCCCGGCTCGGCAGGCTCAACCCAATACGGGAGCGAGACTCTTTGCGCCTTCGTGTATGGCTCCTGCCAGCGGAATTCGGAGTGCGGTTCGGCAGGCACCGTCTCGACTTCGCGTCGGCTCGGCACGCTTCGGCTGCGCCGAAGTCCGGCGTTCTTCCCAGCGATCGCCTGCTCGATGGCGTTGCGGAGTCGTTCCTCCTCGACGGCGCGATCGCGATACCAGGAGGTTCCCCAGATCCGGTGAAGCCTCCATCCGAGCCCGGCCAGCACCTGGTCACGCAGGCGGTCGCGGTCGCGGGCCGCCGGGGCCGCGTGGTACTGGTATCCGTCGCACTCGATGCCGAGCACGAAGAGCCCCGCCTTCTCGGGGTGGCGGATCGCCATGTCGATTCGGAATCCAGCTGCGCCGACCTGGGGTTCGGCGACGTATCCCCATGATCTGACGGTCTGGAGAACCGATTCCTCGAATGGAGACTCCGGCATGAGCCCGGTCGAGATTGATCGCCCTCCGAGCGAGGGAATGCCTCGACGCGCGAACTCAAGATATGCGCGCAGCGCCTCGACGTTTTCGTTCTGCGTGGGCGGAATGTCGTGCGCTTCCATCGAAGCAACGACTTCCACTCGCTGACGCGCTCGCGTGACTCCGACGTTGAGTCGTCGCCACCCCTTCTCCCGGTTCAGGACGCCGAAGTTGGTGGAGATCTTTCCGACCTCGTCCGGACCGTAGCCGACGGAGAACACGATGACGTCGCGTTCATCGCCCTGAACCGACTCGAGCGATCGGACGAAGAATCCGTCGAGGCGGTCGCTCTTGTCAAAGTGCGCATCGAGGTCGCGGTGGTTCTCGCGCAGGTTGTTGACGGCCGCGACAACAGCGTCCGCCTGGGCTACCGAGAAGGTGACCACGCCGAGGGACGCGCCTGGGCGGGTCCGGTAGTGGTGGATGACGCGTTCGGCGACGACTTGGGCTTCGCGCGGGTTGTCGGCGCCGCCTCCGCGGCGGTAGGTGCCGTTCGCGTGGAAGAACTCGACGCCGACGTTGCCGCCGTCCTGTTGGGCAGACGGGTAGGTTACGAGATCGCCCTCGTAGAAGCGGTAATTGGAGAAGGCGATGAGTGCCTCGTGCTGGGACCTGTAGTGCCAGCGCAGGCCGAGGTTGCGGAATGCGCCGGACGATTTCGCCAGTTCGAGGATCGACTGGAAGTCGGTGACGTCGGCGTCGATGTCTTCGTCGTCGTCTGCTTCGATCACACGCTCGAAGAACTGTGTCGGGGGCAGCTGCTTGTCGTCTCCAGCGAGCACGAACGCTCGGCCGCGGTAGATGCAGTTGATCGAATCGCCCGGTGTGACCTGCGATGCCTCATCGAAGATGACGACGTCGAATTCCATGTCGGCGGGGAGGTACTGCGACACCGCGAGGGGCGACATCATGAATACCGGCTTGATCGCCTGCACTGTCGCGCGCGCTTGCGAGATGAGGTTGCGGACGGGGATGTGCCGTCGCTGCTTCATGCCCTCTCGGCGGATGAGCGCTGGCTCCCCCAAGGACACGTTCGCCGGCCGGTTGGCATTCGCTGCGCGAATGATGTCGGCCGTCGCGGCCGCGACGAGTTGCCGATCGAGCTTCCGGAACTCGTCGACAAGCGCTTCACGGTCAGTCGTCGTGAGCGGGTGCAGCCGGTCGTCCTGCTTGATCTGCGCGTCCGCCCAGCCGCGAAGAAGCGCCCGCCTAATCACCTTGGGAACCTCGGCGGCGGGTACGCGGCTCTCGATACAGAACTGCACGGTGGCGTCGAGAGCGCGCGCGCTCAGCTCCTCGCGAATGCTGACGTAGTCGAACCACTCCTGCTGTCCAGGGGTATCGCTGTTGAGGTCCTCGATCAGCTGATAGGCATCCGAGAACGTCGCGAATTCGGCCGCCAGCTCGTCGTGTCGACTAGGGCGTGTTGATCAAGAGGTTCAGGCTCAGGATCGGCGAGTCTCGATGGTGTGACGCGTCAGGAGATCTCGGATGAGGTGTGGGCTGTTCTGGAGCCGCTGATGCCGGTGCCGGTCGGCA
>Ga0182741_1000084_pt1 | contig 156676 bp, 130 predicted proteins | sample eDN5th37CBELigOP_FD_128874 | JGI IMG/M metagenome (GOLD analysis project Ga0182741, IMG submission 128874) | Enriched Organic Plus compost microbial communities from Emeryville, California, USA - eDNA 5th pass 37_C BE-Lig OP (version 2) (version 2) ...
CAAGCGGCTGGAAGGCACCGGCCTGACCTTCGATCTCTGCACATTGCCGCATCAGATCGACAAGGTGCTGGCGCTCGCCGACCTCGCGCCCGGCGTGCAATTCGTGCTCGATCACTGCGGCGTGCCGGACATCAAATCAGGCGCGCTGGAAAGCTGGCAGAAGGGCATTGCCACGATTTCGCAACGCGAAAATGTGGTCGCCAAGATTTCCGGCGTGGTCGCCTATGCAGACGCGGCAAACTGGACCGTCGATACCGTCCGCCCCTATGTCGAACATGTTATCCAGTCGTTCGGCTGGGACCGTGTTGTCTGGGGAAGCGACTGGCCGGTCTGTACACTAGCGAGCAATGTCGATGCCGGGCTTTCGACATGGGTTGCCACCACCCACGCGCTTCTCGAAGGATGCAGCAATGACGAAAAAGCCCGCCTCTTGTCCGGGAATGCAACGCGTCTCTGGAAGCTTTAGGGCCCTCATGGTGAGGGAAGGAGAAGTCGCATAACGCAAAAACGCCGCCCGGTCGGGCGGCGTTTTTTCGATCAGATTGCGAGTTCGACCTCGTTGCTGGCCAGTTCCAGCAAGGTCCAGACATGATCGGCGAATGAGTTCCACACTTCGATACGGTAATGATCCGCATCCCATTTCAGCAGGATGATCTGGGCATGGTCGAAGATGGTGCGGGCCGCGCCCGGCGCCTGCATTTCAGCCAGATTGAGCGGCGATGCGGCATTGAGCAGCCATTCGGCCTTGGGGCCTGTAATGTCGATGCCCGTCTCGCGATGGCTCACTTCCGTCAGGCTGTGCGGCTCACTTTCATAAAGCTTGGCGAAAGCCGCAACAATGGCCGTCCCCTTGCTCTCATCCGCCCAGATATACCATTCGTCCGGTCCGATACAGGCAACGGCGATATCGCCGGTGCGGACAAGATCGCCGATCTTGGCGGGGATTTTTGCACCCAGCGCCTTTTCAGCCAGCGGCAGTTTTGCCGGGGCAATGCGCAGGATAAAGCGAGCCGCATCATCGGCTGCGTGGATTTCCAGACGGCCGGGAATGACCACCTTGCGGTTCGAATAAGGTTTGGTTTCAACGAGCATGGTTCGATCCTTATCCGTTGCCATTCAACTTCTTGCCTTCGGGATCATAGAAGACCATGCCCGACACGGTGGCTTCATGCACGCTGCCATCCGGCATCGGCATATAGAGCGTTTCACCCATGCGATCCTTGCCGCCTGACACCAGCGCCATGGCGATGGAGCGGCCAAGCGTTTCGCTCCAATAGGACGAGGTGACATGACCGAGCATGGTCATGGGCAGCGGCTGTTTCGGATCGGCGACAATCTGCGCGCCTTCTTCCAGAACCAGCTTCGGGTCTCTGGTCAGCAGGCCAACCAGATGCTTGCGGTCCTTTTTCAGCATGTCGGGGCGCGACAGCGAGCGCTTGCCGACGAAATCGGGCTTCTGCTTGCCGATGGCCCAGCCAAGGCTTGCATCATCCGGCGTCACGGTGCCATCCGTATCCTGACCGACAATGATATAGCCTTTTTCGGCACGCAGAACGTGCATGGTTTCGGTGCCGTAAGGCGTGATGTCATATTGCTGGCCGGCCTCATAAAGCGCCTTCCACAGCGACAGGCCGTAACGGGCAGGCACGTTGATTTCATAGCCCAGCTCGCCCGTGAAGCTCATGCGGAACAGACGCGCAGGCACACCGAGGAATGTGCATTCGGCGACCGACATATGCGGGAAGGCTTCGTCCGAAATGTCCAGGCCCTCGACCATCGGCTCGATGAGCTTGCGCGCATTCGGACCGTTGATCGCCACCACGGCCCACTGTTCGGTGGTGGAGGTGAGCGAGACTTTCAGCTCCGGCCATTCGGTCTGGAGATAGTCTTCCATCATGTTGAGAACGCGTGCGGCACCGCCGGTCGTGGTCGTCACATGGAAGCGATCCTGCGTCAGACGCCCGACAACACCGTCATCGCGGATGAAGCCGTCCTCACCGAGCAGCAGGCCATAGCGGCAGCGCCCCACGCCAAGCTTGGTCCATGGATTGGTGTACATGCGGTTCATGAATTCCGCTGCATCCGGGCCAACCACTTCGATCTTGCCAAGGGTGGAAGCGTCGAACATGCCGAGCGACTGGCGGGTCGCCTTGCATTCGCGCGCCACGGCCTGATGCATGTCTTCACCCGCTTTCGGGAAGTACCATGCGCGCCGCCACAGCGAGACCGGCTCGAAAGCCGCGCCATGCTGTTCGGCCCAGCTATCGATTGGCGTCTTGCGCGTCACATCGAACAGTTTTCCGCGATTATAGCCGCAGAACGCACCGAAGGTCGTCGGCGTATAAGGCGGGCGGAAGGTGGTGAGGCCAACCTGCGGCGTCGGGCGCTTGAGCGCATCGGCGGCAACAGCCAGACCGTTGATGTTGGACGTCTTGCCCTGATCGGTCGCCATGCCGTTGGTGGTATAGCGCTTGACGTGCTCGATGGAGTGGAAGCCCTCACGCACGGCCAGACGAATATCCTTGGCGGTCACATCGTTCTGGAAATCGATGAAAGCCTTGGCCTTGCCCGGATCGCGATCCGTCGGCAGTTCGCGGCAGCTTATGCCATCGCAGATGAAATCACCGGCCACGGCATAATCGGCGGCCTTCGCCTTGTGGCCCGCATCGCGGGCGGCGGCGGCACCCGCTTCCGCGCCTTCGCGAAGCGCGGAAGCAAGGTCGAAATTGCCATTGCCCGCACCGGCACAGCGGCTTTCCTCGGTGCGTTCGCCCGGCAGATAAATCTGGCGAGTCTCATCCCAGACCAGCGAGCCTTTCGTGTGCGAGAACAGATGCACGCTCGGATTCCAGCCGCCGGACATCAGCAATACGTCGCAGGCAATCGTGCGCGCGGCACCAACTTTGCCATTGGAAACCGGATTGGCGCGCACGGACGAAACGCGATGGCGTCCGCCTGTGTCCGTCACAGTCCAGCCGGTGAGTATCTCGATGCCGAGCATTTTTGCGCGGTTGAGGAGGCTGTCGGCAACGCTTGAACGCACATCGATGATGGCCGGAACCTTGACGCCTGCGACCGCGAGATCGAAAGCGGCAAGCCATGCGCTGTCATGCGAGGTGACGACGACAGCCTGATTGCCGACCTTGACCCCATAGCGGTTGAGATAGGTTCGCGCGGCGGAGGCCAGCATCACGCCCGGACGGTCATTGCCTGCAAAGACCAGCGGCTTTTCAATCGCGCCCTGCGCCAACACCACCTGCTTGGCGCGCACGCGCCACATGCGTTCACGCGGCGCGTTGGAGGCGGACTTGGCCTGATGGTCGGTCAGGCGCTCGCAAAGGCCGACCATGTTCTGATGGTAATAGCCGATGGCCGTGGTGCGCGGCAAAAGCGTGACGTTCGGATTGGCCTTGAGCGCAGCAACGGTTTCGCTGAGCCAGTCCCAGCTTGCGCGACCATTGATGACCGGCTCCGGCTCGGAGAGAAGCGAGCCGCCCATTTCCGCCTGCTCGTCGCAGATGATCACTTTCGCACCGCTTTTCGCGGCCTCAAGTGCTGCGGCAAGACCGGCAGGCCCGCCACCGGCAACCAGCACGTCGCAATAGGCATAGCGGCTGGCATAAGTGTCCGGATCGGGCTCGGAGGGCGATTTGCCAAGACCGGCAGCACCCCGGATGAAAGGCTCATAGACCTTGTTCCAGAAGCTCTTCGGCCACATGAATGTCTTGTAGTAAAAGCCTGCCGAGAAGAACATGTAGAACGCATCATTGATCGCGCCGACATCGTGCTTCAGCGACGGCCAGTGGTTCTGGGTTTCGGCTTTCAGGCCGTCATAGAGTTCCAGCACCGTGGCGCGGGTGTTCGGCTCGAAACGGCCCGGCCCGCGTGAAACGCCCATCAGCGCATTCGGCTCTTCGGAACCGGCGGAAAGAATGCCGCGCGGACGGTGATATTTGAACGAACGACCGGCCAGATGCTCGCCGTTGGCCAGAAGCGCGGAAGCGAGCGTATCGCCTTCAAAGCCGGAATAGGCCTTGCCGTTGAAGGTGAACCGCACGGACTTGGCCTTGTTGACGCGGCCTTTGTTGTGAATGCGCATATCGGTCATTATTTCGTCTCCGCAGCCGGAGTTTCTGCCAAAGCAGGACGGGGTTCACCGGCCTTGTAGGTCATCGCGAACTTGTCGCTCACCGTGTCGCGCACCGCATTGAAGAAGCGGCCGCAGCCATTGATATGCCGCCAGCGCTCAAAATGGGTGCCGCGTGGATTGGAGCGCGTGAACAGGAAATCGCGCCATTCATCATCGGAAAGCTGTGACGGGTCGGCAGGGCGCGCAATATGCGCTTCGCCCGCATAGGCAAATTCCAGCTCCGGGCGTTCCATCTCGCAATAAGGGCAACGGATAAGAAGCATGTGTGTGGTTCCCTTACTCTTTAATGCGCAACCGCCGCGGCGGCGGCTTCATCGATCAGGCGACCGGTGGTGAAGCGTTCCAGCGTGAAGGGTGCATTGATCCAGTGCGGCTCATCGCGGGCAATCGTGTGGGCGAAGACATGCGCCGAACCCGGCGTCGCCTTGAAGCCGCCCGTGCCCCAGCCGCAATTGACATAAAGCCCCGGCACCGGCGTCTTGCCGATGATCGGCGAACGATCCGGCGTGACATCGACGATGCCGCCCCATTTGCGCAGCATCCTCATGCGGGTGAAGATCGGGAAGACTTCGCAGATGGCGGCAAGCGTATGCTCGATCAGCGGCAGGCCGCCGCGCTGGCTGTAGGACACATATTGGTCGGTGCCAGAGCCGATCACCAGCTCGCCCTTGTCGGACTGGCTGATATAGGCGTGCACCGTGTTGGACATGACCACGCAGGGGAAGATCGGCTTGACCGGCTCGGACACCAGCGCCTGCAGCGGGAAGCTTTCAAGCGGCATGCGAACGCCTGCCGTGTCCATGACAATCGACGTGCTGCCCGCAGCCGATACCGCCACTTTCTTGGCCTTGATGAAACCGCGTGGCGTATCGACGCCGGTGACGCGGCCCGACGCGTCGCGGCGGATGGCCGTGACCGGGCAGTTCTGGATGATATCGACGCCGCGCTCGGTCGCGCCGCGCGCATAGCCCCAGGCAACCGCGTCATGACGGGCGACGCCGCCGCGCCGCTGCAGGGTGGCGCCCACCACCGGATAGCGGGCATTGGGCGAAATATCGAGCGGCGGGCAATATTCCTTCGCCTGCTCCTTGGTCAGCCATTCATTGTCGATGCCGTTGAGGCGGTTGGCGTGAATATGGCGCTTGAAGCTCTGCACGTCATGCACCGTATGCGCCAGCATCATGACGCCGCGCTGCGAGAACATGACGTTATAGTTCAGGTCCTGGCTCAGACCCTCCCACAGCTTCATCGCATGTTTGTAGAGATGCGCGCTCTCGTCATAGAGATAGTTGGAGCGGATAATGGTGGTGTTGCGGCCCGTATTGCCGCCGCCGAGCCAGCCTTTTTCGATGACCGCGACATTGGTGATGCCGTGTTCCTTGGCCAGATAATAGGCGGCCCCCAGACCATGCCCGCCAGCGCCGACAATGATCACATCATATTCGGCCTTGGGTTCGGCATTCGGCCATTGCGGCTTCCAGTTCTTGTTGCCGGAAAGCGCATTCTTGATAATCGAAGCTGCAGAAAAACGGGACATGGACACCAACCAGTTTCGCGGGCCGCAAGCACCCTTCCGGCACAAGCGAAGCCTTTGATGATATTTCTATTGTGTCCGTTTCCAACCCGACAGCAGGCTTGCGTCAAAAGACGCCACAAATACGACATGGCCACCATTTCGCGACATCATCCCGCGCCTGATCCGGAGCCTGCGGCGCCAGCCGGGTTCTGTGACGCCGCGGCAAAGCAGTTTCAAAAATGCCCCCTGTAAAATAGGACAACATTATTGTCCTTTTTCCTTTTCTTTTGTTGCGCAAAGGTCTACGCATTCTTTCGTAAAATCGCGTCCAAAATAAAAGAAACGCAAGAAAGGTGATTCCGTGACTAAGGAGAATCTACTCGAAAGTGCACTCGTCCGTCTGGATGAGGCGGCAAGCCACATCAACATCGATGCGGATGTTATCGAGAAGCTGAAATATGCACGTGAGACCATGAAAGTGCGACTGATGATTCGCATGGATGACGGCTCGCGAAAATCCTTTCTTGCGTGGCGCTGCCGCTATGACGACACGCGCGGACCGACCAAGGGCGGCATCCGCTACCATCCCGAATCAACCGCCGAAGAAGTCGAGACGCTGGCCTTCTGGATGACCTTCAAATGCGCCGTGATGAACCTGCCTTATGGCGGCGGCAAGGGCGCTATCCAGGTCGACCCGCGCCAGCTTTCCAAGGCCGAGCTGGAGCGCCTTTCGCGCGCCTATATCCAGGCTTTCTCCGGCATTATCGGCCCGGACCGCGACATTCCGGCACCGGACGTCTACACCAATTCCATGATCATGGGCTGGATGGCGGATGAATATTCGCAGATCGTCGGCCAGTCCTCGCCCGCCGTCATCACCGGCAAGCCGCTGGCGCTCGGCGGCTCGCTCGGCCGCAACGATGCGACGGCGCGCGGCGGCTTCTATCTCGTGCGTCACCTGTCGCAGGATCTGGGCCTTGCCGCGCAGCTTCGCGTCACGGTTCAGGGTTTCGGCAATGCCGGCCAGTTCATTGCCAAGCTGATGGCGAGCGACGGTCACAAGATCGTCGCCGTGTCGGATTCGGCTGGCGCGGTTTACTGCGCAAACGGCCTCGATCTCGACGCGCTTCTGGAAGCGAAGGCACAGAACAAGTCGGTCGTTTCGACCGCCGGCGCCAACGGCCATGAAGCGATCACCGCCGATGAGCTGCTTGCCGCCGAATGCGATGTTCTGGTGCCGAGCGCCATGGAAAACATGATCCATGCGGACAATGCGGCATCCATCAAGGCCAAGCTGATTGTCGAGCTTGCAAACGGTCCCGTTACGCCGGAAGCCGACAAGATACTGGAAGAAAAGGGCATCGTCGTTCTGCCGGATATTCTGGCCAATGCCGGCGGCGTGACGGTTTCCTATTTCGAATGGGTGCAGAACCGTCAGGGCTATTACTGGACGCTTGAGGAAATCCATGAGCGCCTCAAGACCATCATGGAACGCGAAGGCCGCGCCATCTGGAACCATGCGAGAGAGCACAAGGTGACGGTCCGCTCGGCGGCCTATGTCCATGCGCTGCAGCGCCTCGCGCAGGCCATTGAAGCACACGGCACGCAGAGCGATTTCATCGCCTGATCCGGCCCTTTGACATAACCCCTCCTGCCAGCCTGCTGTCAGGAGGGGTGACGGGCGGCGGTTTCCTTTTGCCGCCCGCGCTATAGTTTACCGTCACAAGGCAAAACCAGCGTGACGGGATGAAGAGCATGTCGTACAGGAACTTGTTCAAGGGAGGTGCCGTCGCACTTGCCCTTCTTGCAGGCGCAACCCAGTTTTCCAGCGTCGCCCAGGCACAGGTGGTCGTTTCTTCCAAGATCGACACCGAGGGCGGCGTCCTTGGCAATATCATTCTGGCCGTTCTCAATGCGAATGGCATCCAGACCACGGACCGCATCCAGCTTGGTGCGACGCCAGTGGTGCGCAAGGCGATCACCGCCGGCGAGATCGACATTTATCCCGAATATACCGGCAATGCGGCCTTCTTCTTCAACAAGGCGGATGACCCGCTGTGGAAAGACGCGGCCAAGGCGTTCGAGACAGCAAAACAGCTTGATTACGATGCCAACAAGATCGTGTGGCTCGCCCCCTCTCCCGCCAACAACACATGGGGCATCGCGGTGCGCAAGGACGTGGCCGACGAAAGCAAGCTCGCGAGCCTCAGCGATTTCGGCAAATATGTTGCAGGCGGCGGCAAGGTGGTTCTGGCGGCTTCGTCCGAATTCGTGAATTCTGCCGCGGCCCTGCCCGCCTTCCAGACCGCCTATGGCTTCACCCTGAAACCCGACCAGCTCATCACGCTTTCAGGCGGCGATACGGCGGCGACAATTGCTGCCGCCGCCAACCAGACCAACGGCGCCAATGCAGCCATGGTCTACGGCACCGATGGCGGCATCGCGCCCTCCGGGCTTGTCGTGCTTGAGGACGACAAGCATGTGCAGCCGGTCTACCAGCCCGCCCCGATCATCCGTGAGGAAGTCCTGAAGAAGAACCCGAAAATCGAGGAATTGCTGAAGCCGGTTTTCGCCAGGCTCGACCTCACCACCTTGCAGGAACTCAATGGCCGCGTGCAGCTCGGCGGCGAACCGGCAAAAGCGGTCGCCGAGGATTTTCTTAAAGCCAACGGCTTTCTGCAATAGGTTTTTGCCGGGCATGGGCGCAGCACACGAGACGATGCGGGCAAATGGCGCGAAGGGCCTGTTTGCCTATATCGACAAGCTTGGACTGGTCGTTGCGGCAATCGGCTTATCGGGATTGTTCCTGCCTTTTGCGAATTTTCGGGCAAACCGCATCGTTCAGGGCGAGCCTCGTTCCCTGTTCGATGCCCTGCCCGGCGAACCGGCTCTGGTGCTTGCAGCAATCGTGGCCGGAGGGCTGCTGATCGGCCTTGTCCGCAGCAACAACCTGTTGCGGCTTGGGGCTGCTCTGGCCTGCCTCGCATCCGTCATGGTGGCGATCGGCGTGGCCGCGTCATTCCTGTCGCCAGAGGGAAACAATTATGCGCGTGTCTCCCCAGCGTCCGGCTTCTGGCTCCTGTTCTTCGCGAGCGCCCTTTATGTCGCCGATGGGCTGGTCCGATTGCAGGCCGGTCCGCTCTTGCGCATCGGCCTGCTGGTCATGGCAGGCGTGCTGCTCGCCGTGCTGCTTTCCTCCGGCCTCTGGGACGATATTTCCTTCATGAAGGAATATCAAAGCCGGGCCGAAAGCTTCTGGAATGAAGCAGAACGGCATATAGCGCTGGCCCTGGGCTCGCTCCTGGCGGCCACGGCGGCGGGCATTCCGCTCGGGCTTGTCTGCCATCGCTTGGCCGGGTTGCGCGCCTTCGTGCTGAACAGCCTCAACATCGTGCAGACCATTCCGTCCATGGCGCTGTTCGGCCTGTTGATCGCGCCGCTCGGCTGGCTTGCGGCGCAATTTCCGTGGGCGGCGAGCCTCGGCATACGCGGCATCGGCGCGGCGCCTGCCTTCGTTGCGCTGTTTCTCTATTCGCTGCTGCCAATCGTCGCCAACACCGTGGCCGGGCTGGCGCAGGTGCCCGAACCCGTGACCGACGCCGCGCGCGGCATGGGCATGACGCGGCTGCAACGGCTTTTCAGGACCGAGTTTCCGCTGGCCTTTCCGGTCATTCTCACCGGCATACGCATCGTCATGGTGCAGAATATCGGCCTGACGACCATCGCCGCGCTGATCGGCGGCGGCGGGTTTGGAACATTCGTCTTTCAGGGCATCGGCCAGACGGCGATGGACCTCGTGCTGCTTGGCGCGCTGCCGACCGTGCTTCTGGCCTTTGCCGCCGCCGTCATCCTCGATGGGGCAATCGAAATCGCCGAAGGAAGGAGAACCGCATGATCGAGTTCGACCGGATCACCAAGCGCTACAACGGGCGGGCGGCGGTCGATGCGGTAAGCTTCACGGTCGAGCCGCACAGCATCGCGGCAATCGTCGGCACGTCCGGTTCGGGCAAGACGACGCTGCTGCGGATGGTGAACCGCCTTGTCGAACCGACGGAAGGCGAAATCCGCATCGATGGGCGCAGCATCATGGACGAACCCGGCCATGTTCTGCGGCGACGGATCGGCTATGTCATCCAGCAGAACGGCCTGTTCCCGCATCGAACCGTCGCGGAGAATATCGCGACGGTTCCGCTTCTGCTTGGCTGGGATAAACAGCGCATCGATACGCGCGTCGATGAACTGCTCGACCTTTTCCAGCTCGAACCCGCTCACTATCGCGACCGCTATCCGCACGAACTTTCCGGCGGGCAGCAGCAGCGCGTCGGCGTGGCGCGGGCGCTTGCCGCCGGGCCGAACATCCTTTTGATGGATGAGCCGTTCGGGGCGCTCGATCCGGTGATCCGCGCCAAGGCGCAGGAAGACCTGAAGGCGATTCAGAAGCGGCTCGGCACGACCATAATCCTTGTCACGCACGACATGGAGGAAGCGATCTCGCTCGGCGACCGCATCGCCGTGATGGATGACGGCAAGCTTTTGCAATATGGCCCGCCCGCCGAAATCCTCGCCCGACCGGCAACCGATTTCGTCGAACGGCTGGTGGGAACCGGGGAAAGGCCGTTCCGTCTTCTGTCGCTCACCGATCTGAAAACCGTGCTGCAACCGGGGGATGCCAGCGGCGAGGCGCTGCCCGTCACCGCCTCGCAGCGCGATGCGCTCGCCGCACTTTTATGGTCGGGGCGCAAGGCGCTTCCCGTGCTTGACGGCGAAGGAAGGCCGCTTGGCCGGGTGACGCTGGAAAAGCTGCTTCATCAGGCAGAGCGCCCGGCATGAAATTGCTCATGTCCCTCGTGCCCCGCGCTGTGCTTCTGGCGGTGCTGCTCCTGTTTCTGGCGCGGCCCCATCTTTTCGAGCCGCTGTTTCGTCCGCTCGTCAATGAAGGCGCGCCCGCCATCTACGATCGCGCCAGCTTCGTGACGCTGACCTTGCAGCATCTGGGTCTCGTGGCGCTCGCAACGCTGGCCGCGACTATCATGGCTGTCTCGATGGCGATTTTCGTCACCAGAAAGCAGGGCGCGGAATTCCTGCCGCTCTCGCGCAGCCTCGTGAATATAGGCCAGACATTTCCTCCCGTCGCGGTGCTGGCGCTGGCCGTTCCCATCTTTGGTTTCGGGGACAAGCCGACGCTGATCGCCCTCTTCCTCTATGGCCTGCTTCCAATTTTCGAGAACACGCTGACGGGACTGACGACATTGCCGCCGCCGGTTGTCGAAGCCGCGCGCGGCATGGGGATGACCGGCGCGCAAAGGCTTGTGAAAATCGAGGTTCCGCTGGCCATGCCGGTCATTCTGGCAGGCATCAGGCTTTCCGCCGTGATCAGCCTTGCCACTGCCACCATCGGTTCGACCGTCGCGGCCAGAACGCTCGGCGAAGTCATCATAGCCGGACTGATCTCCAACAATCTTGCCTTCGTCTTGCAAGGCGGTCTCGTCGTCGCCGCGCTCGCCGTCCTCATCTTCGACGGGTTTCAGGCCATCGAGCATTATCTCCTGAAACGTTCCGGACGAGCCGTCTGAAAGCATAAATCCTCTTTGAAAGGTGCTCCGGCATTCCTATATCCTTGCTGGAACCAGTCAGCGAGGAACGGGATGAATATCGGGCAGGCCGCCGCAGCATCGGGCATATCGGCGAAGATGATCCGCCATTATGAAACCATCGGGCTCATCGAAGCTGCCGAAAGAACCGGCTCGGGCTATCGCGTCTATACGCAGAAAGACGTCGAGACCTTGCGCTTCATCCGCCGCAGCCGCGATCTCGGTTTTCAGGTCGATCAGATCAAGGAACTGCTGGCGCTCTGGCGCGATCGCAACCGCGCTTCGGCCGATGTCAAGAAGGTGGCGCTCGGCCATGTCGAGGAGCTGGAAGCCAAGATGCGCCAGTTGCAGGAAATGGCCGATACGCTGCGCCATCTCGCCAAAAACTGCCACGGCGACAACCGGCCCGATTGCCCCATCATCCATCAGCTTGCCGAAAGCGGCACGGAGAGCCGCAAACGCCCGGCACCGCGCAAAGGCGAATTGCTGCACGGCAAAGTCTGAGACCGTCAAATGAAAAACGCCGGGATTGCTCCCGGCGTTTTTCATTCATATCAGTGCCTCAGCCCTTCGGCAGCGTATAGGCGATCACATAATCGCCGGGCTTGGTGCCGACCGAGCCGTGGCCGCCCGCAACCATCAACACGAATTGCTGGTCGCCGACCGTATAGGTCATCGGCGTCGACTGGCCGCCAGCCGGAAGCCGGGCCTCCCAGAGCTGCTTGCCCGAAGTCAGGTCATAGGCGCGCAGATAGTCGTCCACCGCCGCACCCAGGAAGACGACGCCGCCAGCCGTGATCATCGGCCCGCCGATGCCTGGAACGCCGACTTTCAGCGGAAGCGGAACCGGCGACATGTCGCGGATCGTTCCGTTGCGATGCTTGTAGGCGATCTTGCCGGTGCGCAGGTCCACGCCCGCCACATAGCCCCATGGCGGCGTCTGGCAAGGAATGCCGAGCGGACCGAGGAACGGACCCATGAAGACGCCGTAGGGCGCGCCGTCATTGCGGTTGAGCCCCTGTTCGCTGCCCTTTTCATCCTGTCCCTTCGGCGGAATATCGGCACGCGGCACGAGGCGGGACGTGAAGGCGAGATAGGTCGGCATGCCGAACATGACCTGCCGCACCGGATCGACCGCCACGCTGCCCCAGTTGAACACACCGAAATTGCCCGGATAGACAATGGTTCCGCGCAGCGAGGGCGGCGTGTAGCGGCCTTCGTAAAACAACTGGTGGAACTTGATGCGGCAGGCAAGCTGATCGAACATCGTCACGCCCCACATGTCGCTTTCGCGCAAGGGCGGCGGGCTGAAGGTCAGATCGGAGATCGGCTGCGTCGGAGCCGTATGATCTTCCGGGATCGCGCCGGTCGGCGCCGGGATTTCCTTGACCGGAATGATCGGCTCGCCGGTGCGCCGGTCGAGAACATAGAGATCGCCCTGTTTGGTCGGGCCAACCAGCGCCGGAGCGCCATTGATATCCAGCAGGACCGGCTGGGCCGGAACGTCCATGTCCCACAGGTCGTGGTGCACCGTCTGGCGCACCCAGCGAACCTGTCCGGTGTTCACATCGAGGGCAACGATGGATGAGGAATATTTCTCCACATTCTCGCTGCGATCCATGCCGAGCTGGTCCGGCACCTTGTTGCCGAGCGGCACGAAAATCAGGCCCAGTTTTTCGTCGATGCTGGAAACCGACCAGCTATTGGGCGAGTTGGTCGTATAGAACTGGCCTTCCGGCAGCGGCGTGGTCACGTCCGGATTGCCGGAATCCCAGTTCCACAACAATTGCCCGGTGCGGATATCGAAGGCGCGGATGACGCCCGACTGTTCTTCGGTCGAGTAATTGTCGTTGACGGCACCGCCGACGATGATCTTGTCGCCGACCACCGCCGGGGGCGAGGTCGAGTAATAATAGCCAGCGGGGTTGTATTTCATGCCGTGGCTGAGGTCGAGCGTGCCGCCATTGGCGAAATCCGTGCAGATTTCCCCGGTCGCCGTGTCGAGCGCGATCAGGCGCGCATCGGATGTCGGCAGATAGACGCGCTCGGCGCATTTCGCGCCCGCCGTGGCGGTCGCATCCTTCCAGTAGCTGACGCCGCGGCAAGTCTGGTGCTGGCGGTCGGTGTTGAAGCCGACCTTGGGGTCGAACTTCCACTTTTCCTTGCCGGTCGCCGCATCGAGCGCAATCGCCCAGTTATGCGGCGTGCACAGATAGAGCGAATCGCCGATCTTGAGCGGCGTCACCTGATAGGTGGTTTCGCCCACATCCTGCGGCTGCTTCACATCGCCTGTCTGATATTGCCAGGCGACTTGCAGTTTGGCGACGTTTTCCGGCGTGACCTGCGTCAGCGGCGAATAGCGCTGGCCGTAGGGCGTGCGACCATATTGATGCCATTCGCCATCCGGTACATTGCCGCCGAGATCGGGCGTTGCGGCCATTTTTTCCGTCGGCAGGTCGCCTGCGATATTGTAGGGGTCCTGCGTCATGGAATAGCCCGCGACCACAAGCGCGACCAGCGATGCCACGCCCAGCGGCAAGCCCCCTCCGCCAGCGCCGCCATTGAGCGGCTTCCTGATCCATGGCGTCAGCAGCCAGAACCCGAGCAGCACTATGAGACCGCCGCGCGCGCCAAGCTGCCACCAGTCGAAGCCGACTTCATAAACGGCCCAGCCAAGCGAGCCGAGAATGACCAGAGCGTAAACCCACAGCGCGGCGGCGTTGCGCCGGAAAAGCAAAACGGCGGTGAGCAGAAAGCCAATCGCCGCGAGTATATAATACCAGCTGCCGCCCAGCGCGGCGAGCCAGATGCCGCCTGCGCCGAGCGCAAACCCGATCAAAAGAAGTACGAGAGAAGTTAACCAGATAAACAAGACATTACCCCCTTCCAGTACAACCGGCCTCCCGCTCCCTGCGGGAAAAACCGCGCGGACCAACCGCTCAACAATTTCGAAGGCATTCCTGATTTGGCCCGATATGGCCTGATATGGTCGCAAGTCTCGCAGCATTCCGTTTGCCGCACAACTCCATGCTGCCTGCCTATCCACATAGGCGAGCATGGAAAAAATCCAGAGAGCGGAAAGCTGTTTCTTTCGGCACGAAGGCTCGACGGCGGTGCGCTGCCCCTAAATTAAGGCAAAGCGAACGCAGAAGCGGTTTCAGCGCCTAAACGGCGCAAAACGCTGCGCGAATATGCAAATTTTCGCCAGTCAATTGCGGCGAATGTATGGCAAATTTGTGTATATTGTGGCTTTTTGCGGTCTTTTTTAAGATTTCAGGCGGAGCCGCGCATGATGAGATGGCTATCCAGACGGCGGATTTCCTTCTCGACTGCTGCCCCGCTTTCCTGCGCATTGATCCGCGAGAAAAGCATGTCGAGACCCAGTTGGGCGATTTGCCGATAGTCCTGCGCGACCGTCGTCAGCGGCGGACAGGTGAAGCGGCTGAGCGGATGGTCGTCGTGACCGGCGACGCGAAGATCACAGCCTTCCTCGCGCCCGACATGCCGCCGCCGTTCGAAAGCCGCGGAGATAACGCCGAAGGCCAGACGATCATTGGCGCAAAGAACCGTGCGCGTCGGAAACCCGCCGCGATCCAGAATCCGGCCTGCCTCCTGATAGCCCAGTTCCTCGAAATTCCAGTTCTTTGCAGCGATGGGAAGCACGATGGGTTCGACCCCCAGCCGCTCCATGGTTTCGATATAGGCCGAGCGCCGTTCCAGCGCATTCTGGTTGACAGCCGGCATTTCGAGGAAGCACGGGTGTTCGCCCGTTCGATAAAGATATTCGGTAATGTTGCCAATGCTTTGGCGATTATCGGTGCCGACAAAAGGCTGATCGTCGCCGATACGGCTGTCGAGGAAAACCGCAGGCGTCGAATCCGACAGGCTGGAAAGCAGCTTCGCATCCGTCTCGAAACCGAGCGGAGCCATCAGGACGCCAGCGATCTTGAGAGACATGAGCGTGCGCATCGCCCGCGCCTCGAGTTTCCTCTCGCCGTGCGATGACAGAACGATCGGCCAGTAGCCTTCCGCCAGACAGCGCATTTCGATCTGGCGGATGATTTCCGCATAGAACGGATCGGAGATATGGGGGACGATGACGCCGATATTCTTCGGCTTTTTGCGGTTGAGGCTGACCGCGAAGATGTTGGGCTGATAATTGTAATCCTTCAGCGCCTTCTCGATACGAAGGCGCGTCGAGGGCTTTACGCTTTCAGGATTGTCGAAATATTTCGAGACCGTGGGACGGGACAATCCGCTTGCGGATGCGAACTCTTCCATCGTCCTGATCTTCTGTTCGGTCATGCCCTCGTTTTCCCTCGGGTATCATAGCGGTTTTGCAGCGCCATTCACTTTTCTTTCCATGCGTAAATTTTTTTCCGCCCCAACGCAACAAATTTCAATGCGTTGCCAGTGGACGTTCCACGCTTTCCTGCTTCCATGGCGTCCCATCCGGGCGCATCATGCCCAAATTCAATCGTTATAATTTTTACACGTGAAAAATTTTATGTTGACACATTGAACAAGCTCTAGCATGTCTAGGGAAGCTCGATCAGAGCTGAAGGCCCTGCCCTTCGGGAGGTTTGAAGTTGGCGACAACGGATGAACCTGCAGGAAAAACCATTGTTCATGTCCCTATAGAAGGACGCCCCGGCGAGCGCCGGTCATTCGGAGGAAATCATGTTTCGCAAATCGCTCAGCCGCATTCTCTTTTCCGGCGTTGCGCTCGCCATGATGGCAGGCGCGGCATCTGCCGAAGGCATCGGCGCATCGCTTCTCACCCAGCAGCATCCGTTCTACATCTCGCTCGCAGACGCGATGAAGAAGGAAGCGCAGGCGGAGAATGTGCCGCTGGAAATCGCCATCGCCAATCAGGACCTGAGCAAGCAGCTCGCCGATGTGGAAGATTTCATTACCAAGGGCGTCGACGTCATCGTCATCTCGCCGGTTGACAGCAAGGGCGTTCGCTCGGCCATCAACAAGGCCCAGAAGGCAGGCATCAAGGTCATCACCGTCGATGTTCCGGCCAACAATGTCGATGTGACCTCCTTCGTCGGCACGGACAATTTCGCGGGCGGCGAAAAGGCCGCCGAACTGATGGCGAAGTCCATCGGTGAAAAGGGCAATGTCGCCGTTATCGATTACCCGACGGTTCAGTCGGTCGTGGATCGCATCGAAGGCTTCAAGAAGGGCATTGCAAAATATCCGGATATCAAGATCGTGGCGATCCAGCCGGGCATCACCCGTCCGGAAGCGCTTTCGGCTGCACAGAACATCCTGCAGGCCAACCCGGATATCGTCGGCATTTTTGGCTTCGGCGACGACGCCGCGCTGGCCGCGGCCTCGGCGGTTAAGTCGGCCAAGCTTGAAAACCAGGTCAAGGTGATCGGTTTCGACGGCATGGAAGAAGCCCGCAACGCCGTGAAGAACGATCCGGTCATGGTCGGCGTTATCGCCCAGTATCCGGACCAGATGGGCAAGGTTGCGGTTGAAACCGCGGCCAAGGTCATCAAGGGCGAGGAAGTCCCGGCCAAGCAGCCGATCGTTCCGGGCGTCGTCACCAAGGACGGCGAAACCAAGTAAGACCGCGTGAAACAGCGACACTCCTCCCAGTCGCTGTTTCCTTTCTGCGTGCGGCGGCCCGGCGAACACCACGCGCCTGCCGCCGCCGCATCCCTTTTGATCGCGGATTTCGTTCGGGCGAAGTCCTGCCGATAGTCTGAACAACGGAGAATGGAGGCCCCAAGAGTGACAGATACTGTGACAGCCGCCAAATCCGAACGAAAAGCCGTTTCGGACACCGTTCTCGAGATTCGCGATGTGGCAAAATCCTTCGGCCCGGTGGTCGCGCTGAAGCGCATGAACCTGACCGTGCGTCGCGGCCGGGTGCATACGCTGCTTGGCGAAAACGGCGCTGGCAAATCCACGCTGATGAAGATCCTGGCTGGCGTTTTCAAGCCGACCTCCGGCACCATCCTGCTGAAAGGCGCGACCTATACGCCGAAAGATCCGCGCGATGCACGCGCCAACGGCATTGCCATCGTCTTTCAGGAACTGAGCCTGTCGCGCAATCTCAGCGTTGCCGAAAACATCTTCGCCAATCATGAGCCGAGCCGTTTCGGTTTTATCCGGGAGCGCGAACTGAACGCCGCTGCCGAAAAGCTGATCGGCGAGCTTGGCCTGCCGGTCGATGCGCGCGCCAAGGTCGGCGACCTGTCGATTGCCCAGCGCCAGCTCGTCGAAATCGCCAAGGGCCTGAGCCAGCCTGCCGACGTGGTTATTCTGGACGAGCCGACCTCATCGCTTTCCGACAGCGAAGCGGAAATCCTGTTCTCGATCATCGAGCGCCTGAAAGCACGCGGCACGGCAGTCATCTACATCTCGCATCGCATGGAAGAAATCATGCGGCTTTCCGACGACATTACGGTCGTGCGGGACGGCGAATATGTCACCACCACGGAAAAGGGCGAGACCACCATCGAACGGCTGATCGCCCTGATGGTTGGCCGCGAGATGAACGACATCTATCCGCCGCGCGAAGCACCGCGCCCTGCGGACACAGTTGCGCCAATTCTCGAAACGAAGAACCTGTCCGTTCCGGGCAAATTTCACGAGGTTTCCATCGGCGTGAAGCCCGGTGAGGTTCTGGGCCTTTTCGGGCTGGTCGGGTCTGGCCGTTCGGACGTCATGAAGGCGCTGTTCGGGATGCTGCGGCCAACGGGTGAAATCCGCCTCGACGGAAAGCCTGTCACGCTCTCCTCACCGACCGACGCCATTCGCAACGGCATCGCCTTCGTGACAGAAAACCGCAAGGAAGAGGGCCTCGTTCTTCCGCACAGCGTGGAACGCAACATCAATATGGTCGGGCTCGGCCAGCTCGCAGGCCCGCTCGGGCTCATGCGGTCGAGGGCGGAGCGTTCCGCCGCCAAGGCGGAAGTGCTGCGGCTTGCCATCAAGACAGCTTCGCTCGACACGGTTGCCGGATCGCTCAGCGGCGGCAACCAGCAGAAGATCGTGCTGGCAAAGTGGCTGCAGACAAAGCCGCGCATCCTCATTCTCGATGAGCCGACACGCGGCGTCGATGTGGGCGCGAAATTCGAAATCTACCGCATCATCCGTGAACTTGCCGCCAATGGCGCGGCGATCCTGATGGTTTCCTCCGAACTGCCGGAAGTGCTGGGCCTCAGCGACCGCGTGGCAATCATGCATAACAAGCATGTCGCCGCCATTGTCGATGCCGATGGCCTCACGCCGGAAACCGTCATGAGCTACGCAGCAGGAATGCATCAATGAGCAACGCAGACATTCAGAAGAAAGCCGTGGACGCCGAAGTCCGCCGTTCGCTTTTCTCCTCCCCGCTGGTACGCCAATATGGCGGCATCATCATTTCGCTGGCCGTGCTCTGCGTGGTCTTCGCGGTGCTGAACCCGCGCTTTCTCGCCTTCAACAACTTCATGAACATCATGCAGCAGGTGGCGGTGATTGCCGTTGCCGCCTATGGCATGACCTATGTGATCCTGCTCGGCGAAATCGATCTTTCCATCGGCTCCATCATCGCCGTTTCCGGCATGGTGGCGGCGCAAGCCTTCGCCATGGGGTTCGGCTTCGTGCCAACCATAGTCTTCACGCTTGCGGCGGGCGCGATCATGGGCGGGCTGAACGGCGTGCTTTCGGCAAAACTGATGCTGCCCTCCTTCATCGTCACGGTCGCGACCATGGGCATCTATCGCGGCATGGTCAGCCTGCCGACCAATGGCGCGCCCGAGATCATTGAGAACGATGCATGGCTTGCCATCGGTTCTGAAAGCTGGCTCGGCCTGCCGATCATCATCTGGATCGTCGGCGTCCTGTTCATCTTCAACTATATCCTTCTGTCGAAGACGGTCTTCGGCCGCCGCATCTATCTGTCGGGCGGCAACAAGGAAGCAGCGATCTATTCCGGCATCCGCGTGGACCGCATCAAGATCATCGTCTTCATGCTCTCCGGCGTGATGGCGGCGATCAGCGGCATCCTGCTTTCCTCGCGCCTGTCCTCCGCGCAGACCAATGCGGGCATGGGCTATGAACTCGACGCCATTGCGGCGGTGGTGCTTGGCGGCACCTCGCTTGCCGGCGGCGTCGGCACTATGGTCGGCACCATTCTGGGCGCGCTCATCATCGGCGTCATCAACAACGGCATGAACATGCTGTCTGTGCCCTATTTCTACCAGCTCATCGTCAAGGGCGTGGTCATTCTGGTCGCCGTCTGGCTCGACGTGCGCTCGAAATCCATGCGCACGTAATCGCGGTACCACACATGAAAAAGATCATCACCATCGGCGAGATCGTCGTCGAAATCATGGCCGTGGAAACCGGCAACGGCTTCAAGTCCGCCATTCCGTTGATCGGTCCGTTCGCTTCCGGCGCGCCTGCGATCTTTATCGATCAGGTAGCCAAGATGGACCAGCCCTGCGGCATGGTCAGCGCCGTCGGCAATGACGATTTCGGCGCGCTCAATGTCGAGCGCCTGCAAAGAGACGGCGTGGACGTATCGGCCATCGGCGTGCATCCGACAGCCGCCACCGGCAGCGCCTTCGTGCGCTATCGCCCGGACGGCAACCGCGATTTCATCTTCAACATCAAGCACAGCGCATGCAGCGCCATCGGCCTGACGCCGGAAGCCGAAAAGCTGATCGAGACCGCCGATCACCTGCATATCATGGGTTCGGCGCTGTTCTCCGACGGCATTGTTTCGGCAATCCACGAGGCGACGATCCGCATCAAGGCGAAGGGCGGCACCGTGTCCTTCGACCCGAATATCCGCAAGGAAATGCTGGAACTGCCGGGCATGCGCCAGGCATTGGCCCATGCGCTGGAGAACACTGACCTGTTCATGCCGAGCGGCCCGGAAATCTTTCTCTTCACCAAGGCGACCGAGGAAAAGGCAGCGGTGGAAGAACTTCTGGCGCGCGGCATCAAGGCCGTGGTGGTCAAGCGCGGCGCGGAAGGCGCCAGCTATTTCGACAAGTCCGGCGAAGTTTTCGCGCCTGCCTTCAAGGTGGAGGAAATCGACCCGACCGGCGCAGGCGACAGTTTTGGCGCGGCATTCGTCACCTGCTGGCTGCGCGGCATGGCGCCGAAGGACGCTCTCGTCATCGCCAATGCCACCGGCGCGCGCGCCGTCGGCGTCAAGGGACCGATGGAGGGCACCTCGACCATGGCTGAAATCGATGCCTTCCTTCAGAAATACGGAGTTCCAGCATGAGCAGCACGAAAGTCTTGAGCGCACTTCCCGCACGTTACGCCAGCGGCGTTCGCGGCGGCATCACCTCGATCTGCTCCGCGCATCCTCTGGTCATTGAAGCCGCCCTTCTGGAAGGCGTTGCGACCAATACGGACGTCCTGATCGAGGCCACCTGCAATCAGGTCAATCAGGATGGCGGCTATACGGGCATGACGCCTGCCGATTTCCGCCATTTCGTGGAAGAAATCGCGGCCCGCGTCGGCTTCGACACCAAGCGGCTCATTCTGGGCGGCGACCATCTTGGCCCCAACCCGTGGAAGCACCTGCCCGCCGAGGAAGCCCTTGCGAAATCGGACGTGATGATCGACGCATTCGTGCGCGCAGGCTTCACCAAGATCCATCTCGACACGTCGATGGGTTGCGCCGGCGAGCCGGTCGCGCTGCCGGATGCCGTGACCGCCGAGCGCGCGGCGCGTCTTGCCAAGGTTGCCGAAGCAGCGGCCCGTGAAGCCGGATATGACCTGCCGGTCTACATCATCGGCACCGAAGTACCGATCCCCGGCGGCGCGATGGAAGAAATCGAGGAGCTGGAACTGACCAAGCCGGATGCGGCGGTTGAAACCGTCTCCATTCACCGCAAGGCTTTCGCGGCGCTGGGACTGGAAGACGCCTTTGCCCGCGCCATCGGCGTCGTGGTGCAGCCAGGCGTCGAGTTCGGCAACGAGAACGTGGTCTTCTACAACAGCGACAAGGCAACCGCGTTGAGCGGCGTTCTCGGCGAAATGCCGCAATTCGTGTTCGAGGCGCATTCGACCGACTACCAGCCGGTGGAAGCGCTTTCCGATCTCGTGCACGATGGTTTTGCTATTTTGAAAGTCGGTCCCGGCCTGACTTTCGCGCTGCGCGAGGCGCTCTATGGTCTCGACCAGATTGCCGCCTTCCTCGACAAGCTGCCGGAAGAGGAAACCCTGCGCGGCAAGATGGAAGCGCTGCTTCTGGCCGAGCCGAAGAACTGGGAAAAATACTACCATGGCGACGCGGAAGAACTGCGGCTGCAACGCCATTTTTCCTATAGCGACCGCATTCGCTATTACTGGCCGCATCCGGTCGCAACGGCTGCTGTCAATGCGCTTTTGAAGCGTCTCGAAGGCCGCAAGATACCGGAAACGCTGATCAGCCAGTATCTCGGCACGCTCTATCCGGCTGTGGCCTCAGGTGCGGTGGAAGCAACGCCCCACGCCTTGATGGTAGAGGCCGTGCGCAATGTTGTGCGGACTTACGGCAAGGCTGTCGGCACTCATTGATCATTGTTTGTATGCATTATCCGACGCAAAACCGCTTCGCACTTTTGCTGGAAATGCCCTGAAACAGAAAGGCGCGGTCAAAACCCCAGCCGCTCACGTAAATGTGGAATCGGGTCAGCAGTAGTCCTTAAGTAGTCCTTCAAACGGAGGTTGGTGGGGTTGTTGCTTATGGCGCACTTTTCTTCGGGGGGGCGAAAAGGCAAACAAGCTCGCCCCTTCTATTATTCGTTCAAATCGCGGATAATAGAAGGGGCGATCTTATGGGACAAATCGGTGCACATGAAGCGATTTGAAATCTATGCAAATGACGTTTTGGTCGGCAGCAGTTCTCTTGAGAGCGGCGATCCGCCTATGGGCGTTGCCTTTGGCAACCTGCTGACGACACCCTCCTTCCATACTGATCTGATCGATAGGGGCGTTCTGACTGTCATGCTCGATGGAGTATCGATTCCGTCAAGCGGAGGCGTTGTTATCGAAGACTATTCCAAGGAAGCGAATGAAATTCTCGTCGCTATCCTCGGAATAGATCATCAGCTTTATGAAGAATTGTTCCCGGAGCATGTAGCGGCCTACCAGGCACAATTCTAGTTGAAAAGGCGTAACCATCGTTTCCCGCGCGAACAGTGCTCAGCTGGATCTTCTTTGCGGCGAATATTCGAAATTGACGCAATCTTATCGATTCCAGATTTACGCAAGTGGCTGGGGTTAAAAGCGCGCCTTTCTTTTGCTCAGACCTCTATCGGGCTTTTAAAAGCCTTGAGCCGCAAGGCATTGCTCAGAACAAAAATGCTTGAGAATGCCATGGCGCCCGCCGCCAGAACCGGCGACAACAGCGTGCCGGTGAAGGGATAGAGGACACCGGCTGCGACCGGGATCAGCGCCACGTTATAGGCGAAGGCCCAGAACAGGTTTTCACCGATATTGCGGATCGTCGCCTTGGATATGGCGATGGCATTGACCACGCCGCGCAGGTCGCCAGACATCAGCACCACATCCGCACTTTCAATCGCAATATCCGTTCCGGTGCCAATGGCGATACCGACATCGGCGGCAGCGAGAGCAGGCGCATCGTTGATGCCGTCGCCGACAAAGGCAATCCGCTTGCCGCCCGCCGAAAGACGCTTCAGCGCCTCGACCTTGCCGTCCGGCAGCACTTCCGCAACCACTTCATCGATGCCCAGACGTTTTGCGATGGCCTCAGCCGTGCGGCGATTATCGCCGGTAATCATCGCGACCTTCAGCCCCTGCTCGTGAAGGGCCGCAATCGCCGCTGGCGTGGTTTCCTTCATCGGGTCGGCGACCGTCAGGATTGCCGCCAACTTGCCATCAATGGCCGCATAAAGCGGAGACTGTCCTTCATCGCCAAGACGCTTCGCATCATGGGCAAACGCAGCCACATCGTGTCCAAGCTTTGCCATGTAACGGTCAGCACCGATGGCGACCTCATGGCCGGAAACCTGCGCCTTCAAGCCGAAACCGGGCACGGCCTCGAAAGCGGAAACCTCCGCGAGCTTCAATCCCTTGGCCTTTGCCGCTTCCACGATCGCGTCGGCAATCGGGTGTTCGGAACGGGCTTCCACAGCGGCGACCAGCGCCAGAAGCTCGTCCTTGTCGAAGCCCTCGACGGTTGCAAAGTGCGCCAGTGCAGGCTTGCCCTGTGTCAGCGTTCCGGTCTTGTCGACGGCAATGACGGAAGCATCGCGCAAGGTTTGCAAGGCGTCACCGCGGCGGAACAGGACGCCGAACTCGGCTGCGCGACCGGTGCCGACCATGATCGAGGTCGGCGTGGCCAAGCCCATGGCGCACGGGCAGGCGATGATGAGAACCGCGATGGCGTTCACCAGCGCGTAGCCCAGCATGGCCGTGCCGCCAATCGCCAGCCACAGGGCGAAGGTCAGGGCGGCGGCGGCCATCACCGCAGGCACGAACCAGCCGGTCACCTTGTCGACCATGGCCTGAATGGGCAGCTTGTCGGCCTGCGCATCCTCCACCATGCGGATGATCTGCGAGATCACCATGTCGCGGCCAACGTTGGTGGCGCGGAAGGTGAAGGCGCCGGTCTTGTTGATCGTGCCGCCGACCACTTCCGCGCCTTTTTCCTTGGCGACGGGCACGGGTTCGCCGGTGATCATCGATTCATCGACATAAGAGGAACCTTCGGTCACTTCGCCGTCGACCGGCACTTTTTCGCCGGGACGCACCTGCACGATATCGCCTGCGCGAACATCTTCGAGCGGCACATCGACCGTTTCGCCATCACGCACGACCCGCGCCGACTTCGCCTGCAAGCCGACGAGACGGCTGATCGCCGCGCTGGTGCGCCCCTTGGCGCGCGCTTCCAGATAGCGGCCTATCAGGATGAGCGTCACGATCACCGCCGCCGCCTCGAAATAGACATTGACGGTTCCTTCCGGCAGGAGGCCGGGGAAGAAGGTGGCGACGATGGAAAAGCCCCAGGCGGCCAGCGTGCCGACAACGACAAGCGAATTCATGTCCGGCGTGCCGCGCAACAGGGTCGGGACGCCCTTTTTGAAAAAGCGCAGGCCCGGCCCGAACAGGACGAGCGTGGTCAGCACGAATTGCAGATACCAGCTGTTCTGCATCCCGATGCGGTCGGCGACGAACATGTGAATGGCCGGAATGAGGTGTGACCCCATTTCCATGATAAACACCGGCAGGGTCAGCACGGCGGCAAGGATGACGCTTTTCTTCAGCTCCGCCGCTTCCGCATCCCGCTTTTCGGCCTGTGTCTCGGGCCTTGCATCGGATACGTCCTCGGCCAGCGAGCGGGCTTCATAGCCCGCCTGCTCAACCGCCTTGACGAGATCGGAAGTCTGGACCGGACCCGCCAGTTCCACATGGGCGCGTTCGGTCGCGAGGTTGACGCTGGCGCGCGTCACGCCCGGCACGGCGTTGAGGGCTTTTTCCACCTTGCTGACGCAAGACGCGCAGCTCATACCTTCGATGGCAAGATCGACGCTGCCCGCCGGCACATCGTAGCCCGCCTTGCGGATGGCCTCGACCACCGATGGCAAATCCGGCGCGCCCTTGAACGTCACGTCGGCGCGCTCCGTGGCGAGATTGACGGAAACCTTGTCGACACCCGGAACTTTCGCCACGGCCTTTTCCACGGACGACACGCATGATGCGCAGGTCATCCCCTCGACCGGCACGGGAAAACTGATGGTTTCGTGATTAACTGGCTTGTTCATGGCAATCCCTTTCACTGCCCCGGGAAGGGCAAAATTCGAGAATTGCTCTTTAAATAGTCCTTCCAACCGTTGGAAGGTCAAGCCCTTTTGAAACAAGGTCCGCTATATATTACGGCATCCGCTCACGCAGGTTGGGCAGAGGGCTCTAAATCGGCAATGTGTTATGCGCCGCGACCAGCCCCAGCCCTGCATTGCTGCGATTCTGGATGAAGGACTGCACGTCGCCAGCGGGCATCGGACGGCCTGTGAGGAAACCCTGCACCTCACCGAAACGTTCGGTCTTCAGACGCTCGAGCTGTTGCGCGGTTTCCACGCCTTCTGCCGTGGTGACAATGTTGAAGCCCGCACCGAGCGTCGCGACCGCCTGAATGATGGCCAGATCGCGCGTATCGACCTCGATCCCCGAAACGAAACTGCGATCGATCTTGATCTTGTCGAAGGGGAATGAACGCAGATAGCTCAGCGACGAATAACCGGTTCCAAAATCATCCATCGCAATACGAACACCCAGCCGCCGCAGCTCGAACAGCAGCTCGATATTGTTCTTGGAGTTGGAGAGAAAGACCGATTCCGTGATTTCAAGCTCAAGCCTGTCTGGCGAAAGCCGCGCCGCTTCCAGCGCGTCCTTGACCGATTGCAGGAGCGTCGTCTGGCTGAACTGGACCGGCGAAAGATTGACGGAGACCTTGATGTCCTCCGGCCACAGTGCCGCTTCCCGACATGCCGCCCGCAAGACCCAGTCGCCAATCGGCCCGATCAGCCCGGTTTCTTCCGCCAGGGGGATGAATTCGGCAGGTGAAACCATGCCGCGATCCGGATGACGCCAGCGGATCAGCGCCTCGAAGCCGGAAATCCTGCCGCTTTCGAGGTTGAATATCGGCTGGTAGTGAAGCTCGAACTGCTCGTCCAGAAGCGCCTGCCGAAGCTCGCCGGTCATGACGTGACGCTTCTCGGCTGCCAGACGCAAGGAGTGCTGATAGAAACGGAATGTGCGGCGTCCGCCGGATTTCGACGCGTAAAGCGCGAGATCGGCGTTGCGCATCAACGCATCGGGATTGTCGCCGTGCAGCGGCGCTTGGGCAATGCCCATGCTGCAGGTGACAAATTCCGAATTGCCGACCAGTTTGAACGCGTCCTGAAAAGCGGAAAGCACGCGGTCGGCAAACATCGCGATCTGCCCCAGCGTTCCGCTGCGATAAACGATTGCGAACTCGTCGCCGCCCAGCCGCGCAATGAATTCGTCCGGCGTCGTAATCTGTTTCAGCCGACGCGCCACTTCCTGCAAAAGCTGATCGCCCGCCTGATGCCCGATACTGTCGTTGATGTTCTTGAAATGATCGATGTCGAGATAGAACAATGCGAAAGGCTCGCAATCCCCGCCCTTCTTCAGCAGGCTCTCGACATGGTGGGCAAAATAGGCCCGGTTCGGCAGTCCGGTCAGGCTGTCATGCATGGCGATATGCGCCATGCGTTCCTCGATTTCGCGCCGCTCGGTAATGTCCTCGAGAAGCCCGATCAAATAACGAGGCTCGCCACCTTCGACCGGCGGAATGGAGCATCTTATGATCCGCATCGTGCGTGACGTGCCGTCCTTGCGCTCGACCTTGCGTTCGACGCTCAGCACATCCCGGCGTCGCATCGCCATGCGGTCCTGCTCGATGATGACGGCTGCCTCGCCCTTTGGGAAAAGATCGAGGTCGGTCGCGCCGATGGCTTCTTCTACCGGCTGCCCGCTCGCGACCGACGCGGCCTGATTGAACAGCACGTAACGGCCATCATCCTGCATGTCCTTGACGAACACGCCAAGCGGCAGGTTATTGACGAGGCTGTCCAGCAAGGTCTGCGCGTGACTTGCCTGACGATTGGCCTCCGTCAGTTCGGTCCTGTCCTGAACAATGGCGAGAATCGCCTCCTTGCCGTCGAACAGCACCTGGCGTCCGTAGGTCAGAACGTCGATGATTTCACCATTGGCGCGCAGATGCTGCCACCGCTCCGGGCGCTCAAGGTCGCTGCGATCGCGAATGGCGGCCAGCATCCGGTCCCGCTCGGTTTGCGGGCGAATATCGAGCACGGTCATGGCCGGGATTTCGTCGGCTGTATATCCGTACAGCCGGTACGCGGCATCATTCATCACGATAAAGCGCAGCGTCTCCGGGTCATAGACCCACATGGGTGTCGGATGTGTCGTGAAAAGGATGCGGAAGTCCTGTTCGGACGTGCGCGCCATCGTACCTTCCGCCGAAGCCGAAGCGCCCCCCCGCTTCTTCATCGCATTCCCCTCATCCTACTGATCCTACAGGATTATACAGATCCGCTCCCCGAGCAGACCGTCTCGTTTGTTGGCACTATGAGCAACCCGATTCAGATGCACCCCGAGCATAGATTAAAACCGATAATTTTAATAAACCATATACAAATTGGGGATCGGTTTAAGGAATTTCTTTAAAATCGGACTTTTTCCATCGCTTGACCGCCTTCAACTTCCGGCCTATGCCTATAGGCGCAAAATTCGTTGGGGTGCCTTCGAAGCAATATCCGGAAAAGCGCTCGGCGGTTTTCCGTTCCATATTGCGACACAAGAGGCTGAGAGGCGCGTTCTCGCGTCAACCCATTGAACCTGATCCGGGTAATACCTGCGTAGGGAACGGAGTTTGGCGCGTCGCGGACGGGGCAATAGCCCCAATGGGGTCTCGGCTCCGACAAGGTTCATGACGTCTCATCTTCCGTTCGGAATGAGAGACGGCATGATGGACCAAAAGAACAGTTTCTCCCGAACCAATTCAACGAGCGACCCGTCGCGGTCCGTGCCCATATGCGTGACCATTGCCGGTTCCGACAGCGGCGGCGGCGCGGGCATACAGGCCGACCTCAAGACATTTTCCGCACTTGGCGTTTATGGCGCGAGCGTCATTGCCGCCGTTACCGTGCAGAACACCTGCACGGTAAGCGCCGTGCACGATATACCGCCCGCCATCGTCGCCGGGCAGATCGACGCCGTTTTCAGCGATCTCGACGTGGCGGCTGTGAAGATCGGCATGGTTTCCGTGCCCGAAACAATCGAGGCCATCGCGCGCGGCCTCGCGCATTTTTCCGGTCCGGTCGTTGTCGATCCGGTGATGGTGGCAAAATCCGGCGACCGGCTTTTGAGCGAAAACGCCATTGCGCTTCTGCGCCGGAAACTCATCCCGCTGGCGACGCTTTTGACGCCCAACCGGCCGGAAGCGGCGTGCCTCCTCGGCTGCGGTCTGGCAGCGGACGATACGGGCGCCGAGGAACAAGGACGCGCCTTGCTCGACCTCGGCGCGAAGGCCGTTCTGATGAAAGGCGGCCATGCGGAAGGCGACACCTGCGTCGATCTGCTGGTGCGCCGCGACTTGCCGACGCTGCGCCTTGAGGCCCCCCGTATCCTGACCGCCAATACCCATGGAACAGGCTGCACGCTTTCTTCGGCCATTGCCGCAGAACTGGCCCGGAACCTGCCGCTGGAAAAGGCTGTGCTTTCCGCCCATGCCTATCTGCAAGGGGCGATCCGCGCAGCCGACCGCCTGAAGGTCGGGCACGGCCATGGCCCGGTGCATCATTTTCATGACCTCTGGAAAACCCGAACCGGGGAGATTGCGTGATGCGCGTCACCATCATCGGAGCGGGTGTGGCCGGTCTTGCCACTGCCGCCGAGTTTACAGATCAGGGCCATGCCGTCACCGTCATCGCCAAAAGTGCCGAGATCGGCTCCGACAGCTGCTCGTGGTTTGCGGGCGGAATGCTGGCTCCCTGGTGCGAGGGCGAAAGCGCCGAAGAACCCGTGGTGCGCCTCGGGCAGGATGCCATCGGCTGGTGGGAGCGCCACGTCTCGACCGTCAGGCGCAAGGGAACGCTCGTGCTCTCCCACACGCGGGACATGAGCGAGTTGCGCCGCTTCGCCCGCCGGACGGAAGCCTTCGATACAATCGATCAGGACAGCATCGATGCGCTGGAACCCGATCTCGCCGGGCGGTTCAGGCAGGGCCTGTTCTTTGCCGGCGAAGGCCATCTCGATCCGCGCAAGACGCTGATCGAACTGGCCGAAAGGCTGCGGCAACAGGGCGTGGTCTTTCATCTTGGCGTCGACGCCAAAGACATATCCATCGCGGCGGATATCACCGTCGATGCGCGCGGCCTTGCCGCCCGCGACACCTTGCAGGACCTGCGCGGCGTCAAAGGCGAGATGCTGATCGTGCGCTCGCGCGACATCAATCTTTCGCGGCCCGTGCGCCTCCTGCATCCGCGCATCCCGCTTTACATCGTGCCGCGCGGCGACGGCATTCACATGATCGGCGCCACCATGATCGAAAGCGACGACCGCCACGGCATCAGCGTGCGCTCCACGCTGGAACTCCTGAGTGCGGCCTACGCGCTGCACCCGGCCTTCGGCGAGGCGGAAATACTGGAAGTGGGCGTCGATGCGCGTCCCGCCTTTGCCGACAACCTGCCGCGCGTGCGCAGGCGCGGCGACACCGTCTATGTCAACGGCCTTTACCGGCACGGTTTCCTGCTTTCGCCCGCGGTCGCCCGCATGGCGGTCGCGGTTGCAACCGACGCCGAGGCTGAGCCCGACTTCGTGGAGGACTATGCATGACTATCGTTTTGAACGGCGAGGCGCACGAAACCGCCTCGGCCACGCTCGCCGCCCTTCTCAAGGAAATCGCGCTTGATGAAGCCGTGGTCGCAACCGCGCTCAACGGCGAATTCATACCCGCCGACGCGCGGGAAGACGCAAACATTTCCGAAGGTGACCGCATCGAAGTGCTCGCTCCGATGCAGGGAGGCTAAGATGCTGGAATTTTACGGAAAACAATTCGAAAGCCGCCTGCTGCTCGGCACGGCGCAATATCCCTCGCCCGCTATTCTTGCCGATGCGGTGCGCGCCTCCGGGGCCGGTATCGTTACCGTGTCACTGCGCCGCGAAAGCGGCAACATGCGTGCCGGTCAGGACTTCTGGACGCTGATCCGGGAACTGGGCGTGCAGGTTCTGCCCAATACGGCTGGCTGTCATACGGCCCGTGAAGCAGTCACCACGGCAAAAATGGCGCGGGAAATCTTCGGCACCAACTGGATCAAGCTGGAAGTCATCGGCGACCATGACACATTGCAGCCCGACCCGTTCGGTCTTGTGGAAGCGGCAGGCACGCTCTGCGACGATGGTTTCGAGGTCTTTCCCTATATGAATGACGATCTGGTCGTCGCGGAAAAACTCCTTGAAGCCGGTTGCAAGGTGCTGATGCCGTGGGGGGCACCCATCGGCTCGGGCCGCGGCCTCAATAATCCTTACGCGCTGAAAACCATGCGCGCGCATTTCCCCGATGTTCCGCTGGTAGTCGATGCAGGCATCGGCGTGCCATCCCATGCGGCGGCGGCGATGGAGCTGGGCTATGACGCCGTGCTCATCAACACTGCCGTCGCCAAGGCTGGCGATCCGGTCGCCATGGCGCGCGGCTTCGCACTGGCGGTCGAGGCCGGACGGCTCGCTTTTGAGGCGGACGCCATCGAAGCACGCGATATGGCCGCCCCCTCCACTCCCCTTATCGGAAAGGCGTTTTTGTGATGGCCCTCGATCCGTTCTACCCGATCTTCGACAGCGCAAAATGGCTGGAGCGCATGGTGCCGCTCGGCGTCAGGCTGGTGCAGTTGCGCATCAAGGACAAGAGCGAGCCGGAACTGCGCGCTGAAATCCGTGCGGCTCGCGACATATGCATTGGCCATGACTGCCAGCTGATCGTCAACGACTATTGGAAACTGGCGCTCGAGGAAGGCTGCGATTTCATCCATCTGGGTCAAGAAGATCTTGATGAAGCCGATCTCGATGCCATTCGCGCCGGTGGCCTGAAGCTCGGCGTTTCAAGCCATGACAAGGCGGAACTTGGCCGCGCCCTGTCGGTAAAGCCTGACTATATCGCGCTCGGCCCCGTCTATCCCACCATTCTCAAGAAAATGAAATGGCACGAACAGGGACTGGATCGCGTGCGCGAGTGGAAAGCGGCGCTTGGCGATATTCCGCTTGTCGGCATCGGCGGCATGAATGTGGACCGCGCGCCCGGCGTTTTTGATGCCGGAGCCGATATCGTGTCCGTCGTCACCGACATTACCCTCAATGCCGATCCGGAGGCCCGCCTGCGGCAATGGATCGAAATTACACGGCCTCATGTAATGTAGTTTCTGGAGGAAACATTGAAAAAACTGGTTTTTGCAGCGCTCTTCAGCGCCACGGCTTCGTTCGCCCTGATTTCGGCTCAGGCCGCGCAGGCGAACGATAAATTCAAGCTCATCCTTGACTGGTATGTGAACCCCGATCACGGCCCGATCATCGTTGCCGACAAGCTCGGCTACTTCAAGGATGCGGGGCTGGACGTCGAAATCGTCGCGCCTGCCGATGCCTCGACGCCGACCAAGATGGTGGCGGCAGGTCAGGCCGATCTTGCGATTTCCTATCAGCAGCAGGTGCACCTTCAGGTGCATGAGGGCCTGCCGCTCATTCGCGTCGGCACATTGATCGACTCGCCGCTCAACTGCCTGATGACCCGCGACGACGGATCGGTGAATGCAATCGCCGACCTCAAGGGCAAGAAGATCGGCTATTCGGTTGCAGGCGTAGAGGAGACCCTGCTCGGCACCATTCTCGGCCAGCACGGCGTCAAGCTTTCCGATGTCGAGCTTATCAATGTGAATTTCTCCCTCGCGCCGTCGCTGATGTCGAAGCAGGTCGATGCGGTGATGGGCGCCTATCGCAATGTCGAACTGAACCAGATGGCCGTCGAAGGCGTGCCGGGTAAATGCTTCTTCGTCGAGGAAGAGGGCGTGCCGGTCTATGACGAGCTGGTCTATGTCGCCAATTCCGCCAGGCTCGACGCCGCCGAAAAAGAACGGATTTCGCGCTTCCTCGCCGCAACCGAGAAGGCCGCGCAATATATCGTCAACCACCCGGACAAGGGTTATGAGGCATTTTCCGCCTACAGCACCGAACTCAAGGACGACCTGAACCAGCGCGCATGGAAAGACACCGTCGCCCGTTTTTCGCGCGCTCCTGCCAGCCTCGATCATGGCCGCTGGAGCCGTTACGAAGCCTATCTCAAGGAACACGGCCTCGTGCCTTCCATCTTGCCGGTCGAAAAATTCGCCATTGATGTCAATGCCCAAGGGAGCAAGTCATGAGCCAGCCACAGCCGCATTATTCTTCCGAACTTTTCACACGCCTGCGCGCGGAAACGCTCGATGACTGGAAGCCCTATATCGACCACCCGTTCGTGCGCAGGCTTGGCGACGGAACGTTGCCGAAATCGGCTTTTCTGCACTATCTCCGGCAGGATTATGTCTATCTGCATCACTATGCCCGCGCCTTCGCGCTCGGCGTCGTGAAGGCCAATACATTGCAGGAAACCCGGCTCTGCGCCGATATCATGCACGGTCTTGCCCATATGGAACTGCCTTTGCATGTCAGCATCTGCGCGCGGGAAGGCATCAGCGAGGACGAGCTTTACGCAACGAAGGAAGAGCCGGAAAACCTCGCCTATACGCGCTATGTACTCGACTGCGGACAAGCGGGCGATTTCCTCGATCTCTTGACCGCGCTGGTGCCCTGCGCGCACGGCTATGGCGAGATCGGCCTCAATCTTGCCGCCACGGCCACGGCGGGAACACCCTATCAGGAGTGGATCGATACCTATGCCGGGCGCGAATATCAGGAGATGTGCCACACGGTCGGCAAGCTGTTCGATCAGGCAGCGAAGGACCGCATCGGTGACGATTTCGAGAAAAGCCCGCGCTGGCCAAAACTCTGCCAGATCTTTGCGACGGCAAGCAGGCTCGAAGCCGATTTCTGGTCGATGGGCCTGAAGGCTGGATCGTGAACGAAACGCTTTTGAACCGAAGCCGAAAAAAGCGCGCTGCCGATGGCCTCCTGTCGGCGGCTGCGGCGCTCGCCATCTGGCAGACGGTGGTGAGCATCGGCCAGATGCCGCGCTTCATCCTGCCGGGACCGCTCGATGTCATGCAGGCGCTCGTGACGAATGCGTGGCTGATCGCGGAAAACGCGGCGGCCACCATTGGCGAGGTGCTGGGAGGGCTGGTGCTGGGCTGCGCGGTCGGGATCGCGACCGCAATCGGACTGATGATGTCGCCGCTGGCGCAGCGCCTTGTCATGCCCGCCATGGTGTTCAGTCAGGCAATCCCCATCTTCGCGCTCGCCCCCATTTTGACATTGTGGCTCGGCTACGGCCCCGCATCGAAGATCGCGGTCACGGTGCTGATGATCTTCTTTCCCGTCGTTTCCACCTTCCTCGATGGAATGCAGCGCACCGAAACGAGCCTGATCGACGCGGCGGAAATTCTGGGGGCGGGGCGGATGGCCATCCTGTTTCGCATCCGTGTCCCTTCCGCCTTTCCGTCGCTGGCGTCGGGCCTCAGCCTTGCCGCCGTCTATGCCCCGATCGGGGTCGTGGTCGGCGAATGGGTCGGCGCATCGAAAGGGCTCGGCTATCTGATGCTGCTCGCCAATGGCCGCGCCAAGGTGGACCTCATGTTCGCAAGCCTTTTCGTGCTCGCGGCCTTCACCATGCTCTTACATGCGACGGTTTCCTATTTTGCGCGCAAGCTCGCCGCATGGCCGCGCAAAGCCGCATGAAAAAACCGGCGGTCGCCCGCCGGTTTTCGCATTCATCGCGGTCTTCAGGCCAGAATCATCAGGCCAGCGTATAGGCCGTCTTGACCGTGGTGTAGAACTCGGCTGCGTAGCGGCCCTGCTCGCGCGGACCGTAGCTCGAACCCTTGCGCCCGCCGAACGGCACGTGGAAATCGACACCAGCCGTCGGCAGATTGACCATCACCATGCCCGCTTCCGAATTGCGCTTGAAGTGGGTCGCATATTTCAGGCTCGTCGTGCAGATGCCCGACGACAGGCCGAAATTCGTATCATTGGCAGTGGCAAGCGCTTCTTCGTAATCCTTGACGCGGATGACCGAGGCGACAGGGCCGAAGATTTCCTCGCGGCTGATGCGCATCTGGTTGGTGGCTTCCGTGAACAGCGCCGGCTGGAGGTAGAAGCCCGGCGTTTCACGGTTGAGGCGCTCCCCGCCAAAGGCAAGCTTCGCGCCTTCCTTGCGGCCGATCTCGATATAATCCATGTCCTGCTTGAGCTGGCTCTCATCGACCACCGGGCCGATATGGGTGCCCTGCTTCAGCGCATTGTCGACCGTCACGGTCTTCAGCTTTTCGATTGCCGCGGCGACGAACTTGTCGTGGATGCCTTCCGTCACGATGATGCGCGAAGACGCCGTGCAGCGCTGGCCGGTGGAGAAGAAAGCCGAATTGACGACGGATTCCACAGCCACATTGAGATCGGCGTCATCCAGAACCACGACCGGGTTCTTGCCGCCCATTTCGAGCTGGAAGCGACGATTGTGCTCGATGGAAGCCGCCGCAACACGCTTGCCCGTCCCGGTCGAGCCGGTGAAGGTCACGGCATTGACGTCAGCGCTGTCGAGGATGGTCTGGCCGACCACCGAACCCTTGCCCATGACGAGATTGAGAACGCCCTTCGGAAGACCGGCGCGATGCAGGATATCGACAATCGCCCAAGAGCAGCCCGGTACGAGGTCAGCCGGCTTGAAGACGATGGTGTTGCCATAGCAGAGCGCTGGCGCGATTTTCCAGGCCGGGATGGCGATCGGGAAATTCCATGGCGTGATGATGCCGACGACGCCGACAGGCTCGCGGGTGATTTCCACGCCGATGCCCGGACGCGCAGAAGGCAGAACCTCGCCCGCCAGACGCAGGGCCTCGCCAGCAAAGAAATCGAAAATCTGGCTGGCGCGGATGGTTTCGCCGATGCCTTCGGCTAGCGTCTTGCCTTCCTCGCGCGACAAAAGACGGCCAAGCTCGTCCTTGCGGGCAAGGATTTCATCGGCGGTTTTACGCAGGATCGCATGGCGTTCCAGAATGCCGGAACGCGACCATGCCGGAAAAGTTTCCTTCGCGGCGGCAATCGCGGCCTTGGTGTCCTCAACCGTTGCCCGCGCATAGGTTCCCACAACATCATTGGTGTCCGAAGGATTGATGTTGGCGATTCCGTCACCGCCGACCCATTCGCCCGCAATCAGATTTTGATGTACTGTCATGGAACTCTCCCTGTGCGCCGCAAGGCTCTGATATATCTCAGAACGACCCTTCACCCATGAGCGGCGGAATTGCAAGACCGGAGCCGTCCTGTAACGAAAAAAGTGAAAATAAGTCTCGCGACCCGGCCCGGAAAGGCGCATCTTGCAAAATTGTCACAGTCAACGACCAGTTGGCAAAATCGTCATTTTGCGGCTTGGCAAATATTTTTGCTCATTTATTGTGCACCCATCTGCAACACTGGCAAGAGGTATGAGATGCGTGTCCATTACCCATTCCCGATGGTGCCCAGTGTTCGCGCGGGCGCTTCCAAGCTTTAAGTCCTTGGTCCGCGATGCAGGCTAAGGCCTGAACGCCCTCCCTAAAGGGGCACATTCCAAAACTTCCAGATTTGCCGCAGCCATCACCGGCTGCTTGTTTCATCTTGTTTTCACGCATTGTCCGGGGCCAAGCCGCTTCGCACTTTTGCTGAAAATGCTTTTAAAGGAACCAGAATCCGCTCAAACGCGGCCTGGTATTGTAGATATGACTCGGTTTCGCATAGATTTCCGGGGACCTGCCTTCCGCAACGTCCTCGGCTACACATTCGGCCACTGGCGAAGTCAGCCCTTGCGGCTGACGCTGATGTTAATCGGCATGCTGCTCGCAACAGCCGCAGATGTCTTGACCCCGCTCTATTCGGGCCGGCTGGTCGATGCGCTCTCATTGGGTAGTGACGGCGCATGGGATGCAGCCATTCACGCGCTGATTGTCCTGCTTGCGCTGGGTGCGCTGGCGCTGATCACGCGGCAACTGACCTTCTATGTCATCACGGACTTCACCTTGAAGATCATGAGCGACATGGCGGCAAGCTCGTTCCGCAAGCTGCAACGGTTTTCGACCGACTGGCACGCCAATGCCTTTGCCGGATCGACGGTCCGCAAGGTTTCGCGCGCCATGTGGGCGCTCGACCTGCTCAACGATACGCTGATCGTGGCCTTGCTGCCATCGATCCTGATGCTGCTCGGCTCGGTCGCGCTTCTGTCGTGGTACTGGCCGCTGATGGGCTTGCTGGTCGCTATCGGCTCGGTGCTGTTCATCGTCTGCACCATCGTGATCTCGCTCGGCTTCGTCGCGCCTGCCGCGACGCTCGCCAATAGCTGGGACACGCGGATGGGCGGCGCTTTGGCCGATGCGATTTCGTGCAATGCCGTCGTCAAGGCATTCGGCGCGGAAGCCCGCGAGGATGTGCGTCTTGCCAAGGTCGTGACCAAGTGGCGCGGCCGCACGCGCCGCACATGGCTGATCGGTACGCTGAACGGCTTCATTCAGGGGGCGAACCTTCTGGTGATGCGCGGCGTGGTCATTGCCTTTGCGCTCTATCTGTGGAGCCAGGGCAAGGCGACGGCGGGCGATATCACCTTCGTCCTGACCGCCTTCTTCATGCTGCAAGGCTATCTGCGCGATGTGGGCATGCATATCCGCAACCTGCAGCGCTCCGTCAACGACATGGAGGAACTGGTCGATATCGAAGCACAGCCTTACGGCATCGCCGACAAGCCGAATGCACCGGCGATAAAGATCGGAAATGGCGAGATCACTTTCGATCACATCACCTTCCATTACGGCAAGCACGATGCGGCTCTCTATCGCGACTTCTCGGTCAAGATCGAGGCTGGCGAGCGTGTAGGTCTGGTCGGTCATTCGGGTTCGGGCAAGACGACATTCGTCAAGCTGATCCAGCGGCTTTACGATGTCAGCGGCGGCGCGATCCGGATTGACGGGCAGAACATCGCCGATGTCACGCAGGCCTCGCTCAGATCGCAGATCGCCATCGTGCAGCAGGAGCCGATCCTGTTTCACCGGACGCTGGCCGAGAACATCGCCTATGCCCGCCCCGGCGCGACACAGGCGGAGATCGAGGAGGCCGCAAAGCTCGCAAGCGCGCACGACTTCATCAGCCGTCTGCCGAAGGGCTATGCAACGCTTGTCGGCGAACGCGGCGTGAAGCTGTCGGGTGGCGAGCGCCAGCGTGTGGCGATAGCGCGCGCATTTCTGGCGGACGCCCCGATCCTCATTCTGGATGAGGCCACATCGAGCCTTGATTCAGAATCGGAAGTGCTGATCCAGCAGGCGATGGAAAGGCTGATGGTTGGCCGCACGACGCTTGTCATCGCACACCGGCTTTCGACGGTTCGCGCGCTCGACCGGCTGCTGGTTTTCGACAAGGGCAAGATCCTTGAAGAAGGCGATCACGACGCGCTTATCCGCAAGCCGGGCGGCATCTATCGCCGCCTGTTTGAACGGCAGGCGCTGGAACTGACCAAGGGACTGGAAGACGTCATTTCGTAATCCAGTCTCCCATATCGCCACGCACAGGGCCGGACGATTCCGGCCCTGTCTTCATTTCATATTCCCTATCTCTTTGTTTTTCCTCATATCTTCGATCCGAAACCGCTTTCCGCTTTCGGGCGACATGCTCCATTCATCATCCGTTCAGATCACGGTGCGTATCACTCGCAGCCCAAGCGTGGCTTGACATTTCCATGACAGAAATGTGACAGGCTTTTTGTGAAATATTGGGAGTGAGTGAGTAGAACATGCCGGGTGTGATGGAAAATGCTGCTGCGCGCCGTTCGAGCGATGCCGCGATTTTCGGGGCTGCCCCTATTGCCTGGCCGCTGCGTCTGGCTGCCATCGCGCTTGCTTCCGTTGTGCTGTCGACGCTGCTCGTTTTCGCCATCGAATGGATCGTGCGCGGCTCGTTCACCGAAACGATGCAGTTCTTCCGCACGCCGCACAAGCCTGCATGGACGACCGTGGCGCTTTTCGTCGTGGTGCTCACCGCGAGCGACGCCATTTTCGGGCGCATCCATTACGGCTTTTTCGTCATCGGCCCGCTGGCGCTGATTGCGGCCACGACCGCCCGTGAAAAAAGCCTTTATCTGGGCGACCCGCTCTATCCGAGCGATTTTCTCTATGCCCGCCAGATCGTCGACCTGCTGCCGCTTCTGGTGCGCGACCGTCCATGGAGCGCTCTGGGCATAGCGCTACTTCTCATCGCTTCCGCAGCCTTGATGATTGGCGTGACGCTGTTCTGGTGGCGGCGGTTCGATCCGATCCCGTGGAAGGGGCGGATGCTGCGCCTTGCCTTCGCGCTGCCGCTGCTTGCCTGGTTCGCGGTGATTTCCGACTATGCGAGTTTTTCGCTGGCGCGCGACCGCCTGCGCATCCTGCCCATCATGTGGGACCAGAAGGAAAATTACGCGCATAACGGCTTTACCATGGCCTTCATCCTCAACGTGCCGATGGCAACCGTCTTCGCCCCTGACGGCTATTCCCCGGAGGCGATTGCCGCCATCGAGCCGCCCGCGCAGCTGATCCCTGCCGCCTTCGACAGCAGCAAGCCCGACGTCATCATGGTGATGAGTGAATCCTTCTGGGACCCGACGCGCCTTCCGGGCGTGGCTTTCAGCGCCGACCCGATCCCGACAGTGCGCGCGGAACAGTCGGGGCATGTTTTCTCGCCGGAATTTGGCGGCATGACCGCCAATGTCGAGTTCGAGGCCCTGACCGGATTTTCCAAGGCGTTCCTGCCTTCGGGCAGCATTCCCTATCAGCAATATATTCGCCGCCCGCTTCCCTCCCTTGCAAACTTTTTCAAGGATCAGGGTTATGCGACGCGCGCCATCCACCCCTATCGCCAGTGGTTCTGGAATCGCGGTTCCGTTTATGAAAGCATGGGCTTCGACAAGTTCATGTCGGAAGAAAACATGCCGCCGCTGGAAAAGCGCGGCGCGCTCGCTTCCGACGCGGCCTTGACCGACGAAATCATCCGGGAGGCTGACGCCACCGACGCGCCATTCTTCTTCTTCGCCGTTTCCCTGCAAGGACATGGCCCATACGAGGCCAACCGTTATCCGGATTCCGAACTTGAGGTTCAGACCGACGCCAGCGAGCCCACGCGCCAGTCGATCCGCTCCTATTCGCAAGGCGCCATGGATGCCGATGCGAGCCTTGCGCGGCTGATGGAATGGGCGTCCAAGCGTGAGCGCGAAACCATTCTGGTCTTCTTCGGCGACCATCTGCCGCCACTTGGCCCCGTTTATGTCGAGACCGGGTTCATGGCAAACCGCGTCGCAAGCCGCACGGCGCCCGCCGCCGACTTGATGCTGCAGCATGAAACCCCGCTGGTCCTATGGTCAAACAAGCGTGGGGCCGAGCGGGGAACGGGCACGATCAGCCCCGCCTTCCTGCCGCTGCACATTCTGGACATGGCCGGGATGCAGCATCCCTATTACACCGGCTTCCTGCGCCAGTTGCACGAGCAATACCGGGTTGTCGATAATCATGCGGTTTTCGACCGGTCGGAAAACGCCGAGGAAGGCTGGCAGCAACGGCCGCCCTTCCCGCCGCTGCTCCGCGATTATCAGATGCTGCAATATGACATGATCTTCGGCAGCAATTATGCGCGGGAACGGTTCTTCCCCGCGCAGCCCGCACAGAGCTAATCCGGCGCCTTGCCGGATGACTGGCGGATGACAAGCTTATAATCAATCTGTCGCGAAGCCGATATGCGACCGGTTTCGATCTGGTTCAAAAGCATGTCCGCGGCGTCGCGGGTCATCTCGAAAATCGGCTGGCGAACGGTGGTGATCTGCGGCGAGACCATGCTGGCAATGGCGCTGTCATCGAAGCCGACCACGGTGAGTTGATCCGGTATTGCAATGTCATGATCGTAGGCCACCTGCATGACAGCAGCCGCCATATCGTCGTTTGACGCAAATATCGCGGTCGGCGGCTCATCGAGCGAGAGCAGCTTCTTGCCCGCAGCAAGGCCACTCGCGAAACTGAAGCCGCCCTGTACTTCATAAGCCGGATTGCGCTCGATCCCCGCCTGTTCCAGCGCGCGCCGATAGCCGGCAAGGCGCAATTCAGCCGAACGGTGCGTCGGATCACCGATGACGATGGCGATCCGGCGGTGGCCGAGTTTGAGAAGATATTCCATGAGATCGAATGCAGCCGCCTCGTCATCGATGGTTACGCTGTCGGTCGGGTGGACATTGACATCGCCCGCAACCCGGGCAAACGGCATTGCCGAGGCGCTCAATTCGGCAAGAATTTCGGGATCGTCCGACATGGGCGGGGTCACGATAATGCCGTCGAGACCGGAAGCATGCGCCGTTTCGATCAGCGCGCCGCGAATATCGTCACGATTTTCGACCGGGAAGATCAGCAGGCGGTATCGTGTATCGCGCAGCCGTTCCAGCGCACCCATCTGCAATTCGGTGACATAGCTGGCGCTCGGATTTTCAAAGAAAAGCCCGATCAGGTGAGAACGACGTTCGACAAGGTTGCGGGCAGCGGCATTGGGGCGGTAACGCAGCTCGCTTCCCGCCTGGCGAACCTTTTCGCGAATGGCCTCGCGCACATTCGGTTCGTCATTATAGACACGCGAAACTGTCTTGATCGACACGCCGGCAAGGCGCGCCACATCATGAATGGTTGCTCGTTTTCCTGCAGCGGCCATATTGGATCGTCTCCCTCCCCTCCGATCTAACTAACCGCTTCGCCACGAAACGAAAAGAGAAATCAGGGAATTGAGCAAACCCGCGAGCGCGTCAGAAACCGGACTTCGCGCCCATTGTCGAGGGAAAACATGCCGCCGCGTCCGGGAACGACATCGATGATGAGTTCGGTATGTTTCCAGGCTTCATATTGCGGACCGCTGATATAGACCGGAGCACCACCGATTTCTCCGAGTTTCACGTCCGTATCGCCCACGATGAATTCGCCTTGCGGATAACACATCGGCGATGACCCGTCGCAGCAACCGCCCGACTGGTGGAACATGATCGGCCCATATTCGGCCTGCAACGCGCGGATCAGATCAAGCGCCGCCTGCGTGGCGCTCACCTGTCCCTTGCCGTCGCCGGAAGCTGCCTCACCCATATCCTCCTCCATGGTACGAAGCGGCGGAAATTCACCGCCCCGTCGCATATTAGCGCAACTTGCCTATTGAGTCAGATCCATGACCACGCGGCCTTCGATATTGCCCTGCCGCATATCGTCAAAGATGGAGTTGATATCTTCCAGCTTTTCCGTGCGGATGGTGGCTCGCACCTTACCGTCACCGGCAAAATCGAGCGACTCCTGCAAATCAAGCCGCGTCCCGACAATCGATCCGCGCACGGTGACGCCGTTCAGCACCATGTTGAAGATGGAGAGGGGGAAGTCACCGGGCGGCAGGCCGTTCAGCGAGACAGTGCCGCCGCGCGACACCATGCCCAGCGCCTGTTCAAAGGCAATCGGCGAAACCGCCGTAACCAGCACGCCCTGCGCGCCGCCATCGGTTTCCTTTTTGATGTAAGCTGCCGGATCGTTATGCGTCTTGGCATTGACGGTTACAGTGGCGCCGAGCTTGCGCGCCAGATCAAGCTTCCTGTCGTCGATGTCGACCGCAGCAACGTTGAGCCCCATCGCCTTGGCATACTGCACCGCCATATGGCCGAGCCCGCCCACGCCGGAGATCACCACCCAGTCGCCCGGCTTGGTGTCGGTAACCTTCAGCCCCTTATAGACCGTTACGCCCGCACAAAGGACCGGCGCGATTTCGTTGAAATCGATGTTCTTCGGCAGATGACCGACAAAATTGGGGTCGGCAAGCACATATTCGGCAAAGCCGCCATTGACCGAATAGCCTGTATTCTCCTGTTCCTCGCAGAGGGTTTCCCAGCCGCCCAGGCAATGACGGCAGTGTCCGCATGCCGTGTAAAGCCAGGGCACGCCGACCCGGTCGCCTTCCTTCACGTGTTTGACGCCGCTACCCACGGCAGACACATAACCGACGCCCTCATGGCCCGGAATGAATGGCGGGTTGGGCTTAACCGGCCAATCGCCTTCGGCTGCATGCAGATCGGTATGGCAAACACCGGACGCCTGAATAGCGACCTGTATCTGGCCGGGGCCAGGTTCGGGGACCGGCACTTCTTCAATCGTCAGCGGTTTGCCGAAGGCACGCACGACTGCGGCTTTCATCGTCTTTGCCATGAATTTCTCCTTCGTTGTCGAACTTCGTCGGGGAATCCGAAAGAACATGCATGAGGGACACGAAGATCGCCCGGGCGTCTCCGCCCAGGCACCCTTGGGAGGGTAATCGAAACCATTACGTCTGCACGCATAATGGCAGAGGTAATTCATCCCTTCCTTGATTAGGCGCAATGCGGAGACAAGATTTTCCGCATTGCGTTTGCAGGTTTCAGTTTTAGAAGAAACCCAGCTTCTTCGGGCTGTAGCTCACCAGCATGTTCTTGGTGTTCTGATAGTGGTCCAGCATCTTCAGATGATTTTCGCGTCCGATACCCGACTGCTTGTAACCGCCGAAAGCCGCATGGGCCGGATAGGCATGGTAGCAGTTGGTCCAGACGCGGCCCGCCTGAATGGCACGCCCGAAGCGATAGGCGCGCGTTCCGTCACGGGTCCATATGCCGGCGCCCAGCCCGTAAAGCGTGTCGTTGGCAATCGACAGCGCTTCCGCATCATCCTTGAAGGTGGCGACCGACACGACCGGCCCGAAGATTTCCTCCTGGAAAATGCGCATCTTGTTGTTGCCCTTGAACACGGTCGGCTTGACGTAATAGCCGCCGGCGAGATCGCCCGACAGGATGTTGCGCTCGCCGCCCGCCAGCACTTCGGCGCCTTCCTGACGGCCTATATCGAGATAGCTCAGGATTTTTTCGAGCTGCTCGCTGGAGGCCTGCGCGCCGATCATCGTGGCCGGGTCGAGCGGATCGCCCTGCACGATGGCCTCGACACGCTTCAGCGCCTTTTCCATGAACCTGTCATAGATCGACTCATGAATGAGAGCGCGGCTCGGGCAGGTGCACACCTCGCCCTGATTGAGCGCGAACATCACAAAGCCTTCAATGGCCTTGTCGAGGAAATCGTCATCTTCCGCGGCGACATCCTTGAAGAAGATATTCGGCGATTTGCCGCCCAGTTCCAGCGTGACGGGAATGAGGTTCTGGCTGGCATATTGCATGATCAGGCGACCCGTCGTGGTTTCGCCGGTGAAGGCGATTTTCGCGATGCGCGGGCTCGACGCGAGCGGTTTGCCTGCCTCAAGGCCGAAGCCGTTGACGACATTGACCACGCCCGGCGGCAGCAGATCGCCGATCAGTTCCATCAGAACTAGGATGGAAGCCGGTGTCTGTTCGGCCGGTTTCAAAACCACGCAATTGCCTGCGGCAAGCGCGGGCGCAAGCTTCCACGTCGCCATGAGAATCGGGAAATTCCACGGGATGATCTGGCCGACGACGCCAAGCGGTTCATGAAAATGATAGGCAACCGTGTCGTGATCGATTTCCGAAATGCCGCCTTCCTGAGCGCGAATGACGCCTGCGAAATAGCGGAAGTGATCGACCGCCAGCGGCAGGTCGGCATTGGTGGTTTCGCGGATCGGCTTGCCGTTGTCCCACGTTTCGGCAGCCGCCAGCGCAGGCAGGTTTTCCTCAATCCGGTCGGCTATGCGATTGAGAATGAGCGCGCGTTCAGCCGCGCTCGTCCTGCCCCATGCATCCTTGGCGGCATGCGCTGCGTCGAGCGCCGCTTCAATGTCAGCGGCATCCGAACGGGCTATTTCGCAAAGCACCTGTCCATTGACCGGCGATGTGTTGTCGAAATAGCGCCCTGATTTGGGCTCGACCCATTTGCCGCCGATGAAGTTTCCATAACGCTTTGCAAAAGCCGGCTTCACGGTCCGGCTGAATTCAACCTTGTTCATGACATCCTCCCAGAAACAACGCTGCTCCTACAGCGCTTCATGGTTGAGGATCGCGCGGCAGAGGGGAAGAGTCATCCCACGCATTCACGCTCGCAACATCATGTGTCGCAATATTGAGACAGTTTCGCCCGCCTATTTCAGCCTAGTCCGTCAGTGCGAGCGGATGATCTTCAGGCGGTTCAGCTTGCGATGCAGCGTCGCCCGGCTGATGCCCAAAAGCTGTGCCGCGGAGGAAATGTTGCCTTCCGCACGGGCAAGCGCCCGCAGGATCACGCCGCGCTCCGATTCCGCCATATCCTCGCGCGGATCGGCGGGCGTTCCCAGAAGATCGGCGGCAGGCAGCGGACCTGCCAGCGCGTCATCGTCAAGTTCCAGCGCAAGACGCGCCGCGCGCGTTGCGCCGATAACGAGGTCGTCCTTGTCGACGGCAATCAGCGCGCCGCCGGTACGATCGGGGCTTGGAGCCAGCATGATGCGGGCGTCTGGAAATGCCTGACGGAAATTTTCAGCCTCGATGCGCCGCGCAGCATCAATGACAGCCACCGATATGAGCTGCGCGAAACCCTCTGTCAGATCGGCGCGGCATGAGGAGACATCGAGTGCCGCCATCAAGCGCCCCTGATGGTCATGGATCGGAGCGACCGTGCAGGAAAGCCCGATATTGCGCGTATGAAAATGCTGGTCGCGATGGATCGTCAGCGGGCGCTGTTCGACGATGCAGGTGCCGATGCCGTTCGTCCCTTCGCTCTGTTCGCTCCAGACAGCGCCCGTCCAGAGCCCCCAGCGATAGAAAGTATCGTCATCGCCCGGTGCGCCGCGCCGTTCGACCGGCACGCCCTCGCTATCGGCCAGCAGCACACAGCAGCCAACGCCACCGACAGCCAGATAAAGGCGGTCCATACTGGCTTGCGCTATGCGGACAAGGCGTTCGATACGCTGATGAGCGGTTCGGAATTCCCCGTCGGAGAGCGTGCGCACCGATCCCGGCTCGGCAGGGTCGAGCCCGTGCAGTTCCGCCGAGCGACGCCACGAGGCGACCAGAGCGGACCGCGCGGCCCCGCCCGCCGTCATGATCGCGGACTGGATTCGGTCAGCATGTGTTCGGTCTTGCGGTGTGCCCATCTTTTCCTCCCAGGAAGGCTGGAACCCGCTTTATGGAAGGATAATGACCGCTCAGAACACAACTGGCAAGTGCGGCTAAAGATTGAGAGGGATCAGGCGACGCGTGCCGGCTTCAGATACTCCTCAAGCGAGGAAACATCCGCCGCATTGAGGCGAAGACCAAGCTTGGTACGCCGCCACAGGATATCCTCGGCGCTGACGGCCCACTCGTTTTCCTGAAGATACCGCACTTCGGCTTCATAAAGATCGGCCCCGAAATGCTGCCCGAGATCGGCGAGCGAAGCGGCATCTCCAAGCAGGACATGAATACGCGTTCCATATTGCCGGAACAGCCGCCGCCCATGAGCAGGCGTCACGAAGGAATAGGCGGCATTCACCTTTTGCAGCTCGTGCTCGAACTCGACATCCGCGAAATCCCCGCCGGGCAGCGGTGCGGCATGGGTCCATGGCGCTCCCTTTTGCCCCAGCCGCTCCTCGATCTTTTCCAGCATATGTTCGGCAAGCCGGCGCGCCGTGGTCAGCTTGCCGCCGAACACGTTGATCAGGGGAGCAAGCCCATCGGGCGCATCCTCTTTCAGCACGTAATCGCGGGTCGCTTCCTGCGCCTTGCTCGCGCCGTCATCATAAAGCGGCCGCACACCGGAATAGGTCCAGACGATATCCCCGCGACTGACGGGTTCCTTGAAATATTCGCTGGCTGCCGCGCAAAGATAATCGGTCTCGCCATCGGTGATCGCGACCTTGGCCGGATCGCCCTCATAGTCCTGATCGGTCGTGCCGATCAGGGTAAAATCGTCTTCATAAGGAATGGCGAATATGATGCGCCCGTCATTATTCTGGAAAAAATAGGAGCGAGGATCGGAGAATTTCTTGCGCACCACGATATGGCTGCCCTGGACAAGCCGGACATTGTGAAGCTGGCGGTCTCCCTCGACACCTTGCAGAACCCTGTCGGCCCATGGTCCGGCAGCATTGACCAGCAGGCGGGCGCGAACGTCCTCGCGCTCACGCGTGCCAGTATCTTCCAGTGTGATCGTCCAGCATTCGCGATCACGGCGGGCTGCCACGACCTTGGTCCGGGTGCGGATCATCGCGCCGCGATCCGCAGCATCGCGGGCGGTCAAGGCAACGAAACGCGCATCGTCAACCCAGCAGTCCGAATATTCAAATGCCTTGGCGAAAAGCGGCTTCAAGGGTTCAGCCGCCGGATCGGTGCGCATGTCGAGCGTGCGCGTGGGTGGAAGCTTTTTGCGCCCGCCAAGGTGGTCATAAAGGAACAGCCCCAGCCGCAGCAGCCAGGCAGGGCGCACCCCGCCCTTGTGATAAGGCAGCACGAACCGCATCGGATGAATGATGTGCGGTGCATTGGCCCACAGCACCTCGCGCTCCATGAGCGCCTCGCGCACCAGACGAAATTCATAATGCTCAAGATAGCGCAAACCGCCGTGAATGAGCTTGGTTGCCCGCGAGGAGGTGCCGCTTGCCAGATCGTTCATCTCGGCAAGGCCAACCGAAAATCCCCGGCCAGTCGCATCACGCGCAATGCCGCATCCGTTGATGCCGCCGCCGATTACAAAAATGTCGAATAATTTCTCTTGCGCCATGGCGAACCCCGAAGACCGCTCTCCGAAAACCAAAGCGAATATAATTCATTTAATACGAAAGCAAATCGAAAACAAACGAAACTAAGACTCTTTTTCCGCCGCAGGGCTTTCGCCAAGGGTTTCAATCAATTCGACGTCATTGTCCCGGCACAGGCTTCGCAACTGCTCCGACGGGCAGCGATCGGTAATGAAGGTGTCGATCTGCGATATATGGCCGATGCGCACCGGGGCTGTTCGCTCCAGCTTTGTGGCGTCGGTCACGAGAATGACGTGCCGGGCATTGGCGATGATTGCCTGCGCCACCTTCACTTCGCGGAAATCGAAATCGAGAAGCGCCCCGTCTTCGTCCATGGCGGAAGCACCGATGATTGCATAGTCGACCTTGAACTGCCGGATGAAATCGACGGCGGCTTCGCCGACGATCCCCCCGTCCGAAGGACGCACGACGCCGCCTGCGACCACGACCTCAATCGAGGCGTGAACACGCAATGTATTGGCGACATTGATGTTGTTGGTGATGACCATCAGATTATTGTGATCGACCAGCGCTTGGGCGACCGCTTCGGTGGTGGTGCCGATATTGATGAACAATGAAGCGCCGTCGGGAATGATTTCTGCGGCGGCGCGCCCGATCGCTTCCTTTTCATGCGCCGCGATGCGGCGCCGGGCCTCGTATTCCATGTTCTCGACGCCGGATGGATAAAGCGCCCCGCCATGGATACGGCGCAGCATTCGGGCGCGGCAGAGGTCGTTCAGATCCTTGCGCACCGTTTGCGGCGTCACCTCGAAAGCCGCGGCAAGATCGTCCACCAAAACCTGCCCCTGTTTGCGAGCGAGCTCTAGAATTGCATTGTGACGGGGAGTGAGCTGCATTGTTATCCTGAGGCTGGTTTCATTCCGTTGCTCTCGGATAATTTCGCGGTTTTTCAATAGAAAGCAACCACTTCTGGCGGAACAATTGTCAACATCCGCCGCCTTTTCTCAACAGGCGAAGCAGGATGGCTGTTTTGCCCGGGTCGAAAAGGCAATCTAGTCGAGGTTGAATTTTTCGCCATACATCCGGTGCAGCTTGCAGGCTACTTCCGTACGGTTGGCGGCTCCGATCTTCTTCATGATGTTATGGACGTGAGCCTTCACGGTACCTTCGCTCATGCCAAGCTCAAAAGCGATAATCTTGTTCGATTTGCCCAGCCGGATCGCATGGACAACCTCGATCTCGCGTGCGGTGAGCAATTCTCCCAGAACGTCGTCGTCAATATCTGCGGGCGCGGTCTGAAAAACCATGGAAGCGGGCACGTACATGCCGCCCGCGGTAGCAAGATGAATAGCCTCGACACAGACTTTTATATCGACCGAGGTAGGAATATAGCCGCGAGCGCCGATTTCCATGGCGCGCACGACCTGCGCCCACTCCTCGCGTTCAGCGAGGAAAACCACCGGCACCGGACGCCAAAGCTCGATCACAGCCTGCAATTTTTCCGAGAAAAAAGGGTCCGCCAGCCGTTTGGACCCAATATTGATGAGAACAACGGCAATATCCTCCGTTGGATCTGCGAGTTCAATCGCCGCCTGTGTCTCCACGGGAAGCTTGAGCCCGTTCAGCACAAGCCCGTTATAAAGACACTGCCGCTCAAGGTTGCTCTTGCATATGAGCAACATGCGCCGTTCCTTTGCGGCTTCAATACCCGGAGCATGTCCCCTGTCCCCCTGCTCCGAAGCAGTCCAAATGCTATCCCCTCTTGTTTCCAACATGTGATGCTCCCGGCATACTCATCTTGCTCTATGTTTATGCATCCTACTATTACTTTCGTCAGAGACGTGTTTTTTCCAATGCTTGCATGGATAGAGCTCTAACCATGACCAGCGCGAATATTGCTATCGGGAAATAATCGTGTCATTAACTTATGTTAGCAATGCATAAAATTTATGACCAATTGTAAGAAAGACTTGAACGGCAGGAGATATAGCCTCTACATCTTTCGTTTAGTTGACTTCCGCCTTTACTGAAAGTCGAAAACATAAAGGCGGCGTTCGCTTAATTCTTTCTGCAAATAATCAGGCTCCCGACGGAAACATCCGATCGATTGGTCATAGGTTTTTCAAGGCGGAATACGCCATTTGATTGCTCCTGACATGCTTAGAGCGCATTTCGATTTGCTTGGATGAATCAGCGCCCTAACTGTTCGCCTTAATGCGCATTCTTGCCGAAAGGCTGCTTTACACATATCGAAATACGCTCCAACGGGTTCAAAATGCACAGTGGCAGGCAGACCACAGACCCAACGACTGAAGCGCTCATTGGTTTATTGGAGGCCTCTCCAATTTACGCCAAGCTCGGAGCGCGGGAAACAGACGCGCTTTCTTCCCTCACGATTATCGAAAACGACTTTGCCGCCGACGCCGCGATCATCCGGCAGGGCGAACAAATCAGAAGCCTCCATCTCGTGCGTTCCGGCTGGGGATGCGTCTATCGCGATCTGGAAAGCGGCGAGAGGCAGATTATCGACTTCCCCATGCGGAGCGATTTTCTCGGGTTTCGAACCGCCAATGGCTATAGCTACAATACGATCACGGCAGTCACGCCCATGTCGGTGTTCGAAATTCCGCTTGTCTCGCTTGAAGCCTCGCTTGAGCACGCACCGCGCCTCAGCCTGATCTTCATAGAGCTTCTCGCCCGCCAGCGATCCATGCTCATCGAGCATCTTACCAATATCGGATGCCGCGCTGCCTTCGTCCGCACCGCGCATCTGTTTCTCGAACTTTCCGACCGCGTGCAATCCTCCGGAATGGGCGACGCAAATTCCTTCCATTGCCCGCTGACACAATATCAGCTTGCCGATGCGCTGGGGCTGACGCCGATCCATCTCAACCGGATGCTGCGCGACTTGCGGGAAGAAGGGCTGATCCTGTTCCGTTCAAACAGGGTGGAGATCCTGGACCGCAAGCGCGTGGCAGCCCTCGCCCAGTACGACGGAGAATTCATGCGCATGTCGGTTTTCGGGAAAGATTAAGCGGTCGATTCCAATCCCGACTGCTGTCAGGGCGACCGGCATATAAGAGACTTGCGAGATACAAATGGTCGGAGTGAGAGGATTCGAACCTCCGACCCCCTCGTCCCGAACGAGGTGCGCTACCAGGCTGCGCTACACTCCGTGACCATGTGGCCGTGACCATTGAGGCGGCTTATAACGCTCCAGATTTCAAGCCGCAAGAGCATCTTGTCGTTTTTTTGAATGCCGAACCCGAAAAGCTCGAAAGAGCTTCAAACGGCTTGGAAAACAGGCAGCGTCCCGCCTCCGAAAGCCACAAAATTGGGGTTGGCAAAACCGGCGACGCCCTGGCTGGCGCGCTGTCCATAGGAGAGCGGTATCCCGTCGAAAGTGGTGGTCATACCGCCTGCGGCGCGCAAAACAGCATCGCCCGCCGCCGTATCCCATTCCATCGTCGGGCCAAAGCGCGGATAGATGTCGGCCTCTCCGCTGGCAATCAGGCAAAACTTCAGCGACGAGCCGATGGAAACGCAGTCGCTGATCCTGTTGTCGCTCAGGAATTTTTCCGTTTCGGAGTTGCTGTGCGAGCGGCTGCAGACAGCGACCCGCTCCGGCCCGTGGACACGCACCGCTATTTTACGCCGTGATCCGATCGCGTGATCGCCGGTCGTCGTTATTTCTTCGGCACCGCTGCCGGTTCCGATGAACAAGCGATTGCGAACCGGGGCATAAACGAGGCCCAGAACCGGAGCACCATCTTCGATCAGGCCGATGTTCACCGTGAAATCGCCGTTGCGCAGCAGGAATTCCCGCGTTCCGTCAAGGGGATCGACCAGCAGAAATTGCCGTCCCAGTTGCGCAGGCAGGCGACCCGCCGCCACTTCCTCTTCGGCCACAACAGGAATATCGGGGGCGACCGAAGCCAATGCTGAAAGGATGACAGCCTCCGCATCGCGGTCTGCTTCCGTGACCGGGGAGGAATCCTTCTTGCTGTGAACCGCGCAGCCATTAGCATAGTGCTTCATGATGACGCGACCTGCCTCCAGTGCGGCTTCCTGCAGCACGGCAAGCATTGCTTCGCCGTTCGGATCGGCTTTCGGGGAGGCGGAAATCTTCATTCTTCAGATCGACCAGGAATCGCTGCCATAACTGCCGATGATACCACGTTCGGCAAGATACTTTTCCACTTCCGCGACGAGTTCGTCAACGTCCCGGCCCGTCGTGTCCAGACGAAGCTCCGGCGATACCGGCGGTTCATACGGAGAATCGATCCCGGTAAAGGCCTTTATCTCGCCGCGCAGGGCCTGCGCGTAAAGCCCTTTCGGATCGCGGGCGATGCATTCCTCTATCGGCGTATCCACGAATATCTCGACAAACTCCCCTTCAGGGAGGCGGGAACGAATGCGATCTCGCTCAGCCCGAAACGGCGAGATGAAGGAAACCAGCACCACGAGGCCCGCATCGGTCATCAAACGGGCGACTTCACCGACGCGGCGGATATTTTCCGCCCTGTCCTCCTCGGAAAAACCGAGATCGCTGTTGAGGCCATGACGGACATTGTCACCGTCCAGCAGGTAGGTGTGCTTGCCCAGCGCATGGAGCCGCTGCTCCAGCCTGTTTGCAATGGTGGATTTGCCGGAGCCGGACAGGCCCGTAAACCAAAGTACCGCCGGTTTCTGGAACTTCTGTGCCGCGCGAGCATGCTTGTCGAGATCGAAGGATTGCAGATGCACATTCGTCGCCTGACGAAGCGCGCCGTCGATCATGCCAGCCCCAACTGTCGCGTTGGTCAGCCGGTCGATCAATATGAACGCACCCGTTACGCGGTTGTCGGCGTAAGGATCGAATGCGATCTGGTCCACGGTCTGAAGATGGCAAAGGCCGATCTCGTTGAGGTCGAGGCGGGATGCTTCCTGACGGGTGAAACTGTCGACATCGGTCCTGTAGACGATCTCGCTGATCGTTACCGGCGTCTGGTCCGTCTCCGTGCGCAGCAGATAGGACCGGCCGGGATGCAAGGCCTCCTCACCGAACCAGACGATATTGGCGGAGAAGCGATCCGCCACTTCAGGCCGGGCTTCCGTTCCCACCAGCATGTTGCCGCGTGAGACCTCGACTTCATCCTCCAGCACCAATGTGACAGCTTGGCCTTCGGAAGCGCGCGGCAGGTCGCCGTCATAGGTGGCAATGCGCTTCACGCGGGAAGTCTTGCCGGATTTGGCAACTACGATCGCATCACCGGCGCTGATCGAACCTGACGCCACAGTGCCGGAGAAACCGCGAAAATCGAGATTGGGCCGGTTCACATATTGCACCGGGAACCGAAAGGGCTTTGCCACCGCATCTGTATCGATGCGCACGGTTTCGAGATGTTCGAGCAAATGCGGCCCGTCATACCAGCCCATGCGGGGAGACGGCAGGGTCACGTTGTCGCCGAAACGCGCCGAGAGTGGGATCGGCTGGATGCTGGCAAAGCCAAGCTCCTTGGCGAAGCTCATATAGTCGGCAACGATCCGCTCAAAGGCTTCTTGCGAAAAATCGACCAGATCGATCTTGTTCACGGCCAGAACGATGTGGCGGATACCGAGCGTCGACGCAATGAAGGAATGGCGGCGGGTCTGGGTCAAGATGCCCTGCCGGGCGTCGACCAGCACAATGGCAAGATCGGCAGTCGAAGCGCCGGTCGCCATATTGCGCGTATATTGCGCATGACCCGGCGTGTCCGCGACGATGAACTTGCGGCGGGGCGTGGAAAAAAAGCGATAGGCGACATCGATGGTGATGCCCTGCTCCCGCTCGGCTTCGAGACCATCAACCAGCAATGCGAAGTCGAAATCGTCATCGGTCGTTCCGAACTTGCGGCTGTCGTTCTTCAACGAAGCAAGCTGGTCCTCGAAGATCAGTTTGGTGTCATAAAGCAGGCGCCCGATGAGCGTCGATTTGCCATCATCCACCGAGCCGCACGTAAGAAAGCGCAGCAGCGTCTTGCGCTCCTGGTCGGCCAGAAAATCGCTGACTGCGGCATTGGTCGCAACAGGCTTGGTTATCGCATTCATCAGAAATAGCCCTCGCGCTTCTTCTTCTCCATCGACCCGGCCTCGTCGCGATCAATGGCGCGGCCTTGCCGCTCGGATGTTCGGGCGATCAACATCTCCTCGACAATCGCAGGGAGGTCGGCCGCACTGGATTCAATTGCGCCGGTCAACGGATAGCAGCCGAGGGTACGGAACCGCACCAGCCGGTTTTCCACCCTTTCGCCCGGACGCAGTTTCATGCGGTCGTCATCAACCATGATCAACATGCCGTCGCGTTCGACCACCGGACGATGCGCTGCAAAATAAAGCGGGACGATGGGGATATTTTCTTGCAGGATATATTGCCAGATATCGAGCTCGGTCCAGTTCGACAGCGGGAAGACGCGGATCGATTCCCCGGCGGAAACGCGCGTATTGTAGATCTTCCACATTTCCGGGCGCTGGTTCTTCGGGTCCCATCCGTGCTGCGCATTGCGGAAGGAGAAAATGCGCTCCTTGGCGCGTGATTTTTCTTCGTCGCGTCGGGCGCCTCCGAACGCAGCATCGAACTTGTACTTGTCGAGCGCCTGCCGCAAGGCTACCGTTTTCATCACATGGGTGTGGACATTCGACCCATGACTAAAGGGCCCGATGCCCTCGCGCACACCATCCTCATTGATATGCACGAGCAGCTCGAAACCCTTTTCACGGGCCTGCGCATCGCGAAATTCGATCATCTCGCGGAACTTCCATGTCGTATCGACATGCAGAAAGGGAAAGGGCGGCGGCGCCGGATAGAATGCCTTCATCGCCAGATGCAGCATCACCGACGAATCCTTGCCGACCGAGTAGAGCATCACCGGATTGGAAAAGGTGGCCGCAACCTCTCGAAAAATATGGATGGCTTCCGCTTCAAGGCGCTGCAGATGCGTCAGGTTCTTGATCAGGGATGCATGATGCACGACTACTTACTCCCGGCAACCGGATGGATCTTGATGCTGGCGGGGGGACGGCCCAAGGACAGGGGACAGGCCTTCATCCGGCGCAGATGCGGCAAAAGCCACAGTGCGCGCATTGTCGTGAAATGATGCGGAAAAGGGAAAGAAACCTATCGCGTATTGCAACTGGCTTGCGCGAAAAACTTACCGTATTTGAAAGCCGGGCAGGAACAAACTTGCGCGCACTAAGAAAACCCGATTTTCCGTCAAGATACGGAAAATCCTACAATTTTTGTGATATTAAACAGGTTTTCCGATCCGGAGCTGCCCGTCATTCGGACAGCTCCGGAGCAAATTATTACTCGGTGAGTATTACTTGGCGAGTACTGCTTGGGCGAGGCTCGCCTGAACATCGTTGAGCGCCGCTTCCAGTGCCGACACCATCGTATCGATCTGCTGATCGTCGATGATGAGCGGCGGGCAGAAGGCCAGCGTGTCGCCCATTGCGCGGGAAATCACGCCGCGTTCCTGAAGCGCCGCGTTTGCCTGCGCGCCCAGCGCACCAGCTTGTTCAAGGCCTGTCTTTGCCTGTTTGTCTGTGACAAGCTCGACACCGGCAATGAGACCCACGCCGCGCACTTCGCCGACCAGCGGGTGATCCTGCAACGCACGCAGACGCTTCTGCATATAGGCGCCGCGCTCGCGTGCGTTGGCAACCAGATCGCGCTCTTCGATGATCGCGAGATTTTCCAACGCCACAGCCGCCGCCACCGGATGTCCGGATGCCGTAAAGCCCGTGCCAAGCGTGCCGATCTTGTGGCTTTCCTCGGCAATCGGCGCGTAGACGCGCTCGTTGATCAGAAACGCCGAGATTGGCAGATAGGATGACGAAAGCTGCTTGGACATGACCAGAATGTCCGGCTTGATGTCGAATGTCTGACTGCCGAACAGGTTGCCTGTCCGTCCGAAACCGCAGATGACTTCGTCGGCGACCAGCAGAATATTGTAGCGATTGAGAACGGCTTGCACCTTTTCCCAATAGGTTTTGGGCGGAACGACCACGCCGCCGGCACCCATCACCGGCTCGCCGATGAACGCGGCAATGGTATGCGGACCTTCTGCGAGAATCAGTTGTTCCAGCTCGTCCGCCAGCCGCGTCGCGAACTGCTCCTCGGTCTCTCCCGGCAGCGCATCGCGATAATGGTGCGGGCAACCCGTATGCAGGATGCGATCGATCGGCAGGTCGAAGGAACGGTGATTGTTGGGCAGGCCCGTCAGGCTGGCGGAGGCAATCGTGACGCCGTGGTAGCCGCGCTTGCGCGAAATGATTTTCTTGCGCTCCGGCTCGCCCAGCGCGTTGGAGCGATACCAGATCAGCTTGATGACCGTATCGTTGGCTTCGGAGCCTGAATTGGTGAAATAGGCCTTGCTCATCGGCACAGGCGCCATCGAAACGAGCTTTTCAGCGAGATCGATGACGGGACCATGCGAGCGATAGGAGAACGTATGGTAGAAAGGCAGCTTTTTCATCTGCCGCGCGGCTGCTTCGGCCAGGCGCGGCTCGGAAAAACCGACACCGACGCTCCAAAGTCCCGACATCGCCTCAATGTAGCGCTTGCCCGTTACATCCTCGACGTAAATGCCGTCGCCGCGCTCGATGACAAGCGGACCTTCCGCCTCGAGGCGGACAGCATCGGTATAGGAATGGAGATGATGACGGATATCGCGGGCTTCAAGAGAGTTTGGCTGAGCAGTCATTCATTGATCCTCCGGAAAGATAATGAATTTGTAGCCCGTTTCGGAAAAAGCGCAAACCGGAAGCTGCTGAAAAATGCCCTTCGGAACAAACCGCCGAGGGACCTTGGAAATATCTAGAGAAGTCCGAACGTACGGGCTTTGGCGACCGCTTGAACCTTGTTGACGGCAACCAGCTTTGTAAGCACGTTGCTGATGTGAAAATTCACCGTGCGCGTGGAAATATTGAGGATCGTGCCGATGATTTCGGCAGTCTTTCCTTCACTCGTCCAGCGCAGGATCTCCCGCTCACGCATCGTCAGGTTCACTTCCGACACGCAATTCATGGTCGGAACATCGAGATGTTCATACATGGCGAGATGCAGCAGGTTGGATGTGATCTGCAACTGACGCCGCAACATGGAAATCTCGCCGGAAGACAGGGCCGGGCCGCTTCTCAGAAAAGACAGCATTCCAAAAACGCCTTGCGCCGCCCAGCACGGTTGCGAAATGCCGACCCTGAGGCCGAAGCGCTGGGCATCCGCCCATATCTGCGGAGCCTCGGCAAACAGCTTCGATGACCAGACCAACGGCTCGACGCTGTTCAACGCCTTGCGAACCAATGGGTCTATATCCGCGTATTTTTTGTCGGCATAAAGATCGGTCCATTCCTGCGGCAATGTGCCAAAACTCAGCCATTTAACCACGCCGTTCAGCAATGGAATGCGCATGATATAAGCCGTATGTGCAAAGCCGCACTGTTTGGCATAGGTGTTTATGTATTCAAGGAGCTGTCCGGCATCGTCAGCAGATTGCATGGATTCATAAATTTGTTCCCATTTCATTGCAGACATCCCAATCAAAGTCTAATTTTGAATTTATTAAAATGTGGCGCCCTTACATAAAACAGTTGCGCAATTAATTCGTAACACAACCATCAGTTTTTGACTATATAGCAAAATGCTTTCATCTGAATACAAATCGATAATTTGTGAATATTTTTGCTAACAGCAACTAATTACTAAATTAGTCTTTAGTAAAACATAAAAAAGCTAATGCTTTAGCTTTCCATTCCAGAAACGGGCGTCGCAAGCTCCCGCTACCGGAACGGCCAAAAACCTCTCCAACTGTTTTATTGCAAGCACTTCCGAATGGAACCCGTTTCATACTTCGCTGGAAATGCTCATGCACCGCCGAACCTGAAACCGATTTGCATCCATGAACACTAAAGCCCTCTGACAGGTTCGGCAAACCTGTCAGAATGACGAGTATTTCAGATATGATTAATAAACGCTGGCAAGCGCGGGTACGCAGCGACCGGTCAGGCCGCTGCGTCTTCGTCTATTTCGGCACCCGGCAGATAATTGAGGATAGGCCCCAGCCAGCGTTCCACTTCCTCGACCGGCATGCCCTTGCGCGCCGCATAATCCTCGACCTGATCGCGCTCCACCTTGGCCACGCCGAAATAATAGCTTTCCGGATGGCCGATATAGAGACCCGAGACGGAGGAGCCGGGCCACATGGCGTAGCTTTCGGTCAGTTCCACGCCCGTCTTCGCGGTCGCGTCCAGAAGACGGAAAAGCGTCGTCTTTTCGGTATGATCGGGCTGCGCGGGATAGCCGGGAGCCGGACGAATGCCCTTGTAAGGCTCGCCGATCAGTTCTTCCGGCGTAAAGGCCTCGTCGGGAGCATAGGCCCAGAACTCCTTGCGCACCCGCTCGTGCATCAATTCGGCAAAGGCTTCCGCGAAGCGGTCGGCCAGTGCTTTGACAAGAATGGCCGAGTAATCGTCGTTGGCGCGTTCGAAACGTTCGGCTATCGCCACTTCGCCAATACCCGCCGTCACGACAAAGCCGCCAACATAGTCCTGCTTTCCGCTCTCGGCAGGCGCCACGAAATCGGACATGGCCACGTTCGGACGGCCATCGCGCTTGCTCAATTGCTGGCGCAGCGTGAAGAAAGTTGCCAGTTCTTGCTTCCGGCTTTCATCGGTGAAAAGACGGATATCGTCCCCTACCGCATTCGCCGGCCAGAAGCCGACGACAGCCTTGGGCGCGAACCATTTTTCGTCGATGATCTTTTTCAGCATCGCCTGCGCATCGGCCCAGAGCTGGCGAGCCGCCTCGCCCTGCTTTTCATCCTCAAGGATGGCCGGATAACGCCCCTTCAATTCCCACGTCTGGAAGAACGGCGTCCAGTCGATGTAGCGAGCGATCTCCGTCAGATCGTAATCATCGAAGGTTCTGGTGCCGGTGAAGGTGGGCTTTACCGGCACAAAATTATCCCAGTCGAGCTTATGCGCGTTGGCGCGGGCGCGAGCGAGCGGCAGGCGCTGCTTTTCCGCTTCGTTGCGCGCATGGGCTGCCGCCACCTTGGCATATTCGCCGCGCAGGCCATCGATATAGGCCTGCTTGCCTTCCGGCGACAGCAGGCTGGATACCACGCCGACGGCGCGGCTGGCGTCGATAACATAAACGGCCTGCCCGCGTTCATAGCGCGGATGAATTTTTACAGCCGTATGAACGCGGCTTGTCGTTGCGCCGCCAATGAGAAGCGGGATGTCGAAACCTTCACGCTCCATTTCCGCGGCCACATGCACCATTTCATCCAGTGACGGCGTGATGAGACCGGAAAGGCCGATGACATCCACCTTCTCGTCGCGCGCCACCTGCAAAATCTTTTGCGTCGGCACCATCACGCCCAGATCGATGATTTCGTAATTGTTGCAGGCCAGCACGACGCCGACGATATTCTTGCCGATATCGTGCACATCGCCTTTCACGGTTGCCATCAACACCTTGCCGGCGCTCTGGCGTTCACCGCCTCCGATACCGTTTTCGGCATTCAGGCGCTTTTCCTCTTCCATGTAGGGCAGAAGAACAGCCACAGCCTGTTTCATGACGCGGGCGGACTTGACTACCTGCGGCAGGAACATCTTGCCCGCGCCGAACAGATCGCCAACCACATTCATGCCCGCCATCAGCGGGCCTTCAATGACGTGCAGGGGGCGCTCGGCAGCCTGACGCGCTTCTTCCGTATCGGCTTCGATATATTCGGTAATGCCGTTGACCAGCGCATGTTCGAGACGCTTTTCAACCGGCCATTCGCGCCATGTCAGATCCTGTGCCTTGGCTTCCTTCGAGCCGGAGTCGCGGAAACGCTCGGCGATTTCCAGCAGGCGTTCGGTCGCATCGGAGCGGCGATTGAGCACCACATCCTCGCAAGCCTCGCGCAGTTCCGGATCGATCGTGTCGTAAACAGCGAGCTGCCCGGCATTGACGATGCCCATATCCATGCCCGCCTGGATGGCATGGTAGAGGAACACGGCATGCATCGCCTCGCGCACCGGCTCATTGCCGCGGAACGAGAAGGAGAGGTTCGACACGCCGCCCGACACATGGACATGCGGCAGCGTGGCAATGATCTGCCGCGTGGCTTCGATGAAGTCGACACCGTAATTATTGTGTTCCTCGATACCTGTCGCCACCGCAAAGATGTTCGGATCGAAGATAATGTCTTCCGGCGCAAAACCGACCTGCTCGGTCAGGATCTTGTAGGCGCGGGTACAGATTTCGATCTTGCGAGCTTCCGTGTCGGCCTGCCCGGTTTCATCGAAAGCCATGACCACCACAGCCGCGCCATAGGCGCGAACAAGCTTCGCATGATGGATAAAGGCTTCCTCGCCTTCCTTCATAGAAATCGAATTGACCACCGCCTTGCCCTGAACGCATTTCAGGCCAGCCTCGATCACCTCCCATTTGGAGCTGTCGATCATGATCGGCACCCGGGCGATATCCGGCTCGGCGGCGATCAGATTGAGGAACTCGACCATCGCCTTTTGCGAATCGATCAGGCCCTCATCCATGTTGATGTCGATGATCTGAGCGCCGTTGGCGACCTGATCGCGCGCCACATCAAGGGCGGCGGCGAAATCGCCGGCCTTGATCAGCTTGCGGAACCGGGCGGAACCCGTGACATTGGTGCGCTCGCCGACATTGACGAAGGGAATGTCCTCGGTCAGCGTGAAGGGCTCAAGACCCGACAGGCGCATCAGCGGCGCAACCTTGGCAGGCTTGCGCGGCGGATGTTTGGCGACCGCCTCGGCAATGGCGCGGATATGTTCCGGCGTAGAGCCGCAGCAGCCGCCCACCACATTGACCAGACCGTCACGGGCAAAGCCTTCAATCTGGGCGGCCATTGCTTCCGGTGTCTCGTCATACTGGCCAAACTCGTTCGGCAGGCCCGCATTCGGATAGGCACAGACGAATGTGTCGGCAATCGACGACAATTCATCCAGATGCGCGCGCATGGCATTGGCGCCGAGCGCGCAATTGAGGCCGATGGTGAACGGCTTGGCGTGACGCAGCGAATGCCAGAAAGCCGTCGGCGTCTGGCCGGACAAGGTGCGTCCGGAAAGATCGGTGATCGTGCCGGAAATCATCACCGGCAGGCGGACGCCCTTTTCCGCGAACACTTCTTCCGAGGCAAAGACCGCCGCCTTCGCATTGAGCGTATCGAAGATGGTCTCGATGAGGATAATGTCAGAGCCGCCGTCTATCAGCCCCCTGATCTGCTCGGCATAGGCAATGCGCAGATCGTCGAAGGTAACGGCACGAAAACCGGGATTGTTGACATCCGGCGACAGCGAAGCGGTGCGGTTGGTCGGCCCGAGAGCGCCCGCCACGAAGCGGCGGCGACCGTCCTTCTGCTCGGCACGCAAGGCGGCGCGGCGGGCAAGACGCGCGCCATCGCGGTTCAGTTCATAGACCTGATCCTCCATGCCGTAATCGGCCTGTGCAATGCTGGTGGAGGAGAAGGTGTTGGTTTCAAGAATATCCGCGCCCGCAATGGCGTAGGCGTAGTGGATTTCCTCAATAGCCTTGGGCTGGGTCAGCGTGAGCAGGTCGTTATTGCCCTGAAGCTGGCAGTCGCAACCGCCGAAGCGTTCGCCACGAAAATGCTCTTCGTGGAAGCCAAGCCCCTGAATCTGGGTTCCCATCGCGCCATCGAGGATCAGGATGCGCTCACGCGCTGCCCTGGTGAGAGCTGCCAGCACTTCGGAGCCATCCGGCTGCGCTGCCGTTGCACCGAAAAGACCATCGAGGGGAGAGGCCATAAAACACCGCCTGTATTCTATCTGTTATCAGGCAGCAAGTCTGTTCGCGACGCACAAACCTCAATTGCCTGCCATACGCATACCGTGAAACTCGCTTAATGACATAAACATATCTTTATGTCAATTCGAGCCTTCTGTTTTCCGTGCCTCATCCGGCATCACCCGTCTATTGCCCGAGGGAAGAAATCGTGACTGCGCCGGGCCACCGCCCCGCCACAATGTGCGGGCAAAAATGGCCGCAGGGACAATATGTGTTGTTTGTTTTTGCGCGCATTTTTCCGAAGCGGTTCAGACTTTGGGATGCGCTGTGAGGAGAGACCAATGAAAAGGTTTGCTTATTCCCTGTTTGCCGCATTTCTGTCACTGGGCATGGGGCTATCCGCAGCCGCCGGGACCGCGAACGCGGCACCGCCGTCTCTGATGACGACACCATCCGCCCAGACCTCGGCACCGACCCTGCACCCGGTTCAGTATTACGATTATCGCGACGACCGGCGCTATTGGCGGGAACATCGCCGTCACTGGCGGCATGACTACCCGCGTTATCGTCCGCACTATCGCTATGACCGCCGTTACTGGGGACCGCCGCCCGCTTATCGCTACCGTGCGGCGCCGGTCTATCGCGGCGGCAATCCGCATGTGCGCTGGTGCTACAATCGTTATCGCTCCTATCGAGCTTATGACAACACGTTCCAGCCCAATTACGGGCCTCGCCGCCAGTGCTATTCGCCATATCTCTGAAACGACAAAGCCCCGCTCACACGGGGCTTTTTCCATGACCGAGCGATCTGCCGATCAGGTGACATAGGCACCGATCGAAGCCGCGACCAGCCCGATGGCAACCGCAATCATCACGCCATAGACGCGCGGCTTGTCAAACAGGACGGCAAAAGCCGCAAACCAGCTGACAACCGCGGCACCCAGCGCGAATAAAAAGCCCGGCTTGTCGCCGTGATACAGGTTGGCCGCCATAAGACCGCCGATAATCAGCGCGCCAAAAACGATCATCAACCCTGTGGCATATCGCTCGTAATCGTCCATTTAAATTCCTCGGTTCCGCGCCCGCAGTGACGGGTGCCGGAAACTTTCGTCAATCCATTTGGCCATTTAAGGGCATTGGCCGGTCGCCTTCACACAATCATTATTCGTGTCGTTCTTCAACCATTTCGCTGTGCCATTTTCGGCAATTGTTGCGACTTTTCACGCGAACGTTCCTGTAGCCATCCGATAACCGGCATTTTTCGCGATCGAAACCGTGCTAACATCACCCATATGGAATCGTCAGGCGTCACCCTATTCGAAACAGAAATTGGACCGTGCGGCATTGCCTGGCGCGGCCAGAAGATCGTTGGCGTCGAAATTGGAGAGGCAGACGAAAAGGAAACCCGGTATCGTCTGCGCGAGCGGTTTCCCGGAGCCGACGATACAGAGGTGCCGGCTTTTGTTATCCGGGCAGTCGAAGGCGTGCGTGCGCTTCTGACCGGAGCCGATGTCGATTTTTCGGGCACGCCGCTGGCGCTCGATACCCAGCCCGATCTCAACCGGCAGGTTTATGAAATCATCCTCCAATTGAAAGCTGGCGAGACCACGACCTATGGCGCAATCGCCAGACGGCTGGGAGATGTCAGCCTTTCGCAGGCTGTCGGCTATGCGCTGGGTAAAAACCCGTTTCCTATCATCGTGCCATGCCACCGGGTTCTCGGTTCCAACGGCAAGGTCGGCGGTTTTTCCGCCGCCGGCGGAACGGCGACAAAGCTCAAGCTTCTCAATATCGAACGGGCGAAAACGTCGAGCGAGCCCGATCTGTTTGGCGGTCTGCCATTGCAGGAGCGACCGCAGGCGGACTGGTGATCACCCCTTGTCCGTCACCACATCGGCGGAAAAGCGCAGTTCGCGCATGGGACGCACAAGCTGTGTCGTGGCGTCGTAAGTCGGATGCTTCTTGAAGGCAAAGAGCGCTTCCTCATCCTTGAATTCGGCATAAACCACCAGGTCGATGCGATCGCACATCGGGTCGACCTTGGAATTGGGCAGAACTTCAAAAAGGTCAGCGTGGGGAATGGTGCCAAGCTGTTCCAGTCCCTTTTTGACGGTTTCGATATCCTGATCTTGCCTGACGCTGAAGAAAACAATGTGCCGGATCACGCCGCAACTCCCTGAAATTGGTGAGGCGTGTCTAGCGCATCGCGGCGCGCAGAAAAACGGCAAATATGAGCGATGCGCCTAACTTGCCTTGACGCGACGCCAGGCGAACCCACCCTCATCTGGAACGGAACCGCGACCGGGCTGATAATAGCCGGGCGTATCGACCAGCCGGTTTTCGCCAAGACGGCTCTGGGCAACCTTGTTCGTCACCTGCAAGGTGTCAAAGCCGGTGCGCAGCATCAGGGCGGCCTGATCGATCAGCACGTCGCCAACGGCGCGCAATTCGCCTGTAAAACCTTCACGACGCAGGATCTCGGCCTTGGAATAGGAGCGACCGTCATTGAAAGCGGGGAATTGCAGCGCAATCAGCGATACGCTGCCCAGTTCGTTCAAAAGCGGTTCGATCGCTTCGCCGGGCGCTACCGAAACACCGATGCGGCGATTGGAGGCGCGGCGGCGCTCTTCATCCAGCCCAAGCCAGACGGCCAGCGGAATGATGATCGCCGGGGCATCGCCCGCAGCTTCAAGATCGTCGGCAAAGATATAATCATCCTCGCGAAAGCCATCGGCAGACCAGAGTTTTGTTTCGTTGATATCGCTCATTTCCGGTCTACGGCTCCCAATGTTTTCAGGCTGTCGGCAAGGCCAGTCAGATGGATGCCGCATTCTGTCTTTTCCGATCCAGCCCACCGGCCTGCCCGCTGGTCTTCGCCATCGCTCACGGGGCGCGTGCAGGGCATGCAGCCGATGGAGCGATAGCCCTGCGAGACCAGAGGATGCGGCGGCAGATCGTGCTTCTCGGCGTAAGCCTTCAAATCCGCCGCCTGCCAGCGCGCCAGCGGATTGATGCGGATGCGCGGCCCCACGGCCTCAAAAACCGGCAGGCTCTCGCGGGTCGAAGCCTGAAACTGCTTGCGGCCCGTCATCCACGCGCGATAGGGCGCAACGGCGCGCGCCATCGGCTCGACCTTGCGGATGAAGCAGCAGCGGTCCTTGTCGGTCATCGACAGGGCGCCGAACGGGTCTTCGCTTTTAAGGCTTTCCTCGACGGGTAGAATATCGTGCACATCGGTCAGGCCAAGCCGGTCGGCCAGTTCGTGACGATAATCGAGCGTCGCCCGAAAATGCTTGCCCGTATCGAGGAAAAGAACCGGGGTCGCGGGATCGATTTGCGAAATCATGTGCAGAAGCACCGCCGATTCCGCCCCGAAGGAAGACACGACCGCGATCTGCCCCCCATAGAGTTCCTGCGTGGCAAGCGCGATCACTTCCTGCGGGGAAGATGCGCCGTGGCTAGCCTCCAGAAGGCGGGCTTCGGCGGCAGCACTTTCTTCTGCATCAAGCTGCACGGCTGATTTCTCCATATAGCGCGCGTTTGAACGGCTCCATGCCGACGCGGCGATAGGCGGCGAGGAAGGTCTCGTCCGGGCTTTCGCGCAAGGCGAGATAGGTATCGACCACCGTTTCAATGGCGTCCACCACATCTTCCGAAGAGAAGCCGCGACCGGTGATTTCGCCAATAGCCGACTGTTCATCCGCCGAACCGCCAAGCGTGATCTGATAAAGTTCCTCCCCCTTCTTCTCGACGCCCAGAATGCCGATATGGCCGACATGATGGTGGCCGCAGGCATTGATGCAGCCGGAAATCTTGATCTTGAGATCGCCGATTTCAAGCTGGCGCTGCTGATCGCCAAAGCGCTCGGAAATGCGCTGCGCCACCGGGATGGAGCGCGCATTGGCAAGGGCGCAATAGTCGAGGCCGGGGCAAGCGATGATGTCGGTGATGAGACCGGCATTGGGCGTCGCCAGACCATCCGATTGCAAGAGATCGTAGACGGCTGCGAGATCGGCCTTGGCCACATGCGGCAGAACCAGATTCTGCTCGTGGCTGACGCGGATTTCATCGAAGGAATAGGTTGCCGCAATATCGGCCACCAGCTCCATCTGTTCCGCGCTCGCATCGCCCGGAATGCCGCCAATGGGTTTGAGCGAAATGGTGACGACGGCATAATCGGGATGCTTGTGCGGCGTGACGTTGCGCGCCACCCAGCTTGCAAATTCCGCATCGGCCTTTTGCGTCACCGCCAGCACTTCCCAGCCTTCCGGCCTTTGCGGCAGGTTCGGCATCCGGAAATAGCTTTCGATGGCGTCGATATCGCGCTGCGGCAGCTTCAGCTCGCCATGGCGGATTTCTTCCCACTCGGCATCGATCTCGCGGGTCAGTTCCTCGACACCGGTTTCATGGACGAGGATCTTGATGCGTGCCTTATACTTGTTGTCGCGACGGCCATGCAGATTATAGACGCGGACAATCGCCGTCACATAGGTCAGCATGTCCTCGATAGGCAGGAAGTCGCGGATTTTCTTGGCCACCATCGGCGTGCGGCCCTGACCGCCGCCAATATAGACGGCGAGACCCAGATCGCCCGCCTCGTTCTTCTTCAACTGCAAGCCGATGTCATGCACCTGAATGGCGGCGCGGTCATGCTCCGAGCCGACAATGGCGATCTTGAACTTGCGCGGCAGATAGGAAAATTCCGGATGCAGCGACGACCACTGGCGCAGGATTTCGGCGAAGGGGCGCGGGTCGGCCACTTCGTCGGCGGCTGCGCCTGCGAAATGATCGGCGGTCACGTTGCGAATGCAATTGCCGGAGGTCTGGATGGCATGCATTTCGACTTCCGCCAGCTCTTCCAGAATGCGCGGCACGTCCTTCAGCGCAGGCCAGTTATACTGGATGTTCTGGCGGGTGGTGAAATGGCCAAAGCCGCGATCATAGACGCGCGCAATGTGGCCGAGCTTGCGCAGCTGGCGGCTCGACAGCGTGCCATAGGGAATAGCCACGCGCAGCATATAGGCGTGCAATTGAAGGTAAAGACCATTCATCAGGCGCAACGGACGGAACTGTTCTTCCGTCAGCTCTCCAGTCAGGCGGCGCTCGACCTGATCCTTGAACTGGGCAACGCGGGCCGCAACAAAATCGCGGTCGAATTCATCGTAACGGTACATGGTTTAATCCAAATTCAGGAAGCGCGCTTCAATTCAGGCTTGTCGAGGGGCAGATCGCCGAAGGTGACGATGGTGGGGCCGGAAAGGCGGATACGTTCACGCAGGCGGATGGGGTAAAGTCCCTCGGCGCGTTCCTCCACATCGATCACATTCACATCGACGACCAGATTGGCTTTCGCAGCAACCTTGCCAGCATCTTCAAGCGCTTCGACGGCCTCCGCGTGACGGGCCACCAGCGCGCCGTCGATGGTCTCCTGCCACGAACCGTCGGCACCGAGCCACACAGCCTGTCCGTCGATCAGCCGGTTTGCAGTGAGAACTTTTACAACCATTTCCAAACTCCAAACTTTTGTTGCCCGCATCGACGGGTTCAGGCTGCGACGGAAACCGGCTTGAGGGCCAGCGCTTCGGCTTTGTCGATTGCGGCACCGGCGACCGCGTCGCCAATGATCACCATGACCGGGCCGGAAAGCTCCTTGCGGCTTTCCAGATCCGGCAAATCCTTGAGCGTGCCGTGAAACAGGCGCTTGTCTTGACGGCTTGCGTTTTCCACCACCGCCACGGCAGTATCTTCATGCAAGCCCGCCGCAATCAGGCGCGCGGCAACCGATGCAGCAACCGTCGAGCCCATATAGACGGCGATAGTCGCGCCGGAGACGGCAAGCTTTGCCCAGCCCGGCAGCACGTCGCCCGTCATGTCATGGCCGGTCGTGAACACAAGCGACGACGCGACACCGCGCAGCGTCAGCGGCAGTTCCATATCGGCGGCGGCAGCAAAGGCAGACGTAATGCCCGGCACGATCTCAAAACCGATACCGGCGGAACGCAATGCCGCCATTTCCTCGCCTGCGCGTCCGAACACCAGCGGATCGCCGGATTTCAACCGAACGACGCGCTTGCCTTCCCGCCCCAGCGAGACCAGCAGGCGGTTGATCTCTTCCTGGCTCTTGGAGTGGCAGCCCTTGCGCTTGCCAACGGCAAGACGCTCGGCATCGCGTCGTCCCATGGCAATGACGCCTTCCGGCACCAGCGCATCGTGCACGATGACATCGGCTTCCATCAAAGCGCGGTGCGCGCGAAGCGTCAGCAGGTCTTCCGCGCCCGGCCCGGCACCGACCAGCCAGACATAACCGGCGGCATTGTCGCGCTGTTCGATCAGGTCGCTCGCGGCCCGGGATGCTTGCGCGTGGTCGCCATTTTCGATGGCCTTGGCAACGCGGCCCGAAAAGAACCCGCGCCAGAAACTGCGGCGCGCCAGACCTTTCGGCAGCGCACGCTCGACCCGTGGTCGCCAGCTTTCGGCAAAATGCGCAAGCTCGCCAAGGCGCGGCGAAAAGGCGGCGTCGATACGTGCGCGAACCATCTGCGCCAGCACCGGAGCGCTTCCTTCCGAACCGATGGCAATCGTAAGCGGCGCACGGTTGACGATGGCAGGCGTCAGGAAATCGCAAAGTGCCGGACGGTCAACGACATTGACCGGGACCTTTTGTGCCTTGACCACAGCGGCAACGGCGCGATCCTGCGCTTCATCGCCGGTTGCCACGAAAACAAGCTTTGCGCCTTCAACATGTTCCGATGCGAAAGGTGCTGCTATATGCTCCACATCATGGCTTGCGATGAACTCGGCCAGATGATCTTCCGTTTCCTCGGCCACGATGCGAAGGCGTGCGGACGTCTGCGCCACAAGGCGCGCCTTGTTGAGTGCTTCCTCGCCGCCGCCGACGACGACAACCACCTCTTCCGACACCCGGAAGAAGGCAGGAAAATCAGCCAGCAGACGCTTCTGCGAAAAAGACATGAGCACCATCCTTTTAAGATGGCGCCATTATCCTTTGAGCGGCGCAATTTTATAAGAAACGGGCTTGCGTGCGAAAATCTCGCCGCGCATCACTTTTTCTCAAATCAGGCAATTGCAGGATTTTCATTCCCGGAAGCAGGGCAAATATACCCCACAATTTTTATAGGATTTACATAAGCTTATAAGTAATTGCCGCTCGTGAAAAATGCAGGGACATGCTTCGGCCACCGCCCCGGCAAGACGGCGATCAGATCGAAACGCAGCGAGAGGCGAGCATGATCGGGCTGGCGTTGCAGCCAGAGATCGGCGGCGGCTTCGATGCGGTGCATGGCCTCAGGCGTGACCGCCAGTTGCGCCGCTTCCAGACTGTCCCGGGCCTTGACCTCGACGATGAGCACCAGATCGCCGCGCCGGGCAATCAGATCGATTTCGCCGAGCCGCGTGCGATAGCGCCGCGCGACAATGCGAAAGCCTTTGAGAAGAAGCGCCACCGAAGCAAAACGTTCGGCGCTGTGTCCGCGAAAGAAAGCCGTTCGCTTTTTCTCGCGGAAGTCCGTCATCGCTGGTCCGATTTCAGCTGCATGAGACGCTGATAGAGAACCGATTTCTGTCCGCCGGTCATGCGCGCCGCCTCGCCTGCGGCCTTCGATGGCGGCAGTTCAGCGGCAAGCGACAGAAGCAGCCTGTCGATATCTTCCTCACTTTGCGGAACAGCATCGCCAGCGGGCGGGCCGACCAGCAGCACGACCTCACCGCGAATACGATCCTCACCGTCAAATCGTGCCGCAAGTTCACCCAGCGATGCCGTGACAACGGTTTCATAGGCTTTGGTCAATTCACGGCAGAGCGCACCCGCCCGTTCCGCTCCGAAAGCAGCAGCCATGTCGGCCAGTGTTGCAGCGGTGCGGTTGGGCGACTCGTAGAATACCAGCGTTGCATCGATGTTTTTGAGGCTTTCAAGTTTCGACAATCGCTGTCCATGCTTGGATGGCAGGAAGCCGCAGAACATGAAGGCGTCTGTTGGGAGGCCTGAAGCAGCAAGGGCGGCGAGAACGGCGGAAGCGCCCGGCACCGGCACGACCTTTATGCCTGCTTCACGCGCCTCGCCAACCAGCCGAAAACCGGGATCGGACACGAGGGGCGTCCCCGCGTCGGACACCAGCGCAACGCTTTTTCCCGCCATCAGCGCCGCAATCAGCTTTTCTCCGGCTTCAGCGGCATTGTGTTCGTGATAGCTGATGGGGCGACGCGCAATACCATAGCGATCAAGCAGAACGCGGGTCACGCGTGTATCCTCGCAGGCCAGAACATCGACCGAAGCCAGCGTTTCGATGCCGCGCAGCGTCATGTCGCCCAGATTTCCGATCGGCGTGGAGACGATGTAAAGCGCGGGCTCCAGCGGCCGGGCGCGCATCGTTGTGCCGCCCACCACATATTCGCGCCGCCCCTCGCCCGTATCATCAGTCATTGCTTATCCTTTATGCCGCGAGATCAGCGACCAGCGCATCCAGCACCAGCGCACCGTCCGGCGTGGCGCGGATGAAGCTGCCGCTCATCGGCTCGATCATGCCTTCGGCAATCAGTTTCGCCAATCGCTTCTCATCGACCGCATGGCCCGACAGCCGCCTGTAACGGTCCAGATCAATGCCTTCGCGCAAGCGCAGGCCCATCATCAAAAACTCGTCACCTTCCTGCTCGCCGTCGAGATATTCTTCCTCGACAATGCCGTGACCACTGCGTTCCACCTTGTCCAGCCAGGTCTCCGGGTGTTTTTCGGTCATGGTTACCGTGCGCACATCGTTTTCCACGAAACGCCCGTGCGCGCCCGGACCGATGCCGACATATTGCCCATAGCGCCAATAGACCAGATTGTGCTGCGACTCGCGCCCCGGCACGGCATGATTGGAAATTTCATAGGCGGGAAGACCGTGCTCCGCCGTCACCCTTTGCGTTTCCTCATAAAGGGCTGCGGCGTGATCCGGCTCCGGCGTCGTCAGCTTGCCAGCCTTCCACAGATTGTAGAACTGCGTGCCTTCCTCGATGGTCAGCTGATAGAGCGACAGATGATCGGCGGCAAGCCCGATAGCTTCCTTCAACTCCTCGCGCCAGGCCTCAATGGTCTGGTTCGGGCGCGCATAAATCAGATCGAAGGACAGGCGCGGGAAAATCTCGCGCGCCAGACGGATGGCGGCCTTCGCTTCCTCGACCGAATGCATGCGCCCCAAGCGGCGCAGATCGGGATCGTTGAGCGCCTGAATGCCGAGCGACACGCGGTTGACGCCTGCCGCGCGATAGCTACGAAAACGATCAGCCTCGACGCTGGTGGGGTTTGCTTCCAGCGTCACCTCAATATCTGGCGCAACGGACCAATGCGACGCGATCCCGTCGAGAAGCGCGCCAACCGTTTCAGGCTGCATCAGCGACGGCGTGCCGCCGCCGAGGAATATGCTGGTGATCGTGCGCGGGCCGGTGCGTGCGCGCAGCGTTTCCATCTCGCGAAGAAACGCCTCGGAAAAACGCGCCTGATCGACCGGCTTGTGGCGAACATGGCTGTTGAAGTCGCAATAAGGGCATTTGGCCAGACAGAACGGCCAGTGCAAATATACGCCAAACGCATTTTCCCCGTTTGCGCGCGTGATCGGGATCGCGCTGGCAGCATTTTTCTCCTGCAAAGGGGGAAACAGCTTGTTCATTTCGCGGGGGCCGCTTCCACATCGAGCGCTTTTTCGGCGAAAAGCTTGAAGGCGCGCGCACGGTGCGACAGGGCCGAAGCGTCGCCCGGTTTCCAGCCATGCTTTTCATCGGCGGTCATTTCGCCAAAGGTCTTTTCATAGCCATCGGGCAGGAAAATCGGATCGAAGCCGAAGCCGGTCGTGCCGCGCGGCGGCCAGACTATCGTTCCTTCGACCTCGCCACGGAAATATTCCGCCTCGCCATCCGGCCAGGCAAGGCAAATGACCGATACGAAGCGTGCCTTGCGCTGCTGCGGTTCAACGGCGCCCTTTTCCTGCAGCAGGTTCTCCACCTTCTGCATCGCCATGTCGAAATCGCGCGTACCGTCCTCGGTCTCGGCCCAGTTTGCGGTGTAGACGCCGGGATCGCCGTCAAGCGCATCGACCATCATGCCGGAATCGTCGGACAATGCGGGCAGGCCGGTGGCTTCTGCCGCAGCGAGCGCCTTGATATAGGCGTTTTCCTCAAATGTGGTGCCCGTTTCATCGGGTTCAGGAAGACCGAGAGCGGCAACCGAAGTGACCTCAAAACCGAACGGGCCGATCAGTCCATCAAATTCCTTCAGCTTGCCCGCATTGTGCGAAGCGACGATCAGCTTGCCCTTTTCCAGCTTTCTCATTGTCAGTTCCATAGTTGGGGTTCGGCGATCTCCAGCGAATTGCCGGATGGATCGCGAAAGTAAATCGAATGCGCACCATTGGGCCAATCGAACTCGGCCTCTATTGTCACGCCGTGTTTTGCCAGATGGCTGCGCCAGCCTTCCATCTCCTCACGGCTTGCGGCAAAACAGACATGACCGGGCCCGCTGGTGCCATGGGCCGGTACCGGCAAATGTCCGGGAAGCGGCGGCTTCAATGTTTCTTCCGCCTTGAAGAGAAGCAATATGCCCTCTCCACAGCGGAAAAATGCATTGCGGTCACTGACTTTCCCAACCGGCTCCAGTCCCATCGTTCCCTGATAGAACTCTATCGCCTCGGCGACATCGCGGACATAAAGAGCGGTTTCAAGAATGCGTGCTGCGCGCATGGATGAGGTCTCCTCGATATATGGAGCAGACCTCGTTCCTATCAGGCGACAGCCATTTTCTGCAAGGACACAAGACGATCAATGCCGCCGCGCGCAAGCTTCATCAGGCTGGCGAATTCTTCTTCCGAGAAAGGCGCGCCTTCCGCCGTTCCCTGAATTTCAACGATGCCGCCCTTGCCGGTCATCACGAAATTGCTGTCGGTCTCGGCGACGGAATCTTCGGCATAGTCGAGATCGAGCACCGGCTCGCCCTCGTAGATACCGCAGGAAATCGCGGCGATATGGTCTTTCAGGACCTTCTCGACGCGCACCATCTGGCGCGCTTCCATCCAGCGCAGGCATTCATGAAGCGCCACCCAGCCGCCGGTGATAGCCGCCGTGCGGGTGCCGCCATCGGCCTGAATGACGTCGCAGTCGACCGTGATCTGCACTTCGCCGAGCGCCTGCATGTCGACAACCGCGCGCAACGAGCGTCCGATCAGGCGCTGGATTTCCTGCGTGCGCCCGCCCTGCTTGCCAGCGGCAGCTTCGCGGCGCATGCGGTCGCCGGTCGAGCGCGGCAGCATGCCGTATTCCGCCGTGACCCAGCCCTTGCCCGTATTGCGCATCCAGCCAGGCACCTTTTCCTCAAGGCTTGCGGTGCACAGCACATGCGTATCGCCAAATTTGACGAGGCAGGAGCCCTCGGCATGTTTGGAGATGCCGCGTTCGAAAGAGACGGCGCGCATTTCGTCAGCCGCACGCTTGGATGGACGCATGAAGAATTCCTCGATTCAGTTTCCTGTGCGGCTTTTTAGGCTTCCCACACGCAAATAGAAAGGCGCTCCGTCCGAAAAACCGACAGAGATGTTGAGAGGACTGTCAGGGCAGTACTAAACCCTTTGACGCTTTGACTGGCGACCTTATATTCGGCCTATGCCATTCGTAAAGTTTGCGACCATAATATGATGAAAACGCCGGAACACCAGCTTCTGAGTTCGCTCGACCAGCGTTCGCGTGATATTTTTCGGTTGATCGTGGAAACCTATCTGAACGATGGCGATCCACTCGGCTCGCGCAACCTGTCGCGCTTGCTGCCACAGGCGCTTTCGCCTGCGACCATTCGCAATGTCATGAGCGACCTGGAGCATCTGGGCCTCATCTATGCGCCGCATGTTTCGGCCGGGCGCCTGCCGACGCAGATCGGACTGCGTTTCTTTGTCGATGCATTTCTGGAAGTGGGCGATCTGCCGCCGGAGGAACGCTCCTCCATTGAAGCGCAGGTTCGTTCCGCCGGCACAAACAATTCGGTCGAAAGCGTCCTTACCGAAGCAAGCCAGGTTCTGTCCGGCCTGTCGCGCGGCGCGGGCCTCGTGCTTGCCACCAAGGCCGAAGGCGCGCTGAAACATATCGAATTTGTTCGCCTTGAACCGACCCGGGCGCTTGCGGTGCTGGTCATGCAGAATGGCGATGTCGAAAACCGCGTCGTCAACCTTCCTGCCGGCATCAGCAATTCGCAACTGGTCGAGGCATCGAATTTTCTCAACGCGCATATTCACGGCCACACGCTCTCCGAAGCCAAGGCGGAACTGAAAAAGCTGACGGAAGAAACGCGGCAGGAACTCGACCAGCTGTCGCAGGAACTGGTTGCCCAGGGGCTGGCCGTCTGGAGCGGAGCCGGAACGGATCAACCGGCGCGATTGATTGTGCGCGGGCGCGCCAATCTTCTGGAAAATATCCATGCACAGGAAGACATAGAGCGCCTGCGCCATCTGTTCGATGATCTCGAGACCAAGGACGGCATGGTCCAGCTTCTCGATCTTGCCGAGGCCGGGTCGGGCGTGCGAATCTTCATCGGCTCGGAAAACAAGCTTTTCTCCCTTTCCGGCTCTTCACTGGTGGTGGCGCCCTATCGCGACAGCGAGCAAAGGGTTATCGGTGCCTTGGGGGTAATCGGGCCGACACGGCTCAATTATGCACGGATTGTCCCGATGGTGGACTATACCGCCCAGATCGTGTCCCGGCTTCTGCGGTAGCTGTCAGACTTTCCGGGAGGCGGTCGCGGCTCGGAAATTAGACCTTGATTTTATTGGCCTGAAACTCGATATCCGCCCCAAAGATAGAACGGTTCCCACTTTGACAAAAGCGTTGGCCCCACTCTATCTATCTATTTGTTCTTCGCATTATCCTCTGCAAAAGGCGAACGCGCTTTTGCTGGAAATGCCCTATTCAAGACGGAAGTAGCATCATGGCTGACGAAAAAGACAAATCCCAGAACCCCGATCTTGAGCAGCGCGATATCAACAATCCCCGGGATCGTGAGGCGCTCAACCGTGCTGCCGACGAATTTCTGAAGGCGCGCAAGGCAGAAGCCCGTGCGGAAGCAGCCGAGGACGAAGCCGAAGCGGCGGTGGATGAAACGGCGAACCGGATTGCCATGCTCGAAGCGGATAATGGCGAGCTGAAAGACCAGCTGCTGCGTGCAGCCGCCGAAATGGAAAACCTGCGCAAGCGCACCCAGCGCGACGTGCAGGACGCGCGCGCCTATGCCGTGACCAACTTCGCCCGCGACATGCTTTCGGTTTCCGACAATCTGGGCCGCGCACTCGAGGCTATCCCTGCCGACGCCCTGGAAACCGATGCCAGCCTGAAGTCGCTCGCCGACGGCGTGGAAATGACCAAACGCGCCATGCTGCACGCTCTGGAACGCCACGGCGTCAAGAAGCTGGAACCGGAAGGCCAGAAGTTCGACCCGAATTTCCATCAGGCCATGTTCGAAGTACCGAACGCGGACCTGCCGAACAATACCGTTGTGCAGGTCGTGCAGGATGGTTACGCCATCGGCGACCGCGTACTGCGCCCGGCCATGGTCGGCGTGTCAAAGGGCGGTCCAAAGGCAACCGCCGATAACGGCGCTGCCGCTCCCGAAGGCAATGCCTGATTCGATAGATAGCGGATGCGATTTGGAGCGGCGGCTTTGTCTGCCGCTCTTTTCTTATCTGCGCTTCGGTTTGCCATAACATGCATATTGCTATTGGGGCGCACCGATGAAAAGTTGTTCCAGAATGTGTGGAGGAGAGCCGCGGCGTGACGATTCCTGAGTTTTTGAACTTCGCGGGCGTTTTCGTTTTCGCCGCGACCGGCGCTCTTGCCGCCTCGCGCCGGCAGCTCGACATTATCGGTTTTCTGTTCCTTGCCAACATTACCGGGATTGGCGGCGGCACCTTTCGCGATCTCGTGCTCGGCGCCCCTGTCTTCTGGGTCGTGGAGCCGAGCTATCTGTTGGCTGGCACGCTGGCGGCAATTGTCGTCTATTTTACCGCGCACATGGTTGAGTCGCGCTATCGCGCCTTGCTCTGGCTCGATGCGATCGGCATGGCGGCCTATACGGTGCTGGGCGCCGCCAAGGGGCTGGCGCTTGGTTTCGGGCCGTCCGTCGCCATTGTGACCGGCATTTCCACGGCCACGCTCGGCGGAATATTGCGCGACATGGTGGCTGGCGAGCCTTCCGTGCTGATGCGGCGGGAAATCTATGTCACGGCTTCGCTTGCCGGTGCGTGCCTCTATGTCCTGCTGGCCTGGCTGCGGGTTGAGCCAGCCATATGCGCAGTTGCAGCGGCCGTGACCGCCTTTGTCATTCGTGGCGGCGCACTTTATTTCGGCTGGACGTTGCCCGTCTATAAAAGCCGTCCCGGACGCACCGAAGAAGAGCTTCAGCGCGACCGGATCATCAGGCCTGAATAGTTTTATACAAGCCCTGCCTGGCTTGCAGCCGCCTGCAGGCTGACCTGCGGACGCGGACCCATCTGCTGGATGATCATGCCTGCCGCCAGCGAGCCGAGGCGGGCGCAATCTTCAAGCGAGCGGTCGTTCGTATAACCATAAAGGAAACCGGCGGCATAAAGGTCGCCTGCCCCGGTCGTGTCGACCAGCGCATCGATTTCGATGGCAGGAACCGTCAGGGTCTGGTCCGGCGTAACCACGACGGCACCTTTTTCCGAACGGGTGATGATTGAAAGCGCGCAATCCATGCGCATGCAGGCAATCGCCGTTTCAAGCGACTTTGTCTTATAGAGCGACTTGGCCTCGTCCTCGTTGGCGAAAACGATATCGACGGTGCGCGAGCGCATAAGCTCCAGAAACTCCCCGCGATACCGGTCGACACAGAACGGATCGGAAAGCGTCATCGCCATCTGGCGATTTTTCTCATGCGCGATCTTCGACGCCATCACGATGGCTTCCTTGGCGCGCGGCGGGTCCCACAGATAGCCTTCGAAATAAGTCACTTTCGCATCGGACACCTTGGAGGTTTCAACATCCTCCGGGCCAAGTTCCACGCAGGCACCGAGAAAGGTGTTCATTGAACGTTCGCCGTCCGGCGTCACGAAAATCATCGAGCGGGCGGTCGGCGATCCATTTTCCAGCGGGCGCGTGTCGAACGCAACGCCCTGTGCGCGGATATCGTGCGCGAAAACACGGCCCAGATGATCGGCCGCGACCTTGCCGAAATAGGCCGAGCGTCCGCCGAGGCTCGCCACGCCAGCCGCCGTATTTCCGGCACTGCCGCCGGACATTTCCGTCGCCGGGCCTGCTATCCGGCTATAGAGCAATTCGGCGCGATCCGCATCGATCAGGTTCATCGCGCCTTTGACAATACCGTTTGTTTCCAGAAAAGAGTCGTCGGTGCGGGAAAGAATATCGACAATGGCATTGCCGATGCAAAGGACGTCGAATGTGGCCATGAGCGCGAGAAGCTCCCCTTTAGATTAGTCTCCTGCCCGCCAGAAGCAGACCGGTCACGTGCGTGCCGGTTTAGCCGTTTGCAGTCCCTTTGGCTACCCTGCAGGCTTCCGTACCGTGATCGCGCGGGTTGCTAGGGAAGAGCGGCATACCTATTTCCATCCTTGTCCACAGTCGAAATCGGGGCGAAAATGATCCTGGATGCTGCATTGAAGGCTCTGAAACGCCTGACCACACCGGAACTGCGTGCAGTTTTCTGGAAAACGCTGGGCTTGACGCTTCTTCTGCTGGCTGGCCTGTGGGCCGCCGTTCGTCAAATCTTTTTTACTTTCGCCTGGCCTTGGATGGAGCAGATATTGCCCGGCATGCCGGAATGGGCAGGCTGGCTCGGCATCGTCGCCGCCATTGTCGCAGGCCTTGGCCTGGCGCTTGTGCTGGCATTGATGATCGCGCCCGTCACGGCGCTCGTGGCTGGCCTGTTTCTCGACGATGTGGCCGAAGTGGTCGAGCGCGAAGACTATCCGAACGATCCCCCAGGCTCAGCCTTGCCAACCGGGCGTTCCATCGTCGTTTCGCTGAAATTTCTGGGCATTGTCATCATCGGCAATATCGCAGCCCTGCTGATGCTGTTCATACCCGGCATCAACCTGATCGCCTTCTTCGTCATCAACGCTTATCTGCTCGGACGGGAATTTTTCGAGTTTGCGGCCATGCGCTATCGTTCGGAAGCCGAAGCCAAGGCGCTAAGATCGCATTATGGCGTGACGGTCTTTCTGGCCGGACTGCTGATTGCGGGCTTCATGGCGGTCCCCATCGTCAACCTTCTGACGCCGCTTTTTGCTGCAACCATGATGGTGCATCTGCATAAAGCCATCTCGAAGCGTGAGGCCCGGCTTACACCTGCGGCGGCAAAGGGATAAGCGGCGCCGGCACGTCGCAGGTTTTCGCCGGATATTTGCAGATATCGGCAATCACGCACTTCTCGCATTCCGGCTTGCGCGCCTTGCAGACGTAACGGCCATGCAGGATGAGCCAGTGATGCGCGTGCAGCATGTACTCCGCCGGAATGACCCGCACCAGAATGGCTTCGACAGCTTCCGGAGTCTTGCCGGGCGCAAGACCGATCCGGTTGCCGATGCGCAGAATATGCGTGTCCACCGCCATGGTCGGCTGGCCGAAAGCCATGTTCAGCACCACATTGGCCGTCTTGCGGCCAACGCCCGGCAATTTCACCAGTTCGTCGCGGTCGCCCGGCACTTCTCCGCCATAATCGCGGATCAGGGCTTCGGACAGGAGAATGACGTTTTTCGCCTTGTTGCGCCAAAGGCCGATGGTGCGGATGTAGTCGCCGACTTTTTCCTCGCCAAGCGCCAGCATTTTCTGCGGCGTATCGGCAACGGCAAAGAGGCCGCGTGTCGCCTTGTTGACGCCTGCGTCGGTGGCCTGCGCCGACAGGACGACGGCGACGAGAAGGGTAAAAGCATTCACATGCTCAAGCTCGCCCTTCGGCTCGGGTCTCTGGATGGAGAAACGGCGGAATATTTCGTGAATTTCATCCGCCGTATAAAGCGTACCCCGCACCCGGCGTTGGGAACGGGTGGGAGATGCATTCACGGGCGATTTGATTTTGGCCTTTTCCATTCCGCCTCTATAATGGGTTCTTGATCGACAAAACAATCAGCAGCTTGACGCAGGCCCAATGCGGCGTTGCGAGATGATCTGAAAACGATGCACCATCCAGACGGCGCGGAACCCGACCGGTTCGAGAAACCCATTTTCGAGGCCCTGCTCACGCCCTATCGTTCGCTGGGGCGCACGGGCTTTGCCGTATTGATGGGGGCGCTGATCGGTTGCTGGATGTTTGTGGGCATTCTTTTCTGGTCCATCGGGGCTTGGCCGATCTTCGGGTTTTTCGGCCTTGATGTTCTGCTTATCTATCTGGCTTTCCGCTGGAATTATCGTGCAGCTCGCGCGCGCGAAGAAATTTCCGTGTCCCGCTCTGCCTTGCATATTCGCAAATATGCTTCATCCGGCAAGATGACCGCCCATCGCTTCAATCCATTCTGGACACGGTTCAAGGTAGCGCGAAAACCGGACATAGGGATCACCGGCATGAGCGTCGAGAGCCGCGAAAAGAGCGTCGCCATCGGCAAGTTCCTCAATCCCGACGATCGTGAAAGCTTCGCAACGGCTTTTGGCGCGGCGCTCGCGGAAGCGCGCCGATAACACCACTCCTAATGTTTCCGGGTATATTGCGCCTGAGCTTCATCCTAGGATGGAGTGAAGGAATACGGATTGGCCCTTGAAGTCAGGCTTTTCACAAGCCATATCAGTTACCGAGGAGATACGCCGCAAGGGTTCTCTTCGTAACGGTCGCTTCTCATCAAGGACTGATGCAATGACAAGAATGACACCGTTTTCGAGCCCTCTGCTGCTCGGATTCGACACGATGGAAAAGACGCTGGAACGGATCGCGAAATCCGGCGACGGTTATCCGCCCTATAATATTGAACGCCTGCGAGGCGAAACGGGTTCCGAACGTCTGCGAATTACTCTGGCGGTGGCCGGATTTTCCAGTGACGACCTCGAGGTCATGACGGAAGACAATCAACTCGTCATCCGCGGACGCCAGACCGACGATACCGAACGGGAATTTCTGCATCGCGGCATCGCTGCCCGGCAGTTCCAGCGCGTTTTCGTCCTGGCAGACGGCATGCGGGTTCTCGGTTGTGATCTGAAAAACGGCCTTTTGGCCATTGATCTTGATCGCCCGGAACCGGAGCGGCTGATCAAGCGAATCAACATAGCGGTGAAAGACTGAAACTGTTCAGTTTTTATTCAGCACAACCCCGCTATATTGAAAAATGCGAAGCTCTGAAGCGGCATGGTCGCAAATGACGTGCCGACGAAATGGAGGCTACGACCATGAACAGACAGATATTCACCGACAATGAATTCGCCCATCTCGGCGAAGGTGAAATTGCCTATGTGCGCAAGATCCGTTCCGATGATCTTGCCCGCAGCTTCCCTGCCCTTCCACCGATTGAGCCGGGCCTGGAACTCTGGGCGCTTTTTGGCGCGAGCGGCGAGCCGATCGTGCTCTCCGATGTTCGCGCGACCGCGTTGCAGGGCGCACAGGAACACGAACTGCGCACGGTGATGCTGCATTAGAGCAGTTCCTGTTTTGACGGAATCGTTGGAACCGCTCTATCTATTTGTTTTGCCGCATTTCCGAACGCAAAACCGTTTCGCACTTTTGCTGGAAATGCTCCAGGAATGGGACACCGGCCCTCGCGGGTTTCATATTCCGCACGGGTTATTGTCGGAAACTTTCGGCGCAAGAACGCCGTCCCCCCTTGGGCCGATATTTCTTCTGCCCGCATTGTTTCCCTTCACTTGCCAGTCATTGCGAGCAGACAAATAAAACCGCCGTTCAGACTGAACGGCGGCTTTATTTACGAGAAACTATTTGAACTCAGGCCGCGTTGGAAGCGGGCTGTGTCGTCAGGAATGAATAAAGCGCCTGCGCGTCATGTGTGCCGCGCAATTTGGCAACAGTATCGGCGTCGCGCAGCATACGGGCGATGCGCGAGAGAGCCTTCAGATGATCCGCGCCGGCATTTTCCGGCGCGAGAAGCAGAAAAACAAGATCGACAGGCTGATCGTCCAGCGCCTCGAAATCGACCGGGGTTTCCAGACGAGCGAAGATTCCGGCTATTTTGTTGATGTTCGCCAGCTTGCCGTGCGGAATGGCAACGCCATTGCCCACCCCGGTGGAACCGAGGCGTTCACGCTGGAGAATTGTTTCGAAAACTTCGCGCTCAGGGAGACCGGTCAGTTCCGCAGCCTTTTCAGACAAAATCTGCAAAAGCTGCTTTTTGGAGCTGGCTTTCAGCGCAGGGATAATCGCCCCTGGCTGAATCAGATCACTAAGATCCATTCTCTCCGTTCCTTCTTCAATCAGGCTTTTCAAGCCCGGTTTGGGGAAGCGCACGCGGCCGCCGATCGCGGTCCGCTGCGTGCGCTTCAGGTTTGCCGTCAGGCGCGGGGCGCGGCCTGGCGGGTGACCATTGATGGATCGACCCAGCCGATATTGCCGTCCGCCCGACGGTAGACGATATTAACTTCATCATTGCCGGCGTTGCGGAATACCAGAACCGGATTCTCAATCAGATCCAGTTCCACGACCGCCGACGCCACCGACATGGTGCGCAGGGCGACGGACGATTCCGCAACAATTGTCGGCGCGTAATCCGCCGGAAGATCCTCCTCTTCCTCCGGCAGGGGTGCCATAACACGATATGCAACGTCATCATAGATCGCATCCGGCTGCGTGGCAGGACGCGATTTCAGACGGCGCTTGTAGCGGCGAAGGCGGGTTTCGATCTTGTCCGCAGCCGCTTCGAAAGCCAGTTGCGGATCCTGCGCCTCGCCAGTGCTTTGCAGGGTCGCACCGCTATCGAGGTGCAGAGTGCAATCCGCACTGAAACGCGAACCGGACTTGGTGACCGTAACCTGTCCGGAAAAGCCATGATCGAAATATTTGCCGACCGCTTCGTTAACCCGATCGATGATCCGGGTCGTGAAAGCTTCACCGACGTCCATATGCTTTCCAGATACACGCAGAGTCATTTGGCACACCTCATTTGCGTTACACCACAGAAGCCAGTCTAATCACAAGGCGAGCGAAGCGCAAAGCGAACCAGCATCAAAGATGCTTTTCATCCAGTGCGTTTTCCATCCAGATCCACGGTGCCGACAAGCTTCCGAGGCGCACTCTCCGCACAGGTGTTGAAACACCTTCCGAAAAGCCTTTGAAGTCCTGACTGTTCCAAGACAAAGCCCGTGACAGGATGGTTGCAAACGTTTCTCTTACGTAACGCCCGGTAAACCGCCACCCTGTCGGGAAACATGTCCCGGAACGCCGCATTGTCCTTCCTTTGAACATATGAACAATCGTAATTTCTTCCAGAAATTACGCATTCCGGACGCTTCCCGCAGAAACGATGCGGGATACGTCCATCTCATGTTTTCTCCCGAAAAACGGCCAGTCCGGGAAAAATACTTCAATTCTGTCCTGACGCGGCTTCGTATAGACAGCGCGTCGATCCCGCTGAAGACTTGCCGTGAAAGCCCGAAAACCGGGCTTCAATTACCGTCCGCAGCGCGAGCCGGGCTTCTATTGGTTGAATTGGCGCTTGTCAATTGGCCCTCTTGCCAGCTGGTCATCCTGCGATGTGGATTCTTTCCACAGGTCGTGATCGAATTTTTCTGAAAGAACGGCTCGGCCAATCCAAAATTTTAGAGCATTCCCTGCCCGCATAAGCGAATGAAACCCGCAATACGTTTCTGAAAACAGTCCGGTTCGGCAATCAGGAAGCAGACAGTCGCGCCTTCTTTTCGCGTCTGCGTTGTACCGATGAGGCAATATTCATCGATTCCCGGTATTTTGCGACCGTTCTTCGCGCAATATCCACACCGTCCTTCTTCAGAGCATCCACGATGGCGTCATCGGAAAGCACCTCGTCAGGCTTTTCGGCATCAATCATCTGGCGGATACGATGGCGCACGCTCTCCGATGAATGCGCATCGCCGCCTTCTGACGACGCAATGGAAGCATTGAAGAAATAACGCAATTCAAACACGCCGCGTGGCGTCGCCATGAACTTGTTCGCGGTCACCCTGCTGATGGTGGATTCATGCATGCCGACCGCATCGGCGACGGTGCGCAGGTTGAGCGGCTTCAAATGGGTCACTCCGTGGCGCAGAAAACCGTCCTGCTGCCGGACTATTTCCTGCGTGACCTTGAGGATGGTGCGCGCGCGCTGGTCAAGGCTGCGCACAAGCCAGCTCGCGGTCTGCATGCAGTCCGAGAGAAACGCCTTTTCCTCCACTTTTACGGAGGCGCTGACCTCGGCATAATATTCATTATTGACGATGAGGCGCGGCATGGCCGCAGCGTTCAGTTCAATAGCCCATCCCCCATCGCGCGATGGCGTCACCAGCACATCCGGCACGATGGCGTCGGCGACAGGGACGTCAAACGACGCGCCCGGCTTTGGATCGAGCATGCGGATTTCAGTCAGCATATCGAGAATATCGGCCTGATCGACACCGCACAGTTTCTTGAGCGCCGCGAAATCACGCCGCGCCAGTAGATCGAGATTATCGATCAATGCTTCCATCGCCGGATCGAACCGATCCTTGAGGCGCAACTGTATCGCCAGGCACTCCCGCAGGTCGCGAGCGAAAAGGCCATGGGGATCAAAGCTTTGCATCATGCCCAGCACGCGCTCGATTTCGGCCGTTTCCACGCCCAGATTCTGGGCGAGACCGACGATATCGACCCGTAGATAGCCGCTCTCATCCAGCGCATCAGCAAGCGCTGTCGCGATGAACCGGTCCATCGTTCCAGAAAAAGTCAGCGCGATCTGTTCCGCCACATGCTCGCCGAGCGAAACCCGGCTTGCCGTCACCTGATCGATGTCATAAGCGCTGGCTGAAACATATCCGTCCGCGACCGACGATTTCCACTGCGCGGCAAGATCAGGCCCGATTTCATCGGATCGCCCCGGATCGTCGGGAAAGATGTTCTCAAGCGAACTGTCGAAGGCAGAAGAAAGTGTCTCCGCATCACCGGAGTCTTCCGTCTTGAACCAGTCGTCCTCCGACGTATGGGACTCTATCTCCCGCTCACCGGCTTCTCCATCGTCGCGCAGGGAATCCGAGCCCGCAAAATCATCATTCGCTGCCTCGATTCGATCCAGCAGCGGATTTTTTTCGATTTCAGCGTCAAGAAATTGTTCCAGCTCTACATGCGTCATCTGCAGCAGTCTTATCGACTGCATCAACTGGGGGGTCATTACCAGCGACTGCGACTGACGGAAATCGAGCTTGGGCGACAAAGCCATGCGACGCGTAATTCTCCCCGGTTTACCCCTGCCGATCTCCACGGACCGCATGTTCAGGCCGAGCAGAATGAAAACTGGTATGAACCTTGCTTGTCAATTCAGAATGCGCGTTTTTCAAGCAAAAGGGAAATTAGTCGCGGCAGAAGCGGGGCGAATCTCGGCACGCACGCCCATTTCGCGCCCGCCAATGATGCTTACAACGGGAGAATCTGGACCGCGGATCTGAGTTCATTCAGATCAATGGCGCGCTAAAGAGTGAACTGATCGCCGAGATAAAGCCTGCGCACATCTGGATTGGCAACGATTTCCGCAGGGCGTCCATGCGTCAGCACCTGACCTGCGTGAATAATATAGGCGCGGTCGATAAGGCCGAGCGTTTCGCGCACATTATGGTCAGTTATCAAAACGCCAATGCCGCGGCTCGTCAGATGGCGGACAAGCTGCTGGATATCCGAAACGGCAATCGGATCGACGCCCGCGAAAGGTTCGTCGAGCAGCATGAAATTCGGACGCGAGGCAAGCGCGCGCGCAATTTCGAGACGGCGACGCTCACCGCCGGAAAGCGAAATGGCGGGCGCCTTGCGCAAATGTGCGATGTGAAACTCTTCCAGAAGCGCATCCAGCTCGGAGGCGCGCTTGGTGCGATCCTTCTCCACCACTTCCAGCACGGCCTTGATATTGTTTTCCACTGAGAGGCCGCGAAAAATGGAGGCTTCCTGCGGCAGATAGCCAATACCGAGACGAGAACGGCGATACATCGGCATCGATGTGACATCAAAACCGTCGATCTCGATGGAGCCGGCATCAGCGGGGACAAGACCGGTCACCATATAGAAACAGGTGGTCTTGCCGGCACCGTTTGGCCCCAGAATACCGACGGCTTCGCCAGCACGCACACCGAACGACACGCCGTTGACGACCTGTCGGCCGCGATAGCTCTTGCAGAGCCCGCGCGCCACGAGCGTGCCTTTAAGACGCGCCGACTTACCCGGCTGGCCGGGCATGGCTCCCGCGACATCAGATGGTACGTTCACATTTTGCGATGCGTCTTGCGACCCGTCATCGGCCTTCTTGTTCCAGAACAATCCCACGCCTGCTCCGGTCAGTTCTGCTTGGGCGCAGCACCGCCCTGCTGTTGATCTTTCGGAGCCATGATGATCGATACACGACCCTTGGACTGCCCCTTGCAGCTCTCGACATTGGCGCGTCCCGTATCGAGATGCGCGGTCAGCTTGCAACCGGTCACGACATTGTCGCCATCGGTCAGCACCACTTTCTGCCCCTGGAGAACCATCACCTGGTTCTTGGCATCATAACGGCCCGTATCGCCGGTCGCGACCTGCGTGCCAGACTTGAGATAGACTTTTCCCGAAATGTCGATGTGATCGATGCTCGACGAATCAAGACCGCCGACGCCCGCACTTGCCGGTTCAGGCGCCTGCGCCTCGCCGTCCTTCTTGGCCTTGTTGTAATAGACCGTCATCTGGCCGGCCTTCAGGAGGGCATCGCCCTGCGAAACGGCAACATTGCCGGTGAAGACGGCAACGCCTTCCTTGTCACGCATTTCCAGCTTGTCGGCATCGATTTTTACGGGCGCCTTGCTGTTGGAAAGCTTCAGGCCGTTCACAGCCGCGCCTTCCTGCGCCAGCGAGGCCGTTGGAGCCGCGACAAGCCCAAGCGCCAGAACCGCAAATCCCATCCGCAAAGTGCGGGCCATCGTACCCTTGTTCATCTTGCCCGTCTCGCGTTCCATATATCACCAGCTCCCCGAAGCACTCGACCATTCCCGGGCCGACATGCGGTCAGACGCAACATTAAGCACTTTGCGTCCAAATGGGAACATTCGGCATCGCAAAATGCGATCAAAAAAGCGGTTTAGAGCTGTAGCATTCCGACAGCATCGGAATCACGCTCTAACAATTTGTTTCGAGCACGTTTCAACCCGAAAACCGGCCTGCAACGTACTCAGGCGCCCGCACAGATATGACTCAGTCCGAACGCTTCGCCTGTCCTCAAATCAGGCTGCCTTCTCAAGGAGCCTTGTTGGGCGAAACAACGCTGCCGTCAACGGTCATCTGAACCTTGTTCTCGAAAATCAGAACCTTGCCGTTGTCCTTGACCTGCATGCTGTTCGCCAGAATATGCGTGCTGCCGCTGCGGATGTCGACGGGCTTGTCGGTCGTGATTTGCCCGCTCTTGAGATTTACGTCCGCAGAATGCATCACTGCACGCAAACCATCATCCGTGGTAACAATAAAGTCCTTATCAAGTTGCAAACGCCCATTGGCATTGTCATAGATACCGGATGTGGCCTCGACCTTGGCCATCCCCTTTTCCCCAACCGGCAATTCGGCAAGGATGCCTTCCAGCGAAATCGCGCCGCTGTTCTTCGCATCCTGCGTCGCCTTGGAAGCGGTCATCGAATACGGACGGTTGTCCTTTGTATATCCGTTGAGATGCGGGCTCGTCATGACAAGCTTGCCGCTTTCGCCGCCATTATTCACTTCCACCTTTATGGGCGTGTTCGGCGTTGCGAGAAATGTATACCATGAGAAGACAGCCGCCACGATAATCGCAGCCACCGGCAGCGCGGTCTTCAGGACACGAACGCGGACGGAATGGCGCTGCGCCGCGTGGAAGAGCGCCTCGGCCTTCTCCGACGCCCCAAAACGCATGCCACCCTTGCCGCGACCTTGGGCGGTCACGTTCTGCGGCGCATGGCTGGGTGTCGTGTCGGCGGTCATGTCGCGTTCAATTCCTCAATGGCTTTTCGTAGAATTCGGTAAGCGGCGCGCCTATCTCGCGCTTTTTCATTTCAATAAGGTTTATTTGGGGTGAAATAGACGGTCGCTCAATAGCTTCATACCGCACAAAACACCGCACCCGCCTCCCAACAGGGCAGCAGGAACGGCTTATGTCTTTGATAATTCATCCCAATTCGCACTTTACCCAATTTGGTAGAATGCTAATCAACTCTTTGATATCACAAAACCTGTCCAATTTACAGCCATGCTTGATGCTGCTCTTTCACGGAACCGAATTGCCGAAGAGACTTGCCGCATGCCGCCATTCGAGGCAAAAGATGGATTGCCGATGCGCGAACAGCGCCACCAACAAACGGATGGACGGGAATGGCTCAAGACGCCGAAGCAATCATCGAACGCCGGAAATTGCGCAGAAAGCTGACCGTCTGGCGCGGTGCGTTCCTTCTCCTGATCGCGGCCCTGATTGCCGTCTTCGCTTCCTGGTCGATGCGCGGCGCGAATTTCAGCCAGCCGCATATCGCCAAGGTTCGCATCGAGGGCACCATCTTCGAGAATGAGGAATTGCTCAAACGCCTCGACAAAATCGCCAGGGACGATGCCGTCAAAGGCGTGATTCTGGTCCTCGATTCGCCCGGGGGAACGACAGTCGGCGGCGAAGCCATTTTTGAAGCCGTGCGAAAGATTGCCGAGAAAAAGCCGGTCGTGACCCAGGTGGGCACGCTCGCCGCCTCCGCCGGCTATATGATTGCCAGCGCATCCGATCACATCATCGCGCGACAGACATCCATCGTCGGCTCCATCGGGGTCCTGTTTCAATATCCGGATGTCTCGAAGCTGCTCGACACGATCGGCGTGAAGGTCGAAACCATCAAGTCCTCGCCGCTCAAGGCGGAGCCCAATTATTTCAGCCCGGCCAGCGAAGAAGCCAAGGGCATGATCAGCAATATGATCATGGATTCCTATGCGTGGTTCGTGGATATTGTCGAAAAGCGCCGTTCTTTCACGCATGAACAGGCACTGGCGCTTGCCAATGGTGCGGTTTTTACCGGACGGCAGGCACTGGACAAAAAGCTGATCGACGGGCTTGGCGGTGAAGAAGAAGCGGTTGCCTGGCTTGCAGGCAAGGGGCTTTCCAAGGATCTGCCCCGCCTCGAATGGAAGCCGGTCAGCAGTGAAACGGGTTTTTCGCTGCGCGATCTGATCATCCATGCCGGTGCGCGCCTTATCGGCGTGCCGCAGGAAGCCGATGGCGTGCTGAAGCAGATTGCCAGGGAGCGCATCTTCCTTGACGGACTTCTTTCGGTTTGGCACGTTGACGGTACGCCTGAAGCGAATTGACGCCATCCGGGCAAATGAACACAATATCCGGCAGATACCGGACGAAACGAACAGAAGAACAGGGGTTTAAAGCCGTGATCAAATCGGAACTCGTTCAGATTATCGCCAGCCGCAATCCGCATCTTTTCCAGCGCGATGTCGAAAACATCGTCGGCGCGGTATTCGACGAGATCACAAACGCCCTTGCAGAAGGCAATCGCGTTGAGCTGCGCGGCTTCGGCGCGTTTTCCGTCAAAAATCGCCCTGCCCGCAGCGGCCGCAATCCGCGTACCGGCGAAACGGTGGACGTGGAAGAAAAGTGGGTTCCTTTCTTCAAGACCGGCAAGGAACTGCGCGACCGTCTCAACGGCGCAGTCTGATAGACGCTATGGCGGCAAAACGCATCATCGCCATCATCGTTCTTGTGCCGCTCGCCGTGGTTCTGATTGCGTTGTCGGTTGCCAATCGCGCGTCGGTGCAATTTACGATCGATCCGTTCAATCCGGGCAATCCTGCGCTATCCTATAATGCGCCGCTGTTCCTTTGGCTGTTCGGAGCGCTTCTCCTTGGCGTCGTCATAGGCTCCCTGGTGACCTGGTTCACGCAGGGCAAGCATCGGCGCAAGGAGCGTATGTACAAGCAGGAGGCGGCTCGCCTGCTTGAACGCAGCACAGCCGCCGAAAAGCGCAATATACCGGTCGTGAATTCCTGAAACGGTCTTTATTCTGGAACCCGGAAGCAAACTTCCGGGTTTTGGAGCGCTGAAATATCCTTTGTGCGCGGTTGAACGTCGTTTTCCCCTTCCACACCGGCGCTGTTTATCCTACCTAGACCCCAATCATGATGATTGGAGTTTCGGGTGAAAGCGCCAAAGGGAAAAGGCAAAAAGCCGTCGGGCGGCAAGCAGGACCGTGGTTTCGAGCGCGCGAGACATGATGCGCCGCGTCCTGAAGGTAAACTTGATCATAAAGGTTCGTCCTTCAAAAAGCCTCGTCCCCAGTTCGCCAAGGCTTCGCCGAAGCCGGCCGATGACAAGCCCGCCGCACCCGTTCGCGAAATCAAGCCCTATGCCGGCGCCCGCCCCGCAGAAAGATTACCGCTTATCCTCGAAACGGAACCGTCACCCGATTATGCGCTTCTCGACAGCGGTAACGGCTTGAAGCTCGAGCAATATGGCCCCTATCGCATCGTCCGCCCGGAAGGTCAGGCTATCTGGCTGCCGAGCCTGCCGCAAAAAGAGTGGGATCAGGCGGATGCCGTCTTCACCGGTAACACCGACGAGGAAGGCATGGGACGCTGGGCCTTCCCGAAAGTGCCGCTCGGGGAAACCTGGCCGATGCAGCATGACGGCATTTCCTTTCATGGCCGGTTCACCTCATTCCGCCATGTCGGCGTATTCCCCGAACAGGCCGCGCACTGGTCATATATGGATGGGCTTATCCGGGACGGCGTAAAGTCCGGTCGCAGCGTGAAAGTGCTCAATCTTTTTGGCTATACGGGCCTCGCCTCGCTGGTGGCGGCACGGGCCGGCGCGGAAGTGACCCATGTGGACGCATCCAAGAAAGCCATCTTATGGGCGCGTGAGAACCAGGAAATGGCCGGGCTTTCCGACAAGCCGATCCGCTGGATTTGCGAAGACGCGATGAAATTCGTGCAGCGCGAGGAGCGGCGCGGCAGCTTCTATGACATCATCCTGCTTGACCCGCCTGCCTATGGGCGCGGCCCGAGCGGCGAGGTCTGGCAATTGTTCGAGCATCTGCCTGCCATGGTCGACACATGCCGGTCGATCCTGACGCCGAAGCCGCTTGCCGTCATCCTGACAGCCTATTCAATCCGCGCATCCTTCTTCGCTATTCACGAGCTGATGCGCGACCGTTTCACCGGCCTTGGCGGTACGGTCGAATCGGGAGAACTTATTTTGCGTGAACGGGCGGCGGGACGCGCACTTTCCACATCCATGTTCAGCCGCTGGGTAGCCAAATGAGCCGTGACGACGATTTTTCCAAAAGCCCCCGCGTGGGTCAGGTCAAGGAAGTTACCAGCCTTACCAATCCCATTGTGAAGGACCTTCGCTCGCTGGCGCTGAAAAAATTCCGTGACCAGCAGAGCGTGTTCCTGGCCGAAGGGCTGAAACTTGTCATCGACGCGCTGGAACAGGATTGGCGCATCAAGACGCTGGTTTTCGCCAAATCCGGCAAGGGCAACAAAATGGTCGAGCAGGTTGCCGCCCGCACATTCGCCAAGGGCGGACTGGTGCTGGAAGTGACCGAAAAGATCATGGCCGCCATTACGCGGCGTGATAATCCGCAAATGGTGGTCGGTGTCTTCGAGCAGCAATATCGCCCGCTTGCAAGCCTGAAGCCGAGAGGCAACGACGTTTATATCGCGCTCGACCGCGTGCGCGACCCCGGCAATCTGGGCACTGTCATCCGCACCGCCGATGCGGTCGGCGCCAAGGGCGTTATTCTGATCGGCGACACCACCGATCCCTATTCGCTGGAAACCGTGCGCGCCACCATGGGCTCGGTCTTTTCCATGCCGCTCTACAAGGTGAGCGAAGCCGATTTTCTCAGCTGGCGCAAAGGCGTTTCCGGCCTTGTCGTCGGCACTCATCTGAAAGGTGCCGTCGACTATCGCACCATTCCCTATGCCAACAAACCCGTGGTCTTGATGATGGGCAACGAGCAGCAGGGCCTGCCGGACAGTCTTGCCGATACGTGCGACAAGCTAGCCCGCATTCCGCAGGCGGGGCGTGCCGATTCCCTCAATCTCGCCATCGCCACCGGCGTGATGCTCTACGAAATCCGGCGCGACGCGCTCACGCTTGATGAAAGGGCTTAGGGATGAAGCGGCATGCCGTCTGGTCCTCACTTTTTGTCGTCATTCTCACCATACTGATCGATCAGGGCGTCAAGCATCTGGTGGAAACACGGATGGGCTACGGCCAGCAGATCGATCTCCTGCCATTTCTTGCATTGTTCCGCACGCATAATGAAGGCATCGCCTTTTCCATGCTGGCCTGGCTGCACGACTGGGGGCTGGTCGCGATCACGGCCGCAGTTATCCTGTTCGTGCTTTATCTGTGGTGGACCAACGCACCGGACCGCATTTTCGCACGTTACGGTTTTGCGCTTGTTGTCGGCGGTGCCATCGGCAACCTGATCGACCGTGTGATGCATGGCTACGTCGTGGACTATATTCTGTTTCACCTGCCGACATGGTCATTCGCCGTGTTCAATCTCGCCGACACGTTCATAACCATCGGCGCTGGGCTCATCATTCTGGAAGAGTTTCTCGGCTGGCGGCGCGAGCGGGCCCCCCGCTGACGAGGCAGCTTGAACGGTTTCAGCCTTTCGCATAATTTAATCTCGTGAAATTGTAAGCTTTTTGAAGAGGATGCGGTCCAGCCATCTGAATTGACACATTGGTGACATGCTTCTGTCATCCTCGCGTAGCACTGAATCTGTAATGCTTCGGCCAACTGGACGTCGTGTCCACGCAATCTGTCCGAACGCGGATTGAACCGGCTCTTGCTGAAATATCAGTGGGAAAGCCGTTCAGGAATACGTGAATAGACAAATCAGGAGCCATCATCATGACAGTACTGCTTGGAATGGACCAGCAAATCATTGATGATACCGTCATGTCAGGCTTAGAAGCACAACAGGCGCTGTTTGCATCCGGCGGCGATCCCATTGTTCTGGGACGCATCGGATCGCTGGAAGTACGGCTCGCCAATTCACCTGAGGCCGTGGAAGCTGCACAGGAATTGCGCTTTCGTGTCTTCTTCGACGAAATGGGTGCGCGCCGTGAAAGCATCGAGGCTGTGGAGCTTCGTGACGCCGACCGCTTCGACGCTATTTGTGACCATCTGCTGGTTTACGATACCGCGCTGCCCGTGCCGGAACACCAGCAGATTGTCGGCACCTACCGTCTGATGCGCAGCGATCAGGCGGACAAGGCGCTCGGGTTTTACTCCGCCGATGAATATGACGTGCAGCGTCTGGCCCTTTCCCGCCCCAACCTTCGTCTGCTTGAACTGGGCCGCTCCTGCGTGAAAGCGGAATATCGTTCCAAGCGCACCGTCGAGCTCCTATGGCAGGGGGCCTGGGCCTATTGCCGCCGCCACTCCATCGATGTGATGTTCGGCTGTGCCTCGTTCCATGGGGCTGTGCCTGCCGCGCACGCGCTCGGCCTGTCGTTCCTCCATCACAATTGCCGGGCAACGCCGGATTGGGACGTTCGCGCCCTACCGCACCGCTATCAGGCCATGGACCTGATGCCGAAGGAAGCCATCAACAACAAGGTTGCGCTTTTCTCCATGCCGCCGCTGGTGAAGGGATATCTGCGCCTCGGTGCGATGATCGGGGATGGCGCCGTGATCGACGAAGCATTCGGCACCACCGATGTCTTCATCATCCTTCCCATCGAACGCATTTCCAGCCGTTACATTACCTATTACGGCGCGGATGCAAATCGCTTCGTGTAAAGGAAAAGGCGAAGCACCAGCTTCGCCTTTTCACTTTCACGCCCTGCCTGCCAGTTCCTTCAATTTGTAGATCAGGTCCAGCGCTTCGCGCGGGGTCAGTTCGTCTGGGCTGATGGCGGCGACAGCCTTCGCCAGTTCGCTATCCTTGGCCTGAACCTGCGGCTTCGGCTTTTCCTGCTGCAGGACGACGGAGAACAGCGGCAGATCATCGATCAGCTTGTCCGCCTTGCCGGACGTTTCACCAGCTTCGAGCTGATGCAGCACGTCACGCGCACGGTTGACGACCGCTTCCGGCAGCCCGGCCAGACGCGCCACCTGCACGCCGTAGGAACGGTCGGCAGCACCCTTCGCCACTTCGTGTAGGAAGACCACATCATTATCCCATTCCTTGACCCGCATGGTGACATTGGAAAGCCGCTCCAGCTTTTCCGAAAGCGCCGTCATTTCATGGAAGTGCGTGGCAAACAGCGCGCGGCAGCGGTTCTTCTCGTGCAGATATTCGACCGTGGCCCAGGCAATGGAAAGGCCGTCGAAAGTCGCGGTACCGCGCCCGATTTCATCGAGGATCACCAGCGAGCGCTCGCCCGCCTGATTGAGGATCGCCGCCGTTTCCACCATTTCGACCATGAAGGTCGAGCGCCCGCGCGCCAGATCGTCGGAGGCCCCGACGCGGCTGAACAGCCGGTCCACGACGCCTATCCGCGCAGAACCGGCAGGGACGAACGAACCCATCTGCGCGAGGATAGCGATCAGCGCGTTCTGGCGCAGGAAGGTCGACTTACCGCCCATGTTCGGGCCGGTGAGAAGCCAGATCGCGCCGTTGCCGCCATCCTTTTGCGGAGAGAGATCGCAGTCATTGGCAACAAACGGATTGGCTGCCTGCCGCCGCAAAGCCTGCTCAACAACCGGGTGACGACCGGCGACAATGTTGAAGGAGAGGCTGTCATCAACCTGCGGGCGGCAATAGCCCTGCTCCTCTGCCAGCACCGCAAGCGCCGCCGAAACGTCGAAAACCGCGAGCGCCGATGCCGCCGCGCGGATGCTGTCGGCATGGGAGACGGCTTCCGCCGTCAGTTCCTCGAACACGGCAAGCTCGATGGACAAGGCGCGGTCAGCGGCATTGGCGATCTTGCTTTCCAATTCCGCCAGTTCGGTCGTGGTAAAGCGCATGGCATTTGCCATGGTCTGGCGATGGATGAAACGGCCCTTGGCCTCATCCGTATCCGTCATTGCCCCGGCATTGTTGGCCGTCACCTCGATGAAATAGCCAAGCACATTGTTGTGCTTGATCTTCAACGACTTGATGCCGGTCTCTTCGATATAGTCGGCTTGCAGTCCGGCGATCACCCGGCGTGACTGGTCGCGCAAGGCCCGCATTTCATCGAGTTCGGCATTATAGCCTGCGCGCACGAAACCGCCGTCACGTTTCAGGAGCGGCAATTCATCAGCCAAAGCCCGGTCGAGATGCGCCGTAAAAATGGCAGGCATGGCGCTGACCGCATCGCGGGCATGGGCCAGCTCGTCGGGCAACAAAGCGCCTTCCAGCAAGCTTGCAATGGTGTGCGCAGCCTCAAAGCCGCGCGCAAGCGCACCCAGATCGCGCGGCCCGCCGCGCCCAACCGCAAGGCGCGAGAGCGCGCGCGGCATATCCGGCACGCCTTTCAGTTCGGCCCTCATGGCTTCGCACAGGCCCGGTTCGCTCAGGAACCAGGAAACGGAATCGAGCCGCAACGCGATTTCCTTCGGATTGGTGAGCGGCGCGGTCAGGCGCTCGGCGAGAAGCCGCGCGCCGCCTCCGGTCACGGTGCGGTCAATGGACTTGAGCAGGCTGCCGTCGCGATTCCCCGACATGGTGCGCACCAGTTCCAGGCTGGCGCGCGTAGCCGGATCGATGAAAATCGTACCGCCCTCATGCTCGCGCTCGGGCCGCATCAGTGGCGGGCGCTCGGAAATCTGGGTCTTTTCGATATAGGCAATCGCGCCGGAAATCGCCGACAGCTCGGAGCGGCTGAACTGGCCGAAACCATCGAGCGTCGCAACGTTGAAATAACGCTGGATGCGCGCTTCCGCGGCGGCACTATCGAAGAGGGTTGCCGGTTGCGGCGTCACCGCCTTGCCCACCAGATCGAAGACGGGGCGCAATTCCTCATCGTGGAAGGCGCTGTCGGCCACCACCAGTTCACGCGGGTCCACCCGCATTACATCGGCGAAAAGCCGGTCCGGCGTGGTTTCCGCCACGCGAAAAGTTCCCGTCGAAATATCGATCCAGGCGAGCGCCAGCGCACCGTCGCCGCGCGTGCGCCCCATGGCCATCAGGAAATTGGCTTCGGATGGGTCCAGCAGCTTTTCTTCTGTCAGCGTTCCGGGCGTGACGAGACGGATCACGTCGCGCTTCACCACGGATTTGGAGCCGCGCTTCTTCGCCTCCGCCGGATCTTCCACCTGTTCGCAGACCGCGACGCGGTAGCCTTTGGCGATCAGCTTTTGCAGATAATCGTCGGCGGCATGGACCGGCACGCCGCACATGGGAATATCCTCGCCCAGATGCTTGCCGCGCTTGGTAAGCGTGATGCCCAGCGCCGCAGATGCCTCCACCGCGTCATCGAAGAACAGCTCGTAGAAATCGCCCATGCGATAGAAGAGCAGCGAATCGACATTCGCCGCCTTGATCTCGATATATTGCTCCATCATGGGCGTCAGGCGAACGGGCGCTGCCTCGGCGGTGTTTTCTTCCGCTTCCAACATATTTTCGCTCGCCGTCGCTTCCATCGGTAAACCTTCATTTATTGCCTGGCAAACGATGCCAAAGTCATAAAATTTCGTATTCCATCGTTTTTGGATGAATATCTATTCCCGTAAGCGCTGTTTACACAATGCGTGACTGGCGCTATCGAGGTTCTCCCGCAGATGAAACCGGAGGGAACATGCCAGCCTCGACGCCGAAGGGCAACACATCAGAACGCGCACCCACAGCCAGTGAGAAGGAAGCGCTCGACTTTCACGCGCAGGGTCGCCCGGGCAAGCTGGAGATCAACCCCACCAAGCCCATGACGACGCAGCGCGATCTGTCGCTGGCCTATTCGCCGGGCGTTGCCGTGCCGGTGAAGGCAATTGCGGAAGACGCCGCCCGCGCCTATGATTACACGGCCAAGGGCAATCTGGTCGCCGTCATCTCGAACGGCACCGCCATTCTGGGCCTCGGTAATCTGGGCGCGCTCGCATCCAAGCCGGTCATGGAAGGCAAGGCCGTGCTGTTCAAGCGCTTTGCCGATGTCGACTCAATCGATCTTGAAGTCGATACCACCGATATCGACGCCTTCATCAATGCGGTGCGCTATCTCGGCCCATCGTTTGGCGGCATCAATCTGGAAGATATCAAGGCGCCCGACTGCTTCATCATCGAACAGCGCCTGCGCGAATTGATGGACATTCCGGTTTTCCACGATGACCAGCACGGAACGGCAATCATCGCCGCCGCGGGCCTCATCAATGCGCTGCACCTGACCGGTCGCGACATGAAGACGACGAAGCTCGTCTGCAATGGCGCGGGTTCGGCGGGCATCGCCTGTATCGAGCTTATCAAGGCGATGGGTTTTGCCCCGGAAAACGTCATCCTGTGCGACACCAAGGGGGTCGTCTATCAGGGCCGCGAAGAGGGCATGAACCAGTGGAAATCGGCGCACGCGGTGAAGACCGACAAGCGATCGCTCGCAGATGCCATGAATGGCGCGGATGTCGTGTTCGGCCTTTCGGCCAAGGGCGCCTTCACGGAAGACATGGTGCGCTCCATGGCGCCGAACCCGATCATCTTCGCCATGGCCAATCCGGACCCGGAAGTGACGCCGGAAGAAGTGGCGCGCATCCGTGACGACGCCATCGTTGCTACCGGCCGTTCGGATTATCCGAACCAGGTCAACAATGTGCTTGGCTTCCCCTACATCTTCCGCGGCGCGCTCGACGTGCGCGCGACGACCATCAACGACGCGATGAAAATCGCCGCCGTCAACGCGCTGGCCGAACTTGCCCGTGAGGACGTGCCGGACGATGTGGTTGCCGCCTATCAGGGGAGCCGCCCGCGCTTCGGCCCGAACTACATCATTCCGGTGCCGTTCGATCCGCGCCTGCTTGCATCCGTCTCGGCTGCCGTTGCCAAGGCTGCGATGGAAACCGGCGTTGCCGGACGCGCAATCGCCGACATTGAAGGCTACAAGCGCGAACTGTCGGCGCGCCGCGATCCGATCGCCTCGACCCTTCGCGGCATCTACGAGCGCGTGCGCCGCCAGCCGAAGCGCATCGTCTTCGCCGAAGGCGAAGAAGAACAGGTGATGCGTGCGGCCGTTTCCTACGTCAATCAGGGTCTCGGCACCGCTATCCTCGTAGGACGCGAGGAACGGGTGCAGGACACGGCCAAGGCTGCCGGTCTTGATCTCGACCGCCCCGGCATTGAAATCATCAATGCGCGCCTGTCGAGCCGCAATGCCGCCTATGCCGACTATCTCTACGAGAAACTTCAGCGCAAGGGCTATCTGACGCGCGATTGCCACCGCCTCATCAACAATGACCGCAATCATTTTGCGGCCTGCATGGTGGCGCTTGGCGATGCCGATGGCATGGTGACGGGCGTGACCCGCAATTATGCGACGGGTCTGGACGACGTGCGCCGCGTGATCGATTCCAAGCCCGGCCACCGCGTGGTTGGCGTTTCCATCGCGCTTTGCCGCGGGCGCACCGTGTTCATCGCCGATACCGCCGTCCATGAAATGCCGACCGCAGCCGAGCTTGCCGATATTGCGGTCGAGGCTGCGGGCATGGCGCGCCGCATGGGTTATGTGCCGCGCGTGGCGCTAACCGCCTTCTCGACTTTCGGCCATATGGGCGGTGAACGCTCCGCCCGTATCCAGGAAGCCGTCCGCATTCTGGCGACACGCCATGTCGATTTCGAATTTGACGGCGAAATGAGTGCCGATGTGGCGCTGAACCCGAAGCTGATGGAACAATATCCGTTCATCCGCCTGTCGGGTCCGGCCAATGTGATCGTCACGCCTGATAATCACTCGGCCTCGATCGCAGCCGACATGCTGCAGGAACTGGGCGGCGCGACGATCATCGGCCCACTGCTCGTCGGCCTCGACAAGCCCGCGCAGATCGTCACCATCGGTGCGAAGGATTCCGACATCGTCAACATGGCGGCAATCACCGCCTATAACGCGACGAACTGAAAAATCAGCAAATAGCGATGCAAAGGCCGGGGAAACCCGGCCTTTGCTTTTGGATATTCATCGTCAATAAAAGCGGCTATAGGATAGGTTGCCCGCTGTCCTTTCTCCGCAAACCGGATCTACATGCCGCATGAGCTCACACGACCTTAAGCTGGAAGAGATCGTCAATCCCGAAACGCTGCGCCGCAAGCTCAACGAACTGGCGGATTCCACGGACGAAAACTATACCAGCCCGACCGTGCGCAAAGTGGTGCTTCAGGCCCTGAAGGATGCTCTGGTGCGCGGGCGCGCCCATGCGGAGGGCATGTTGATGAAAGATGGCGGCGGCACGCTCTGCGCCAAACGCCTTTCTTTCCTTATGGACACGCTGATCGAGGCGCTGTTCGAATTCGCCACCACCAAGGCCTATCCAATGGTCAATCCGTCGAAGGCGGAAAACATGGCCATCGTCGCAGTCGGCGGATACGGACGCGGCGGATTGGCACCGGGATCGGATATCGATCTCCTGTTTCTGCTGCCCTACAAGCAGACCCCTTGGGGCGAGCAGGTGGTCGAATACATGCTCTATATGCTGTGGGACATGGGGCTTAAAGTCGGCCATTCCACGCGCAATATCGACGAGTGCATTCGCCTGTCGCGCGAAGACATGACGATCCGCACGGCAATTCTCGATGCCCGGTTTCTTACCGGCAATCGCGAGCTTTTCAAGACGCTTGTCGCCCGCTTCGATGACGAAATCGTCAAGGATACCGGCCCGGAATTCATTCAGGCCAAGCTTGCCGAGCGCGACCAGCGCCACCGCAAGGCCGGCGAAACCCGCTATCTGGTCGAGCCGAACGTCAAGGAAGGCAAGGGCGGGCAGCGCGATCTGCACACGCTGTTCTGGATCACCAAGTATTTTTACCGCGTCAAAACGAAAGAAGAGCTGGTCAAGCTCGGTGTTTTGTCGCGGGCCGAGCTGAAGCTGTTCAACAAGGCCGAGGATTTTCTCTGGGCAGTGCGGTGCCACATGCACTTCGCGACGCTGAAGGCAGAAGAGCGGCTCTCCTTCGACATCCAGCCGGAAATTGCGGAGCGCCTTGGCTATACGGCGCATCCCGGCCAGAACTATGTCGAACGCTTCATGAAGCATTACTTTCTCGTGGCGAAGGATGTGGGCGACCTCACCCGCATCATCTGTGCCGCGCTGGAGGAACAGCAGGCCAAGCATGTGCCGGGCTTCAACCGCATTTTCCTCACCTTCTCGCGACGCAAGCGCAAGCTTTCCGCAGACGGCGATTTCGTTTCGGAAAATCACCGCATCAACATCGCGCGGCCGGAGGTTTTCAAGGAAGATCCGGTCAATATCATCCGCCTCTTCCATCTGGCGGACAAGCACGGGCTGGAATTTCATCCCGAAGCCATGCAGAGCCTCACCCGCTCGCTGAAGCTCATCAATGCCGACCTGCGTGAAAATCCCGAAGCTAACAGGCTTTTTCTCGAGATTTTGACTTCGCCACGCAATCCCGAACTCATTTTGCGCCGCATGAACGAATCCGGCGTGCTTGGGAAATTCATTCCGGATTTCGGCAAGATCGTCTCGATGATGCAGTTCAACATGTATCACCATTACACCGTGGACGAGCATCTGTTGCGTTGTATCGCCGTGCTGTCGGAAATCGAGCATGGCGAGCTTGAAAACGAACATCCGCTTTCAAACCACCTCATCACCACCGTCAAGCGTGACCGCAACCTGCTTTATGTGGCGCTGCTCCTGCACGATATCGCCAAGGGACGCCCGGAGGACCACTCGGTTGCCGGTGCGCGCATTGCCCGCAAGCTGGGGCCCCGCTTCGGTCTTAGCCCCGCCGAAACCGAAACCGTCGAATGGCTTGTGCGTGAACATTTGACCATGAGCATGGTGGCGCAATCGCGCGACCTCAATGATCGCAAGACCATTATCGATTTCGCCGATACCGTGCAGACGATGGAGCGGTTGAAGCTTCTCCTGATCCTGACCGTCTGCGACATCAAGGCGGTGGGACCCGGTGTATGGAACGGCTGGAAGGGTCAACTTCTGCGCACGCTCTTCTACGAAACGGAACTGGTTCTGACCGGCGGCTTTTCGGAACTGTCCCGCGCCGACCGTGACTATCAGGCGCGAGAGGCGCTGGCAGAACGGCTTTCGGACTGGCCGAAGGACAAGCGCGATGCCTATCTGGCCCTCCACTACACCAACTATTTCCTGACCGTCAGCCTTGAGGATCAGGTCCGGCACGCCCATTTCATCCGCGAAGCCGACCGCAACGAGCGAGCGCTGGCCACCATGGCGAAACCGCACAGTTTCGAGGCCGTGACTGAAATTACCGTGCTTGCGCCAGACCATCCGCGCTTGTTGTCGATCATCACCGGCGCCTGCGCGGCGGCGGGCGCCAACATTGTCGACGCGCAGATTTTCACGACCGGCGATGGACGGGCGCTGGACACTATTCTCATCAGCCGCGAATTCGATACCGATGATGACGAGCGCCGCCGTGCTGAACGCGTCGGCAAGGTCATTGAGGATGTCCTGTCCGGCAAGGCGCATCTGCCCGACGTGCTGGCCAAGCGCACCAAGCCGAAAAAGGCCGCAAAGGCTTTCAAGGTGGAGCCGCGCGTCGAGATCAACAACACGCTCTCCAACAAGTTCACCGTCATCGAGGTGGAAGGACTCGACCGACCCGGCCTGCTTTCGGAACTGACCGGCCTTATTTCCGACCTTTCACTGGATATTGCATCCGCTCATATCACCACGTTTGGCGAGAAGGTGATTGACAGTTTTTACGTAACCGACCTAGTGGGCCACAAGATTTCAAACGCCACCCGCCAGGGCAATATCAGGCGCAAGCTGCTTGGTGTTCTTAGCGGAGAAAACGGCAGCAAGTCACAAGGCCGCTCGTCGCAGGCCGCAGCATAGGTTTTTCAGTTATATGAGTTTGGTCAAAAAGTTCGCCACGGTCGCGTCCGGCACGCTGATGAGCCGCATTTTCGGCTTCACGCGCGAGATGTTCATGGCGGCGGCACTTGGCACCGGCCCGGTAGCCGATGCCTTCAATGCCGCCTTCCGCTTTCCGAACACCTTTCGTCGTCTCTTTGCCGAAGGCGCGTTCAATTCCGCCTTCGTGCCGCTTTTTGCCAAGGAGATCGAAAAAAACGGCATGGACGGCGCACGCCGTTTTTCCGAAGAAGTGTTTGGCGTGCTCTTCACCGTGCTTCTGTTCCTGACCATTGCGATGGAACTTTCGATGCCCTTCATCGTGCGCACGGTCATTGCGCCGGGCTTCACCGATGATCCGGTAAAATTCGACAATACGGTGCGTCTCGCCGTCATCATGTTCCCCTATCTCGCCTGCATGTCGCTTGCCGCGATGATGGGTGGAATGCTCAATTCGCTGCACCGCTATTTCGCTGCGGCCATTGCACCGGTGTTTCTCAACATCATCCTGATTGGTGTCCTGGCCGTGGCCTGGTGGCGTGGCTATGATGCGTTGGCCGTTGGCTACGGCCTTTCCTGGGGCGTCATGGCTGCGGGCCTGGTGCAGCTTGCCATCGTCTGGATCGCCGTGCGCAATGCAGGCATCAAGATCGGCTTCCGCCGCCCGCGCCTTACACCCAATGTCAGGCGGCTTCTGGTGCTGGCGCTTCCGGCGGCAATCACCGGCGGGATCACGCAGATCAACCTGCTCATCAACACCAATATCGCATCCGGCATGGAAGGCGCGGTTTCCTCGCTCGTTTATGCGGACCGCATCTATCAGCTTCCACTCGGTGTCGTCGGCATCGCCGTGGCGACCGTGCTTCTGCCGGAACTGTCGCGTGCGCTGCGCGGCGGTCACATGAAGGAAGCGTCGAACCTCCAGAACCGCTCGGTCGAGTTCACATTGTTTCTGACGCTGCCTGCCGCCGCCGCCCTTCTCGTCATGTCGGAGCCAATCGTGCGGCTCCTGTTCGAACGGGGCAAGTTCAGCCCCGATTCAACGCTGGTCGTCTCCAATATCCTGGCGATCTATGGTCTCGGTCTTCCTGCTTTTGTGCTGATCAAGGCGTTCATTCCGGGCTTCTTTGCCCGTGAAGACACCCGCACGCCGATGATCTTCGCCGCAATTTCAGTAGCAGTAAACGTCTCGCTTGCCATCACGCTTTTCCCGCATTTTGGACCGACCGGCATTGCCACGGCTGAAATCGTCGCGGGCTGGGTCAACGCCGTATTGCTTTTCGCGACACTGGTGAAGCGCGGCCATTGGGGGCAGGATATTCCACTCCTCACCCGCATCCCGCGTCTTCTTGCGGCTGCCGCGATCATGGCCATCGGCATCCATCTTGCCATTGGCTACTTTGCCCAGGAGCTTTCCTCGGCAGCGCCGCTTGTTGTACGGGCGGGAACCGTGACCGCAATCGTGGTCGCCGCAATGGTGATTTATTTCGGTTTTGCCTTCGGTCTTGGCGGGGCCAATACCGGCATGATCCGCCGCAACATCAGGCGCGGCGCAGCAAAAAAAGTCCCTGAAAGCGAGCAATAATTCAAGCTTGAAAGGCGGCTGCGTCTCTGCGAAAAGACCAGCATTCAAATCCCCGCTCTCCACCGGCGGGGCTAACTTTTTTAGGAAACGATCATGAGCACGTTCAAACCGCTTGTTTTCTCCGGCGTCCAGCCGACCGGAAACCTTCACCTCGGCAATTACCTCGGGGCGATCAAGCGGTGGGTGGACATGCAGGACACCAATGACTGCATTTATTGCGTCGTGGACATGCACGCCCTGACCGTCTCGCCCGATCCGGCTGAACTGATTCAGTCGACCCGTGAAGTCACGGCAGCTTTCCTCGCCGCCGGCATCGATCCCCAGAAGAGCATCGTCTTCAACCAGAGCCGCGTCATGCAGCATGCGGAACTTGCATGGGTGTTCAACTGCGTCGCGCGCATCGGCTGGATGAGCCGCATGACCCAGTTCAAGGACAAGGCAGGCAAGGATCGCGAAAATGCTTCGCTCGGGCTGTTCGCCTATCCGAGCCTGATGGCCGCCGACATCCTGCTTTATCGCGCCACCGCAGTACCGGTCGGCGAGGACCAGAAGCAGCATCTGGAACTGACCCGCGATATCGCCCAGAAGTTCAACAATGACTATTCCGACCGTATCGCCTCGCTCGGCATCGGTGTGGATATGCAGGTTGGTGACGAGCAGGTATCGGGCTTCTTCCCGATCACCGAGCCGGTTATTTCCGGCCCGGCCATGCGGATCATGTCATTGCGCGACGGTACCAAGAAGATGTCGAAGTCCGATCCGTCGGACCTGTCGCGCATCAATCTGATCGATGATGAAGAGACCATCACCAAGAAAATCCGCAAGGCAAAGACCGACTCCGACGGCCTGCCCACGGAACTCGATGGCCTTGCCGGTCGTCCGGAAGCCGATAATCTGGTTGGCATCTATGCAGCGCTTTCCTCCCAGTCGAAGGAAGATGTGCTGAAGGAATTCGGCGGACGCCAGTTCTCCGAATTCAAGGCATCGCTTGCCGAACTGGCGGTCGCCAAGCTTTCGCCGATCACCCATGAGATGCGCCGGCTGGTGGCCGATCCGGCTTACATCGACAGCGTTCTGCGCGAGGGCGGCGAGCGGGCTGGCGTGATCGCCGAACAGACCATGCGCCATGTCCGCGACATCGTCGGCTGGTTGCAGAACTGATTTTCTCGTTCAGCAGGGCGCGTTTCGATCATCGCGCCCTGCCAAATGTCAGCTTGCAGACGAACAATCCCGATGGCAAATTGCGGCCATGGTATCAAAACGACTTAGCCGGGAAGCCGGTCACCGCCGCAAGTTTCTTGCCGTCATTGACGAAACGCCCGAATGCGGGCGCGCCGTCGCCTATGCCGCGCGCCGTGCAAAAAATACCAGCGGATCACTTGTCCTGCTTTTCGTGATCGATGATTCCGATTTCCAGCAAATTCTGGGCGTCGGCGAAATCATGCGTTCCGAAGCGCAGGATCGCGCTCAGGCCGCGCTTGAGAAATTCGCGGCAGCGGTGCGTGCAGATCAGGGGATCGAGCCGGAAATCAGCATCCGCGAGGGCGAAACCGCCGCGGAGCTTATCAGCCTCATCGAGGAGGATCAGGATATCGCCATTCTGGTTCTGGCCGCCGGTTCAGGCAAGGAAGGCCCCGGTCCCCTCGTGCAATCGCTGGCCGGTCGCGCGCAGTTCCCGATCCCGGTGACTGTCATTCCGGCAGGTATGAGCGACGACGACATTGATGCGGTGACCTGATCACCCTATATTGATGTCAACTGATACGCGCAGCATCAGGACGGCACTTGCGTCCATGGCAATCTGCGCCTACGAAAATCGTTCCAAAATCTGAAAGCGGGACAACTGGCATGTTCATCCAGACTGAAACCACGCCCAACCCGGCGACCCTGAAGTTTCTTCCCGGCAAGGTCGTGATGCCGGAAGGCACCGCCGATTTCCGCGATGCTTCCACCGCTGGCAACACGTCGCCGCTCGCAGCCAAGCTCTTTTCGGTTCCGGGCGTGACGGGTGTTTTCTTCGGCTACGACTTTATAACCGTCACCAAGGACGATGGCGAATGGCAGCATCTGAAGCCTGCTATCCTTGGCACGATCATGGAACATTTCATGTCCGGTGCGCCTGCAATGGCCGGCAACAGCAATGCCGATGCCGCTGCCGCACATGGCGATGAAGAATTTTTCGATGAAGCCGATGCGGAAACCGTCGAGATCATCAAGGAATTGATCGAAACCCGTGTTCGTCCAGCCGTTGCCCAAGACGGCGGCGACATCACGTTCCGCGGCTTTGAAAACGGCACCGTGTTCCTGAACATGAAGGGCGCATGCTCGGGCTGCCCGTCATCGACGGCAACGCTGAAGCACGGCATTCAGAACCTTCTGCGCCATTTCGTGCCGGAAGTGCAGCAGGTCGAACAAATCTGAGTTGCATTTGATTGTCATGAAAAAGGCCGCTCGAAGCGGCCTTTTTCATGTCGTTATTGCTTCACGATGACTTTCGCGCCCTGTTCGGTGCGGTCGTAAAGATCCATAATGTCCTGATTCATGAGGCGGATGCAGCCCGAAGACATTGCCTTGCCGATGGACCACCATTCCGGCGTTCCATGCAGACGATAGCCCGTGTCACCACCCTTGTTATACAGATACAGGGCGCGCGCGCCGAGCGGGTTACGCAGGCCGGGGTCCATGCCATTGCGATATTTTGCAAGTTCCGGCTGGCGCCTGATCATGGCCGAAGGCGGTGTCCAGGTCGGCCATTCGCGCTTCATGGCGACGCGCGCCGTACCGGACCATTCAAAACCTTCGCGGCCGACGCCAATGCCGTATCGCATGGCCTTGCCTTCCGGCATGATGAAATAAAGGAACTTTTCGCGCGTATCGACAATGATCGTGCCCGGCTTTTCGTCTGTTGGATATTTGACGATCTGGCGACGATATTGCGGTTGAATCTTTTCGCTCGGGATCGCCGGGACAACATAGCCGGCATCGGTGACCGAAGAATAGGAAGCGGTATAGAATGTGCCGCCTGCTGTCGAGCAGCCTGCGACGACACTGCCCAGAAAAAGAGCCGCCGCCAGATTTAGGACGCGAGACTTCATGCATTCCCCCAGATTGGTTCATTCCGTCAATGGGACCGCGATGGGCCGGAGATAGATGCGAATCGTTCGTTGTCGTTGAAGATGCGGCAGTATTGTTAACCAGACGTTAACCGTAAATTGAAAATTCCTTGATTAGGCCATTTTTTGGCCATGTTTCAGCGCCTTGCGGCGGTTTTTTGCACCGCACACGCTTGATTTCCGATTGTTTCACCGTGAAACCACGCACAAAATGCGCCATGCCCATTGTGATTCCCAACCAGACCCATCCTCTTTCCGACGGCAGGCAGTCAGAGAACGCCATGCTTGTGCGGCGCGGCGTCCAGCGCCTTTTTCTGCAAATGGGGCTTGCCACATTGCCCGAATTGCCGCTGGCATCAGGCCGGCGCGCCGATCTGATCGCGGTCAACCGCAAGGGCGAAATCTGGATCGTGGAGATAAAATCATCCATTGAGGACTGGAAGGCGGACCGTAAATGGCCCGAATATCGTGCCTATTGCGACCGGCTGTTCTTCGCCACCCATCCGGCTGTTCCAAGCGAAATCTTTCCGCAAGAATGCGGCTTCATTCTCTCAGACGGATATGGAGCAGAAATCATGCGCGATGCCCCGGAACATAAATTGCCCGGTGCAACGCGAAAAGCGCTGATGCTGCGCTTTGCACGGGCAGGCGCGGCCCGGCTGACAATCGCCGAACTCGCCGGTCTCGATGTGCCCGAAACCGAAATTGATTGACCTGATTTAACGCGGCGCGCGTTTGGCCAGAATGCGCTGCAATGTGCGGCGGTGCATGTTGAGACGGCGTGCGGTCTCTGAGACATTGCGCTCGCACATTTCATAAACCCGCTGAATGTGCTCCCAGCGAACCCGGTCGGCGGACATCGGATTTTCCGGCGGCGCGACCTTTTCGCCGGGACGGCGGGTCAATGCTGCGAAGACCTCATCAGCATCGGCAGGCTTCGACAGATAATCGATGGCGCCGAGCTTCACGGCATTCACAGCGGTTGCGATATTTCCGTAGCCGGTAAGAACGATTGCGCGCGTATCGGCACGGCGCGAGCGAATCGCTTCGATGATGTCGAGACCATTGCCATCGCCGAGCCGCATATCCACGACCGCATAGGCCGGCGCAGCAGCCTTGACGGCGGCGATGCCTTCCTCAACCGATTCCGCGGTTGTCACCTGAAAACCCCGGCTCTCCATGGCGCGGGCAAGGCGCTGCAAGAAAGGCTTGTCGTCATCAACCAGAAGGAGGGTCGGATCGTTGCCTATGGCTTCGGTGTCTTCCTGCTTCAAGTCGTCCATCGGGTGCTTTCCTGCCTGTATTTTTCTTTCCTTATTGATACCCCTGCGTCAAAAAGTCAAATAGCCACTGAATTGTTGAAGCAATTTCAGCGCTCCTCCTCACGTCGCAGAAATGCAACTCTTTGTAATATCACACTATTTTGAAAGCCGGACACAAGGATGTGATAGAAGATCCTTAGGCCCGCCTGAAAAATACGCTTCAGACGGACGTAAATGCAGAACGCGGCCAGATCACCTTCACCTCCGCGCCCTGCCCCGGATTGCTCCGATTGCGGAAGGTGATATGCGCGCCCGAACGTTCCAGCAGCGTTTTCGCGATGAACAGGCCCAGACCCAAACCGCCGCCATTCCGGGTATTGTCGCGGCTTGTCATATAGGGCTCGCCGATCCGGTCGAGGATTTCCGGTTTGAAGCCCTCGCCGTCATCCTGAATGATCACGCTCACATTGCCGTCAGTCCAGCCCCACGTGACATTGACCGTTCCGCGCGCGAAATCGACGGCATTCTCGACCAGATTGCCCAGGCCATAGAGCAGGCCGGGATTACGCCGGGTGACCGGTTCCGGCTTCGGACCTTCCGTCTTTTGCACGTCGATGGTGATGCCGAAGTTGCGGTGCGGCGCGATTACTTCTTCAATCAACGAGGAAAGCGGCAGGCGCGACATATGTTCTTCGCCTTCGGACGATAGGCTGGTCAGCCGCTGGAGAATTTCCCGGCAGCGCTGGGTCTGGGAGTGAAGCAGGGCAATGTCTTCGGCAAGGCCCGGATCGGTGGTGCGGGCGCGCTGCATTTCCTTCACCACCAATGCAATGGTTGCAAGCGGGGTGCCCAGTTCGTGGGCGGCTGCAGCAGCCAGTCCATCCAGTGCCGACAGATGCTGTTCACGCTGGAGAATAAGTTCGGCGGCGCTCAATGCGTCGCCCAACTGGCGCGCTTCCTCGGCGATGCGGTAGGCATAGACGGCAGTGAAACCGAGCGCTGAAATGATGGCGCACCAGATGCCGATCACAAACAGGAATGGCAAATTCAGCGTTTCGCCGGGATACCAGGGCAGCGGTTCGTGCCTGATGGTGAGCACCGATGTACAGGCAACCACCAGCAAGCCGAGCACAAGCGTATGGCGGGCAGAAAGCGACGTCGCCGAGATGATGACCGGCACGATCATCAGGATAACGAAGGGGTTTTGCAGCCCGCCGGTCAGATAAAGAAGTCCTGCCAGCTGCAGAATGTCGAATGCCAGCACCAGACTTGCCGCCGCCGGATTGAGCCGATGGTTGGTTGGAAAGCGGAAGGCCAGATAAAGATTGAGCCACGCCGAACAGGCGATCAGCGCAAAGCAAACGCCGACGGCAAAAGGAAACTGCAGATAAAGCGCCACGAACATGACTGCGGCGGTTTGTCCGGCAATGGCTAGCCAGCGGACACGTACCAGCGTGGTCAGGCGCGGGCGGCGCGAAAGATTGGAAGCGCGATTCTCGAATTCTGCGTGCATTGACGTCCCTCGTCAGGCCCTTATGAGGCAAGCCCGGACCAGAAAGCAAGCGAAACTGCGTTATCCGGTCGCAGGCCGGGATTAGGTCCGGACCCTAGGTACCACGCGGCTTGGCGCGGCGCGTTGCTTCAGCGTTGGCGGGGTCTTCCGGCCAGACGTGCTTCGGATAACGGCCGCGCATATCGGAACGCACATCCGCCCATGAGCCTTTCCAGAAGCCGGGAAGATCGCGGGTTATCTGGATCGGACGGTGGGCCGGAGAAAGAAGCTCCAGCAAGAGCGGCACCTTGCCATTGGCGATGGCCGGATGCATGCCGAGGCCGAACAGTTCCTGCACACGCACCGCGATAACCGGCTCCTCCGCATCGTAACGGATCGGAATATTCGATCCGGTCGGCACTTCGAAATGTGTCGGTGCAAGCTGGTCGACACTGCGCTGGAGGTCGAACGGCACAAGGCTCAACAGGCCGTTTTTCAGCACATGCGCTGGAATGCGGTCGAGCTGGGCTTCCCCCGTCAGGAAGGGCAGCAGCCAGTCCTCAAGCCTTTCCAGAAGCGCTTCGTCATCCATCGACGGCCAGGGATCGCCCAGGCCGCGATGAAGCCAGCCAAGCCGTCGGCGCAGGATGTCCGTCTCCTTGCCCCAAGGCAGAATATCAAGACCGTGTTCACGCACGGCGGCAATCACGCCTTCGTCGGCAGCGCTTCCCGAAGGAGCGGCGAGCGGCTTTTCAGAGAGAGCGATAGCGCCGATACGCACGGCTTCGCGCGTCCGCAGGGCGTTCTTTTCCGGGTCATAGACAACTTGTCGTCCACTCTCGATTTTGTCGCCCAAGGCAGCGCGGATTTCTGTTTCGCTGACTTCCGCAGCAGAAAGAATACGCGCCCGTCCCGCCTTGCCCGTCATATCGGCAACCACCAGCCACGATGCGCGGCTCAAACTGATGGCAGGATCGACCTCGCCGCCGCGCCCGTTGGCGAGCAGGAATTGTCCCGTTGCCCCACGCGCTTTGGCGATACGGTCTGGATAGGCGTCCATCAGCATACGGCCAACGCCTGAACCGGCTGGTTCGCCTTTGTTGGGCACATTTGCAGCCAACCGTTTCGCCAAACCTTTGGCACGCTGGGCACGATCAGAACGATCATTGCGGAACCGCGCCATGCGGGTATCGAGATCGGTCTCATTGCCGCCAAGACCGCGCTCGGTCAGAAGAACAGCAAGCTCTGCCGCCCGCAGGGCCTCGCCGCGTTTACCAGCTTCCGCCACCATATGCGCAAGGCGTGCAGGCAGGGCAAGCGAGCGCATAGCCTCCCCATCTGCGGTCAAGCGTCCAGCATCATCAAGCGCACCAAGCCGGCTAAGCAGTGCCTTGGCCTCTTTGAGAGCAGGCAATGGCGGCTTGTCGAGCAGCGACAAGGTTGCTGGATCAGTCACACCCCACGCGGCAGCGTCAAGCACGAGACCGGAAAGATCGGCTTCCAGAATTTCCGGGGGCGAGAAAGCGGGAAGCGATGCCGTTTGCCCCTGATGCCAGAGGCGAATGGCAACGCCCGGCTCGGTACGACCGGCACGCCCCGCCCGCTGATCGGCACTCGCGCGCGAGGTCCGCACGGTTTCAAGGCGGGTCAGGCCCGTAGCGGGTTCATATTTCGGCAGGCGGGCAAGGCCGCTATCGATGACCACGCGCACACCGTCAATCGTGATGGAGGTTTCGGCAATCGAGGTCGCCAGAACGACCTTGCGATGACCCGCCGGTGCAGGCTTGATCGCCGCATCCTGATCGCGACCTTCCATCGCGCCATAGAGCGGGGCGAGCAGCACATTCGGCGGCAGACGACCTTCAAGAAGCCGCGCTATGCGTTCAATCTCGCCCTGCCCCGGCAGGAAAGCCAGAATGCTGCCCGTTTCGTCCGCCAATGCGTCGCGGATCGCCCGCGCCATCGCATCCTCAATCCGTTCATCGGCCTTGCGGTCGCGATAGCGGATATCGGCAGGAAAAGCGCGTCCCTCGCTTTCGATCACCGGTGCATCACCGAGTAGCGATGCCACACGAGCGCCATCAAGCGTTGCCGACATGACGAGTATCTTGAGATCGTCACGCAATGCAGCCTGCACATCGAGCGCCAGCGCCAGACCAAAATCCGCATCGAGGCTGCGTTCGTGAAATTCATCAAACAGAACTGCGGCAACGCCCTTCAAATCTGGATCGTCGAGGATCATGCGTGCAAAAACGCCCTCGGTGACGACGAGGATTCGAGTTTTCCCTGACACCTTGCTTTCAAGGCGCATCCGGTAGCCGACGGTTTCACCCGGCTCCTCGCCCAGAAGCTGCGCCATGCGGCGGGCGGCAGCGCGTGCCGCCAGACGGCGGGGCTCAAGCAGCACGATCATACCGTCCTTGCGCCATGAGGCATTCAGTAGATGGATCGGCACCAGTGTCGTCTTGCCTGCACCGGGCGGGGCGACGAGGACTGCGCTCGCATGATGCGTCAATGCCTCGTCCAGCCGAGGCAGAATTCGTGTCACAGGAAGATCGGGCAGGCTCGTCAAAGCAGTTTCCGTCAGATAAGGCCTTCGCTTTGGTGCTTATCACACAAGGAGCGCACATGATCCATATTCGAAAATCGAGCAAGGCGGATGCGCCCGCTCTGACCGAAATCTGGCGCGCCAGCGTTCTCGCCACGCATGATTTCCTCAGCCGCAACGATTTTCTGGAAATCGAAAAGCTGGTGGCCGAGCAATATCTGCCCAATGTCGAAGTCTGGCTTATTGAAGACGCCGGCAAGGCGGTCGGCTTCATGGGCATGAGCGATCATCATATCGACAGCCTGTTCATCGCCCCCGACCAGCGCGGCAAAGGCATTGGCAAACTGATGATAGCCCATGCAAAGGCTGTCGGCAGTCCTCTCACCGTCGATGTAAACGAGCAGAACCTGCAAGGCGTCGGCTTTTACCGGCATATGGGATTTATCGAAACCGGACGTTCGGAAACAGACGACCAGGGACGCCCCTATCCACTTCTGCACCTGCGGCTGGCGTTCGGCGATTGACGTACTCCCCCGGAGTATATAGATTTCATTGAAATCGGGAGATTCCATGCCACATTCGCCGGAAGACAAGAAGCGCGCCCTGACGCGCCTGCGCCGCATTCGCGGTCAGGCCGAAGCGCTGGAGCGCGCGGTGGAGGCTGGCACGGAATGCGCGGCACTGCTGCAGCAGATCGCGGCGTTGCGAGGCGCGGCCAACGGGCTGATGGCGGAAGTGCTGGAAAGTCATTTCCGCGAGACGTTTGCGCAGGAAGCCAGAGGCGGTCAGGAAGCCAAGGCGGACTCCGATACGCAAATTGACGAAATCATGCGGATTTTGCGCACCTATCTGAAATAGGCGCGCAACACACAACTGGAAGGGAAACATCGCCATGAAGTCACGCGCAGCCGTCGCCTGGGAAGCAAAGAAGCCGCTCACCATCGAAACCGTCGAGATCGGCGGTCCGAAGGCTGGCGAAGTACTGGTCGAAATCATGGCGACAGGCGTTTGCCATACCGATGCCTACACGCTGTCGGGCCTCGATTCGGAAGGAAAATTCCCGGCCATTCTTGGTCATGAAGGGGCGGGCATCGTGCGCGAAGTGGGCGCAGGCGTGACCTCAGTCAAACCGGGCGATCATGTCATTCCGCTCTACACGCCGGAATGCCGCCAGTGCAAAACCTGCCTGTCGCAGCGCTCGTACCTCTGCACCTCGATCCGCGCCACACAAGGCCAGGGCCTGATGCCCGACCGCACCACGCGCTTTTCCTGCGATGGCGGCGAAGTCTTCCACTATATGGGCTGCTCGACCTTCTCCAACTTCACGGTTCTGCCGGAAATCGCGGTGGCGAAAGTGCGCGAAGACGCGCCTTTCGACAAGATCTGCTATATCGGCTGCGGCGTCACCACCGGCATTGGCGCGGTGATTTATACGGCAAAGGTTCGTCCGGGCTCAAATGTCGTGGTGTTCGGTCTCGGCGGCATCGGCCTCAATGTCATTCAGGGTGCCCGCATGGTGGGCGCGGACAAGATCATCGGCGTGGACATCAATCCGGCCAAGGTCGAAATGGCGAAAAAGTTCGGCATGACCGACTTCATCAACCCGCGCGAGATCGGCAATGACAAGGTGGTGCAGGCCATTCAGGACCTGACCGACGGCGGCGCGGACTATTCCTTCGATGCCACCGGCAATACCGATGTCATGCGGCAGGCGCTGGAATGCTGCCATCGCGGATGGGGCGAATCAATCATCATTGGCGTTGCGGAAGCCGGCAAGGAAATCGCCACGCGTCCGTTCCAGCTGGTTACTGGCCGCGTCTGGAAAGGAACTGCCTTTGGCGGAGCGCGCGGTCGCACCGACGTGCCGAAGATCGTGGACTGGTACATGGAGGGCAAGATCAATATCGATGATCTTATCACCCACACCATGCCGCTTGATGAAATCAATACTGCATTCGACCTCATGCATGAAGGCAAGTCCATCCGTTCGGTGGTTGTTTACTGATGGCTGAAAAGCTTCTCGTCTCCCGGTGGGATGAAATCGACAATCTGACCCCGCGCGCGCTTTATGCGATGCTGAAACTGCGCGTGGACGTCTTCGTGGTCGAGCAGAAATGTCCCTATCCGGAGATTGACGGCAAAGATTTCGAGGCTTTTCACCTGCGCATTCTCGACGGGGAAGAGCTTGCAGCATCGCTGCGGGTTCTGCCGCCGGAACAGGATGGGAAGCCGGTGAAAATCGGGCGCGTCGTTGTGGCGCCGGATTATCGCGGCTACAAGCTCGGCCAGCGTCTGATGACAGAGGCCATCGAATTTGCGCAGGCCCGCTTTCCCGTTACGGCCATCGAACTAGGCGGACAAAGCCATTTGCAGAAATTCTATGGCTCGTTCGGCTTCGAGGCGATTTCCGACGAATATCTCGAAGACGGCATTCCGCATGTCGATATGCGATTGGAACCAAGGGAAACCATTGCCTGATGTTTTTGCTGCGCCGCCATATGTCGTTCTATCTCGGCGCTCTTGGCGGCGTTGCAGCTTTTGTCATTGCGTGGCTTGTCGACAGGGAACTCGCTCCCGTCATCGGAGCCAACTGCTTCTTCGTGCTCTATCTCGCGCTGACGCTCTTTGCGTTGCCCAAGCTTACCGTAGCGCACCTGAAAAAACACGCCGCAAGCGCCGATGAACCCGTCTGGATCATTTTTCTCGTAACCTTCGCAGCGGTGCTTGTGGCGGTCGTCTCGCTATTTATCCTGATCAACCGGCAACCGCAGGCTGATGCCTTCGCACTGGTGATGACGCTGGCATCGGTGCCGCTCGGATGGTTTACCATTCACATGATGGCTGCGCTGCATTATGCACATGCTTACTGGCAACCAGGCCAACCTGCCGGCGACGACAGCAGCCATGCCAGCCGCCGTCGCGGTGGCTTCGAGTTTCCCGGCACGCCGGAACCTTCGGGCTGGGATTTTGCCTATTTCGCCTATGTCATCGGCATGACGGCGCAAACCTCCGACACCGGCGTGACAACGCCTGACATGCGCAAGATCACGCTGCTGCACAGCATCGTGTCCTTCTTCTTCAACACCGTGCTGGTCGCCGCTTCCGTCAATGTCGCGGTTGCGCTCGGAAGCTGAATAAAACCGGGAATTTCTTGATGGAAACCATTTCAACCGCAAAGAGCTTTGATGGAACGCAGGGCGTTTATCGTCACAAGAGCGCGGCGAACCAGTGCGACATGACCTTTGCCGTCTTCCTGCCGCCACAGGCCAAGGATGGGCCGGTGCCTGTCCTGTGGTATCTGTCGGGCCTCACATGTACACATCAGAATGTGATGGACAAGGGTGAATATCGGCAAATGGCCGCAGAATTGGGAATTGCCGTTATTTGCCCCGATACAAGCCCGCGCGGGGACGACATCCCCGATGAACCGGACAACTGGCAGTTTGGCAAGGGAGCCGGTTTTTACGTCGATGCGACGCAGGACCCCTTTGCCAAGAACTATCGGATGTATAGCTACTTCACGGAAGAGCTGACTGATCTGGTTGCGCAGAACTTTCCGCTCGACATGTCGCGTCAGGCTATCACAGGCCATTCCATGGGCGGGCACGGCGCGCTGACCATCGCGCTTAAAAACCCGGACCGCTTCAAATCAGCCTCGGCTTTCGCTCCCATCGTGCAGCCGTCGACGGCTGGCTGGTCCAGACCAGCGCTCGAAAAATATCTCGGGCCTGAAGAGCGCGCATGGCGCGCCTATGATGCCACGCTCCTGATCGAGGACGGCTACCGGTTCCCGGAATTTCTGGTCGATCAGGGCACTGCTGACGGCTTTCTCGATGAAGGCCTGCGCCCATGGCTTCTGGAAGACGCCTGCAAGAAGGCTGGCATTCCGCTCACGCTCCATATGCGCGACGGTTATGACCATTCCTATTTCTTCATCTCGACCTTCATGGGCGACCATCTGCGCTGGCATGCGGAGCGCCTCAAGCGCTGATCAGCGCTTCAAAACCTTCATCGGCAGACCGCCTTGCGGCTGGGTGGTGAGCTTCTGCACCGGCCACGGTCTGGTCGTTTCCAGCACCTCGAAACGACGGCCATCCAGCAAGATTGCCAGCGCAATGACCGCCTCCTGCAAGGCGAAGCTTGCGCCGATGCAGACGCGCGGTCCCGCACCGAAGGGCAGATATTGAAAGCGGTCGAGCTTGTCCCGGTTTTTGGGCCAGAAGCGTTCCGGCATGAAAGCATCCGGCTGATCCCAGTATAGCCTGTGGCGATGAATGACCCACGGCATGACCAGCACGGTCGCACCCTTCGGGATTTTCAGATCGTCATATGTATCGTCGGTCGCAGCCTCCCGATTGATTGAGGGAGCGGGCGGATAAAGTCGCATCGCCTCCTCGAAGGCTGCACGCGTGAAAGGCAGCGAGGCCAGCCAGTCCTGCGGCGGCAGATCGCGCCCGCCCCGTGCAAAAAAGCCGTCGATTTCCGTTTCGATACGTTCCCGCTCGCGCGGCGCCTTGGCAAGCAGATAGAGCGTCCAGCCAAGGGCGCGGGCGGTTGTCTCATGCCCCGCGCCGATGAAGGTGATGATGTTGTCCTCGATCTCGGAGCGGCTCAGGCCGTCCGGCCCTTCGGCGCGCAAAAGCAGGGTGAGGAAGTCGCTCGGCACGTCTTCACCCTTGTCCATGCGGGCTTTGCGCAGCGCGATGGTGTTTGAAACCAGTTCGCGGAAGAAACCGAGCGATTGCTGTCCACGCAGGCGCGTGAAGCGCGGAAACCAGTCGGGCAGTCCCAGAAGATCGAACGGATCGACCCGGCCCATGGTTTCGAACAGCCTGTCGATCTGATGGGCAAAATCGTTTGGATCGCCCGCGATCTCGCCCGAAAACAAGGTTTCGGCGAGAATATCGTAGGTCAGGAGCGTCATGTCATGAGCAACATCGGTGATCGTGCCGGGGGTCTTGTATCGCTCGGCGAAGCGAAGCGACCGGTCGCGCATGGTTTCGGCAAAACCGCCGATATGGCGCGGCGTGAAAACCGGAGCCATGGCCTTTCGCGACCGCTTCCACACCGGACCTTCAGCCGTCAGCAGGCCGTCGCGCAATAACGGACGCAACACCCTCTGGCGAATGGCGGACATGGGATAATTGGCGGCATTGTCGACCAGCACATGGCGGATCAGCCCCGGATCGTTGGCAATGATGGTTTTCATGCCGAACCAGCTGACGGAAATCCAGCGCTCGTTATAGGAAGGCTCGCCCCAAAGCTCGAGCGGGTTCCTGTAGACAACCCGCATCATCTCGAAACGACCGACCGGCTTTTCGCGGGGACGCGGTGCAGGCGGCACGAATGGATCCGGTCGTTCGCTCATGACGTTCGCAGTTTCCATCAAGCGTTCCTTTCGTCACAAAACAGGTCAAGAACGCCCCCGTCAAACCGGATATAAGCGTCAATTATGGCGGTTCCAGAAGCCGTGCGGCGCCGCGATCGCCGTCACACCGGCCACCAACCGGAATCCCCGGTAAAATTACCGCCAAAATTTGGAAAAATGGGCGTTAGCACCTATATTAAAGCCATGTTTGTCGCGTGATTCGACATATCTTTGAAGCTGCATTCGCAGCGCGTTTTTCGAAAGATTTTCATGAGCGAGATGCCCGAGATGAATTCCGAAGCCCCCGCCGAATATGGCGCGGATTCCATTCGTGTTCTGAAAGGCCTGGATGCCGTTCGCAAGCGTCCCGGCATGTATATCGGTGACACGGATGACGGCTCCGGCCTGCATCATATGGTCTACGAGGTCGTGGACAATGCAATCGACGAAGCGCTGGCGGGACACGCCACGCTTGTGACCGTCACCCTCAACCCGGACGGGTCGTGCACCGTGACCGACAATGGCCGCGGCATTCCGACCGATATTCACAAGGAAGAAGGCGTTTCGGCCGCCGAGGTCATCATGACCCAGCTCCACGCTGGCGGCAAGTTCGACCAGAATTCCTACAAGGTTTCCGGCGGTTTGCACGGCGTCGGCGTATCGGTGGTGAACGCGCTGTCGATCTGGCTGAGGCTGAAGATCCGCCGCGCCGGCAAGATCCATGAGATGAGCTTTACGCATGGCGTGGCCGATGCTCCGCTCGCGGTAACGGGTGATGCAGGCGATGAAACCGGTACGGAAGTAAGCTTCCTGCCTTCGCCTGAGACTTTCTCCATGGTCGAGTTCGACTTCGACACGCTGGAACGCCGCCTGCGCGAGCTCGCCTTCCTCAATTCGGGCGTTCGCATCAAGCTTGCCGACCGCCGTCATGCGGATGTGGTGGAGCATGAGCTGCACTATGACGGCGGGCTGGTCGAATTCGTGAAATATATCGACCAGAGCAAGAAGTCGCTTCTGGAAGAACCGATCTATATCCGCAGCGAAAAAGACGGCATGACGGTGGAAGTCGCCATGTGGTGGAACGATTCCTACCACGAGAAAGTGCTGTGCTTCACCAACAACATTCCGCAACGCGATGGCGGCACGCATCTGGCCGGATTCCGCGGCGCGCTGACGCGCCAGGTGACGGGCTATGCCGATGCTTCGGGCATGACCAAGAAGGAAAAAGTCACCCTTACCGGCGATGACTGCCGCGAAGGGCTGACTGCCGTTCTTTCGGTCAAGGTTCCCGATCCGAAATTCTCGTCGCAGACAAAGGACAAGCTGGTTTCCTCGGAAGTGCGTCCCGTGGTGGAAAGCCTCGTCAACGAGGCGCTTTCGACATGGCTGGAAGAACATCCGGCAGGCGGCAAGGCTGTTGTCGAGAAGGTCATTCAGGCAGCCGCAGCGCGTGAAGCCGCCCGCAAGGCCCGTGACATTACCCGCAAGAGCAATCTGAGCGTGACGTCCCTGCCCGGCAAGCTTGCCGACTGTCAGGAACGCGATCCGGCCAAGTCCGAAATCTTCATCGTCGAGGGTGACTCGGCAGGCGGCTCCGCCAAGAGCGGCCGTTCGCGCCAGAACCAGGCCATCCTGCCGCTGCGCGGCAAGATCCTCAATGTGGAACGCGTGCGTTTCGACCGGATGATCTCTTCCGATCAGGTCGGCACGCTGATTACCGCGCTCGGCACATCGATCGGCAAGGATGAAACGCACGGCTTCAACCCGGACAAGCTGCGCTATCACAAGATCATCATCATGACCGACGCCGACGTCGACGGCGCGCATATCCGCACATTGCTGCTGACCTTCTTCTTCCGCCAGATGCCGGAACTGATCGAGCGCGGCCATATCTATATTGCGCAGCCGCCGCTCTATAAGGTGTCGCGCGGGAAGTCCTCGCAATACATCAAGAACGAAGCCGCTTTCGAGGACTTCCTCATTGAGACAGGTCTTGAGGAAGCGACGCTGGAAATGGCCAGCGGCGAAGTTCGCGCCGGGCCGGACCTGCGTTCGGTGGTGGAAGATGCGCGCACCATGCGTCAGCTTCTGGGCGGGCTTCACACGCGCTATGACCGCCGCGTGGTGGAACAGGCCGCCATTGCCGGGCTGCTCAATCCGGATGCCTCGAAAGACAATGCCACTGCACAGCAGTCCGCCGACATTGTCGCAAAGCGTCTCGACATGATCTCGGAAGAAACGGAGCGCGGCTGGACGGCCCATGTGACGGAAGACGGCGGCTATCGTTTCGAGCGCATGGTGCGTGGCGTGAAGGACATTGCCATACTCGACATGGCCTTGCTCGGTTCTGCCGATGCCCGCCAGATCGACCGTGTAGCTGCACGCCTGTCGGAAGTCTTTGCCGAGCCGCCGGTGCTGCGCCGCAAGGACAAGGCGGATACGCTTTCCGGTCCGGTAGCCCTGCTCGATGCGATCTTTGCGACAGGCCGCAAGGGCCTGACCCTGCAGCGCTACAAAGGTCTGGGCGAGATGAACGCCGAACAGCTTTGGGAAACCACGCTCGATCCGAACGTGCGTTCGCTGCTGCAAGTCAAGGTGACGGATGCAACCGATGCCGATTCGCTCTTCACTCGCCTGATGGGTGATGAGGTGGAACCGCGCCGCGAATTCATCCAGGAAAACGCGCTGAGCGTTGCCAATCTGGACGTTTGATACGCAAAAGCCCCGGAAATCCGGGGCTTTTCATTATTCTACGTAGGAAGTTTACTCGCCGCGGCGCTTCTTGCTGTAACCGCCGCCTTCGGGCTTTTTGCCGCCCTTTTTGAAGCCGTCTTTCTTGAAGTCGTCTCCGCGGGAGAAGTCGCGCGGCTTGTCCCACTTGTCGCCCTTCGAGCGGTCGCCTTTATAACCGTCGCTCTTGTATCCGTCGCGGAAGCCGCCTTCCTTCTTGTCGCCGCGCGGCTTGAAACCACCCCGGCCTTCGCGCGGAGCAGCGTCGCCGCCTGCACCCGCAACAGCGGTGCGGATCACGAGACCCTTTTCGCCAGTGCCGCGTTCTTCGACCGAACGGCGGAACTCGTCAGCCTTCGAGGCTGTGATTTCGAAGCGGGTTTCGTTGTCGAAAATCTTGATCGAACCGACATCGCGCTTCGACACATCACCCGCCTTGCAGATGAGCGGCAGCAGCCATTTCGGATCGGCGCGATGCTTGCGGCCAGCGGAGACCGAGAACCACACGCCGTCAAACGATGCATTACGGTCGAAACGCTCGCCCGGTTCGCCACGATCACGACGCTCGAAGCGATCACCCCGGTCAGAACGCTCGCCTTTTTCAAAACGATCTCTGGGTTTCTTGCCGCCAACCGGATGCACCGGCGCGTCGGAAACTTCTTCCGCTGCCGGGTAAGAGGCCACTTCGCGGTTCAGGAATGCAGCCGCGATCTGTTCCGGCGTGTAACGCTCGGTCAGCGCCTTCAGGAGATCCTGATATTCTTCTTCAACCGGCTGGTTGAAGACTTCGGCATTCAGGATGCGCTCATTGGTCTTGGCCTGAACGGCTGCAATGCTCGGTGCCGGAACCGTCTGCGCGTCGAGCTTGGCCATGTGCAAAAGGCGCTCGGCGGTGCGGCGGCGCGAGAACGGCACGACCAGAACACAGGTGCCCTTGCGACCGGCGCGACCAGTACGGCCCGAACGGTGCAGCATTGTTTCCGGATTGTTCGGCAGATCGGCGTGAATAACCAGATCGAGATTGGGCAGGTCGATGCCGCGCGCGGCAACGTCGGTCGCGACGCAGACGCGGGCGCGGCCATCGCGCATGGCCTGAAGCGCATTGTTGCGTTCTGCCTGGCTGAGTTCGCCTGACAGGGCAACCACGGCAAAACCGCGATTGGAAAGCCGGCTTGCCATATGCTTCACCGCTTCACGGGTCGAGCAGAAAATGATCGAGTTCTGGCTATCGTAATAGAGCAGCGTGTTGATGATCGCGTGGTCGCGCTCATGCGGCGGCACCGGCATGGCGACATAATCGATGTCGGCGTGCTGGCTGGTTTCGCTCTGCACTGTGATGCGCAGCGCATCGTTCTGGAAGCGCTTGGCAAGCTGGGCAATCGGCTTCGGCACGGTCGCCGAGAACATCAGCGTGCGGCGGTCTTCCGGCGCTTCGCCGAGGATGAATTCGAGGTCCTCGCGAAAGCCCATGTCGAGCATTTCGTCGGCCTCATCGAGCACGACGGCACGCAGTTCCGACATATCGAGGGCATCGCGGGTGATATGGTCGCGCAGGCGTCCGGGCGTGCCGACAACGATATGGGCGCCACGTTCCAGCGCGCGGCGCTCGGTACGGATATCCATGCCGCCAACGCAGGATGCGATGCGCGCGCCGGTATCGGCATAGAGCCATTCCAGCTCGCGACGAACCTGCAGCGCCAGTTCGCGCGTCGGGGCGATGATCATGGCAAGCGGAGCAGCCGCATCGCCAAAACGCAGTTCGTCTTCGAGGATGGTGTTGGCCATGGCAAGGCCGAATGCGACCGTCTTGCCCGATCCGGTCTGTGCGGAAACGAGAAGGTCGGCATCGAGCGTTTCGGGAGCCAGAACAGCGTTCTGAACGGCGGTGAGCGTATTATAACCGCGAGCGGCTAATGCTCCGGACAGAGCCGGAGCGATGGTTTCGGGCAAAGACATGAACCACTTTCACGAAAAAAGCTTCTCAAGCCGTATACCCATTGGTCGCGGACCCACTTGTCCACGACTCCCCTGACGACCACCGAAGCAACAGAATTGATGCTTCCCTATAGGGTTGGGCCCAACACGTCAACCATTTAAGGCTTTAGGGTCAGGACCTAGTGAGCCTCATCCCAGTTATGCGCTGCACGCGCATCGACATGCAGCGGCACCGCAAGCGAGACGGCAGGCATTGCCGCATTTTCCATCACATGACGCACGACCGGAATTGTCTTTTCGACTTCGTTATCAGGCACTTCGAAAATCAGTTCGTCGTGCACTTGCAGCAACATGCGGGCTGCGAGCTTTTCCTGCGACAATGCATCTTCCATGCGGATCATGGCGCGACGGATGATATCGGCAGCAGAACCCTGGATAGGCGCATTGATGGCGGCGCGCTCGTTAAAGGCGCGTATCTGCGGATTGGATGCCCTGATATCGGGATAATGGGCGCGACGGCCAAAAATGGTTTCGACATAGCCATGCTCGCGCGCGAAAGCCTTGGTCGCCTCCATATAATCCTTGATGCCGGGGAAGCGCTCGAAATAGGTGCGGATATATTGCCCGGCTTCCTCACGCGGGATGGAAAGCTGGTTCGCGAGACCGAAAGCGGAAATGCCGTAGATGATGCCGAAATTGATCGCCTTGGCGCGGCGGCGCACTTCGGAAGGCATGCCCTCCACCGGCACGCCGAACATTTCCGACGCCGTCATGGCGTGAATGTCGATGCCGTCTGCAAATGCCTGTTTCAGTTGCGGAATATCGGCAACATGGGCGAGGACCCGCAGCTCGATCTGGCTGTAGTCGGCCGAAATCAGCTTGTTGCCGGGTTCGGCGATGAAAGCCGTCCTGATCTTGCGGCCCTCGGCTGTGCGCACCGGAATATTCTGCAAATTCGGGTCGGATGACGAGAGGCGCCCGGTCGATGTGGACGCCATCGCATAGCATGTATGAACGCGCTTCGTTTCAGGATTGATGAAACCGGGCAGCGCATCCGTATAGGTGGATTTGAGCTTGGTGAGCTGGCGCCAGTCCACGATCTTGCGCGGCAGTGGATGGCCTTCGGCGGCAAGGTCTTCCAGCACCTGCGCGGAGGTGGACCACTGACCGGTCTTGGTCTTGGAGGCACCGGGCAGCCCCATCTTGCCGAAGAGAATGTCGCCTAGCTGCTTGGGCGAACCAATGGTGAATTTCTCGCCAGCAAGCTCGTAAATTTCGTCTTCATAGGCAGCGGCAGCTTGCGCCAGATCACCGGAAAGGCGCGAAAGCACCTGCCGGTCGACGGAAATGCCCCGCTCTTCCATGCGCGCCAGCACATCGATCAGCGGACGTTCCAGACGTTCATAGACCGACATCAGCCCTTCCGCCGCAAGGCGCGGCTTCAACACCTGCCAGAGACGCAGCGTGACATCGGCGTCCTCGGCGGCATAGGCCGTCGCCCGGTCGATATCGACCATATCGAACGTGACCGCACTCTTGCCGCTGCCCGCCACGTCCTTATAGGCAATCGGCGTGTGACCGAGCCAGCGTTCGGACAGCGGGTCCATGCCGTGGCTGCCGGTGCCTGCGTCCAGCACATAGGAGATCAGCATCGTATCGTCGAACGACACGGTGTTGATCCCATAGCGCCGCATGACCAGCCAATCATATTTCATGTTCTGCGCGATCTTGAGGACCGAAGCGTCTTCAAGCACCACTTTCAAGGCAGCCAGCGCTTCACCCAGCGGAATCTGTCCTTCGACCATGCCGCCGCCCAGAAGATCACCCGCACCGGATTTGTGCTGGAGCGGAATGTAAGCGGCCCTGCCCGGTGCCAGCGCCAGCGAAAACCCGACCAGTTCCGCCTGCATCGGATCGACCGAAGTGGTTTCCGTGTCGAAGGCCAGGAGGCCGGTTTCCACGGCTTCAGCAAGCCAGAGCTTCAATGTCGCGATATCGCGAATGCAGGTATAGGCGCTCGTATCGATCTTTTGCGTACGGGCCGCTTCGGCACGTTTTTCGGCAAGTTCTGCCGGCCTGTACCCGGCTTCTGTCGTGGAAACGGTGACCGTAGCCGTCACGGCAACGACTGTAACTTCGCCGTCCACCTTGGACGGAACATCCATGTCCGGCCCGTGAAGATCGGCGGTGGATGCGTCAGCGCCCCAGCTTGTTTCGACATGGCACGGCTCGACGGCTGAAGCGTCCGTGTCGGTCGCCTCGGCAACACGGCGCGTGAGCGAGGTGAATTCCATCGCCTTGAGGAAGCCGATCAGTTTCGGCCCGTTCTGCGGCTCCAGCACGAGCCCGTCCAGATCAACGTCCAGCGGCACGTCGTTCTTGAGCGTCACGAGCTGGCGCGCGATCTTTGTCTGGTCAGCAAAGGCCAGAATATTCTCGCGGCGCTTGTTCTGCTTGATTTCGGAGGCTCGGGCCAGAAGCGTGTCGAGATCGCCGAATTCCTCCAGCAATTGCGCCGCCGTCTTCGGCCCGATACCGGGAATGCCCGGCACATTGTCGGTGCTGTCGCCGGTCAGCGATTGAAGGTCGATCATCTTTTCCGGCGGGACGCCCCATTTCTCGATCACTTCAGGGATCGAAATCTGCTTGTCCTTCATGCTGTCATACATGGACACGCTTGGCGTCACGAGCTGCATTAGGTCCTTGTCAGACGAGACGATGGTGACGTCGCCGCCCGCTTCTTCCGCCAGCCGCGCATAGGTGGCGATCAGGTCGTCGGCCTCGAAACCTTCCTTCTCGATGCAGGGCAGGTTGAAGGCGCGCGTTGCCTGACGGATGAGGCCGAACTGCGGAATCAGGTCTTCCGGCGGGGCGGTGCGGTTGGCCTTGTAATCAGGATAAAGCTCGTTGCGGAAGGTCTTCGACGAATAGTCGAAAATGACCGCAAAATGGGTCGGCACCACGCCGACATCCGTGTTGCGCGCATCCTTCAGGAGCTTCCACAGCATGTTGCAGAAGCCCGAAACGGCGCCGACCGGCAGACCATCCGTCTTGCGGGTCAGCGGTGGCAGGGCATGGTAGGCGCGGAAGATATAACCCGAGCCGTCAACGAGAAAGAGATGATCGCCTTTTTTCATAAGATAGAATTAGAGGAAAGCCGCAATAAAGGAAACCGCTCCCGTGTCAGGAGAAACAACCGTCCACGTGAAAGAAACCCATCACGTCGCGATAACAGGTTTGTTACAGATTTGTAATCTTCCGTGCCCTTGAATAGCCACAGTTGAAAGGCCAAATCCAGGTCATCGACAGTTCGTCGGTCGCCGGTCTTCTGACCCGTCCCCCGTTGGATACCGGATGTTAGCGGCAGCCTCATTTCCCCTCTCCGGGCTGCCGCTTTGAGTGTAGTGATATGGCCGTTACGGTAACCCCCTCACCGTAACGGCCAATTCATTTTTGGGAGAGCGGCTTTCCTTCAAATTGGGTTTCCTCTTGACGATGCTGGTTGTAGTGTGCCGCCAGTTTACGTTACGACTCGTCAGGAAGTTTCCATGTCCCAGCAATCGTCTGCGCCATCGCTCGACAAAGTCCTCACCCATCTCGACAACAATCTCGACAAGAGCCTCGATCGCCTGTTCGATCTCCTGCGGATCAAGTCGATTTCAACCGATCCGGCCTACAAGGCCGATTGCCGCAAAGCCGCCGAATGGCTGGTGGAGGACTTGAAGACGATCGGCTTCGATGCAAGCGTGCGCGATACGCCCGGCCACCCGATGGTGGTTGCCCATCACGAAGGCGCTACACCCGATGCGCCGCATGTTCTTTTCTATGGGCATTATGACGTGCAGCCGGTCGATCCGCTCAATCTGTGGGAAAACGATCCGTTCGAACCCGCGATCAAGGATGTGGGGAACGGCCGCAAGATCCTGACCGGACGCGGCACATCCGACGACAAGGGCCAGCTCATGACCTTTGTGGAAGCCTGCCGGGCCTATAAAGCGGTGAATGGCAATCTGCCGGTCAAGGTGACGCTGCTGTTCGAAGGCGAGGAAGAATCCGGTTCGCCATCGTTGAAGCCTTTCCTGGATGCCAACAAGGAAGAACTCAAGGCCGATGTGGCGCTTGTTTGCGACACGGCCATGTGGGACGCGGAAACGCCTGCCATCAGCGTCGGCCTGCGCGGTCTCGTCGGTGAGGAAATCGTCATCAAGGCAGCCGACCGCGACCTGCATTCGGGTTTCTTCGGCGGCGCTGCGGCAAACCCGATCCATATCCTGACCAAGATTCTGGCAGACCTGCACGACGAAACCGGGCGCGTGACTGTGCCTGACTTCTATGAAGGCGTGGAGGAAACCCCGACGCAGATATTGAAATCCTGGGAGAGCCTTGGCCGCACGGCGGAAAACTTCCTCGGTCCGATCGGCCTTTCCATCCCCTCCGGTGAAAAAGGCCGCAGCGTGCTGGAACTGACATGGGCGCGCCCGACGGCGGAAGTCAACGGCATCACCGGCGGCTATACCGGCGAAGGCTTCAAGACCGTCATCGCCGCAGAAGCTTCCGCCAAGGTTTCGTTCCGCCTCGTCCACAAACAGGACCCGGTCAAAATCCGCGAAGCCTTCCGCGCTTTCGTCAAGGAACGCGTTCCCGCCGACTGCTCGGTCGAGTTCCATCCGCATGGCGGCTCGCCCGCCATCCAGCTGCCCTATGATTCCCCGCTTGTTTCCAAGGCCAAGGATGCGCTTTCCGACGAATGGCCCAAGCCAGCCGTGCTGATCGCCATGGGCGGCTCGATCCCGATTGTCGGCGATTTCGACAAGTTCCTCGGCATGGAATCGCTGCTGGTCGGCTTCGGCCTTGAAGATGACCGCATCCATTCGCCCAACGAGAAATACGAGCTGAACTCCTTCCACAAGGGACAGCGCTCGTGGGCAAGAATCATGGCAGCTATTGCCGCCAAGTAGGGCAAGAATCATAGCGGCTATTGCCGCGAAGCAAGGACAACTGAATGACAATCCGTTTTCACAAAAACGATCTGCCGAACCTCGATCACTATCAGGTGAACGCGGTCGCCATAGACACCGAGACGCTGGGCCTGAACCCGCATCGCGACCGGCTTTGCGTGGTGCAGATTTCGCCCGGCGACGGTACGGCGGACGTGATCCAGATCGAAGCCGGACAGAAGAAGGCGCCAAATCTGGTCAAGCTTCTGAAAGATCGGTCCATCACCAAGATCTTTCATTTCGGTCGTTTCGACCTGGCGGTGCTGGCGCATACGTTCGGCACCATGCCGCAGCCGGTGTTCTGCACCAAGATTGCCTCGAAGCTGACACGGACCTATACGGACCGTCACGGCCTGAAAGAGCTTTGCAACGAGCTTCTCGACGTTTCGATTTCCAAGCAGCAGCAATCGTCGGACTGGGCAGCGGACACGCTCTCAGCCGCGCAGCTTGAATATGCGGCTTCCGACGTGCTCTACCTGCATCGCCTGAAAGCCGTGCTTGAGCAGCGGCTGGAGCGCGATGGCCGTGCTAAACAGGCCGAAGCCTGCTTCAAATTCCTGCCGACACGCTCCGAACTTGATCTCATGGGCTGGCCGGAAGACGATATTTTCGCGCATAGCTGAGGCTGCACGAAAGCTCTCCAACCATCAAACGGCGGCAGCAGCCGCCGTTTTCTTTTGCGATTCGCTGTCTATATGGGCCCAGGCCGGGCGACGAAACAGGAATTTCCCGTAACCGCTCCACTGGATAAGGCCATAAAGAATGACCGGTCCAACCACGCCGCTTGCAGTGGTAAGAAGCGAGACGGTGCCGATATCGCCAATGCCGAGTTTCAGCAGTACGGTGCGGGCAATGGCCATCGGCAGAAAGAAGGCCAGATAGACGACGATCGAATGCGCGCCGAGCCAGCTCAAGCCACGATGCAGCAGGTTTGCGGCTGGCAGGAGGCTTAGAAGCGACGAGATGGAAATAATCGCCAGCGCCCCCACCAGGCCCAGCAGGAGCGAGACAACCGGAAGATCGCTGACCGCGCCGCGCCCTTGCAGAAGGTCGCCTGCGGGCGATATCAGCGCGGCGAGGCTTTCCGGCACCGGCGTGAAAACCAGCTTGTATTCGACAAATCCCCATACCAGCAATCCGGCGATGCCGATGAGCGGACGCTGGCGCAGCCAGTCGGCAACCCGGAAAATGGCGGGAGCAAAGGCATAGCCCGCATAGAAATAGACGAACCGCGAGCAGAATTCGTCCACCATGACCCAGCCCGTGTGGATCGGCAGGATTTCCAGCAATGCCAGCACCGCGAAGATTACACCCACCGGCACGCGCTTCAACAGCCGCGTTGCTATGAAGAAAACCGGCAGGATATAGATGAACCAGAGCGTGCCGAACGGCTCTATGAAAGCCATGAGATAAGCGTTCACTACGCCGGACAATCCGGCTTCGCTGGCGATGCCGGGTGCCTTGAAGGCAAACTGGATCGTCAGCCACAGAATATAGAAATAGAGAAAGTGCACGACCTTGCGGTCAAGGTAGCGCCGCCAGGGCCTGTCTATGACGAGACTGAGGAAGAGGCCTGAAATCATGAAGAAATCCGGCATGCGGAAAGGCTTGGCAAAGGCTACAACATAATGCATCCAGCCTTGCGCACCGGCAGCCTTCTCCACGCCGAGCGTCGAATGCATCATCACCACGAAGATAATGCAGATGCCCTTGGCAATATCGACCCAGTCGACCCGCTGCCCCACGCCCATCGTGCCATGCATTTCCGTGCCCCTCGCAAGTTGTCCTGCCCTCTATAACCCGAACGGCGGCATAATCACATCCCGAAGAACTTGCGCTTGCCTGCGCCATATTGCGCCTGCCTTCTGCCAAGACTCATCACAAAACGATCACGGGAACGTGTATTGCTCATGTCACATTCCGCTTGCTGTGTCCCGTTTGCTACAGACATTTGGCAGCAATCGCTTATATTGGGGATAAATATTGGTTCTGAGACTTTCCTTCAGGAGGTTTATCATGAAGCTCAAGGCCCTTCTTCTTGCATCGACTGTCGCCCTTGTGGCCGCTACGGGCGCAAAGGCTGCCGACGCCGTCATCGAACAGGAACCAGCTCCTGTTGTGGTCGCTCCGTCCTTCACCTGGACCGGCGCTTATATCGGTGGCCAGATCGGCTACGGCTGGGGCAAGTCGAACTTCGACGGCGATGTGTTCAGCTATGGCAATGTCAAGCCGGACGGTTTCCTCGGTGGCGTTTATGCCGGTTATAACTTCGACCTCGGCAACAATGTCGTTCTCGGCATTGACGGTGATGTGACCTATAACGACGTTTCCAAGGGCATCGACGTTTTCGACGGCGACCTCGCAGTCGGCGACTTCGAAACCAAGCTTCGCTGGTCCGGTGCCGTTCGCGCCCGCGTCGGCTATGCGGTTGACCGCTTCATGCCATATATCGCTGGCGGTGTAGCCTTCGGCAACATCAAGAACAGCGGTAGCATCGATGGCGTCGGCAGCTTCTCCGAGAGCAAGACGCTTACCGGCTGGACCGCAGGCGCCGGCGTGGACTATGCCGCGACCGACAACCTGATCGTTCGTCTTGAATATCGCTACACCGATTACGGCGACAAGGACATCGACTTTGGCGGCCTGAACATCAATCAGGACTTCAAGACCAACGAAGTTCGCCTCGGCGTCGCATACAAGTTCTGATTTTCTGCAGGACGACAAAATCCAAGGCCCCGCAAAGCGGGGCCTTTTTATTTTGGTCGATTGCAAGCGCATAAATAATTTCGACGAAAACAATATATTCATGTTTTTTCTAAAGCAATAATATTAGAAGCCAATAGTTATATAATGAACTAATACGCAAAAATTAATGGAAAACCTTTTCGTGTTGCCTTTATGTTACATACATTCGCGGCGACATGACCTATCCATTGAGAGATATTAACTCACATATATTTCAAAGGATCTTTCCATGAATCTTAAAGTCATTCTTGGCGCATCCCTTATCGCAATTGCTGCCAACGGCAGTGCCTTTGCAGCGGACGCGATCATGTCGCAGGAACCCGTTCCGTTCGCAGCGCCAATGTTTTCGTGGGGCGGTGCCTATATCGGTGGCGAAATCGGTTGGGGCTGGGGTCGCGACAAGCTGGACGGCGACGGGGGTAGCTATGCGGAGTTCAAGCCGAACGGCTTCCTCGGCGGTATCTATGCCGGCTACAACTTCGACTTGGGCAATAGTGTCATTCTCGGTATCGACGCCAATTTCGACTATAATGACCTGAAGGAGTCCCAGGACTACTGGAGCGACGATAGTCTCCCGGTTCGGACCTCGCTTGAATCAAAACTGGAATGGTCGGGTGCCGTGCGCGCACGGGCCGGTTACGCGATTGACCGCTTCATGCCCTACATCGCCGGCGGTGTGGCTTTCGGTCAGGTCAAGAACTCTATCACCATCGGCGACGGCAGCAGTTATAGCGACAGCCAGACGCTGACCGGCTGGACGGCAGGTGCCGGTATCGACTATGCAGCGACCGACAATATCACGCTGCGCCTTGAATACCGCTACACCGATTTCGGTAACAAGGACTTCGATTTTGGCGATGTCAGCACCCGCGGCTCGTACAAGACCAACGATATCCGCCTCGGCATCGCATACAAGTTCTAAAGCATTTTCGCGCCAAAAGGGTGAAACGCCTGCGCATCGAAATGCGACGAAACAACTAGTTAGAGCGGCTCCGATGATACCGTTAAGATAGGAACCGCTCTTAGCACCAGGCAGTTTGTTATCGCGAAAGGCCCCACACCGGTGGGGCTTTTTTTGTGCATGGATGATTTACGTCCCTTTAAACTGCCGCATTTACCCTGCACCGGATTAAGCCCTGTCTGCTTTTGCGGCACGAACCTCGCAAAGCACGCAAACATTATCAAAATGACTGGTCCGCAGCACGATCGGGCCAGCAAACGGGTGGGCGGCTCCAGACTGACATGGCATCGCGTGACGACAAAAACCGGCGCATCGAACCTTCCTTCGGTGGCGAAGAGAAAAATGATGACGAGGTTTTTCGCGTCGATGAGGAGGACCGCATGGCTCGCTCGCAGCAGCGCCGACGCAGGCAGTCAGACGAACCGGAGCCCCGCGCTTCGCGCCGAGGCAAGAAGAAGCCGCGCGGCTTTTTCGGCTTTGTGCGCCGCTCGGTCTACTGGTGTCTGGTGCTTGGCCTGTGGGGCGGCATCGCCTTTGCAGGCGTGCTGGTCTATTTCGCCGCCAAGATGCCGCCGACGACGGACTGGGCCATTCCCGACCGTCCCCCCAATGTGCGCATCGTCGATGTCAATGGCAATCTGATCGCCAATCGGGGCACGACCGGCGGCGAGGCCGTGGGCCTGCATGAAATGTCGCCCTTCATTCCGAAGGCCGTCATCGCCATTGAGGACCGCCGCTTTTATTCGCATTTCGGCATAGATCCCATCGGCCTTGCGCGTGCGGTGGTGACCAATGTCGTTTCAGGCCGCGCCGTTCAGGGCGGCTCGACACTCACCCAGCAGCTTGCCAAGAACCTGTTCCTTTCGCCCGACCGCACGATTGAACGCAAGGTGCAGGAAGTCATGCTCGCATTGTGGCTCGAGCATAAATACACCAAAGACCAGATTCTGGAGATGTATCTGAACCGCGTTTATCTCGGTTCCGGCGCTTTCGGCGTCGATGCGGCCTCCCGGCGTTATTTCGACAAGTCCGCCAAGGATGTGAACCTGATGGAAGCGGCGACCCTTGCCGGTCTTTTGAAGGCTCCGTCACGCCTGTCGCCTGCCCGCGATCCGGAAGCCGCCGCCGCCCGCGCCAAGCTGGTGCTGGGCGCGATGCGTGAGGAAGGCATGATCGACGACAGCCAAATGGCGATTGCCGAAAGCGAACCGCCGACACGGGCGCCCTCCTACTGGCAGGGTTCGGAAAACTATGTCGCCGACAAGGTGGTGGCCGCACTGCCGGAACTGATCGGCGAGGCGAAGGACGACATCACCGTCCAGACCACGATTGATCTCAACCTGCAACGCGCGGGCGAAGAGGCGATCAAGGATCAGATTTCGCAGAACGGCAAAAAGATGAATGCGAGCCAGGGCGCGCTTGTTTCCATCGACAGCACAGGCGCGGTTCGCGCCATGGTCGGCGGCGTCGATTATGCCGCAAGCCAGTTCGACCGTGTGACGGACGCTCGCCGCCAGCCTGCGTCCTCCTTCAAGCCATTCGTCTATCTGACCGCGCTTGAACAGGGCCGCACGCCGGACTCCGTGCGCAACGATGCGCCGGTCCGCATCGGCAAATGGACGCCGAGTAACGACAATGGCAAATATATGGGGCAAGTGACGCTGGCGACCGCGCTTTCTCACTCCCTCAACTCCGTCGCCGCGCAACTCGTGATGGAAGTCGGCCCGCAGACCGTGATCGACACGGCGCACCGGCTCGGCGTCCAGTCGAAACTCGAAGCCAATGCCTCGCTGGCGCTCGGCACTTCGGAAGTAACATTGCTGGAACTGACCGATGCTTATGTGCCCTTTGCCAATGGCGGCTATCGCGCGCCGGTCTATTTCATTACCAGGATAACTGATTCGAACGACAAGGTTCTCTACCAGAAAGAAGATGGCGTCGGGCCGCGCGTGATCGACGAGCGCAATGTCGGCATGATGAATGCGATGCTGCGGCGCACCGTCGAAGACGGAACGGCGAAGCGCGCAGCCTTCGGCTGGCCGGCCGCAGGCAAGACCGGCACCAGCCAGAATTTCCGCGATGCGTGGTTTGTCGGCTATACGGCCAATCTCACCACTGGCGTATGGTTCGGCAATGATGACGGCAAGGGCATGAAGCGCGTGTTCGGCGCGACCTTGCCGGTCGCGGCCTGGAAAAGCTTCATGAAGGAAGCGCACAAGGGCGTACCCATCGCAGAGCTTCCGGGCCATTACGACATCCAGAACATCGTCCCCGGTGGCAGCGACGGCATCGACCCGAATGCGCCCTACGATCCAGGCATGATGCCGCAGGATCCCTATGGCGGACAGCCAATGACGAACAATGGCGATGACGGCTATTGGCCGCTTGCGCCGGATTCTCCGGTTCGCACTGGTATTCAGCAATCAAGCGAGACCGGCTATCCGCTTGCCGAACAGCCCGGCGCGGCGACCTATCCTGCCAATGCCGATGATAATTACCGTCCGATGCCGCCCGGCGACGTGGGCGCAGGACAACCGCAACAGTCGGGAAAATCCACAACACTGCTCGATATCATAATGGGGAACTCGCAATAGACCTTAGCAAAAAAGTTATTTTTAAAGGAAGGCAAAGAGGATGAATAGTTCATCGAAACCGGTCTGCCGGATCGTCCGTCCGGGGAACACTTATTCCGGAAAACAGGGCCTCGATTATTTTGAAGGTATTGCAGCGGAAACTGTCGGGTCGTCTGGCATTTGTATGCATCTCCTGACAATTCCGCCGGGCGCCCGCGCCAAGGCTCATCTCCACGCGTCTCACGAGACTGCGATTTATGCGCTTTCCGGCGAAACGCATTGCTGGTTCGGCGACAAGCTTGAGGAACATGTCATCGTTCGCGAAGGCGAGATGTTCTACATTCCGGCTGGTGTTCCGCATCTTCCGGCCAATCTCGGCGACAAGCCCGCGACCGCCATAATAGCGCGAACCGATCCGAACGAGCAGGAAAGCGTCGTCCTGTTGCCGGAGCTGGAACAATACGTACCGGGCTGACAGGAATAGCTGCCAGTTCCCGATGAACGCGTTTCATCGGGAATTGGCCAAACCGGGTGGAGCTCTCACTTTTCAGTATGTGCTTTAATTCCGCTCGAAATCTTGAGCAGCTTGGTCTATTCAAGATTGGAGAGCGAGGTTTCCATGTCCCAAGCCACCAAAACAGACGTAGCAAGTTCCAACACCGCCAAAGCCGATACCGAACGCAAGACCCTGGTCCTGACCGGCGCGAGCCGTGGCATCGGCCACGCGACAGTGAAGCGTTTCTCGCGCGCGGGGTGGCGTGTCATCACCTGCTCGCGACAGGATTTTTCCGACAACTGCCCATGGCCGGCTGGACCGGAGGATCACATCAAGGTTGACCTGGCCGACCCGGAAGATGTCGGCAAGGCAATCGCCGAGATCCGCCGCCGTCTCGAGGCCGATGGCAGCAAGCTTCACGCACTGGTCAACAATGCGGGCATCTCGCCCAAGGCGGAAGGCGGCCGCCGCATGAACTCCATCGAAACGCCGATGGCGGTCTGGCGCGATGTCTTCCAGGTCAACTTCATGGCCCCGATCATGCTGGCGCGCGGCCTGTTCAAGGAACTGGAGGCGGCGCAGGGCTCGGTCGTCAACGTGACCTCGATTGCGGGCAGCCGCGTGCACCCCTTCGCCGGAACCGCTTATGCGACGTCGAAGGCCGCGCTTGCTGCGCTGACCCGCGAAATGGCGTCCGACTTCGGCCCCTATGGGATCCGCGTCAACGCCATTGCGCCGGGCGAAATCGATACGGCGATCCTTTCACCGGGCACCGACAAGCTGGTGGAGCAGCTTCCCATGCGCCGCCTCGGCAAGACATCGGAAGTTGCGGAAACCATCTATTTCCTTTGCTCCGAAGCTTCATCCTACGTGACCGGCTCGGAAATTCATATCAATGGCGGTCAGCACGTCTGACGCCGTGCTGAGCGCGGAGATTGAAATTCTCCGCGCTTTTGTGCTTATGTTTGTTTCAATCGATTTAACAACTGAGTTTTGTCTTCATGATCCTGTGCTGCGGCGAATCCCTGATCGACATGCTGCCACGCGAAACCGCAGCGGGCGAAACCGCCTTCCAGCCTTTCGCAGGCGGCTCGGTTTTCAATACGGCCATTGCGCTTGGGCGTCTCGACGTGCCTACCGGTTTCTTTTCCGGCATTTCGTCGGATTTCTTCGGTGAAGTGCTGCGGGATAATCTGGCGCGATCCAATGTCGATTATTCCTTTGCCGCCATATCGGATCGCCCGACGACGCTGGCCTTCGTGCGTTTGGTTGACGGACAGGCACGTTATGCTTTCTACGACGAGAATACCGCAGGCCGCATGTTGACGGAAAGCGACATGCCCTATGTCGACGATGCCGTCGACGCCATGCTTTTCGGCTGCATCAGCCTGATTTCCGAACCGTGCGGCAGTGTCTATGAAGCGCTGATGATGCGTGAAGCGCCAAGGCGCGTCATGTTCCTCGACCCGAATATCCGCGCCAGCTTCATCATCGACCGCGAAAAGCATCTCAAGCGCATGAAGCGCATGATCGCGCTTGCCGATATTGTGAAGCTTTCCGACGAAGACCTTGCCTGGTTCGGCGAAAAGGGCAATCACGACGAGATCGCCGCCGAATGGCTGAAGCTTGGGCCTAAACTGGTGGTCATCACCAAGGGCGCGCATGGGGCCGATGCCTATACGGCGCGGGCGACCGTGCACGTGCCCGGCGTGAAAGTGGATGTGATCGACACGGTTGGCGCGGGCGACACGGTCAATGCGGGCATCCTTGCCAGCCTCCACAATCAAGGCCTTCTCGACAAGTACGCACTTGCAGACCTCACCGAAGACCAGATTCATTCTGCCGTCGCCCTCGGGGTCCGGGCTGCTGCCGTAACCGTTTCGCGTGCGGGAGCGAACCCGCCATGGGCGCATGAGATGAAGGATTGACGCACGGAACGAGCGATAGACCATGGCCCAGAATATTTATGACCGCGACGATTTCTTCACCGCTTACAGCCAGCTGCCACGCTCGGTCCATGGATTGGAAGGCGCACCGGAATGGCCTTTTGTCCGCTCACTTCTGCCCGACCTGACAGGGCTTGATGTTGCCGATCTCGGCTGCGGCTTCGGCTGGTTTTGCCGCTTTGCCCGCGAACAGGGCGCCGCCTCCATCATCGGCTACGATCTTTCGGAAAATATGCTCGAACGCGCGCGCCGCGACACGCAGGATGACGCTGTTCGCTACGTGCAGGCGGATATGGACGAGCTGACGCTTCCAGAAGCGGGCTTCGATCTCGTCTATAGCTCGCTCGCCTTTCACTATATTCGCGATTTCCCGCGTCTTTTGAAAACGATCCATGCGGCCTTGCGGCCGGAAGGCCGTTTCGTATTCACGATTGAGCATCCAATCTTCATGGCGCCACTGACGCCGGGCTGGATTGAGGATCAGCAGGGCCAGAAATGCTGGCCTGTCGATCATTATGCCGTGGAGGGCGAGCGGCGAACCGACTGGCTGGCCGAGGGCGTCATCAAGTATCACCGCCGTCTCAGCACCACGGTCAACGCGCTGATCGAAGCCGGGTTTTCCATTCACCAACTGGAGGAATGGCGTCCGTCGCCAGAGCAGATCGAAGCATGGCCGGCCCTGTCGGAGGAAATGGAGCGGCCTATGTTGTTGATCATCTCCGCTAGCGTGGCTTTGAATCCCAAATTCGTTCACGGCGCTGCTCCCAAGTGATGCGAATTTCGAATTCGCCACACTAGCCGACAGACAGCTTGACCCGCCACATTTCACGCTCTTTATAGGGAGGGGCGGGACACGAATCAGACTGGCGAGGAGAAACCATGGACGTGTTGCGCATTGCTGCCTTTTCGCAAGGCAATCAGGGCGGCAATCCCGCCGGAGTGCTGATTGCCGATCACCTGCCCTCCCCGCACGACATGCAGAAAATCGCCAAGGATGTCGGTTTTTCCGAAACCGCCTTTGCCGCGCCGGAAGGCGATAGCTGGCGCGTTCGTTATTTCGCCCCGGAAATGGAAGTCCCGTTCTGCGGCCATGCCACCATTGCTCTTGGCGCTGCATTGGCCATGCGTGAAGGCGACGGCCGTTTCGCACTCAGGCTGAACAATGGCGATATCAGCGTCGATGGCCGCAAGGAAGGCGAGCTGTTCGCGGCGAGCCTGCAATCGCCGCCAACCCGCCAGCGTGCGGCCAACGACGCGGAAGTGGAGCAGGCTTTGGCACTGTTCAGTTTCGAAAAGGACGATCTGGCGCTCGGTCTTGCGCCCGCGCTGATCCACGCCGGGGCGGACCATATCGTGCTTCCGCTTCGCTCACGCGAGAAGCTCGCTTCAATGCATTACGACATGGCGCGTGGGCGCACGCTGATGAACCGTCAGGGCTGGACGACGATCCTGCTCATCTATTCCGAGACGCCGAGACGCTTCCATAGCCGCAACCCGTTTGCCTCGGGCGGCGTTTACGAAGACCCGGCCACAGGTGCCGCGACCGCTGCCTTTGCCGCATATTTGCGCGACAGCGGCTGGCCGCATGGCGGTGAGATCGAGGTCTTTCAGGGCGAGGATATGGGCAGCCCGTCGCATCTGCGCGCGCAGATCGGCAATGAACGCGGCGGTTCCATTCGCGTTTCCGGCACCGCACGGCTGATGGAATAGAGCACGTCTCCCGAAAGTGGGAACCGGTTTCGGGATAAAGACATGCGTAATCACAAATAGATCCGCCGTAGCTCGTCACACGCGGACGAGCTGCTCCACCCGTTCCTCATTTCCGAAGAATTTCAGATAGCGCGCCACTTCCTTGGGATCGCCGGTCGCCTTTTGCGGATTGTCGGAAAGCTTGACTGCCGGGCGGCCATTGGCATCCGTCACCTTGCAGACCAGCGAGATGGCATTCAGCCCCTCGATTTCCTTCGGGGCGCAACCTGCGAAATCATTGGTGAGATTGGTGCCCCAACCAAAGCTCATGCGCACCCGCCCCTCGAAGTGACGATAGGTCTCCTCGATCGTATCCACGTCGAGCGCGTCGGAAAAGATCAGCAGCTTTTCGCGCGGGTCCTTGCCGCGCGACTTCCACCATTCGATGATGCGCTCGCCGCCCTCGATGGGCGGGGCGCTGTCCGGGCGGAAGCCGGTCCAGTCGGCAACCCAGTCCGGCGCATTGCGCAGGAAGGCAGCCGTGCCGAAGGCATCGGGCAGCACGATCAGGAGATTGCCGCCATAATAACGGTTCCAGTCCTGCAACACCCGATAGGGGGCCGAGCGCAGTTCATCGTCATTTTTGGCGAGCGCCGCCAGCACCATCGGCAATTCATGCGCGTTGGTGCCGAGTGCTTCGAGATCTGTATCCATGGCGAGCAGCACATTGCTGGTGCCGGTGAAGGCATCGCCGATGCCTTCCTTCAGTGCCTCGACGCACCAGCGCTGCCAGAGGAAGGAATGGCGGCGGCGGGTGCCAAAATCGGAAATCTTGAGGTCCGGAAGGCGGCGTAGGCGTTCGACCTTGCTCCACATCTTCGCCTTGGCGCGCGCATAGAGCACGTCGAGGGAGAACGGCCCGAGGTTTTTCATTGCCGCGCGCGAGCGCAGCTCGTTGATGATGGCAAGGGCTGGAATTTCCCACATGGTCGTGTGCGACCAGGCGCCATGGAAATGCAGCTCGTACTGGCCGTCCTTGCGGCGCAACTCATATTCCGGCAGCTGGAAATCATGCAGCCAGTTCAGGAATTCGGGCTGGAAAATCTGCTTGCGGCCATAAAAACTGTTACCCGCCAGCCAGATCATTTCCTTCTTGGAGAAGCGCAGCGTGCGGGCATGGTCGAGCTGCGCCCGCAATTCGCCCTCATCGATCTCATCGGCAAGGCGCACGGAGGTGGTGCGGTTGATGAGCGAAAAGGTTGCGTCCACTTTCGGATAAAGACCCCAGATCATCTGCAGCATCAAAAGCTTGTAGAAGTCCGTATCCAGAAGGCTGCGGACGATGGGATCGAGCTTCCATGCGTGATTGTAGACACGGCGCGCAATATCAGTCTTGGCCATGACGGCCTCCATTGCATGAACAGTACTGCAACCGCCCCGGACGAATTGCAGCAAAAGAAAGGCGGGTTTTTCACCCGCCTTTTTAGTCGTTTCACTTCTGTTTGGGAAGCTCCACGACGATTTCATGTTCGCCGTCCGGCTTGATCGGCACACCCTCTTCCGGCTTGCCAATCTTGCGGCCATTGAGCCTCACTGCCTTATCCTTGCCGCCAGCCACGACCTTGACGTGGTAGAGCGCTTCGCCGAACCGGAGTTCCGCTTCATAGCCGTCCCATTCCGGCGGCAGGGCCGGATCAAGATGCAGGCGGTCGCCGCGCTTGGTGACGCCGAGGATACCCTCCGTCGCAACGCGATAGAACCAGCCAGCGGAGCCGGTATACCAGGTCCAGCCGCCCTGCCCGCGACGCGGCTCGACCGAATAGATGTCGGCTGCGATCACATAGGGCTCGACGCGGTAGATATCCGGGTTGCGGCCATGGCTGACAGGGCTAATGAGCGAGAACAGTTTCCACGCTTCCGCAGTCTTGCCCATGCGGGCGAGCGCCAGAATGGCCCATGTCGCACCATGGGTGTACTGACCGCCATTCTCGCGAACGCCGGGCGGATAGCCCTTGATGTAACCCGGCTCCTGCACGGTTCTGTCGAAAGGCGGCGTGAAGAGGCGGAGCAGTTCGCCCTCCTCATCGAGCAGCCGTTTTTCGAGCGAGGCCATGGCCTGTTCGGCGCGCTTCGGATCGGCAACGCCCGACAGCACGCTCCACGACTGGGCGATAGCATCGATCTGACACTCGTCGCTGTCCTTCGAGCCAAGCGGCGCGCCATTGTCGTAAAAGCCGCGGCGATACCATTCACCGTCCCAGCCGTCGCGGTCGAGCGCCGCCGTCAGGCTTTCCAGATGGGCTTTCCAAATGTCGACGCGCTTCTTGTCCTTGCGGGCTTCGGCAATCGGGATGAACTTGCCGAGCGTATAGGCGAGGAACCAGCCGAGCCACACGCTCTCGCCCTCGCCCTTCACGCCGACGAGATTCATGCCGTCATTCCAGTCGCCGCCCAGAATCAGCGGCAGGCCGTGCTTGCCGGTGCGTGCGACCGCCAAGTCAAGCGCCAGGGCGCAATGCTCATAGAGGCTTGCCGTGTCCTTTGAGATTTCGGGCTCATAGAAGGCGTCGTGTTCACCCTCCTCAAGCTTGCGCCCTTCGAGGAAGGGCAGCTTTTCGTCGAGGATAGCACGGTCGCCCGTCGTCTCGACATAAAGCGATGTGCCATAGCCGAGCCAGACGACATCATCCGAGATCAGCGTGCGGACGCCTGCGCCCGTTGCAGGCAACCACCAATGCTGCACGTCGCCTTCCGGGAACTGGCGCGATGCGGCATTGAGGATCTGCGCGCGGGCCAGCGTCGGATCGATCAGCAGCAGCGACAGCGTGTCCTGCAACTGGTCGCGGAAGCCGAACGCACCGCTTGCCTGATAGAAGGCGGCACGCGCCCAGATACGGCAGGCGATTGCCTGATAAGGCAGCCAGCCGTTGACCAGAAGGTCGAAAGCCGGATCGGGCGTCTTGACCTGAACGCGGTCGAACAGGCCTTCCCACTGTTGCTTTGCAGCAGCAAGCCTGTCGCCGAACGAAACCTTGCGGGTCTCGTTGATCAGCGCTTTTGCCTGTCTCTGGTCCGCGGCATTGCCGAGCAGGAAGACGATTTCACGCGCTTCACCGGGCCCGACCTCAATATCGAGGGCAAGCGCCGCGCACGGGTCGCGGCCTGCTTCGACCGTGCCCGAAAGCGCCTTGCCAGCCAGCACGACCTCCGGCCTGTCCACCGAACCGGTGGTGCCGATGAACTCGCTGCGGTCGGCGGTGACGGATTGCGGCTTCTCGGTTGCGGCGAAGAACGCGATCTGCCCGGACTTGTCGGGATGATACGGATTGCCTGCAAAGAGCGCGCCCAGCTCCTCGTCCTGCGACGGCACGATGAACGGCACATTCTTGGCGCGGGCATTGCCCAGCACCCATTCGACATAGCCGTAGACGCGCAGCTTGCGCTTGGAGCGGCCCTTGTTGGTGACGGTCAGGCGCGAGAGGCGCACCGGCTTGTCCGCATCCACGATGTGGGTGAGGTCAAGCGCCAGCTCGCCATGCTGCGCCCCGAAGCTCGAATAGCCGTGGCCATGACGCGCTTCATAGGTCACCGCCTCGTCGCGCAGCACGCTTGCGGTTGGCGCAAAAGTGCGGCCCGTTTCACGGTCGAGGATATAAATCGCCTCGCCCGGACGGTTCGTGACCGGATCGTTCGCCCATGGGGTGAGCTGATAATCGCGGCTGTTGCCTGCCCAGGTGAAGGCCGAACCTTCCGCGGAGACATGGAAACCGAAATTCGGATTGGCGATCACATTGATCCACGGATGCGGCGTGGTGGTGCGATTGTTGATGCGCACCACATAGGAGCCTTCCTCGGCAAAGCCGCCATAGCCGTTCCAGAAGCGAAGATCGTCACCGGACGGAGCCGGACGGTTCACCGCAGGCTTGACGGCGGGGCGGCGTTCTTCCGTTCCGCGTTCGATGGCGACGGGCGCGAGCCCGGCGGCTCCCAGCCCCTGAGCGGACATCTGTGCCGAAGCCTGACCGCCAATCGCGGTCTTGGCGTCGCGCGCGGCCAAATCAACGGTGATTTCCTCGCTGCGGCGCAACTGTTCGGCCAGCGAGCCGTTCTGTGCGTGCATGACGATGCGGGCCGAGGCCAGCAGCGTGTTGTAGCTTTCGTCGCTCATCTGGTCGCGGCGCACCGCGAAGATGTGCGGCTGGCCGCCGCCACGGGCGCGAAACCCTTCGACGATCCAGTCGATGGCGCGCTGCGTGTCCTGCGCATAGGAGAAGGCGCGCTCGTTGACCGCAACGACATCGACGGTGAGGCCCTTCGAGCGCCAGTATTCCTGCGCGCGCAGCACACCACGCAACACGTCAAGATCGGCTTCATTGTCGATGCGCAGCGCGAAGATCGGATAGTCGCCCGAAATCGACATCGGCCAGAGGTCGGACTGCTTGCCGAGGCCGCTGGCGATGGTTTCCGGCGGCTGGCGCAGCGTCCGCTCGGGATAAAGCAGATAGGCGGCCACCTTCTGGTAATCCGCAGCTTCCGCGGGCTTGATGCCGATATGATAGAGCTGCACCTGCGAACTGGTCCACGACAGGGAATATTCGCGCGCAAAGGTTTCGGGGTGACGATGGGTCGCCACGGCATGTTCCACCGCATCGCGGCTTCCGCCTGCGAAGGTCCAGAAAACGAGGCTCACCTTTTTATGCGCCGGAACGCGGACGCGGGTGCGCACCGAAGCAATCGGGTCGAGCACGCAGCCCTGACTGCCGGTGAACTTGGCGCCCGGATCGAAGGCAGCCGCATCGCGCAGGCTGCGGCCGCGCCCGACAAAGGCACGGCGGTCGGTTTCGACTTCCGTCTCGCGGATCGAGCCGGAAAGATCGGTCACGAAATGCGCGACATGAATATCGGGATCGGACGGCCCGCGCTTGCGGCGTTTGGCATAGATGGTCGAACCGTTATCGGAGATTTCGGTTTCCACGAACATCTTGGCAAAGGCCGGGTGGGCGGCATCGCTGTCGCTGTCGGTCAGCACCAGTTCCGCATAGGAAGTGACCTCGATCATGCGGTCGCGGGCCGACGTGTTGATGATGTCGAGCCTGCGGCCTTCACCATCGGATTCCGACGACACGATGACTTCCATGACGGTCTTGGTATCACCGGCGGTCTTGTAGAACTCCGCCTTGTCCTCGGTGAAGACTGTCTTGGTTTCCTCATCCGGATTGCGCACCGGCTCGCCGGTCGCCGACCACCAGTAGCCGCTTTCCATGTCGCGCAGGAACAAGAACGTGCCCTGAAGGTCTTCCGACGCATCGGCGTGGAAGCGGGTGATGTCCCAATTGTGCCAGCGGCTGTAGCCAGAGCCATTGGCCGTCACCATCAGCGCATATTGGCCGTTCGACATCATATGCGTGGTGCGCGGTGCCTTGAACGGCTTGTCGACGATCCGCATCGGCGCGTCGTCGAAACCGCCGGAATCCACCCGCATCGGGTTTTCCGTCTTGGCATAGATCATCGGGATTTCGCGCGGGGCCTTTTCCTGCAGCAGCAGCTCGGCGGCCTCGATCACCGGATCATTATGAAAACGCTCACGCATCCGGCCTTCGAAGATCACGTTGTTGACCGCAATGATCGACATGCCATGATGGTGGGCATAGTAGTTCTTCACGACCGCACAGGTTTCACCTTCGCGAACACGCGACGGAGTGAAGTCCACCGAATCGTGGAAGCCGTAGCGCCCGAGCGCGCCGAGCTTGGCAAGGCGCTTGAGGTTGGCGACGGCTGCGGCAGGCTGGTATTGCGCGGCAAGCAGGCTCGCATAAGGCGCAATGACCGCATTGCGCGACAGGCCGCGCTGCAGGCCGAGATTGGGCACGCCGAAGTTCGAATATTGATAGTTCATATGCGCGTCGCGCGCATTGAACGCCGCTTCCGAAATACCCCATGGCAGGCCGCGCGAGGTCGCATAGTCGATCTGGCGCTGCACCACGAGCTTGTTGGTCTGGTCGAGCAGGGAACCGAGCGGCTCGGACATGACCAGCGGCGGCATCAGATATTCGAACATCGAGCCGGACCAGGAGAGCAGAGCGCCCTTCCAGCCCACCGGCACCAGAAGACGGCCAAGCTTGAACCAATGTTCGACCGGCACGTCGCCCTTGGCGATGGCAAACAGGCTCGCCAGACGCGCTTCCGATGCGAGGAGATCGTAGCAGCTTTCGTCCAGCTCGTTTTCCTGCACGCGGAAACCGATGGAGAGAAGGCGGCGTTCCTTGCGTTCCAGGAAGCCAAACTGCATGTCGAATGCCAGCTGGCGCGAACGGGTGGCGAGATCGCGCAGGCGCTCGCGCAGCGCATCCGTGTCATGCTCGCCGATGGAATCGTCCGTATGCGCCTTGCAGGTATCGACCAAAATGCGCGCCCATTCCACGGCTTCGGCGCTTGCAGGCGTTTCGATTTCGCTATCGAGTTCGTCCATCAGACGAACGATGTCGGTCGCGAAAAGCGACAGGTTGATGGTGCGGAAGGAGGCCGTTTCCGGCTCGTCCTTGATGGACAGCACGGCACGGCGGAAATTGGCGATCCGCTCTTCCAGACGGCGGCGCAACGGACGCAGAATCCGGCGGTCGTCCGGGATTTTCGCGATGGATTCTTCAAGGATGTCGTTGACATCGAGAATGCCGTCCAGATCGCCCTGCATGTAGACGGATGGCGCTTCCGCCCATTCTTCCAGCGCCGACGACAGCGTGACCAGATGGCCGGCGAGATTGCCGCTGTCCACGGCAGACACATAGAGAGGCCGCATCGGCGTCAGCGTGTCGGTCTCGTACCAGTTGTAGAGATGGCCTTGGTATTTCTCCATCTTTTCGAGCGTCGTCACCGTCGCCGCGATGCGATCCAGCGTTTCGCCGAAGCCGATCCAGCCGAAATCGCGAGCGGCTATGACCGACAGGAGATAGACGCCGATATTGGTCGGCGAAGTGCGCTGCGCGACAATCGGCGCCGGGTCTTCCTGGAAGTTGTCCGGCGGCAGATGGTTGTTTTCCTCGTTCGCAAACTCGGCGAAATAACGCCAGGTCCGGCGCGCATAGCGGCGCAGGTCGGACTTGTCGGAAGAAAGCACTTCCAGCGTGTCCTGCGGCTTGGCCGAGCGGCTGACCAGCCAGGCGATCAGCGGCGAGGCGAACCAGATGACCGCAAAAGGTGCGGCGATCAGCGCGGCGTGGCTTTCAGCGGCAAGGGGGAAGAAGATCGCCAGTCCCGCAATGGCCATCGCGGGCCACATGAGCTGGAAATAGAACAGCAGCGTATCGGGCGAGGTTCTTGCCTGCGCCGCCGTGCGCCATTCCAGAAGATTGCGGTGGGAGACGAACAGGCGATAGACGGTGCGCGCAATGGCGTCCGCCATCAGGAAGGCCGAATGGGCGATGAAGGTGGTGCGCAGCGCCACATCCGCCGTGCCGAGCGCAATGTCGGTCAGCACCGACTGCGCATGGCCTTTCAGCGAATAGTCCATGTTGCGCGGAATGAGATTGGTGACGATGCCGAAGGTCGGCGCCACGAACATGGAAAGGATGAGGAAGCCCTGCCAGACGGCGGCGGGCCCGATCGGCAGCACACTCCAGCCGACAACGGCCGCGACCAGCCACAGGATCGGGTTGAGCGAGCGGCGAAGATTGTCGACCATCTTCCAGCGCGTGATGGCGCTGACACCGGCATTGGTCGAGAACAGCCATGGCAGAAGCTGCCAGTCGCCACGCGCCCAGCGATGGTGGCGCGAAACGTCGACATTGTAGCCGGTCGGATAATCCTCGACCACCTCGACATCGCTGACGAGGGCCGCGCGCGCATAGCCGCCTTCCAGAAGGTCGTGGCTGAGCAGCGTGTTTTCCGGCACGCGGCCCTTGAGCGCCGACTCGAAAGCATCGATGTCGTAAAGGCCCTTGCCGGTGAAGGTGCCTTCGCCGAGCAGGTCCTGATAGGTGTCGGATACGGCAAAGACGTAAGGATCGATACCGCGATTAACCGAGAAGACGCGCTGCAGGAACGAGGCTTCGTCGCCGGTGGTGAGCGAAGGCGTGACGCGCGGCTGGAGGATGCCATAGCCGCGGATGACCTTGCCGGTCTTTTCGTCGATGACCGGGCGGTTCAGCGGATGGCTGAGCTTGCCAGCAAGATGCGTGACAGATTCCGGCGTCAGACGCGTATCGGCGTCCAGCGTCATCACATATTTGATTTCCTTCGGCAGGCGCTCGTCCGGCGGGAAGAAGCTCGTATCCTGATCCCCGCGCAGAAGCAGGTTCAACTCATGCAGCTTGCCGCGCTTGCGCTCCCAGCCCATCCAGCAATTCTGCTTCTCGTTGAACAGGCGGCGGCGGTGCAGAAGGAAAAAGCGCGGCTGGTCGTCGCCGGTATAGTGCTCGTTGAGCTTGGCGATTTCCTCACGCGCATATTCGTAGATTTCCATATCCGCAGGCGTGATCTCGTGCTTCGCATCGGTCCAGTCGCTGACCAGCGCGAAGTAGATTTCACCACGCGGATTGGTGAGATAATGCACTTCGAGATTGCGAATCTGCTCATCGATGGAATCACGCGAGGTGATGAAGGTCGGCACCGCGACCAGCGTGCGCGCCTCTTCAGGCAGGCCATCCTTATATTCAAAACCGATGAGGCGCGTCGGCTGCACGAACCACGGCACCAGCGCATTGAACAGCGAATAGGACGCATCCATCGCCGGGAAAAGCGCCAGCAGCGTGAAGAGCGTGCGCAGGTCGGTCGAAAGACCGGCGCGGATCATGCAATAATTGACGAGCAACAGAATGAGGATCGTGAAGATCGCCGTCGGAATGAACAGGCCCCAGAGGCCAAGCCCGCGATAGAAACGCAGCGCCCAGACGCCGAAAGGCGCCTTGTAACCGCAGACCCGTTCCAGCTCCTTGCGGCCTTCGCCGGACAGGTAATAGGCGATTGCGCCCTTGCCTTCGGCTTCCGGATGGCCCGCCTTTTCAGCGCGGTGGCCGTCTTCCGCCAGCTTGAGCGCGGCCCATGTGATATCGATTTCGCTCATGTCCGAATAGCGGGCGAGCTTTTCGATGGTGACGCGGTAGGCATTGCGGGAGCGGAAATCCAGAAGTTCGAAATCGCTGTGGTCGCGCAGGATCGCGTCGACCTCGTTGACGGTCTCGAACCATGTTTCCCAGTCCACATCGTCGATGGACTTGAGCGACCGGATGACATTGCCCATCGTCACGCCGCCGGTGGACTGGCGGGCATGTTCCTCGACGATAGCGTCTTCGGGGTTGCTGCCTTCCTGTTCCAGAATCCGTTCCAGCCAGTGGGCGGCTGCGGTGGTATCGGTGGAAGCCGAGCGCAGGCGATAAAGAAGATGGGTCGCGAACGTGCTGTCGCGGGCTGCATCGGCATATTGCGCCAGAACCGAATCCAGTTCAGCCCCATCCGCCGCAACCACGATGCGGTCAGCCGCGGTATTGGCAAGATTGCGCATGATACGCGCGCGGTCGACGCGCAGCGCCAGACGCCGCGCATTCTCGATCAGGAAATAGCGCACCGCGGAAGGCAGCGCCCACAATTCACCGATCTTCAGCGGCTCGACGGTCTGGAAACCCTTGACGATGGCCGTCAGGGTCTTCAGCGAGAAATTGCTGTCCGTATGCGCGACATAGAGCCAGGCCAGCGCGAAAATACGCGGCATGCCCTCATAGTTTTCGGACGGCGCCTTGTAGAGCGGCAACTGGCGAATGAAGCGGCGCGGCAGGTCGCGGCGGGCCTGCTGCACGTTCTTGTCGATCTGGTAGTGATTGTCGAGCAGCCATTGCGCGGCTGGCGTAATGGTTTCGCCGGCGCGCGAAGCGGCGTCGGAGGCGCGATAGGCGTGCAGGATCAGCTTGCCGTTTTCTGACAGGCGCTGATCGAACGGGAAGGCAATATAGCCCGGCAGCGGAATGTCTTCCCCCCGCGCCACGGCAGCGGCGAGCGCGCCAAGTTCTTCCTCGGTCTTGTAGAGGGCCCGGATGGGCGACGGCTGTTCAGGCGGAATCCGGCCCGATGCATCGGGTTCGCTGGATTTGGGCTCCATCGAAGGCTGCTGCATCGGCGATTTATTCTCGGTAGAGGTTGATTTGGAGAGCGAAGAAGACAATTCCGGCATCTGCCTTAACAGCCTTTCCGAAGGAAATGAGTTATATGCGGCGGGTGGATACTGACATTAGTCCAAATTTTCATTTCAGGGAAACGGCAGTATCCGTGATCGGTTCCCTGAATGTCGGGCGCATTTGGCCAAAATGCGACGGCGCAATGTGCTGATATTCAAACCGTTTAAATCGCAACGCACAATTCTTTCCGCCCATTAATGTTGCGTTATGAAACACCCCGTTTCCTGCAACCCTAACATATTGAAAATAAAAATAATACCACCGCAGGTAACCCGCCAGGAAATTTCGGTGCGGACAGGCGCCGATCCGTCGATACGTAAAGGCCCGGCAGGCTCGCGGGGGTCGCCGCACACCTGCCGGGCCTTGTCTTTGAATAGACCGGCACTTCACTCCAAAGTGACGATCAGGAACCTGCTCCCGAACCGGTATCGCCTGCCGGAAAAACCTTCCAGTAACGCGGACGGAACGCGATGCGACTCTTTTCCGCGGCTGGATGTTCGGCGGGAATTTCGATCTCGACCCGCTCGCGCGCGCCGCCTACTTCCAGTTCGACACGCCGCTTGCCGCCCGAACGGCGGCTTGCGACCACCGTGCCAGCGATGCAGCCGCCGCAACCATCCAGCAATTCGACATCGTGCGGACGGAAGAAGAGCTGCGCGTCGCCGTCTGCTACGCCGCCTTCGACGGTCAGGCCGATATTGCGGTCCACCAGCCAGATCTCGCCTTTTTCAACCCGGACCGGAAGCGTGCTGGACTCGCCAATGAAGCCATAGACGCCGGGGGAATTCGGATTGTCATAGACCTCATCCGGGGTGCCCACCTGCTCGATACGGCCCTGACTCATTACTACCACGCGGTCGGCAAGCTCCAGCGCCTCGTCCTGATCGTGGGTCACGAAAACGGTGGTGTGGCCGGTCTTGTCGTGGATCTCGCGCAGCCAGCGGCGCAGTTCCTTGCGCACCAGCGCATCGAGCGCGCCGAACGGCTCGTCGAGAAGCAGGACTTTCGGTTCGATGGCCATGGCGCGGGCCAAAGCAACGCGCTGGCGCTGTCCGCCGGAAAGCTGCGCCGGATAACGCTTTTCCAGCCCCTGCAATTGCACGAGATCGAGCAGCTCCAGCGCGCGGCTGCGAATAGCGTCGCTCGAAGGGCGCGTCGCGCTCGGGCGCACCTTGAGGCCGAAGCCAATATTGTCCGCCACCGTCATATGGCGGAACAGCGCATAATGCTGGAAGACAAAACCGACATTGCGCTCCTGCACGCTCTTCTGCGATGCGTCCTCGTCACCGAAAAAGATCGTGCCCTCAGTCGGCGTTTCCAATCCGGCAATGAGCCGCAAAAGCGTGGTCTTGCCGGAGCCGGAAGGCCCGAGCAAAGCGATCAGCTCGCCGGAACGAATATCCAGCGAGACATTATGCAACGCCGGGAAGCGAGCGAACTCCTTACGCACACCGGCAACACGAACTTCCATTCCCAATCCTTTCCCCTGCCGCCTAGCGGCTATGCTTATTCAAATGTTAGTGCCCGTTTCCGCTGCCGGCCAGTTCATCGCCATAGCGCAATTCGAGCGCCGTCTTGATGGCGAGCGTCAGCAGCGCCAGAAAAGCCAGGAGCGACGCCACCGCGAATGCACCGACGAAGTTATATTCGTTGTAGAGAATTTCCACATGCAGCGGCATCGTATTGGTGAGACCGCGAATATGTCCAGAGACGACGGAAACCGCGCCAAACTCACCCATCGCACGCGCATTGCAGAGCAGAACGCCATAGAGCAGCCCCCATTTGATATTGGGCAGCGTCACATAGCGGAAGGTCTGCCAGCCATTGGCCCCGAGCGAAATCGCCGCCTCCTCGTCGCCGGTTCCCTGTTCCTGCATCAACGGGATCAATTCACGCGCGACGAAGGGAAATGTGACGAACACAGTCGCCAGCACAATGCCCGGAACGGCGAACAATATCTCGATCCCATGCCGCGACAGCCACGGGCCGAGCAGGCTGTGACTTGAGAAAAGCAGCACGAAAACGAGGCCGGAAATGACCGGCGACACGGAAAAAGGCAGGTCGATCAGCGTGGTCAGCAGCGCCTTGCCCCTGAATTCGAACTTGGCGATTGCCCACGCCGCGGCAATGCCGAAGACGAGGTTGAGCGGAACCGCAATGGCCGCGACCAACAGTGTGAGCCTTATCGCAGCCCAGGCGTCCGGCTCGACCAGCGCCGCCAGATATTCGCCGGCGCCCTTGCGGAAGGCTTCCACGAAGACCGCAATGACCGGCAGGATGAGAAAGAGGGCCAGAAAAGCCAGCGCCAGAGCAATCAGCGTAATGCGTGTGCCCAGGCTCTCGGTGACGGCGCTCCGGCCTTCTCGGGGCGCGGAAGAGGCAGGTTCATTCGCCATGACCATATTTCCTCCGTGTCCATGCCTGGATGAGATTGATGAAAAGCAGCATCGCAAAGGAAAGCGCCAGCATCACCGTGGCAAGTGCTGTCGCCCCGGCATAATCATATTCCTCAAGCTTGATGACGATCAGAAGCGGCGCAATTTCCGAGACATAGGGCGTGTTGCCCGCGATGAATATGACCGAGCCATATTCGCCGACCCCGCGCGCGAAGGCGAGCGCGAAGCCGGTGAGGATGGCCGGTTGCAGGCTTGGCAGCAGCACCCGCCAGATGGTCTGGAACCGCGAAGCGCCGAGCGTTGCGGCTGCCTCTTCCACCTCGCGGCTGATTTCCTCCATGATCGGCTGCACCGTGCGCACCACGAAGGGCAGGCCGATGAAGATCAGCGCGATGACGATACCCGCCCGTGAAAAGGCAATGCGGATACCGAAGGGGGTCAGCAGGCCGCCGACCCAGCCATTCGGCGCGTAGATCGCGGCAAGTGCGATACCGGCCACAGCCGTCGGCAGCGCAAACGGTATATCGACAATCGCATCGACGAAGCGGCGGCCCGGAAAGCGATAGCGCACCAGCACCCATGCAAGAATGACGCCGAAGACGACATTGACCAATGCCGCGATGAAGGCGGTGCCGAAGCTCGTTTCAAGCGCCTTCAAGGTGCGCTCGTCGGTGACGAGACGCCAGAAGCCGAGAAATCCGGCTTCGGTGGAGCGCAGCACCAGGGCTGCAAGCGGAATGAGGATGAGAAGGGTCAGATAGGCAACACTGAAGCCGAACGTCAGCCCGAAACCGGGAATGACGCTCGGCTTTCTGAAGTGCGACCCTGCTCTGGCCCGTGCAGGGAGCGAAGACATGCGCTGGTTTGTTCCCTCTTCAGTATTTGATATTACTGATTGCTCTCGGTTTCCGGATTATTTTGCCGGCTTGTAGAGCTGGTCGAACGTTCCTCCATCGCCAAAATGATAGGGCTGTGCCTTGGCCCATCCCCCGAAAATGGGATCATCGATCGTCACCAGCGTCAAGTCAGGCAACTTGCGCTGCTTGTCGGCCGGGATGACATCAGGTTTCGACGGACGGTAGAAATGCTTGGCGGCAAGGGCCTGCCCTTCCGGCGAGTACAGATATTCGAGATAAGCCTGCGCGACCTTGGTCGTGCCGTTTTCCTCGGCATTCTTGTCCACGACCGCGACCGGCGGTTCGGCCAGAATGGACTGCGGCGGAACGACGATATCGAATGCGTCCTCACCAAATTCCGCGACCGAAAGATAGGCTTCGTTTTCCCAGGCCAGCAGCACATCGCCCAACTGGCGCTGCACGAAAGTGGTGGTCGAACCGCGCGCGCCGGTGTCGAGGACCGGCACATGACGGAACAGCTCGCCGATGTAATCCTTGATCTTCTGCTCGTCACCGCCGTATTGCTTGTAGGCCCAGGCCCATGCGGCGAGGTAGTTCCAGCGCGCACCGCCGGAAGTCTTCGGGTTCGGCGTGATGACCTCGACGCCGTCCTTCACCAGATCGCCCCAATCCTTGATGCCCTTGGGATTGCCCTTGCGCACGAGGAAGACGATGGTGGACGTATAGGGGGCCGAATTGTTGGGCAGGCGCTTGCGCCAGTCCTTGTCGATCTTGCCCGAAAGTTCTGCAATCGCGTCAATATCGCTTTCGAGCGCCAGGGTCACCACATCGGCCTTGATGCCGTCGATCACCGAACGCGCCTGCTTGCCCGATCCGCCATGGGATGCGCGAATGGTGACGGTTTCGCCGGTTTCCGCCTTCCAATGGGCGGCAAAGGCGGCGTTGTATTCCTTGTAGAGTTCACGCGTCGGATCATAGGACACGTTGAGAAGCGTCTGGTCGGCAAAGCTTGGCCCGACCGTTCCGGCCAGCGAAGCCGCAGCCACCAATGCCGCCAAAGTGAGCGAAAATCTCGATATCTTCATGACCGCCTCCATGTTTCATTGGTCAAGACAGTATCAGAGCTCTTTGACGACAGGATGCCACAAGCCGGTCGTTATTTGAAACGACTTCGAAAAATCCGCGCAGTTTTGACGAGATTTCGAGGATAATTTTTTCGCCGGCAGGTCGAAACATCCCGGCGACAGCATCATTAACTCATTGGGCCGGTGCCGGTATTGCGGAAGACGCGGAAGCGCCGCTCGCGGTCAATCCAAGCTCGGGCTGCTTCGGCTCGTTCCAGCCCATGAAATTGTAGACCGCATAGCGCAGGACACCGATTTCCTCGTGAAGCGCCACATCCGTCGCCAGAAAATACAGGGCCGTCGAAGACAGGTTGGTATGGGACCCCGTCAGATAGCCGGCGGCGACCGGCTCCGGCTTCACGCCGAAATGCGCCAGATAGAGAAGATCTCGGGTCATCATCGGTGCAGCCTGCAATAAAACAACCTTCGCTGGCTTGATATCACGCAGGATCGCGGCCACGTTTCTGGAATTCTGCCAGCTGTTGCGGCTCGTTTCGTCCAGCAGGATGGAAGCCGGATCAATCCCCGCCTTTTCAAGCTGCATGGCGATGGCCACAGCCTCGGAAATGCCGGTTCCGCTCATATCCGCGCCGCTGGCGATAAACTTGCAGCTAATCCGCCTGTCGACGCACTGGCGGTTCATGGCAGCAGCCGCCAGAAGCGGCCCATAGGAGAAAGCAAGAGGCTCAACCGCTTTTCGCCCGCGCTCGTCAACGGCCTGCGTTCCCATGCCGAAGATGATGAAGGCGGTATTATCTTCAAGCGGCGTCTGCAATTGCGACGAATAGGGCGATTGCAAGCGGTTCATCAGATAGTCGGGGACAATGGCTGAAGCAATCCCCCCATAAAGAAGGACGGCAAGGCCGATCAGGACAATCCCCGTCTTGCGCCATTTGAAACGGAAAAGGACTAAACCGGCAACAGCAAAGGAAACTATGATATTAATCGCCATGAAAAATCACCCGAACTCAATATAATATTTTATATATCGGCACATTTGCGATATAATTGAACGCGTTGCTTGAAAACAACCCCAAGAATTTCGGGAATATCGACCTGTTTGTTATGAGAAGCGTCCGTGCACCCGTGCTGCAGGGGTGAGGCCCGGACTGGGGTTGCGGGGGCAAGTGTTCATCCGGGCCTCGGCCAGTCTCGCGACCGGCAGGTAACAACGGACGAAATCGATTTCGGTTGCACAGAATCCCGACAGGCAACGAATATTTTTTTGCTTTCATTTGCAGGCCCTTCGGGAGTTCTTCGTTCGAACTTGAACCGCGCAGTCGAAGAGCTATTCTTCCACATCCATTGGCTGACCAGAGGATTTTTACCATGGCATTTGACAAACGCTATTTCGGCACGCTTGTCGCGATTATGGCAGGCCCGGCACTGCTTGCGGCATCTTCTCTTTCCGTCAAGGCAGAGGAGGCGAATGCGATCGAGCGGGTCGATTACATCTGCGAACGCGGGGTCGTCGTACCCGTCACCTATATCCGCAAGGGCAGCGCCCCCGGATTTGCGGTCCTCGACGCCGAGGGCAAGATGGTCGCGATGCAATGGCACGACAGCCTGAAGAAATATGTCGCCGTCGATGAGCAGGACAGCTACCGCTGGAGCGACAATGACGGTCAGGCTGTGCTGAGTCATCTTGAAGCCGATCACACCGCCAAGGAGGTGACGCTTCTTTCGGCCTGCCGTTCGGACGATGCGGAAGAATAGGAGATCCCGCTAGGGGACGAGATAGTGCCGGTCCCACTGGTCCTGAGGCACTTCATCGCCAATATCATAGCGGAAGGATACGATATTGATGTGATCCTTGTCTGTCTTGCAGACGAAAGACAGCCTGTACCAGTGCTCACGGCTGCGGAATGCCGCGCCATCAGCCTTGATGGAGTTTTTCTTGGTCACCGGATCCGAAAAGGCGTAGGCCAGAACCTTGTCTACGGAAAACTTGCCCTGTTCCCGCGTGATGCGCTCCATGGCTTCCACGTCACAACGCTGCTCAAGGCGGGTCGCCGGGTCGAGTTTTTCAAGCTGGGCTTTCTCGGAGGCATTCATGGCGAAGGACGGGAAGATCGCCAGACCGAAGGAAAGGAAACCGGCCAGAGCGGACGCAGGCAACACAACGGACATGCATTTCATCGGACTTTCGGGAACTCCTCGCACGCAAAATATTGGCCGCAATAATAAGCATGATTTGCAGCCATGTCTGGATTATCACCGGAAAGTTACCGGCGGCCAACAGCAAAGCTGCCGTTGGCGAAATTCGTCCCCCGAATAAGCGCTGTCGCGCTTCCTGCTTTTAACGGAATCGTCGGGACGGCTCTTTTGGCTCGAAAATGGACTATTATGCGCCGCTCCGATCCCCCCCTTCCACATAGATGCGGTTGCGACCGTTCTTTTTGGCGGCATAGAGGAGTTTATCGGCCTTGTCGACCGCTTGCCAGACGCCTCCCTGCTCCGGCGGGCGGACGCAGCCGATGCTGCATGTGACGCTGGTTTCCTTTGACAGTCGTTGGAAATGGTGCGCTTCGATATTGCGGCGCCCCCCCTCCATAAGCTGGAAAACATTATCGGTCTGCATTTCACGAATGCAGATCACGAATTCCTCGCCGCCCGTGCGGGCAATCAATGAGTGCTCGCCAAGGAGCCTGCGCAGGATCCCTGCGAATTCTTGCAGTACCGCGTCGCCTGCCGCATGGCCGTAGGCATCGTTTACCGCCTTGAAGTAGTCGATATCGCAGACGGCGATCCAGCCTGACGCGCCTTTGTTCGCCTGCGAAAGGGCGCTGTAGCGCATTTCCAGTCCGCGCCGGTTAAGAAGCCCTGTCAGGGGATCGCTGTCGCGCTCTTGGGAAAGCTCGCCAATACGGTCATGTCCGGCCGCCGCCAGCAAGGCGAAACCGGTCAGAACCGCGGCGATGGCCGTGGAAAACACCGTCCATTGCCAGAAGTCGGTCATGGCGAAATTGCCGCCATCGACTTCGGCAAGCAAGGAAGGCGCGGTCAGAAGCGTGCGCGGCACCAGTTGCAACGCCGCCAGAACGAGCATGGCCAGCAATAGCTTGTCCACCAGCGGGCCCTTGGACAAACGCCGCGCCTGCCATGCAAAAGAAAGAATCAGCGTCGCCATGCCGAGATTGAGCACGTAGACGCGGGCCAGAAGATTGGACTGGACGTAGCAGAAATACCAGATCCCGCCGACGATGAGTGCGAAGCTCAGAATATAGAAAGCGGGGGTCAGGCGCAGGCCGCTGCGCTGCAAGATACCGTAGCCGCCAACCAGCGTGCCGCCCACGTAGAACGCGGCTGAAAGCACGGTGTTCAGCCCGTCATTGGCGGGAAAATTGCCAAGTTGGACCAGCATTGCAAGACCGATCAGCAGGAAACAGGTTCCGCAGGATACAAGAAAACGGCGCCCACGGTCGGACAGCCACGCCGTGAAAAAGGCGAGTGAGAACAAAAGAAGGACGGCGGGAAGTACGAATTTCATTTAAACCAGATGCGCAATTTGCAGTTTCAATAAGATTTCTTATTGCGTCCTCTCGTGAAAAATACAATTCAGTAAATCAATTCGTTTTATGAAACGGCAGACATCGGCCTGTCTGGTCGGTCTCCCTCTCCCGCCATGCTTTCGCTCTTGATTTCATCGGGCGCTCCGTGCTTGTAACCTGCAAACAGTGCTGCCACATGCGCTATCATGCGCGTCATGCGGCCCCGTCGCGAAAGGAAGAGACATGAAGCCCGTTTTCCTGCAACTGCAGTGCACGCCCGGCAAGACCTACGAAGTTGCCGATACGCTGTTTCAGCGCGAAATCGTGTCCGAGCTTTATTCCACCAGCGGCGAGTTCGACCTTCTGGCCAAGATTTACATTGCCGAGGATCAGGACATCGGCAAGTTCATCGCCAAGAATGTCCTCGACATTCCCCACATCGTTCGTTCGCTGACCACGCTGACCTTTACCGCTTTCTGACAGTGCTCCTGAAAGCTGCCAGCGGGCGGCCTGAAGCTGTCAAGGAACCGGTAAAGGTTTGATTCACCATTAACGCATTATCATGCCGGGAAAAGGAACCTCTGCTTGCGCTCGCGCATTTGTTGCGTGATGGGCTTACCTCGAAAAGGGAGGCAGCGAGACAAGTGATGAACGATCTTGGACATCGGCGGGTGTTGGTGGTGGAGGACGAGGTTTTCGTCGCCCTCGACGTCGCCGCGACTGTCGAGGATGCGAACGGAACCGTTCTCGGCCCAGTCGGCACTGTCCGGCAAGCGATTGACATCATCAACCGCAACGAAATCGACGCCGCCATTCTGGACGTGAATCTTGCCGATGGCGATGTGGAAGCGGTGCTGGACCGGCTGAAAAGCCGCGATGTCTTCGTGGTCATCCACACAGGCGGCGGATTGCCCGCCCGTCTGGCGGACCGCTACCCGGAAGTACCGGTTTTCCAGAAGCCTATCCCGCCATCCGTGCTGACGCGCACGCTGGCCTCCGCCCTTGCCTCGCATCTGGTCTGACGAGGCGGGATGCAGCCGACCTTTCCCGATTTCGCAACCGTACTGAAGGAAGTCGAGGCTGATCAGCCACCCGCAGACGGCATGCGCGGCCCGCAATTCGGATTTGCTTCCGCTGTTTTTTCCGCCGATCTGCCGGACCTGCCGGCATCCCCTCGCCAGCCCGACGATCTGGAGCGCCTGTTCGACATTGGAAGCCTGCCGGAACCGGCTCCCGATCCGGAACACGAACGGCAGGCAATTGCCGCGCGCATGCAAAGCCAGTCGCCGGATGCGATCCGCCGCGAGCTTGACCTTCAGCCGGGCCTGAAACGCGCCGAACTGCAGCGCCGCCGCCGCAGCTTTGCCGCCAGCAATCACCCCGACCGCCTGCCCGAAGAATTTCGATCCGCCGCCGAACAGCGGATGAAAACCGCGAATGCCCTGCTGGACAGTGCAATGGCCAGCGCCCGTTCTTAAATCCAAGCAATTTCCTTACGTTTTTGCCGTAAAATCTTTTGCCTTATAACAATAACGTGCTAGATTGCCTTGTCTGTGCCTGCGAAAGCTGTCGCACGCCGGAACCCTTTCCGTTGTCCGCAAGCCTGCAAATGGACCAGTCCCTGGGAATATGGGGCAATTTGCGCTTTGCTCTGCGGGGGCGGTTCTGTCATAGCGGTTAGAATTAGAATAGTTCCTAAAAGGTTTGAAAATGCCTCCTTATCGTTCGCGTACAACCACCCACGGTCGCAACATGGCCGGCGCGCGCGGCCTATGGCGCGCCACCGGCATGAAGGATGAGGATTTCGGCAAGCCGATTATTGCCGTGGTGAACTCGTTCACGCAATTCGTGCCCGGCCACGTGCACCTGAAGGATCTCGGCCAACTCGTCGCACGCGAAATCGAAAGCGCTGGCGGCGTGGCGAAGGAATTCAACACCATCGCGGTCGATGACGGCATCGCCATGGGCCATGACGGCATGCTCTATTCGCTCCCCTCCCGCGAACTCATCGCCGACTCGGTCGAATATATGGTCAATGCGCACTGCGCCGATGCGATGGTCTGCATTTCCAATTGCGACAAGATCACGCCAGGCATGCTGATGGCGGCACTTCGCCTCAATATCCCGGTCGTGTTCGTTTCGGGCGGACCGATGGAAGCAGGCAAGGTCGTCTGGGACGATCAGGTCAAGAAGCTCGACCTCGTCGATGCGATGGTTGCCGCGGCCGACGATCATTACACCGACGATCAGGTCAAGGCCATCGAGCGCTCCGCCTGCCCGACCTGCGGTTCGTGCTCGGGTATGTTCACTGCCAATTCGATGAATTGCCTCACCGAAGCGCTCGGCCTGTCGCTGCCGGGCAACGGTTCGACGCTCGCCACCCATGCCGACCGCAAGCGCCTCTTTGTGGAAGCCGGCCATCTGGTTGTCGATCTGGCTCGCCGCTATTACGAGCAGAACGACGAAAGCGTGCTGCCGCGCTCGATTGCGAGCTTCCCGGCTTTTGAAAACGCCATGACGCTCGATATTGCCATGGGCGGCTCGACCAATACGGTCCTGCATCTGCTTGCCGCCGCGCAGGAAGCGGAAATCGACTTCACCATGGCCGATATCGACCGCCTGTCGCGCCGCGTGCCGGTGCTGTGCAAGGTCGCCCCTGCCGTCGCCAATGTGCATATGGAAGACGTGCACCATGCGGGCGGCATCATGGGCATTCTCGGCCAGCTCGATCACGCGGGCCTGCTGACCACCGACGTTCCGACCGTGCACAGCGAAACGCTGGGCAAGGCACTCGATCATTGGGACGTGACGCGCACCAACAGCGAAATGGTGCACAAGTTCTATTCGGCGGCACCCGGCGGCATCCCTACACAGGTTGCCTTTTCTCAGGAACGCCGTTTCGATCATGTCGATACCGACCGCGAGAAGGGCGTCATCCGCTCCAAGGAACATGCCTTCAGTCAGGACGGCGGTCTGGCCGTGCTTTACGGCAATCTGGCCGAAGACGGCTGCATCGTGAAGACGGCAGGCGTGGATGATTCCATCCTGAAATTCTCCGGCCCTGCCCGCATCTTCGAAAGCCAGGATTCGGCTGTGCTCGGCATTCTGAACGGCAAGATCAAGCCGGGCGACATCGTGCTGATCCGCTATGAAGGCCCGCGCGGCGGCCCCGGCATGCAGGAAATGCTCTACCCGACCAGCTATCTGAAATCGAAGGGGCTGGGCAAGGCTTGCGCGCTTGTCACTGACGGGCGTTTCTCGGGCGGCTCATCGGGCCTTTCGATCGGCCACGTCTCGCCGGAAGCAGCCGAAGGCGGCACGATCGGTCTGGTACGCGAAGGCGATATCATCGATATCGACATTCCGAACCGCAAGATTCATCTGGCTGTGGACGATGCGACGCTTAGCCAGCGCCGCGCCGAGCAGGATGCAGCAGGCTGGAAGCCAGCAGAGGAACGCAAGCGCAAGGTTTCCACCGCGCTGAAGGCTTATGCCTCCATGGCAACCAGTGCCGCCAAGGGCGCGGTCCGGAAACTGCCGGATTGATAGTTTGAATGAGAAAAAAGGGCCTTAAGGCCCTTCAGACTGCTGACAAACCCCTGGCCTTGTTGAGGGGTTTGTGATTCATTGGGTCATGCTGAAGAAACCCGCTCCGTCGCAGACAGCTCTCGAGATGGTAACGCTCGACAGTCTGGTTCCGAAG